>Ga0302226_10000277_pt1 | contig 46478 bp, 41 predicted proteins | sample II_Palsa_E3_3_FD_193524 | JGI IMG/M metagenome (GOLD analysis project Ga0302226, IMG submission 193524) | Peat permafrost microbial communities from Stordalen Mire near Abisko, Sweden - II_Palsa_E3_3 | ecosystem: Environmental > Terrestrial > Soil > Palsa > Peat permafrost | place: Sweden...
GAAGAAATTATCGGGGAAAACCCGGCATATTAATAAGGATAGCTAATATGAAAACACTTGGGACAGAGTCTACGGGAAGCAGTGTGTCCAGCGGGACCGTTATCCAATCCGGTGCCGCAGTGACGCTGGGTTTGTGTTTCGCGATCGCGCTGCTTGAAGGACTTGACCTGCAATCGGTCGGCGTCGCCGCGCCGCGCATGGCACGCGAGTTCAATCTCTCCGTCGCTCAAATGGGCCTTGCGTTCAGCGCGGGGACGTTCGGTCTCTTGCCTGGTGCGATGTTCGGTGGGCGCCTCGCTGACCGGATAGGACGCAAGCGCGTGCTGGTGATCTCGGCTTGCCTGTTCGGTCTGCTGTCGATTGCGACCGCTCTGGTGAGCGATTTCCATGCGCTGGTGATCGTGCGCGTATTGACCGGAATCGGACTTGGCGGTGCGTTGCCGAATCTGATCGCGTTGTCGTCTGAAGCGGTGTCCCCGCGCTCACGCAACACGGCGGTGAGCGTGATGTACTGCGGCATTCCGTTCGGCGGCGTGATCGCTTCAGCGATCGGCGTGCTGAGTGCCGGTGATGCCGAATGGCGGCATATCTTCTATGTCGGCGGCGCGGGTCCGCTCATTCTCGTGCCCCTGCTGCTCGTGTTCCTACCTGAATCCAAGGCCTTCGCAAAGGCCTCGCATGACGGCAACGTAAGGCCCGCACCGGTGGGCGAGATACTTTTTGGCGGCACACGCCGCCTCTCTACGCTGCAAATCTGGATCAGCTATTTCTGCACGCTGATCGTTCTCTATTTCCTGCTCAACTGGCTGCCCTCGCTGATGGCAGCACGCGGTCTCGCGCGAGCCGAGGTCGGCTATGTGCAGATCTTCTTCAACGTGGGAGGCGGTATCGGTGCGCTCTGCATCGGCATGCTGATGGACCGAATGCGTGCGAGCGTCGTGGTAGCGGGCATGTACATCGGCATCATCGCGTCGCTCGCTGCGTTGTCGATGGCGCCCGGGTTCACCGCGCTCGCGGTCTCTGCATTCTTCGCCGGCATGTTCGTGATCGGCGGGCAATCGGTCCTGTATGCACTCTCGGCGGCGTTCTACCCGACCGCGATGCGCGGCACCGGTGTGGGCGCGGCGGTAGCAGTGGGCCGTATTGGTTCAGTGGTCGGTCCGCTTGCCGCGGGCCAATTGCTGGCAATGGGCCGCAGTTCTTCGGTAGTGATCGGCGCGAGTATCCCCGTGACGTTGATAGCGGCGGTAGCGGCCTTGCTGTTGATCAGGCGTCCACGCGTGAACGATTGAAGCTTTCCCAAGTTAATAAAAAAACAATTCGATAAACAACGGTTTGGAGACAACGACAATGAGAATGCAAGCACCCGTACAAGCTCTTTTATGCAGTGCACTCTGCGCGGCAAGCACGGCGGCGGTCGCGCAGTCGAGCGTGACGCTGTACGGAATCGTCGATACGGGCATCGAATACGTATCGCATGCGAATGCCGCGGGCGACCACGTGTTCCGTATGCCTGGCGTGACAGGCGAACTGCCGTCCCGCTGGGGCCTGCGTGGCGCCGAGGATCTCGGCGGAGGGTATAGCGCCGTGTTCACCCTGGAGAACGGCTTCAACACGCGGGGAGGCGATCTCGGGCAGGGCGGCCGGTTGTTCGGGCGGCAGGCATTCGTTGGTGTGAAGAGTCCGTACGGTACGGTTGCTTTCGGTCGCCAGTACACCATGACCTACCTGGCGCTCATGGGTGCCGACATCATTGGGCCGGACATCTATGGCCTCGGCTCGCTCGACGCTTACGTGCCGAATGCCCGCGCCGACAACTCGGTCACTTATATTGGCTCGTACAAAGGCGTCACCTTGGGGGCGAGCTATTCGTTCGGACGTGATTCGACCGGCACGGGTAATTCGCCGGGACAAGGCACGTGTACCGGCTCCGTGCCCGGTCAACCAACGCAGTGCCGTGACTGGTCGGTCATGCTCAAGTACGACGCTCCATCCTACGGGGTAGCGGCATCGTATGAAGAGCAGCGCGGCGGCGGCCCGAACGCAGCGGCCAATTTTTTTGATGGTGTAGAGCCCACGGTCCTCACGAGCGCGGCAGACCGGGACATCCGTACCCACGTCAGTGCATACGCGAAGTTCGGCAATGCAAAGGTCGGTGCGGGCTGGCTCAACCGGCGCGTAGAAACCGATTCGGCGGGTGTGCCTGACGTTCGTTCGAATCTTTTCTTTCTTGGCGCTTCGTACTACGTAACGCCAGCATTTCTTGTTGACGGGGAAATGTACCGAATTGTCAACAATGACCACGACACGCGCGCGTCGATGGGTACGTTGCGCACCACCTACCTGTTGTCCGCGCGCACGGCGGTCTATGCACAAGGGTCCTATCTCGCCAACAGCGCGAAGGCCCGGTATTCGGTGAGCGGCGGCGGCGGTGGAACGACACCCGCCCCCGGAGTTGGACAAACGGGCGTGATGCTCGGTGTGCGGCACATGTTCTAGGAGACATGAAATGAAAAAGTCTGCAATGACACTCGCGGTAATGACCTCGATGACGCTTGCCGCGTGCGGTGGCAGCAGCCATGACGACAGTAACGCCAGCACGCCGCTTCCTCAACTGAATGCCGCCACGCCGGCAAACCTCACTGGAACGTGTGAGGCATTGGCGTCGAAACTTGTGTTCGCCAATACCGTATTCACGACGGTCGCCACCGTTCCGGCGGGCACATTGACGGTGGCGGGACAAGCTATCGCGCAGCACTGCCTGATTCAAGGCAGCATGAACCAGCGGGTCAGCCCCGTCGATGGTCAGACGTACGCGATCGGCTTCGAGATGCGCTTACCCGTGGCGTGGAACGGGCGCTTCTTCTATCAGGCTAACGGCGGTCTGGATGGCACGGTTGTGACCGCAACGGGTGAGATCAGCGGCGGCGCGCCAACCAACGATGCACTTAACATGGGGTTCGCCGTCATCAGTTCAGATGCGGGCCACAACGGTTTCCAGACACCGCTGTTTGGCCTCGACCCGCAAGCGCGCGTTGACTACGGTTACAACGCGGTGGCCACGTTGACGCCGATGGCCAAGCAGGTGATCAAGCTTGTCTACGGCAAGGCGCCGGACCGTAGCTATTTTGACGGGTGTTCGAACGGCGGCCGTCACGCGATGGTCGCAGCCGCGCGGTCCTCGGGACAGTATGACGGGATCATCGCGGGCGATCCGGGCTTTCATCTGCCCAAGGCCGCGGTGGGCGAAATGTGGAGTGCGCAGCAACTTGCGACCGTCGCCACCGCGACTACTTCGGCCGGACTGCCGGATATCACGACCGGCTTTACCGCAACGGAGCGCGCCATGGTTGCGTCAAAGATCCTGTCGAAGTGCGATGCGCTCGATGGTGTCACCGACGGACTCATTCAGGACATCAAGGCCTGTCAGGCGAATTTCAGTCTCGCGAACGACGTACCGACGTGTTCGGGCAACGTGCGTGACGGGACGTGCCTGACCACCGCGCAGAAGACTGCAATTGGGAACGTCTTCTCGGGTGCTCGCAACAGCGCGGGCACTACCCTCTATTCGAGCTTTCCCTACGATGCGGGTCTCGGTGAGGGCTGGTCGGCATGGAAACAGGGCAACTCGATCACGCTTGATCCGGCTGCCGCCGCGTTCACGTTCACCTCGCCGCCGCAGAGCGCTGCTGTGCTGAGGCAGTTGTCGGCATATGCGTTCAATTTCAGCATGGACACGGACGCACCGAAGATATTCGCGACGAGCGGGCTCTATACCGAAGCGTCATGGTCGTTCATGACGCCGCCCGACGAGACCAATCTCAGCGTGTTGAAAGATCGCGGTGCGAAGTTGATGGTGTATCACGGTACGAGCGATCCGGTGTTTTCATCGAACGATACGACTGCGTGGTATCAGGCGCTTACCGCAGCGAACGGCGGAGACGCGTCGAACTTCGCGCGCCTCTACACGGTTGCCGGCATGAATCATTGCAGCGGCGGCCCGAGCACCGATCAGTTCGACATGCTCACACCGATGATCGCCTGGGTCGAGCAGGGCAAAGCACCGGACACCGTCGTCGCAACGGCGCGTGATGCGAGCAACGCTGTGCCGAACCCGGACGTTCCGGCTAACTGGGGAGCGGGACGCACGCGACCGTTATGTCCTTATCCCAAGGTCACACGCTACAAAGGCGGCGACGTGAATGTGGCAAGCAGCTTCGCCTGCAGCTGAGTGCCGTCGACCTATTCCGTCACCCGGCGCTAATCAACCGTACTAGATCTTAATCGGAGGGGCGCAGACAATCTCGGACCTTCGCTTGAGGGCGGCAACCGGGCGGCCGTGGGGTTGACTGCGGCCGCCCGACATCAGGCCGGCTCTCGCCATCTACGGATCTTCGAGTCCATGGCGAAGCGTTAAGAAACTTAACGCCCGTAAAAAATCTGAACGTTACGTTCACTTCCGCTTTCCATCTTCGTCAACGCGTCCACTCGCCGTCGTCCTTACCCGATAAGGCTCCGCGCGATTGGCACAACGCTTGCATTTAAGCCTCCGTCCCAACACGGAGGAATCATGCTCGAAGTCGGAAGCACAGGAACCGTCTCCATGCGGGTGTGTAATTCGGACCTCGCGTCCGCGTTTGCAGAGGCGAACGGAGAACGATACCCCCATGTGCTGTCAACACCCGCGCTGCTCGGTTTGATGGAGCGCGCCTGTGCGCAGATCATGGCGGTGGAGGTCGGTGAAGGCCAGTTATCCGTCGGCGTGAAGACCGAGATCTCGCACACACAGCCAACGGCGCCAGAGGTCGATGTACTCGCGCGAGCCACGCTGCGAGCCATCGAAGGTGCGCTGTATTGGTTCGATGTCGAAGCAACCGATCCTTTGGGACCGGTCGGCATCGCGACGCATGCGCGAGCAATCGTCGATCGTGCGTCCATCGAACGGCGCGCCCAACAGCGCCGTATCGGATAACCCCGATGATGGGACAGCCGCGGGATGTCTTCCGGCTTACTTATTGCGGGTCCGTGTCCGTCAGAACCAAAGGGTAAGCGACCGCTCTGCTCAAATCGCACCAGAAGCTTGTTGAACTCCTGCAGCGATCGGCGAATGTCCATGTGCCGATCTCCTTCTTTGACACTAGCGCCGTATGCGAATAGGCCATACCCGCTTACTTCCAGCATTAACGAATGCTAGGCCATGTAAGTGTCATGCAAGGGTCATGTAAGTTTTGGCTAAGGGAAGCATCGGTACAATTGACGCGGCTTTTTGGTTGCGTGCTTAGCGATACACAAGCGTTGGCACGCTATACCGCCGGTTAGCAAGCAGTGTCGGCGTAGAGTCTGTACGATTCCATTCAATCGATGATTTGCTGTTGCGGTAGCGTCCTGCGTGGACGGCTGCTAAGGGCCATGAATGATTCGCAGCGGCCTCGCCGAACAGGCCGCTCTGCCAGATTCCCAATCCTACCTAGGACACCGGCAAGCTCGGCCGGCTTGACCGCTTGTTCACGTTGCCATCGAATTATTGGTTGCTTGAACCTGGACGCTTCGACTAGCCGGGACCACATTGCTGAGATTGTGAATGGACAAGATCATCGTTTTTATCCTTCCTGTTTTCGTTGTTCTGATCGGTGCCGAGTTTGCTTACGGCTGGTTCAGGCAACGTAATACCTATCGACTGAACGATGCGTTGAGCAGTCTCAGCCAGGGCCTGATAAGCCAGTTGGTGGCGCTGGTTACGCAGCTCTTTCAAATTGGTTTGTATGTGGTGGTGTTCAATGCGCTGAACCAAACCCCCAACGTCAAGCTGTGGGACACCTGGTACGGCTGGCTGATCGCCATCGTCCTGTTCGATTTCTTCGACTATTGGCTGCATCGCGCCGGGCATGAGTGTGCTGTCATGTGGGCTGCCCATGTCGTCCATCATCAAAGCCAGCACTTCAATTTCTCGACCGCCTTGAGGCAAGAAAGTACGGTCGCGCTGATTGGCTGGATCTTCTACCTGCCCATTGCATTGATAGGCGTGCCGCCGGAGCAGTTTGGCCTTGCCGGACTCATCGTCCTCTTGTATCAATTCTGGATTCACACTGAACACGTCGGCAAACTCGGCTGGTTCGATCGCGTGTTCTCTTCGCCTTCTAACCATCGCGTGCATCATGCGGTCAACGACCAGTACATCAACAAGAACTACGGCGGCATGTTTGTGATCTGGGACAGGATGTTCGGGACTTTCGCGGAGGAAGAGGAGCCTTGCGTCTATGGAACGAGGACACCCCTTCGGAGTTGGGATCCTGGCTGGGCAATCTTTGCGGAATACTGGTCGCTCGTGCAGGCAACGCGGCAAGCGAAGTCATGGGCAGACAAGTGGCGCATCTGGCTTAAGCCTCCGGGCTGGCGACCTTCCGGCTCCGGTGCGGATGTTCAGGCAGAGCTCTCTGCGCCAACGTTCGATCTGGACGCGGCGAGACAGTTGCACGGAGAGTCGCTTGCCAGCAGCGCCGCGATATTTGCCGCCGTGCAATTCGCCCTGATGATGGGAGCAACGGCGGCTTACCTATGGTATGCGGAAGAACTTTCATATTCGACGGAGCTGGGGCTGACCGCTGTGATCGTCGCCGGACTTTGGGCTTTAGGCGCGTACTTGCAAGGCCGTGTGAGCGTCATCCCGGTCATTCTGGTCGACTTGGCGGGCGTAGCGGGTGCGCTCCTGTTGTTCAGAGCTTGACCGTCATTTCCGCGACGGTTCGAAGGCGAATGCCCCCGGTACGTCCCGACGGCCTCTCATTGACGAGGTGTTCAATCACCCCGTGTCGAATAAAGCATAAGCCGAAAAAGTATAAATCATAATTTGAACGTCAGGTCGGGCATGCGGTCTGGGACAGACTGCGGTTATTAAAGCAAAAGTGCGCAATCTTTCGCGGAAATAAAGCAAAAGCTGAGTTCGTTTGATGGGTGACATAGCTCATTGATTTTAATAGATTTTTTTGACAAAACAATCGCTGTATAAACCAAATGATGAGCATTTCATTGCCGTCACGCTCAGGCCGGAAGTGCTCGTCAAATAGTTAAGCATAAGGTGATGAACCCAAGAGGTCGCATAGCGCTGATCGGAGCGACATCTGCCGATACTCTCCTTGCGCGGTGGTGAGGCGCGACGACGATCTCCTATGGTGTGAGTCGTTTATTTTGGTAGCAGTCTGTCCCGCAAACTGCTTTTTCCGGGAAATAGCTCCGACCGCATTTGCTTCGTTGCACCCCTCCATCGCTGCGGTCGCATCAAGGCGTAATGTCGACAAGACATGGAATCTGGCAAAGTGGGTGACGGTGGATTGAGTGGAGCTGTTCGCTCATACCTGCCTGGCAAAAAATGAAAGTGTCCCTTGACCCCGTCATGGAAGCCTCCCTGACGGGGAGTACCGAAACGGTCAAAGCCGTGACAGATATGGCTACGCGACTACGTTATCAACCAGCACTTTGATGTCGTACGAGAACGCACCGAGAACGATTACGACAACGACCGCAGCCCCAAGAACCGCTACCGGTTCATGTTGGGAAGCGCCAAAGCAAGCCGCCGCCCATCTTGCAGATCTTATTCGGCATGGTGTGTTTCGGTTACTGCCGAGCTCAACACTTCAGTCGCGGACTGACGGTCACATTCAACAACTACGCTGCAGTAATGGATGCAGCCCCCGTTGTCTAGAGCCAAGGGGCTATGGCTGGTGCCACTGATAGCGCTCGGTAGATGGGCGGTCCGCTGTGGAATCGGGCGCGCGGCACTCGAACGATTTTCCCCGGCCGCATTCGCTTGCAGATGAAGCGCGACTGTTGAAAACGCGTACCGTTGCGCTGACAGAATGTAACGCACTACGGCTCAGGACTGATTCGCTGGAACTGACGGCCCGAGATTTTGAACGGTGGCTTCCGAATGATTTTCCTGTAGGGCATTCGCTCGACATGGCATCGTGTGCAGTCGCCACCGAGTCGTCAGGGCCCGTGTCGGAAGACGAGCCGATGGAATCGGCTAACTTATGCGTGGACTGGCTCGACCCCATCGCCCATCAACGTTGGGAAGCTTCGACGTGGCTTGCTCGGGCGCTCGACGTCAGTGATTGTCGTCTGGCCGGTCACCGGTCCGGTTTTGTAGCTTCACCTTCGCCGACGTCACTGCCGCGGCGGAGAAGTGCTCGGGATTACGAATTACAACCGATTCAAACGTGTTCTCGAAAAGACCGGCTTCGCGCATCCGCTCAAAACCATCTGTCGTATTGGGTCGTTTTACTATTGCCTCAATGGCGGGAACTTCGCCGCGCATCGTTATGGACCTTCGGGTGTGTCCAGCGCGCAGACGACGCCCGTGCTTAATAAATAGCACCTCTTCGTAAGCGTACACGGCGCCCCAGATGTCTCGGAGCACCTTGGAGGTCGTAGCATGAGACTCAAGTTGCAGTTCAATTGCACGCCGCCGGGCAGCGCGGGCTAGCCATGGGTGAGTGTCGCGAACATTCTCTGCAAATTGCGCGCACTCTTCTCGGCTTTTCAAGCGCCTAATGCGCTGCTGGTCTTCAGGTGTCAGCTCTTCTGGTTCGTTCATACTTGTCCCCGGTCCATTAAAGTTAGCGGTCAGTCTGTGCTACCAGTTAATCGTTACGGACATCGCGCCGCGACGTTTTAACTCGGCGACGATTTCGTCTATTGCAGCGTCGCGAAGCGGGCGGTCCACGGTAGCTCCGCCTTTCTGCGGAGTCTCAGTCTTACCCGCGCCAAAAAGCGCTAAGTTTAACTTTTCCCAAGTTTTTAAGCTTGGAAGAGTCGCATTGCTGTGCGCTTTGTCCTCGTAGCGAGCAGGCATTACAGGATGAATACCCGCCCGACGGGCCAGCTCGCTGTAGCTGAGTCCCGCATCTTTCCTGGCTTTCCTAAGCACTTCTCGAAATGAGCCGTCGGTCACGGGAGGAAGTTGTTTGAGCGGCATATGTTCAAATTAAGTTAAACTAGTTGGCTCAAGTTAAACTATTATGAGTTATTTGTCAACGGCCTCCCGGACTTCGTCAGCTGATTTTGTAAGCGAATGGGTCGTTGCGCTTGTTCGAGCGTCGGAAGCCGATGGGTAAACAGTCGTAGAGGAATCAGGGCGTGTCGCGGAGTCTTTGGCTGAATAGCAACCTAGTCTGAAGGGCCCACCGTGGATGCACTTGCCTATCAACGCACTCAGCTCAACACGGCGCGAAGCGGACTAAGTAGCAACTGAAGCTGAGGCATGCGACTGTTCGGCCGTCTCGTGTATTGGCCAACGACCACTGCCGCGGGGACTCAGCAATACCGGCGACGGTCGTAGCACGATGGATGCTGCTTCCGCGCACGTCGGGCCCTTCCGCTTCACGATGCTCACCGCTTGATGAAGCGTGGATTCCGTATGGATGATGGACATTACGTGAGAGCCCGATGCAGGCGTCGACGAGGAAGAGCGACAAACTATAGGAAAATTGACTGGCCGGCGAATGCGCACCTGATGCGCTGCGGCAGGATGGTCCACGGCTACTGTAGCGATCAGGTGCGATGAAGCCGGAAGATTTATTTGAAGGACCAATAGCTTATGGACGAACGAGTGCTCAAGCGGTCACCTATGAAAGTGTTTTACCCTTACGTGGCTCGTCGACGAAACATTATTTTCCGTGGCGTGTCATCTATTAAGTCATACGAAGCCGAAGTCATGTCGTCGACCAAATTGTCGCGGGAAGATATTAGATGTCTTACCGCATCGAATTTCGCAAACTGTCCCGCAAAATGGCGATTGAATCCACGTGCAGTCGGAGAATCGATTAGCTGGTTAGAGAACGCACCGTCGAAATCACCGAGAACGAGGCTTACAAGCGTCGTTGGGTTCAACGTTAGTACGAGCTGGTACGGAGTCATTCCGGGAAGTGGCAATCGCATCGCTGAGTGTGGCGGGCAAGGCAGAGCAAAGACCGGAGTCGTCGATGAACGCAAGGGTATTGGCGAGCGAGCCACCATGATTAGCGCACCGCGAAAGCTTTCTTCAGCCCACAGGGTCGTCATGGACATGCGGTTTAGGGTCGCCTTCGCGAGGTTTGGATTCGACCGCATCATTGCGTAGTAGACACGCTCCTCGTCGGAGAAAGGCGTTTCGCTCTCAGAGGCCGTTGCCATCCGTGACAGGTCTCGTATCGTCGCTTCACAATGCGGCGTCCGGACTTCGAGATGCCGTATCAGCGAGTACAGAATCGGCCTGTCATATTGGTCGAGCGCATCCGTTCGACCACTGGAGATTTTTGCCCACGTGTCGCTCTCAGACAACGGAGTCTCTACCTGCCGGTTGATGTCTGTTTCGACTGAAATCGGCGCTCCATTCCTCTCGTGTACATAAAAATCGCGCTCGTACCCTATGTTTTCGATTGAGCGCTCGGCCCATATTGCCATGTCCTCGTGCTTGGCAAGGGTAGTGACTCGAGTCTTTGCTTCGTCGACTGCAAAGTTTCTGAGAAAAAACTGCGGTGCATAGTGATGGTTGCGGGGTTCATTCGCGACTTTTGGCATTGGCAGGTGACAAATGTGATTCCGATGCGACTGTATAGATGACGGCCGCGCTACAGTACCGCGTCTTACGTAGCGACCCTGTGCTCATAGTAAAGTCGGTCTCGTACATCGATAATCGCGCGCAGTGCCGCCAGCATAACTAATTGACACGGTTACGTCACCCCACCGGATGAACTGGGCACGAAGCCTTTCTCACGCACAATGGCGTTCAAAAATCTGACTTTGTAGCAGCATTCTACGAAGTGCGGTTGCCCGAGAATGGTGTACGAGGGGACTGCTCCTACACCAGCCAGCAGACGAACAAGACGAGAGCGGCTGCCTTGTTCTCGAGAAAGCTGGTCAGTCTTTTGGTTTCGTTGCCACGTTCCAATGTACGTAGCCCATTGAGTCCACATAGCGGACGCGACTCAGCAACCGCTCTGCGGACACCGGCTTCGCGTGCTTTTTATCTGGCGAGGAGCCGCCCGCGCCCAGTTTCGCGCGCGTGCGATAGTCTTCAGGTCGGTTCTTTACGACGGCCATCTAAACCTCCTTCAGGAAACGGCGGATTGTCTTTTCGTCCATGGCCGTGAGGCACCACTCCTTCAGTTTTTGCGTAGTCTTCTCGGTCTTGCGAGTCGCCGTGGAGCTGCCGTCGGCTGCAACGAGTAGGGTGAAGGTTCTCTCACCGTCCGACTTCGTCCACGTGCGCGTGCCATCGCCATCTATCGTGTAGCTCCAGTCTAGTTCATTCCCGTCTAGGTTCGCCAAAGCGTTCGCAACCTCGATAACAGCCTTGTAACGTTCGCCGACGGAGACGGCGAGACACCTTTTTACGACGGTGCGCAGGGCGTTGGGGATGTGCGCTGGAAACTGACTTCGGTCTGGAAATGCCGCAGTATGCACGGCAATGGCAAAGGCGTCGTTCGTCTTGTACTTCCCGAACTGCTCGTAGAAGGTCGCATTGCCGCAGCACATACGGTACAGCGTCAGGCCGACCTGGTATACGTCAAACGCTGGCGTATGCTGGTCCTCGAGGAACGCTTCAGGGGGAATGTTTTTCCAGTACATCAAAGGCTGTACGGCCTTTCCGTCAGCATGCATCTTTTGGGCGAGCCCGAAATCGGAAACTAGCGCCTCGTTACGGTTAGACAACATAATGTTGTCTGGTTTGATGTCGAAATGAATCAGCCCCTTCGAATGGATGTTGTGCAGACCACTCAGAAATTGAATGGAGTAACGCACGATTTCGCGCATCGTCAGGAATCGTTGCTCAAGGACCTTGTTCAGTGAGCCCGACGAAAAGTAGGGCATGGCGAGGTAAATGAACTCGTTGTCTTCGCATGCGTAGTGGATGGGCGCCACGTTGGCATGGTCGCTGAGATATAGGATGCTGGCTTCGCGGTAGTAGTGCGCGACATCAGTCATCGAATCTTTCCGGACCCGCTTTATTGCAAGGTCGGCATCTAGCTGCAAATCGTGGGCATGGAACACGGCTGAATTTTTGCCCTCAGCGCCAATTTCGTCGCCAAGATGAAATCTGAGATTCGCTTCGGTATGGGGATTAAGCATTCGCAGCTCCGATGGCCGTAGCAACCGCCTCACGCTCTTCCTTTTTGAGTTTCGCCCAGCCTTCCACTTCTTTGTAGTCTCCGCCCTCAAGCAATTCGCGCAGATGCTCCCGGCTCATCTTCAGCTTCGCCGCAATGCGAGCAATCTGGCCGCAAAAATAGCCCTCGAGCTCACTGCTCGCGAACGCTTCCTGAATGACGCCTTCGAGCTCGATGCGCTCAATGGAAATTCCCTGAGCAATGCCCTCGGCAATACGAATGCCCGCTCGCTTGACGTCATACTCACGAATGATGTCGAGGACCGTGTTCCTAACGTACTTTAGCTGCTCGGGCGTCTCCAGCGCTTTAGGTACGACGATGCCTTCCATGTCCACGATTGCATTTTTGTCTGCGTCATACACGACGAACGTGACTCGTTTCGGGGCAACCCGTATGCCGATCGTTATCATTTTTACCCCATATTTGCATGCGGAAATGCAGGCCTTCGGTTAGCTGAGGCTGTTGGGAGACCTGCGCTGAATGACGCCGGCCGCCTTTGCAATTACGGCAATCGACGGAGAACCTTGACGCGAAAACTTAGAGAGGTCAGACAGGTTAACGCATATCTGCACTATCGGGCTAGCCAGGGTGCCCAGACTGTCTCTGTACTTGGCAATTCGAGCAGCGTCAACACACCATACTGTTCGGAAGCAATTTTCATCTCACGAAGCTTAGTGCCACGGCTTGCCTCCGCGAACCAGACGCTCGCGGGAACCATCGTGCCCTCACTCTCGCGGACCACTGACTCGTCTGCAGCGACCGACCCCGAAGGAATCTCGATGGTATGTCTGCGTGCTTTGAAAAACGCGCCAGACTTCCGAGCGCTTTCACTTGAGTAGGACCAGCGCATGAAGCCGTCGTTCGAAGCAATGAGGACCACCTTCTTGTCCGTCGCGCTCACCCACCTCAGTGCGGCGGCCGTGAGCGATACGCCGTATCGCGTCGCGCAATCACCTAGCTGTTCGAAGTCGACCCTTGCCGATATCTGCTGCCTGAAATCATCAAGAGGCATCAGCAGGTTTGCTGCAAAGCTGTCCGCTTCGATTTCAATTCGTCGCTCATCCGCCTGCCAATCGTCCATGTCCTGGTCAGTGCAGTTGAACTCTGCCTGGTTGGAACGATGAAGGACATAGTGACCGAGCTCATGCGCTTGGGTGAATCGAACGCGTCCTTTGGAGTTGACGGCTTTGTTATATAGGAGAGCCCAACCGTTGCCCTCACCGAGATATGAAAGGCAGCCATCAAAGCCCGGAATGTCGGTTCCCATCACGCACGTAATCGGGTCCTGCCATTTGAATATTTCGTGGCAACCCTTTGCGAGCGACTCAACATCCACCGGAAATCGTACGTCGCCGTGGATAGCGCTGAGTTGGTTCAGGACATTCGTCAATCGAAACGCGGCCTTCGCAGGCGTTATCACGTCTGTCAGCATCTTAGTTTTTTAACGCATCCAGAATTTTGCGAAGCCGCTCTTTCGCGTCCGCATCGAGCTTCTTATAGTTTCGGTAGAACGCTTCATCCAGATGATGCTGCTCCGGCGCCTGGACGTCATCTTCAATCAAATAGGTCTGGCTTACTCCCAACGCGTCCGCCAAGGACATCAACTTCTCCGCTGAGGGTCTTTGCGATTCTCGGTTTTCAAGTTCCCACAAATAACTCTTGCTCAAGCCTGCTTGCGCCGCCAGAGCCTCAAGGGTCAGTTTCTTTCCCTTACGCAACTCGCGAATTTTTTCGCCGAGCCGAGTGGCCATCGTAAATACCCCCAAAGTTACACACGAAAAATATACCACGATTCCGAACTTTTCAACCGTTTTACCGGAAAAATCGCTTGACTTTGCATCTGAAGAAAGCAACACTGCAATTGAAGTTCGGAGTACCGGAAATTTATTGACACTTCGAGGCGCAATCCAGTGTCACATCGACTCTCTTGTAAGGATGAAATCATGACGAAACACTTTCCAAAGGGCCTTGATGGCCGACAGCGTGACCTCGATGGCGAGATTCGACGCAAGCGCGGCGATACGCTGGTCCGGACCCTTCGCAATCAGTATGGCGACGATTTCGCGCAAGGCGTCCGTTCCGACGCCCGTCTCGATACCGTGCTCAAGCGCACCGGGGCAACGTCCTTAAGCGAAATTTTGAAGAAGAAGTGAAGACGCTGAAAGTAACCAGCTTTGCAGTACGAAATAAGCAGCGGAAAAAAAGTCATGTTATTGGGTAAATATTACTGATAGCATGACCCTATACGTTGCGTCTGAGGCGCGTCTTAACACAAGATATAGAGTACCTTATGCTCGCTCGCACAACAATGAACGATGCCGAACTGGCTGCGGCGCTTGATGACGTGATGACCCTCCCAGGGTGTCATCTGCATCTCCTTGTCGACAAATTTCGTGCATTGGTGTTCGCGAGGGACGACCAAGGGAAGAACTGGCGCTGTATTGCGGGCGGCGATTTTGCCGAGAATGCACTTCTGTCCGTCCAGCAGATTGTTCGGAAAAAGCGCGTGGCCCTCTCAAAAGTGAAGAGCGTAGCGGAGGTATCAGGCTTGGAGTGGCTGGAAAGCAATGCCGCGCCATCCACCACTGTTGCAGCACTTAACAAATGGATTCGTGAAAAGGCGGCGCTCACGGCGCCGACGGGTCGCCAGGGGAGCCTGTCGGTTGAAACCAAGCGAGCAGTCGAGCGAGCCGCTCACTGGCGTTGCCAATTTGAAGGGTGTGGCGAGGACCTGCGCCAGCATCTTCAAAGCGGAGCAGATGGAAATTTCTCGTATTTGGCGCATATCGTGGCCGCGTCGCCGGATGGGCCGCGCGGAGACCCCGATGGGTCGAAAGAGTTGGTAGACGACCCGAGCAACATCTTGTTGATGTGCGACAAGTGTCATCGCCTCATCGACCGTATTGCACCGGATGAATTTAACGCCGAGCGATTGCGACAGATGCGCGAGAAGCACATCGTTGAAGTTAATCGTCTTCTAGACGGCCTTCGTTTCCCCGCAGCGCAGGCCCTCGTCATTGGCGGCAACATCGCCGGGCAATACTCGCAAGTCGACACCGCGGCAGTAGCGGCTGCGATGCGCTCGCAGAAACTTCGACCCAGCGGGCCCCCGCAGGTGTTTTTCCGCAACGGTGCGCACCAGGGCAACAACGTCACCCCGCACTACTGGTCTTCGCTGTTTGAGCAGTTGGGTACTGACCTGCCTGCGCTTCGTCGATTTCTCAATGGCGACGCGCGCGGCGGAATGACGCCGGAGAACATCTGCGTGTTCCCACTGCATAACACTTCAATCTTGGTGCTGGCCGGTCGTGTCGTTGGCGAAGGACGAAGCATCAATATTTTCCAGTTTGACCGTGACGCCTCGCAGGGCGCTCCGGCGCGCCAATGGAGTTGGCCGGATGCGGGCCAGCCGCCTGATGACAAATACCGTATCGAGGCAGATGCGGCGAAGCAGGGCGAGACGACGGATGCGGCCTTGTTGGTTTACCTGACTGCAACCATTCCTACAGCAGAGTTGCCCGAACCGTTCCAGTGCGATGGCATAAGTGCGATGCCGACAGTTACGTTGACTGTCGACAAACCCACGTACTCCTCAATTTCACACCCAGATGACGTGCGATTGTTCGGCGCTGCGGTCGGGGAGGCTCTGCGGATTCTTAGTGACGTATGGCGCGCGCAGCGAATCCACGTGGTAGTGATTGCGCCCGTAAGCGCGTGCTTCCGCCTCGGACAGAAGCTACAGGCACGAAACCAGCCCGTCATCCGGCTTTACGAACGTGCGCCGAATGTCAACGGCAACGTCGGTGCACCGCGCCCGTTCTTGCCCACTATCGACATTCTGTCTGACACTGTCCGGCTTCCGGACGGAACGCATTCTGTTTCGCTTCTCTAACCCCGGAGATTTTGATGAACGCTCCTATCAGCCAAAACCTTCTCCGCAAATCGCGGCCGATTTACGATTCGCTGCGAACGCGCGCACAAGATGAGCGGTGGGAAACCTTCATCGAAGGCATCCTAAAGCGTCTGGAGTTGCCGAAGGAACATCGCGACCGCGCCGAACGCGAGTATCACCGCCTCGGAGAGCACATCGCCTCGTATTTTGACGTTCCTGCTCAGCAGGTAGACGTGTCTCCGCAGGGGTCGATGCGCACCTGCACTACCATCAAGCCACGCGGCAATACGAAGTTCGACCTGGACATCGTAGTAGTGCTCGCCGGCTGGGAATTTGAGTCGATGGCTCCGGATGAGTTTTTCTTCACGTTCGGGGAGGCGCTCAAAGGCCTTCCTGAGGTGTGCGGCGATGCAGAGGAGAAGAATCGATGCTGGCGTTTGCCGTTCGCGCGATTGCCTTTCTACTTCGATGTGACGCCCGCGCTTCCAGCCGGTCAGTTTGTCGGCGCGGCGCCGTTGCGTGTGCGGGACAGGACGCGAGGCTGGAGCGCATCGAATCCGCGCGAACTCGCAACGTGGTTCTCGGAAATTGCCGACTTGCGCTTTTACTTCCAGACGCATCGCAGCTATGTCGCGATGGATTCAGCGAAGTCGATATCTCCGCTTCCCGAAGCGGAGGTCGCCATCGACGATATTTTGCGCCGAGCGATTCAGCTCATGAAGCTTCATCGGGACAACTTCTACCATTACGCGACCCCTGAGCAAAGGGACGCTGCTCCCATCTCCATCATCATCATGACGCTGGCGGCGCGGGCGTATCTGCACCTCTCCCAGACGAAGGGCAATATCACGCGGAATTCACTTGAGGTCGTGCTTGAGCTGATTGAGCTGATGCCTAGCTTCATCGAATACGACCGGTATGGGGCGTGCGTGCCCAATCCGAAGTTAGTGCAGGAAAACTTCGCGGACCGCTGGAACAGCGACAACGGTGCACGGGCAGGCGAGTTCGCTCGGTGGCACACCCAGCTTATCGATGACCTGGAGACAATGTTTAGTGAGGATGCGGGCCATAGCAGCGCCTCACGGATTCGAAGTGTTTTCGGCGACGACGGCGTCGAGGCCTGGAAGGCGATTCAACCTTCAAACGGAGCCATGTTTCCGTCGTTGCTCGGCGCGATGCCAGTGAGTGTCGGGCCGTTGGTGAATCGCTCCCGTCCCGCACGTACGACGTTGGCATAGACGATGCCGCTGACCGTTTTCGCCGCTGCGCGGGAGGCCGCCGTACGGTTTCTCGACGATGCCACGCCCGGGTTTGCCGCCCGGGCGCAAGGTCCTGCACCTGACGGAAGTGCAGATGTCTGGAAGCTGACGGCGGAGTCGGCGGTGGCAGGCATCACAGAGATTCAGCTGGCGCTTCCACCGAGCTTTCCTTCAACCTCGCCAAACGTCTTCATCATCGGCGAAGCGGCAAGACGCCTTCCACATATGGAGGAGCATAGTCGCGTATGTCTGAACGTCGAAACGTTCGGAACAGACTATGACCATCCTCACGAACCTATACGTCGTACGCTAATAGCTTTGGAAGAATTTCTTCGTCATTGCGACGACCCCGCTTGGGTGCGTGCGGAGTTCCTGAAGGAAGCCGCCCTGTACTGGGGACGCTTCTGCGAAGTGGAGGCGAAAAAGTACAAGCGCGCTACTGTTCCGCGTGGGGTTGTGCTATTCGACGACATTTCGCAGACGAGCGAAGGTCGGTTGGAAATCCAGTCCGGCCGGAACGGCGCCGGACGATGGGCTTATGTCGCGGCCAAAGACCCGGGCAAGCATCTGCAACGTCACCAACTCAGTATAGAAGGCGCCGACCGGGCGCGACTGCTTTTTATACGGCTCGCCGATGACGGGGTCTGGATGCCCGGGGAGTGGCCAAAGAACTATGCTGAACTGGAGTTGTTCGCGCGAGAACGTCATCCTGACGCCGCGTCTTTTTTCGAACGGCGAAACGGTCGAGGAAAGGGCTCGGGGAGGAAGCTCGTAACGGACCGCTTCGTCCTTATCGCAACCAGGCAAGGCGCGTACGCATATCAACTGAGAGAGGCCACTTTACCTCTCCTCGAGCCGCCGTATTCGTTACCTTTGCAGGTGGTGCGAATGGATACGCAGTGGTGCTTGACGCGCGACGAGAATACGAGTCAATTCAATCGGCGACAGGTGAAACGGGTAGTCGTTTTTGGAGCAGGCTCGCTCGCTGCTCCGACTGTGGACCTGCTGGCAAGGGCGGCAGTTGGGCACATCGACGTTGTCGACTTCGACCTCTTGGAACCGGAAAATGTCGCACGTCACTCGCTCGGCCTCGACTGCGTCGGCATGAACAAGGCGAAAGCGCTCGCCAGCCGCGCGATGCAACAGATACCGGGTGTGCAGGTGAATGGTTTCGCCCAGCGAGCTGAGCAATGGCTGGCAGACCAGAAATCGCTGGGTGGCATCGACGTTGTTGTCGATTTGACCGGGGCTGGCGACGTTCGTATTTTGCTTTCCCGGGTGACGCAAGCCGGAGAGCTGAAGGTGCCTCTCGTGATTGGCTGGATGGAACCGTTTGGCAGTGCGGCGCATGTCGTCACGCTAGTCGGCGGCGACCGCTGGCCCGACGACGACCCTGTCGACGCCTTGGCAGCAGCAGCATGGCCTCCGGAGACAGAGATACGATTGCCGGGTTGTGGCTCGGGATTTCACCCCTACGGGGCCTCTGATGCCGCGCGCGCAGCCGCGCTTGTAGTTGAAAAGGTGCTCGATGCACTTGACGGGAAGGCGGTGCAGTCGTCCGTTTCCTCGTTTAGAAGGGAGGACGATTATCTCGCCGACTTGCCGGTGGCGACGAAGATGCGTTCTTGGTCGCACGAAGCGCCGGTGGCGCGCGGGACCTACATCGAGAGGGAATACAAGGAGTTGTTCCAGTCATCGCTTCATGGCACCGGTTAGAAGCACGGTTTTCAGCTTCCATGTTCGCGGCCCATCGGCAGTAGTCGAGACTTACACACTCGTTCAGACGTTTTTGCGAACGGGCAGCCGCAACGAGTAGTGCATCGGTTTTCCCGGTGCATCGATATTATTAGGATTCCATATAAGAGTACGCAACAGCCTTTCCTTGCTGATACGCGGCATTCGTTTAACCGACCAACAACGACCAAAGGACGAAATTACCATGACGAAGAATCGCGCAGATAACGCCGACAACCCTAAAGTCCAGACTTTGCCGATTACGAGGCCGTCAGACCTTCGGGGGGACGCTGACAGTGCCAGCAATAGAAGCTCCGAATCTGAGGAAGGCAACGGCGGCAATGGAGAAAAAAAAGACCGGCTTGCATCCTGGAAGGTCTTGGCCCCGCTGGTTGGTGTCGCGACGCTGTACTTCGCGTATCTGGTGGGCGTAACGTTTCACCAGACCTATCTCGACCAATTCGGAATCAATCCCGGCGCGTTTCCGCAAGGGCGCAGCGACTACTTGGTGTTTGCGGTGCTTGCAGCGATGAAGGACTTGAACATCATTTTGGGTGCTGTCTTGAAATCCAAGGCACTCCTGTCGGCGGCAGGTACTTTGGCGATAGTTGGAGCTGTCTCTTTCGCCTTGGTTCAGGGTGTAACGAAATTGGGCAAGCGCCACCGGGGACGACCGCCGATGAGCACTCGGACGAAGCTCCTCGTAATTTATTTGTTGGTTCTTCCGATAGGTGGTGTCTACCTGATGTTCGCAGTTCCGGCGGCATTTGCAACGGTAATGGTTATTCCGGTAGAGCTCGGGGCAGCTGCGGCGGTTGCGATTACTTCAGATGATATCGCAGACTACGAAAAGGGATGCGCTGTCCATTCGCACGGGAAGCGCTGCTTCAACCTGGTGGATGGGAAAGAAACGATAGCGACTGGGTTCATCATCCAGCAGTCGAAAGAGACCGTGGCCTTGTGGGACTCGGGGATTATCAAGGTACTTCCACTTGAAAAGCGTGGATTGATATCAGTGGACGCGGTCACAAAATCGTAATGGCTACTCGCCCGAGATGGCACTAGAGCGGTAATGGAGTCACGGCGTGTGAGGCCTCACGCGCCGCCTGTAAGAGATGGCTGAGACCGTCTGGCTAGTTGCGTGAGGCAAGTTGGTAGTCGGCAACCCGCGTGACGCGCGGTCACGCGGGCGATTCGCTAACTATGTGTTGCCATGAAGTTTCGCAAGGCATTTGACATATTTGGTTCCTGGAGCAACTGTCTTTTGAATGTCGCGAGCTCCTCTGGAATCAGCGCGCGCCCGTTCTCGACGTCTTGGGCCGTCTCAATGAGAGCTTTATTTTTGCTTTGATAGAAAAGCTGCAAAGCCTCGACCTCGTACATCTCAGCGGTGCCATCTATGATGCCTTCTCCCGGTGGAGGCAGTCCAAAAAGAAGTCGGAAGAACGGCCACGAGACGTCGTCTGGCCCGATGTGCTGCAGCTCGTTGGCGTTGTAAAGCGCTTTAATCTCATTCGCCAGTTTCGCATCAAGCATTGCGGCCGCATCCAGACGACCTAGCCCAATCTCTTTGAAATCTTTTTCTGGGTCAGCGACGGACCTTTTGAGCGCTTCTCTGCAGGCGGCCACACGGCGCCAATCTTTAACGTAATGCTTTCCCGGGCCCGCAAGCCAGAGCGCACATGCAGCTGCGGTCTGTGGTGTGCTTGCAGATGTACCCGCGCCGTCCATGCTCCACCCGTGTACTGTCTTGTAAAGCATCCACGGTACGTTCGGAGTATAAGAGCCTGTGGCCTTCTTCATCACCTTGTCAGGGCCCCAGCACCCTTGCATGACCCGGAGTTCGTCAAGCTTGTAGGGGCCGCCGTCATAGGTGACCCCAGTTGAGGTGACAACGCGATAGAACGCAGACGGATAGACGGTGAAGTGTGTGGCGACATCTGTAATGACGGCCCAAAAACTATTCCCGGCCGCTGCAACAACCACAACGCCAGCTTCGTAGAGCGCATTTGTCGCATGTGCCCATGATTTCATTGGAAGCCCACCATGGCTGAGGCTCACGACATCGCAGCGTTTGCCGTCACCTGGGTCTAATGCATGCGCCAGACCTTTGGCCATGGTGTCTCCGTAGAGATAAACGACCGAGCCATCTACGCCGGCAATTCTCACGGGGACGATTTCTGCTTCCGGCGCACCCCCAATGAATCCGTTATATACCTGACCTTTCGGAGTTGCCGCGGTCTTGCCGTTCAGGCTGACCCTGTTGCCTGCGAGTAGAGCGAGCGTTGCCGTGCCATGTCCTGCATTGGGACCTTTACCTGGGTCGACAGTATCGTTGTTGTCGTCGACGAAATTCTTGCCAAGCTCTGTGAGCATGTGCAATGGCTTGGAGTAGTGTTCCGGCCACCACCCGATGTCAAGGTGGGCAATTCGCACGCCTTCCCCTTTGGCTGTTTCCCACGCATCAGGAAAACGTCCGCGCTCCAGATGCCACGCTGGCGAGAATGACATTTCGCTTGACGGCGGATAGTGCTGATTCAGAATGCCAGTGGGAGCGTACGGCGGTCCCTGTACGTCTTCCGGCGCGTCGGATTGAATGGTCGGCTGTAGTTCGGGAGTGCTCGTAGAGTCGCTAAGGCACCGCCTGTGGACGATGTTGGGTTCGACGTACACGTCACTGGCTGAAAGGTCAGGCGTGCCGTCCAGGATGGACTGTGCCTGTTTGTGAGCGCGGTCCCAAGGAAGAGTGTCCTTGTCGACCGTGTCTGGTTGCAAGACGACCCAGTCGGGTGCCTGTCCAACAAACTGCAGGGTTGTGTCGGGAAACAAGGGTTCCAATTTACCCGGTTCAATTCCACTAACCCCGCTCATAGACTGAATCTGCGCACCTCGAAACGAGGAGATGTGCTTGTTAGGCAATCGGATTAAAAGTTTTGCCTCGTTATTATCAAGCATGCTGTCATCCTCCAACGTCGACATCGAGCATCTATCGAGATGCAACGATGAGAGCCAATTTAGGATTGCATAGTCAAAACACCGCGTCCGACAGTGGTTGTTCTCACACATGCGGCACGAATCTAACAGTGTTTTCCATCCCGATTTGTGCGTCTGTGCACAGACGAGAACATTCATGGAGGGAATTCGTCGATTGGCAATCGCGCCCGAACTTTCGAAGCAAGATGTTTTTCGGTGCCTGGCCCAGCCCTCACATCCAACTAGGAGTAACGTCGCCGGCTGCTTCGACGCAATAGAACGGTCATCTCCTAATGATTGCGGTCACAAGAACAGTGGCAAGTATTATTCCAAGCTCCACTACTACCCTGCCGACCCACTTTGCTGCACAATTGATATTTTTCTGCGACGCAGCGAAACGAAATAGCCATCTCATGATTCGCCTCAGCGAGCTCGGAAGTTGCGGGCCATTCGTTGTTCGAGGCCTGTCATCGAACCAACAGCGCACAACTGTGTTGGCGCCGATATCATTTGGAACCAATTGTCAGGATTGGATTGACCAAGAGCCGCTCAGCTAAACAGCGTCCTGAGATGGTCATTCAGGAAAAACCCTTCAGGGTCAACGCTTCGCCGTAGCTCCCGGAATGCAGCAGCCTTTGGAAACAGCCGGTCGACATCGTCTCGGTTCGTGAAATGCAACTTCCCCCAGTGCGGCCGCGAGCCATAGCGTCGGAGTATGTCGTCGACATCGCGAAGGAACGGCCAGTAGTCGACGCCGTTCGGGCCGCCAGAGCAGGAGATAGTGACGCTGTCCTGTTCGTAGAAGGGACTTATCCAGGCGGGGTCAGCGGCAGTGAAGCGATACTCGACTGGGTAGATGCAGTCCGTGTGCTTTGTAAGGATAAGTTCCCGGATTTCGCAAAGTGCCTGCTTCCCGTAGGAGGCCGGCACCGCATATTCGAGTTCGTGAAAATTGGGCACATACTCGATCGGATAGACTTCGGAGCTGTAGGCGATTTTTTCGAAGGGCGACTCAGACGGCTGCGTTTCGGACGTTATATCCATCACTTTAACTTCGCAAACGTCATAGTCTTTCGCAGAATTTGACGCCTGAGAAATGTCCGGAAGACAGTAGAGATGCCGACTCTCGGACTTCGGGCACCAGAAAAAACTGAAATGCCGATGCCTGGCTGCCAACTCATCGTGCATTTCGATGCATGCATCGAAATCCTCTCGCCAGATGCGCTCGTGCAAGTTGTAGGAGTCCATGACCTGCAGCGTGATTTGTGACACTACGCCGAATAGACCAAGATTTACCTGGGTCGCGTGCAACAAGTCAGCATCGGTTTTGTCGCTCACCTCGAGAATGCTGCCATCGGGACGAACGATGCGCATGCCAACCACCTGGGACGAGAGATTGCCGAGCGTTGTCCCCGTTCCGTGTGTACCGGTCGCCAAGGCTCCGGCGATTGCTTGCGAGTCGATATCGCCTTGGTTACTCAGCGAGAATCCGGCTTGCTTCAGGTGCTGAGTAAGCGCGTTGATTTTCGTGCCGGCGGCGACGGTCACCCGGTTCGCCCCCCGATCGACGTGCAGAACACCTTGGTAGTCTTTGAGCGACAGCAGCATTCCACTTGTCGCCACGATGGGCGTGAATGAGTGTCCCGACCCGGCGCAACGTACGTTAAGCCCCCGACCCGTTGCTTCTTTTATCAGCGCCGCGAGTTCCTCTTCCGAACTGGGCGCGGCCATGTGACCAGCAACGAATGACTGGTTTCCGACCCAGTTGCGCCAATGTCCCCCACGTGGAATTTCCATTCCCAGTTCTCCCGAAAAAAAGCTGCTGCTTTGCAGCGTGTGCTCGATGCGATTAGTCGACCACCGCCTTCATTTTAGTCATGGTGACGATTCCTAGAATCCGATGAGCCAAATCGTGGTCTCGATGCCGCGTTTTAGGTATCGTGGCATTTCGTGTAGAACACAAAGCATCTCTTCCATCTGCAGTCTTGCTTTTCCCGACGAGCCAGAAAGAGCACTCGCTGTGACGGCAATATGCTCCGATACGCAGGCGTATAGGGGACGATGCCCGGTGCTTTCGCGACGTTCGCCAAACCGTCTGCGGCCTCGGCCGGGAACGTATCCTCTGCCTAGATCAGTTGTTCAGGTGCGAGCATTGGCTTTTCTCGTGAGCGCGTGTTTGCTCTCGACAAATTTAGCGACTAACTGGATGGCAGATACCGACAACAAGCGGTTGGCTACCCGTCAAATGTCGCTCGATACTTCGCCTTCGTCAGGCTTCGCCATGTGACTCTTACCTAAGGTGCGCGTCGCAAAACTCCCCTCCACAAACGCGCGCGTCTGCGCCAGATCGGTCTTCGCATACGCGGCCGTCGTCTGTACCGACGCGTGTCCAAGTAACTGCTGCGCGACCGGTAGCGGCACCGCGTGGTCAACCACCAGCGTGCGCGCGTAACCATGTCGCAGCCAGTGGGTCGATGCCGCGCGTAGCACCGCCAGCGTCACGTTGTCAGCGGGCGCGACGAGGGTTTCCGCCGCACGAAAGACCGCCTTGACTTCGTCGTAGAGGCCGCTTGCGCCGAGCGCGTCGCGCTTCTCGCTGTGGATGACCGGCAGCCGTTCGAACGGAGCAGGGGTAACCGTCAGTCCGCGCGCGAGCCGGTACGCGCGCAGCGGCGGCAGACAGACGGCAGGCAGCGGAATCGCCCGCCGCTTATTCCCCTTGCCGCGCACATGCAGGGTCCAGTTTCCCTCGGTGTCGACATCCAGCCGTGGTAAGCCGGTGGCGTCGGACCACACCAGTTCCGCGAGCCGCACGCCGCCGTAGCGGTACAGCGACCAGATTGCGCAACGACGTGTCCAGACGGGCGAGGTGAGGCCGGCCGGTGCAAGACCCACAGGGGCAGCACCGGCGACAACCGCGTCGCACAGCGCGAGCACGCGCGCCGGCATGATGCGAGTCGGCGTCCAGGCCGCGCGGGCGGCGCCGCCTGCGGACAGGTCGGCGGCGGGATTGGCGATCAGGTAACCGGTTTTGAGCCAGTAGCGGAACAGGCTGGAGACCACCGCGAGTGCGCGCGATGCCACCGCAGCGGACTGCTCGCGCGGCCCGCCAGGGTGTGCGCGACGCTCCGGATGGCGGTTATTGAGGGGCGTTTCTTCGCCGATGGCGGAACCGTGTTTCGGTCCGTGTTCGAGAGCGCGGCGGTAGGCGAGCAGGTCGTGGCGCGTGAGATCGGACAGGGGCCCGAGCTGCTCCTGCTCGCACCAGGTGATCAGGCGGCGCAGGTCAGCGAGGTACGCGCGCAGCGTGTGCGGCGAGCGGCTGGCGCGATCGCGCAGGAAGAGGATCACGGCCTGCGCATCGTCGGCGACGCCGAGGGTGTTCGTGACCATGGACGGGTTGACGAAGCGGCCCGCCCGCGCGAGCCATCCGCCGGTGACAGGGGTGATGCTGGTGGCGTGTGTGACTCTGGCGTCATGGGCGGCAGGGGTGGCATGGGCGACACGCGCGGCGACGGTGTGCGGCGGTTCGAGCGCCGCTAGCCAGACGGCAGTCGTTGCAGTCGCGGCAGGTGCCGCTGTGCCGGTCACAGAGACCAGCGCGCTGCCGTCAGCGACCTCGTGGAAACGGCGCCGGTGCTGGTGCAGCACCCGTTGCAGGATGATCTCGGGCGCCGGCGCGTTATCTGCCGCGACAATGCGCAGGCGCCCGCGGTCCCAGTATTCGACCGCGGCCTCGTGCTCGAGCAGCAGCGCGAACACGGTGGGGTGCTCGCGTTTCGCATCGGCGAGCGAGGCACAGCCGCGCTTCAGGCGCGACAGGGTCCAGCGGAGGTAGACCGGGTGGCCGGTCGCGCCGGCCAGGTAGTCGAGCGCTGCCTCGATGGAATCCGGCAGTGGCTGGGGCGGCGACACGGCGGTATCGAACCAGTGAGACAGGTTCATCGTGCCTTCCTCCGCGCGGTGGAGCTCGCCGGGGCGGGCGTCGCTTCTGGGGCCGATGCGGCCGGGGTTCGGCGGTGCCGCCCGGGAGTGGCGGCAGGCATGGCGGCAGACCTGGCCGGCCGGCGCGTGCCCGCCTGTGCAACTGGTCCGGTCTGTATGGCCTGCAGCAGCGCGCGCTGTTCGGCGACAAGTGTCGTGAGGGCGGCCGCTTCAGCGGCGGCACGCTGGCCACTCTCGCGCTCGCTGGCGAGATCGGTCAGCAGCCGATCGCGCAGGCCTTCGAGCGCGGCCGTCCGCTCCTGGACCCGGACGATTTCGCCCGCGAGCCGCTCGCGCTCGCTGCGCCACGCCTCGCGCTGGTGTTCGGTTTCCTGCAGCAATTGCCGGGACAGGCCTTCATAGCGGGTGTGAACTGCAGCGAATTCTGCCGTGTGGGCCTGCTTGGCGTGTGCGAGAGTGGATTGGGTGGTTTCAAGTTGCGCCTTCAGCTCGACAGCCGTGGTCTGGAAAGTCACGGCCCGTTCCTTCAGGCTGCGGCAATCCGCCCGCAGGTTGGCCAGCTCGGCGTCGCGTGCGCTCAGTTGCGCGCGCAACTCGGCGAGCTCGATACGCAACATCTCAGTGCGCAGATCTGCGTCGCGGCGCGCCGCATTCGATGCCTCCGCCGCATCGGTTGCGTCCGCCTTCAGTTTGACCACCTCGTCGAGCTGGACGGCGACCGCGGCGTGCCAGAGCGTGCGCATCATCTCGGCGATCGTGTCGGGCAACCCGGGAATCGCGACCCTGGCGAGGCCCGCGCGCACGACCTCGGCTTCGATGGTGTTGAGGATCCGCGCGAGCGTCGCCGGGTCGCCTGCGCCCAGGCGTGCGCGCAGTTTCCGTACCGACACCACGTGGCGGAAGCGCTCGCCGGAGGGCGGCTGGTGGTCGTTGTCCATGCCCGCTTCGGCGAGCATCGCGAGCACCGTGGTGCGGATCTGGTCGGCGGAGACGGCGGCAGGGCGGGACATGGCGGACCTCCAGCGGCGGCACGCCAGCGACGCGGGGCGAAGGCAGGTTCGGGCGAAGATGGCCGGGCGCGGGCGGGAAATTCCAGTCTAGAACACGCACAGGTCTAACGCTAGATAACCGCTTTTTGGCTGGGAAAGAAAAGCGTTGCGGCGATAAACCCCCTTATCGCGGCAAACCACGACGTTGCGGCTGGCCACCCGGCGACGGGCGTGGTGGCCAGCCCGAGCGCTTGTGCCTCAGGCGTTGTACTTCGGCGTAGGGCGGTCCCGTCAGGTGTCAGACGGTGGGGCTAGGTGAGTAGAACGGCGTTGGCAGAAGCCGATGACGCCAACACTGCGGCCTGCGCAATCTAGCGACGTGAGGCTAACGGTGTCTGCTGCTGGCGGCATCGCGTCCTGTGGCGGGCGACCATCAAGTGCTCGGGCGCATCACTGCGTCGCGTGCGGACAATTGAGCGCTGGTATGTGTTGAGCGCGGCGGCGGTCATGGCAACGCTGGTCGGGAGGCGAGCACGGCCGTACGCGTGCGAAGTGCGCCGACCTGCAAGCTGGGATATGAAGATCGCGAGCTACTTCGCGGTGCGCTTGGTCGACACCGCCCGTGGCGTTGACGGCTTGACCTTTTTTTTACGCACGCGCCGGGCGGCGGGGAGCCTCTGCTCGACCTCGAGCAGCAGATCGCTCGGCGCGCAGCCGAGCGCCGTGGCGAGGGTGAACAGCATACTCAAGGTCGGCTGGTTCTGACCCAGCTCCAGCATGCTGACGTAGTTACGGCGGATGTCGGCCTCAAAGGCGAGCTGTTCCTGCGTCAGGCCCGCCTGCAGGCGGCGTTCACGCAACACAGTTCCGAAGGCTTCGACCGCTTCCAAATTCCGCTCCCAGTGAAATGGGAGCACTGTGGTTTTATCGGTATAATTTGTCTTCCCAGTACACTGGGAATTCGGTGCCGATTGCGGTGCGACAGTGCGCGCCTGGCTTGGGTTTTCGGCCGTTTTGCATCGGCCGCGTGTGAACCGCGACGATCGTCGCAAAAATCAGCATATCCGCTCGCCCCCACACACCAAGCATGTGTTGTTGTTGGCCGGGCGTTTTGCTGGGGCAGCGGCTCGGTCACGCCGTGCGCGTCACGCCTGCGCAGGCGTTGGGCAGAGAAGAAGGCACGTGGCGGCGAGACTGGAATTACCTTGAGGAATAGTGGATGTTAATGACAGATACGAGCTGGGCGGAGTCCCACCCGGTCAAGCGAGCGCTTGCCAAGCCTTATCAGGCATGGCGCTGCGTCGGATGGACCGACGAGATGCTGAATTTCCTGATTGTCGCGTCGCGCGCCATGCGTGGGGGCGCGCACTTGCCTGACGGATGGCTGGTCGGGGGTCCGGAGGCGTTGCTTGACGCGACTTCACAACTGGAACCTGGTGCCTTTACCGTCTACGTGCTGGATCGCGCCACTGACGGTGGAGAGATCCAGCTTGGGCAGGTCACGGGCCTCTGGCGAGAACAGCTTCCCGATGGCGCCGTGCCGTCTTTCTGGTACGCCACCGGCGGCGGTGAACCGAAGCCCTGCTCGCGCATGTGGATGCGCTCAGACACCCGGCCGGAGCTGGTCAGCGTGTTGAGCTTGGCAAAGCGCACCCGCGCCCGGCGCACCCGCCAGTAGCCAACCGGTCACCCATCCATCACCATCGTGTCGGGCCTTGCAATACGCCGTGCACCGGTGTGCCGTCATCGCGCGGTAAAACCCGTATGCGCTCCCCCTGTCGATGACCTTAGGCAACCACCATGCGCATCCAGATCGCGTCAGACCTCCACCTCGAATCGCTACGGCGACGCTTCCCCGACTACCGCGCGCTCGACGTCGCAGACGCCGATGTGCTGGTGCTGGCCGGCGACATTGCCGCCGGGTCCGACGCGGTTGACGTTTTTTCGCCGATTGGCCAGTACCAGTGATTTATGTGCACGGCAACCACGAGGCCTACGGATCGGTGTACGGGGAGTTGACTCGGGATATTCGGGCTCGGGCGGCCGGCACGCAGGTTCGTTTTCTCGATGTGATGAAGTGATCATTGGCGACGTGCGTTTCCTCGGCTGCTGTCTGTGGACCGACTACGATTTGAACGGCACGCGTGAGCGCAGCATGCAGATGGCGGGTCGCTTTATGCACGATCACACCGTGATTCGGGCAGAGGAGGGCGAGTGGTTTATGCCGGAGCAAGCGCTGACCGAGCACGAAAGGTCCTTCGCGTGGCTCCACGAATAGCTTGTGACACCGTTCGATGGCCGCACGGTCGTCGTCACTCACCACGGTGTGGCGCCCGCGTCGGTGCACCCGCGTTACCGCGATGATCCGGTGAACGCCGGGTTCGTGAGTGATTTGCGACACATCCTCGATCTGGCCGATCTCTGGATTCACGGGCATGTCCACGACTCGTTTGACTACCCAGCGGGTGCCACGCGTGTGATCGCCAATCCCCGCGGTTATGCGAGGAATCTCAATATGGCCGGCGCGCCCGCTGACCTGAAATGGGAGAACCCGGCATTTAACCCGGCGCTGGTGATCGAGGTGTGATGCGGAGACGGAAGGTTAAGCACGACGCACTGTCGGGCTGCTACATTGGTGCCGCACTTGTATGCATGATCGTGCTGAGTTGGCAGGAGCAAATCAAGGCACAGGCCAACCGAATCAGGTGCAGAGGCCCCATGTGGCCAGACATACGTCATAGTCGATTAGATCGCGGATGCTCATTCAGTGATGGTATCGAGCCACGTACGTGTCATCACTCGAATCCCGGGATCGATAAGTAAGTCATCCTCAGAGAATAGCGTGACACAATCGCCACATCGCTAAATTCGGATATCAAATGCAGGTCTGAATAATAACGGATATCAGACCTGGGAACTTGTCGGGGGCGGGGTTCTAGCGGGTTCAACATGATGTCGAAGCCGAGGCGGGCGCGTGGCGTGGACCAGAGCGGCGTGCGACAACCCACTGGGCCCGTATCTAATAAATCCTTGACCCGTGTCATCAACTCGCCCCAGGAATGGGGCAAAAAAAATCCCACGTGAGACGTAAATCGGTTGCCTGCCGCGCGTCGTGCTTGGCGCACGCAGAAAAACTGTCGGTAAGCGGAATTAGTTGGATTCGCGCGCGGTTAGCCAGACTCGAAAGCACCGAATTACCTGCGTTCGCGTGCTCCTTCCTGCTCAAACTTCAATCGCGCACTCAATCGTAAAGATCGTGGCCAAAACCGCTTGCCGTTCCTGGGCCGCCTGATAGTCGCCATGTAACGCAGCTGCGACCGTTTTGGCACCTCTCGGAATCATGAAAAATACGAAATTTCTCTGATTTTTCGATTGTTCGGCTGCTTGTAGGTCGTTCAGGCGGCCGAAATTTTGGATTTTACCTGATCAAGGGTTAACCCCTGTATGTATAATTTTATGGTTATATAATAGTCTGTACTGCCAGCAGGAACTTACCTCAACGAAGGGTCTGCAAGGGTTGGTGTTTCTTTCATTGACCTATACGGTCGATACGGCCATTGAATCTGGAGCCATGATGGCAGGAGCTAAAATCAACATCCACGACGTAATCGATCGTGAACCCATCAAGCGAACGCAAGTTGTCGCGCTTGTTCTTTTCGCGCTTCTGTTGCTCTCGGTCGGATACGACATACAAGTCGCTAGCTATTACGTGCCGGTTCTGGCCAAAGAGTGGCATTTGCCGAAATCCATTCTGGGTACCATATTTTCAGCCGCTTTCGTAGGACTGCTGATTGGGAACTTTGGTATTTCACCTCTTGCGAATCGATTTGGTCCGAAAAAAATGGCGGTCATCTCGACAACAGCAATCGGTCTGTTAACCTTGCTGACGTTGCTTGCGACAAATGCCAACGAATTGATTGCCCTAAGACTGCTAACAGGCATTGGCCTTGGAGCAGCGGTCCCCTGTGCCGTCGGACTCACGTCTGAGTTCAGCCCAAAACGGTTCCGCGCGACCTTCGTGATGCTTACGTACGTTGGATATTCGTTTGGTTACACCGTGGCTGGTTTCTGCAGCGGCGCCCTGATTCCGTCCTACGGATGGGCTGGTCCGGTGTGGGTAGGAGGAATTGGCCCGCTCGTACTAACCTTTTTCTTACTACCTTTCATTCCGGAGTCAGCACCGTACATTGCACGCCGGCACGGTAACGAGACCCTTTTTCTGATGCTCAAGAGGCTTTATCCGCATGTGGATCTGCCGCTTGGGACAAGTGTCACCTCAAACGATTCGAAGACTAACAGCACCGACGTAAAGGGTCTTTTTTTGGCAGAGCGGCGCACAGGAACGTTCCTGATTTGGGCAGTGTTTATTCTTAGCACTGGAGAATTTTCCTTCTTGCAAAGCTGGCTGCCGACGGTCCTTACGTCGGTTTCTTATCAGCCTCACGTTGTCGTATGGGCGACAGCGCTTAGCAGTGTCGGCGGTATGGTCGCTGGCGTGGTCATGGGACCGCTGATCGATCGCGTCGGCCCATACATGGTTCTGTCAGGCCTCTATTTGCTTAGTAGTCTTGCGATGGTGGCGATATCCGCCGTGCTCGGTGGCGAAAGCGGGCTACTCATATTTACCGTGTTCTGCTGCGGATTTGGTGTCGGTGGCGGTCAGAAAGGTGTTGTCGCGCTAGGTTCACTTTTTTATCCCGCGGGACTTCGCGCGACCGGAGTCGCATGGGCATATGGCTTCGGCCGACTCGGTGGTGCTGGCGGAACATACCTCGCGGGCGTCCTGTATGCCGCAGACTGGTCTCCCGACGCGATTTTTCGTGCGGCTGCCGTTCCGGCATTAGCCGCTTCGATTTGCGTAGCGATCATGGGTTGGCAATATAGCGCAAACCGAGATGGTCTATCTGAGTCGCCCAAAGCGCAAGGCGACGTTCGCTAACACTACTTAGGTAAACAAGGAACGTTGGACAGCTGTAATGTATTCGGGTTTCAAACCTGGACTGAAAACGATTTTGCGAAACAACAAGTCGATGGTTAGGTTTGCTAAATATAGATAAAAAATCCAAAAGTCACCGGACTAAAGGCCGTGACCTCAATAGGTTCTGGAGAATCGCAATGAAAAAATTTGTATCTGCGTTTCAATTTTACTTAGCAGCACCATTCATTTTATTTTCCGGGGCCGCACTCGCGCAGTCGTCAGTTTCTCTATATGGCATTGTTGAGGACGGATTTATTTACACGAATAATCAAAAAGGCGGATCCGTTGTTCAGGCTACGACCGGTCAGACCAACACAAGTCGATGGGGGATGACGGGTGCGGAAGATCTTGGTGGCAATTACAAAGCCGTTTTTACTCTCGAGAATGGATTTGATACTTCAACTGGGAAATTAGGCCAAAACGGCCGGTTGTTTGGTCGCTCATCTTTTGTGGGTATCGCGGCACCTTTTGGAACTATCACTGCGGGTCGGCAATATGAACCGTTAAGTCAATACGTTGGTGCTCTCAGCAGCGCGATCAGATGGGCGGGTTGGACGGGAGCGCATCCAGGTGACGTTGACAACATGCAGTCGACGATCAGATTCGACAATTCCGTGCAATACGCAAGTCCCAACCTTTCCGGCCTCTTATTCAAGGCGATGTACGCTCCTGGTGGGCAGCCAGGCAGCTTCACGAAGCAGCGAGCAATGTCTTTCGGAGTGGGATACAAGGTCGGAAGTCTTAGTCTTGCTGCCGGATATCTGAATGTGAACGATCCTTCGATTTCGGCTTATGGCGGGACTACTTTGCCAGGCCAGACCGGCTACACGTCACCGGTCACGTCTCCTGTGTACAGCGGATATGCCTCGGCTGAGACACTGCAGATTGCAGCGATCGGCGGGGTCTATCAGATTGGTGCATTCGATATTGGAGTGATCTATTCAAACACCCGGTTTAAGAATATCGACTTCACGCCGACCACGCCGCATCGCGGCGGTACGCCACAGTTCAACGATCTTGAAGCGAATGTACTTTACCGAATTATTCCGTCATTGCAGGCCGGCGGCGCTTTCATTTATTCAAGAACCGGTACAGCCCAATATCTGCAGTGGAATGCGGGGCTCAACTATGCTCTCTCCAGAATGACTGATATTGGCCTCGTTACCGTTTGGCAGCGGGCAATGGGTACCGATTCAACGGGAGCACCGGCAGTGGCGAACATTCAATCATTGACGGCGTCGAGTACGTCCAGCCAAGTGGCGGTTCGGGTCAATCTTCGACATAGATTCTGACGGCGGTCAAGAGCTCAGAATTTCCAGGTTCGCATTCCATCCTGTACGGAATTAGCGACTCGAAAAAGATCCCGCCGGCAGCGTTTGTGAATCTAGCGCAAACCCTGCACGTTTAATTTGATGAACAGACTGTAGTGTGCGCGATCCGCGCATAGACACTTTTGATTGGCAAGGCACGGAAGGGATTTGGAGCGGGCTATTTATGCAAGAGATTCGAGGATTCTGCACATTGTGCCGTTCTCAATGTGGCACCATCAATACGGTAGATGGAGATCGGCTTATTTCGGTACGAAACGATCCTAATCACCCGACCGGTGCTGCCATGTGCATGAAGGGGCGGGCCGGCCCAGAGATTATCGAGGCTTCAAATCGAATCCTCTACCCAATGAAGCGGACGAACCCGAAGAATGCGATCGCCCCAGGATGGGTCCGGATATCGTGGGAGGAAGCACTTCAAACGGTGGCATCGAAGCTGTCTCAGATTCGCAGTGAGTCGGGAGCTGAAGCCGTGGCGTTCGCTGTCACCACCAAGAGTGGAACTGCGATTGGGGATTCGATAGAGTGGATCGATCGATTCGTACGCGTCTTTGGTAGTCCAAACGTTATTGGCTCAACGGAGATCTGTAACTGGCACAAGGACAACGCACATAAATTCACTTTTGGAGTGGCCATACCGACCGCAGACTACGCTCACTCCGAATTGTCTATTCTCTGGGGACATAATCCCACGAGCACTTGGCTCGCGCAGTCTGAAGCGATCGCTCAGGGACGCAAGCGCGGTGGAAAGCTTATTGTGGTTGACCCGCGTCCTACTCCTCTCGCATCAACAGCGGATGTTTGGCTTCAGGTCAAACCTGGGACAGATGCCGCGCTCGCTTTAGGATTTTCGCATCTTTTACTTTCTCAGTCCCGCTACAACGATGAGTTCGTCAGGAATTGGACAAATTCGCCGCTTCTTGTCAGCAAGCAGACGGGCCTTTTCCTTCGTGGAAAAGATATCTGGCCTGACGGCAATGACAGTTTTGTCGTTTGGGACAAGAGGTCATGCGCGCCGCGGGCTTACGACACGACGATGGCGGCCGAGGGTCAGGGCAGCAGCGATTTCGAGTTGGATGCTTCGTTGAAGATCGACACATTAAATGGAGAAGACTTTTGTGATACCGCGTTCAGCTTGTACAGAGCGCAGTGCGCAGAATGGAACCCTGAAAAGGTAGAGGCTGTAACAGGTGTTTCGACCGAAAAACTCATGCAGGCCGCAGAGTTGATCGGATCGAGCAACAAGATCGCATACCACGCCTGGACAGGCGTGGGACAGGGTCCCAACGCTGCGCAAACGGAGAGAGCGATTGCTACGTTGTATGCGCTGCGCGGCTGTTTCGATGATGTAGGCTGCAATCGTATATATACGAAACAGCCAGTCAATAAGGTCGATAAGCCCGACTTGATAGAAAAATCGCAACTTGCGAAAGCTGTTGGTCTTTCTGAGCGGCCGATTGGTCCGCCCTCTGAGGGGCGTGTCAAGCCGACTGACGTTTTCCGTGCGATCAAATCTGGCAGACCATACCGGATCAGAGCCATTTTAGGCTTTGGCACGAATCATCTTGCAACCCAGTCCGATGTGGAAGAGATCAAGGCTGGACTGGAGCAAACCGAGTTTCATGTCCACTGCGACATGATCGAAACCCCTACCGCGCGTCACGCTGACATTATTCTCCCTGTAAGTACACCATGGGAACGCGAGTCGCTTAGGATCGGCTTCGAGATCAGTGAGGACGCGGAAAATCTCATCCAGCTTCGCCCTGCATTCGTTAAGGCTAGAGGTGAAAGTCGATCAGATCTCGAAATCGTTTTCGAGCTTGCATGCAGGCTTGGGTTCAGTAAAGAGTTTTTTGGGGGGAGCATAGAAGCCGGATGGAATTATATGCTTGCCCCGCTGGGGTTCACGGTGGACGACCTACGGCGAAACGATTACCGGATGGTCCGCCCTCTTGAACACCGCAATCGAAAATACGCGGAAATAAAAGATGGCAAAGCAGTTGGCTTTGCTACTGAAACACGTCGAGTTGAATTGTATTCGGAAAAATTTCTGCGATACGGATATCCCGCGCTACCGTTCCACCTGCAACAGGCTGAGACGGATGATCAATTCCCGCTGGTCTTGACTTCCGTGAAGAGCGGTTACTACACGCACAGTTCGTTTCGCTCGATCACCAGCCTGCGCAAGCGGGCGCGCAATCCTGGCATTCAGATGAACGAAGCGGTTGCTTCCAGATTTGGTATCCATGCCGGACAGTGGGTGCGCGTTACGTCAAACTCAGGCTTCGCGTGTTTCGTGGCGGAGATAGAAGGCCGCTTACATGACAATGTACTAGTGGGCGATTTTGGTTTTTGGGAAGGCTCGGAAGGGCTTGGTATTTATGAGGCAAAGATAACGGGAGAGGGAAATACCAACTTCAATTATCTAGTCTCGTCGGAACAGCGTGATCCCATTAGCGGATCAACCAACCATAAGGCTGTGCGGTGCAGAATTGAACTGGTTAATGACCTGTCGTGGCGCGGATTCGAGAAAATGAGGGTAAGCGCACTGCGTTTTGAAGGAAAAGGCGCAAGGTGGTTACGCCTGGAGTCGCATCGAGGACGGTTGCTTCCAAACTTCGTCCCCGGACAGTATTTAAAAATCCGCAGTGCGTGCGGGGTCGCCGACAAATTTATCGAGCGGGCATATTCGTTGGTAAGTGCTGCAAGCGTAGAAGGTCGTACGACTTATGAGCTTTGTATTGGCGAGCACTCGAGAGTCAAAGAGAGTCCCGGCGTCATGTCTTCGTTCGTTCATGAAACACTGAAGATCGGAGATTTTGTCGAGGTGGCTGCACCTGCGGGGGCGTTCACAATTCCAATACATACTCGGGATCCAGTCGTGCTCCTCGCAACGGGTATTGGTATCACACCATTCATTTCGTATATTCGTTCGCTTTACAGTACTGCAAGCACACATGAGACGATACTGATTTACGGCAACAAGAACAGCTCGATGCATGCGTTCAAGGATGAATTGGTTGAGCATCAAAGGCGTATACCCACTCTACGTGTTGTGAACTGCTACACAGCGCCGCTGGATTCAGATCAGGAAGGGCAAGACTATCAATATCGCGGTCGCATCTCGAAAGAATTGATCCCCGAGGAACTGGTTAGCCGGGGCGCGCGTTTTTATATGTGCGGTTCTTCGCCAATGGTCAAAGACGTGACTGCGAGTCTTCGCGAGCGTGGCGTGCTGCCGTTCAGAATTTTTAGCGAGCAGTTTGTATCGGAGAGTTCCGTGGGTGTAGGAATTCCTTCTGGCCTCGCATTCGAGGTGAAGTTTCATCGAAGCGGCAAGACTGCGACATGGACGAGCGCCGATGGAAGTCTCCTCTCTTTCGCCGAAAGTCTGGGCATTTCAGCGCCCAGCGGATGTCGGGTCGGTCAGTGTGAAAGCTGCGCAGTCAAAGTCCTTGCGGGTCAGTTTCAACATGCCAGTGGACAACAACTGGATGAACCGGATATTGCTCTGGCATGCCAGGCGATACCGTCTTCAGCTATCGTCCTCGACTTATAAGTTGAATCTGGCTCGATCTTTCTGAGTGACGTGTGACGGCGGTGCGACGCCGGTGTAACGGCGTCCGCTCTCTGATCCGACAGAATATCCTGTGGGTCAAAACCGATGTCGAATACCGAAGTTGATATTGAACTGCTCGTTAGTTGAGGACGCGGTTAGCTGACCGATCTGCATTTGTGTCGCGCCACTGCCAGCCGTTCCATATATGGCCCACATGTAGAGGTCGGTGCGTTCGGAGAGATAGTAGTCGGCGACCAGGTTGTATTGCCGATATTTAGGATGCTGATCAATCGACCCAATACTGCCGTTTATCACGTCGACCGCGGCCGCAAGACGCAAGGTCGGGGTCACCCAGTAGTCAGCCTGCGCCATATAGATGTTGAACTGGGCATCGGCACCGTTGATTGAATTGGTCAGATCCGAATGTGAGATCCCGGCACGGGCGATAAGCTGGCCGAATTTATACGATATGCCACCGGCCGCAATATTCAGATCTCGCGCTGCGGCCAGGTACTTCCCGAAAATCAGGATGCTCGACGCTCCCGTACTGTCAAACCACGTGGCGTAGGGATTGCGCACTGACGTGTAGGCTGCGCCGATCTGAAGGGGGCCAGCCGTATAGCCGGCGCCAAAGCTGGTCACGCTGTTGGTGGAGAATTGGCCGGCTACTCCGCCAAACGCATATAGGGCCGATGCTGAAAGACCCCGGTAGACCGGGCTGATGTACTTGACCGCGTTGCTGGTCGTCCAGTCGTTGCCCGTGTTGTCGATGTCATAGATAGGCGCCGTGCCCCGGCCATTCGCCATGATCGGTCCGACATAGTCGACGACCTCGTCGTATTGCCGGCCAAAGCTCAAATTGCCATAAGGGCTGCTAATTCCCACGTAGGATTGCCGCCCGAACTCACGACCATTCTGCGCAAGCTTCCCGGTGTTTATGTCGAAGCCGTTCTCCAGGTGAAAGAACGTCTTGTAGCCGCCACCCAGATCTTCAGTTCCGGCCAGTCCCCATTGGGAGCCTATCCAAGTCCCGCTGCGCATCCGGTACGACGAGGCGCCGCCCGCGTCGTTAATGTACGCAATCGCCTCGTCGATCTGACCGAACAACGTGACTGAGCTTTGGGCATTAGCGTAGCTTGAGACAACGCAAAAACCGACAACAACCAATAGATTTTTAATTTTAGACTCCTAATTAATATAGAAAAACGAACACATTAGTTAAGATCCATTTCCAGACCAAACGCTCTTCGGCGGCTTTGGGCTAGGAACTTATGGCTGAATTGCGCAACGCTTGATTCGGCGAAGTGTTCGCGTCGGGACTCCGCGCCGGAGACCGTGTTGCGAAATCGTTAGATGTTGAGCGTTTCATTGCCTCAACCACGCCGATCGCGCCCGCGGACGATGGCTACTGGTCCTTCAAACGTCTCGGGCTACCACGGACGATGGGAGAGACCTTGGAGTGCTGTAACGCCAGCCCATGAGCCCGACACAGATTGACGCGACAACGGCCGGCGCTGCCGCGACGCGAAAAATTGCGTCGGGCGCCCAATTCGCGGCATATAGCACGCCCACCAGATAAGTGCCTCCTGCGCCGCCGAGTCGGCCAACACCGTATGCCCACGCGACTCCGGTTGCGCGCAGCCCTGCTGGATAGAAGAGGGAACCGAGGGCGACAACGCCTTTTTGGCCGCCACTGATGCAAAAGCCGCAGCAGAACACCGTGAGTACAAGGATCCAGGGCGCGGCATCCAGCGCGAAAGAGATTGCCAGCATTGATATCCCGCCGAACAGATAAAGCGCGAACAGGATGATGTACGGGCCGATACGGTCCATCAACGGTCCCATGGCGAGACCCGCGGCCATACCACCGATAGTGCTGACCGCAGTTGCCCAGACGATCAATTCGGGCGAATAGGAAAGCGAATGAAGTACCGTCGGTAACCAGCTTTGCAGGAAATAAAATTCCGCGAGGTTGATGACGAACACGCCCCACAGCAAAAAGGTACCCACGCGCAGATGCGAGGAGAATAAGCCGCTTACATGCGTGTCGTTGCTCTTGTCGTCGTTAGAGGTTAGGACTGCGCCTTCAGGTAGGATGAGTTGGGGAAACAATCGTTGCGTCACCTGCAGGAGGTCACTCGGTGGCCTACTGCGTGCGAGATACGAGGAAGACTCAGGCAAGAAAGGAATGAGCAGCAGTGTCAGTGCAATGGGCCCAAGGCCACCGACCCATAAAGGACCGGCCCAGCCGAAATTCGGGATCATCGCGCCGCAGCAGAAGCCAGCGACAGTAAATCCGAGGGAATAGCCCACGTAAATCAATAAAACAAATGTTGCGCGCGTCCTCTTTGGACTGAATTCGGAGGTAAGACCGATAGCACAAGGCGCGGCGGCTCCCAAGCCGATGCCGGTAAGGACCCGCAGTGCAATCAACTGGGGCACGTTCGTCACAAAAACAGTTAGTAGTGTGAATAATCCAAAAGCGGCGGTTGACAAGACCGTCATCTTTTTGGGGCCGAAACGATTCGCCAGAGGCGATACGCCAAAATTTCCAATCAGCAGACCGACGAACGCCGCCGAAAAAATGGTGCCCAGAATCGATTTAGGCAGATGCCAATCCTTTGCAAGAACCGGCACGATGTAGCTGATGGTCTGCGTGTTGAAACCATCGAACAGCATGAGCAGCGCACAGAGACCGAGGGCGACGTACTGCGTTCGCCCGATCCGATGGCGATCAATGATGTCGTGAATGTTTAACGTACGTGTTTCCAAGACTTCTCTCCACTGCGATACCGGAACCGGGACTCGATGAACCTTCGGACCCGGCGTGTTTGAGCACAGGACGCCACTTGGCGGGGCCGAAGGGTGCAGAACGAACTACAAAAACCGGCTCGGCGAGCAGCGTATGTGCATGCTGTCGTCGGAACCCATCGCCGTGTAAAGATATTATCTAGCCATATAATTATATATAGAGGGGGTAAACCCTTGTGTGACATCGAAAACAGCACGAGGCGTTTAGCCGGCGCGGGAGAGGGGCGTTATCTGCGATGTTGCATCGGCCCGAATCCATCAGTGATCCAAAATCGTTCTCGGTCGCGGCGGAGATGCCGGTTGACTTGGTTCAATTGTCGGAGAAACAGTCTCCATCAGCGCCTATCCATATGATTATCCGAAATTGTACGGATGTACAAATATAGGATTTAGCTCGAAAATCGACGAAAACCTCGCCCGACATGCCCTGCAAGGCCATAAATATAGGCATCTAGATGCATGTGAACGAAAACAACTTGCGAATCTATAAAATGCGATATACGATTGCTGAGCGGTGCAGTGTGTACCCAATCACTGCCGTAACGTAAGTTTGCCGCCTTGCGGCGTTTCTTGTGGGAGTAAACATGTCTTGGCTTAACGTCGCAAGACTGTCCGATCTGTCGCCGGAGTACCCGGCTGCGTGCAGTGTCCAGGGGCATCGGCTCGCGGTCTATCTGGTCGATGGTGCTGTGTATGCAACATCGAACATTTGTACTCATCAGTTTGCTCTACTAAGTGATGGCTATCAAGAGAACGGCGAAATCGAGTGTCCCTTGCATCAAGGGCGTTTTGATATCCGCTCGGGTAAAGCGCTGTGCTCTCCACTGAGCGTCGATCTGGCGACTTACGAGGTGGATGTGCGAGGCGACGAAGTCTGGGTTCACATCCCGGACGCCGGGCATTGAGCATCGGCCTAGGCGCTGCTCAACAAAAACGGCGCAGCAATTTATGAATGGGGATGTCGTACGAGACAGATCGTGCCCAATGTAACTTCAGGAGGCGAGAATGAGTGATGTAGCAGTACGGGAACAACGTATCCAATGGCCGGAAGCTGGGGTGAGCCGCGTTCCGTTCGAGATCTATACGGACGAGCCGCTTTACGAGGGCGAACAGGATCTCTTGTTCAAGGGCCCGATCTGGAATTTTGTGGGCGTCGATGTGGAAGTCCCGGCCATAGGTGACTTCAAGACCAATTTTGTCGGCGATACGCCGGTCGTGGTCGTGAAGAGTTCGGCTGATACCTACAGTGCCTTCGTGAACCGTTGCGCGCATCGCGGGTCGACGTTGTGCTACGAAAAAACCGGTAATCGCGATGCGTTTACCTGCGTCTACCATAACTGGTCGTACGATCTTGAGGGTAACCTGAAGACGGTCGCCTTTCACAAGGGGGTGCGCGGCAAGGGGGGCTTGCCGGACGATTTTCGCACCTGCGATCACAATCTTCAGAAGCTGCGCGTTCAGGAGTTGTGTGGTCTTTTGTTCGTTTCGTTTGACGAAGCGGCGCCGGATCTGGAAACGTTTCTTGGCCCCAAGATGGTCGCTCATATCAGGCGTATTTTCTCCAAGAAGGTTCGCATTCTCGGCACGTTCTCGCAGTACATGCACAACAACTGGAAGTTGTACATGGAGAACGTCAAGGATTCCTATCACGCGAGTCTCTTGCACACATTCTTCACCACCTTCAAGCTCAACCGGCTTTCAATGCAGGGCGGTTTGGTGCTTGAGGGCGACGGTGGTCACCACATCAGCTACTCAAAAATGGCGACCGATTCGGGCAGCGGTACGGACTACGAGAGCGGTAGCCTGCGCGCACAGAATGACGAATTCGCGTTGCACGATGACCGGATACTGAAGAGCTGGCCGGAATTCGAAGACGGCATCACGCACGCCATTCAAGGCATTTTCCCCAACCTGATCGTCCAGCAAATCCAGAACTCGCTCGCCTTGCGCTTGCTGATCCCGCGCGGTGTGAACGGCTGTGAGCTTGTGTGGATCATGTTCGGTTTCGAGTCGGATACGCAGGAACAGACCGACATTCGCGTCGCGCTGAGCAATCTCGTTGGACCGGCCGGGCTTGTGTCCATGGAGGATGGTGTGATCGGCAGCTTCGTGCAGCGAGCGATCGTCGGCAACCAGGGCCGCGAGACCGTGCTTGAAATGGGCGGGCGATCGGTCGAGAGCCAGGAGTCGCGTGTCAGTGAGGCGTCCGTGCGCGGGTTCTGGCAGACCTATCGCAAGTACATGGGACTGTAACCTGGTCACACAGGTAGCGCCGCAGTACTCACAACAGCTCTATTTACCGAAGGAACACTACCGTGTCGGGATCTACCGAACTTTTCCATCGCGTCAGGCCGCTGTACGACGCCTACGCCGACTGCATCGACGAAGAGCGATTCGAACAATGGCCTGAATTCTTCGAAGATGTGTGTTTTTACCAGATCACGACGCGCGAGGCCTATCGCAAGTCGTTGCCCATCGGGATTGTCCAGTGCAACAGCAAGGGCATGCTGATTGACCGGATCAACTCGATGAAAAAGGCCAATATCTTCGAGCCGCAGCGCTACCGGCATTTGCTTGGTGCGCTGCATGTTGAATCCACTGATAACGGGACGATCCGTGCCCGAATGGGGTTTGGCATTGTGCGGACGCTGGAAAGTGGCGACAGCATGTTGTTCTTGTCCGGGGTCTGGCACGACGAGATCGTCGAGACGCCGGAAGGCTTGCGGTTTCGCGAGAAGATCGCCGTACTCGATTCGGGTTGCGTCGATACCTTGATTGTCGTACCCGTCTGACAGGGTGACACGATGAGTCGCGACGCTGAATACCCTGTCGTTATCGTTGGCACCGGCTTTGCGGGCTATACAGTAGCCCGTGAAATACGGCGCCGCGATCGGACGATCAGCATGCTGATGCTGAGCCGCGAGGACGGCAACCAATATTCGAAGCCGATGTTGTCCAACGCGTTCGCGCAGAAGATGAGTCTGGCGCAACTGTCGGGGACACCAAAAGAGCAGATGGCGAAGCGGCTGAATATCGTGATCGAGTCGAATGCAGGTGTCGAATGGATCGACTCGGCAGCGCACTGCGTGCATCTGTCGGACGGAAGCCGGGTGGCGTATGGCAAGCTGGTGCTCGCGCTCGGGGCGCGAGCGCGGACGCCTCAGTTTGCTGGCAATGCAGTCGGTCGAGTGCTGTCCGTTAATAGTATTTCGGACTACGCGGCGTTACTTGCTCGGCTCGACGGTGCATCAAAAGTGGCGATAATCGGTGCTGGACTGGTCGGCTGTGAGCTTGCGAATGACTTGCTGGCTGGCGGCTATGGTGTCGATCTGCTTGATGTATCCACGCGCATGCTTGAGCGCTTCCTGCCCCCCGATGCAGCAGATGCGGTGACGCAGGCATTAGTCGCCGAAGGCGTGCGCTGGCATCCGGGTTCGATGATCCAGTCCATCGATATGGCAGAGACCGATGGCCGCCAGATTCTGATAACCGGTCGCAATGGTCTTCATATCGAGTGTGACGTGGTGATTGCCGCGATCGGACTTGATCCGCAGACGGTGCGCGTCGAGCCGTCATTTGAGATCAACCGAGGCATCGTCGTAGATCGATATTTACAGACGTCTGCACCCGGCATCTATGCGATCGGGGACTGCGCGGAAGTGGACGGCAGTGTACTTCCGTTTCTTGAGCCCGTTCAGCATGGAGCGCGGGCGTTGGCTGCAACGCTGACGGGCACAACCACGCCTGTGCACTATCCGCCCATGCCAATCGACGTCAAGACAACAGCGCACCCCGTACGCGTCCTCTTGCCACCTGTCGGTACGCACGGCTTGTGGCAAATGGAAAAGAGCGAGAGCGGCGGAGTATATGCGACGTTCGTCGAAGAGGGTGGAGCAATCGCGGGCTACGTGTTATCGGGTGACCAGATCAGTAGGGAGAATGAGTTAGCTCAAGCATTAGAGCTCCGAGCGGCTGGGTGATCCCTTGCCGATACTCGCCGAAAATACGCTTGCACTATTAATTGTACGTAAATATAATTAAATGTATATACTAATTTTTATGGATGACGACCAATACACGTGTATTTCGCCATCTACCAGCAACTGGATCAAAAGTTATGGAGGAGTGATCTATGGAAAATGAACTCGATACCTTGCGGGGACACATCCTTGGTCTCGTAGGTGCCCTTAAAGCGATCGCTGCGGTCCTTCCCGACCAAGCGTCGACGGACGCGGCCGAAGTATTGGACAGCATGATTGCCGAGACCGGAAACAGCGGTCTGACACCGGCAGTAACGGAGGCGATGCATTCCGCCATGCAGCAAATCGGCGGAGCCTTACGCGTATCTCTGCATCGTTAAGTAGCTTCGCGGTGTCAGGGCGATTGCCGCGTCAAATATGACTGGGTCTATCAAGCATGCAAGGAGAGGAAGCAAGATGACTAGGAAACTTCGGATTGGCGTGGTCGGCGGGGGTATAGGAGGCGTGGCCCTGACGAGTGCGCTCGCACAGCGTGGATTCGACGTACGCATCTTCGAGCGCGCGAGCGCTTTCGGCGAGGTCGGCGCTGGCATTCAGGTCACGCCTAATGCCGTCAAGGTACTTGAGGCGCTGGGCCTTGGAGAAGCACTGCGCAAAGCCGCATTTCTGCCGCAGGCCATCGTTGGGCGAAATTGGGACACGGCGAAGGAAATCTTCCGCATTCCGTTGGCTGACGAGTGCCCCCGTCTGTATAACGCGCCATTTTTCCACGTGCACCGTGCCGATCTGCATCGGTTGCTTGTTGAATCGCTGCCGGAGGGCGTGGCCACGCTTTCTGCCGGGTGCGTTGATGTCAGGTCGAGTGACGACGGCGCGGTCGCAATCTTCGAAGACGGTTCGGAGTTCGAAGCAGATCTGATCGTAGGCGCGGACGGTGTGCGATCGACGGTGCGCAGCAAGCTTTTCGGTAACGATGCGCCGAAGTTCACCGGCAATATGTGTTTCAGAGCCGTAGTGCCTGTGGATGGATCGTTCGATTTCGTCAGCCCGGATTCGTCGTTTTGGCTCGGACCGAAGTCGCACGTCGTCACGTATTACGTTCAGCGTGGGCAGGCAGTCAATATTGTCGCGGTCAACGAAACTGCCGAGTGGGTCGAGGAATCGTGGAACGCGCCAAGCAGCCGCGAGGAGTTGCTTGCTGCGTTCGCTGGCTGGCATCCCAACATTATCAAGCTGTTCGAACGCGTCGATTCCGTATTCAAGTGGGGCTTGTTCGACCGCGACCCAATGACAACGTGGTCGCAAGGGCGGGTCACCTTACTGGGCGATTCCGCGCATCCGATGCTCCCGTTCCTCTCTCAGGGCGCGGCGATGGCAATCGAGGACGGCTATGTGCTCGCACGTTCTTTAGCCGCACACGGCGCCGATGTCGCTGCCGCGTTGCGCGACTATGAAGAGGAACGGATCCCCCGTACCAGCCGCGTGCAATTGGAATCCCGCGAGCGTGGCCGGACTTATCACCTGCCAACTCTTTTCGCTCAGCGCAAACGCGACCTCATTTACGAGTTCAAGTCCTGGATCAATCCGCACGCTTCAGGGATTCAGACGGACTGGGTATACGCATATAACGCGGCTGACTTCCAGCCACGTGTTGCGGCAGTGGCTTAACGAAATCTTGGCTATCCCATTAGGTGAACAGATATGAGCAAGGTTTATCGTATCGGCCAGATCGTGCCGAGTTCCAACACCACGATGGAAACAGAGATTCCCGCCATGTTGCGACTGCGGGAGGCCATTCGCCCGGAGCGCTTCACGTTCCATTCGAGCCGGATGCGCATGAAGAAGGTCGTCAAGGAAGAGCTTGCCGCGATGGACGCCGAATCCGACCGCTGCGCGCTTGAGCTCTCTGACGCCCGGGTCGATGTGCTCGGCTACGCATGCCTCGTTGCAATCATGGCGATGGGCCACGGCTACCATCGCGCATCGCAGGAACGACTCACGAAGCACACCGCCAGCAATGGCGCGCATGCACCCGTGCTGACCAGTGCCGGCGCTCTGATCGATGCGCTGAAGGCGATTGGCGCGAAGCGCATCGTCGTCGTTGCACCGTACATGAAGCCATTGACGGAACTGGTCGTCGACTATATCCGTAATGAAGGCTACGAGGTGCTCGACTACCGCGCGCTCGAAATCCCTGACAACCTGGAGGTCGGCCGCCACGATCCGGCCAATCTGCCGGCCATCGTGCAGACGCTGCGCTATCAAGACGCGGACGCGATCGTGTTGTCCGCCTGCGTGCAGATGCCATCTTTGCCGGCGGTTGCAAAGGTCGAGGCAATGACTGGCAAGCCGGTCATCACGGCTGCGATCGCGACCACCTGGTCCATCCTGCATGAACTCGGTCTTGAAGCCGTCGTACCAGGCGCAGGCGCGTTGCTGTCCGGCGCCTACTGAACTCAGCATCTTCACAGGGCACCGATGTCTACCACTTTCCTGTATGGCGCAAACGTCGCCGCGAACGGCATTCGTCAGCACTATCTCCGCTACGGCGGCTCAGGCGGCGCGCGCGGCGAACGCGCTGCGATCATCGTGATTCCGGGTATCACCAGTCCCGCTATTACATGGGGTTTTGTCGGCGAGGTGTTCGGCCGGGCATTCGACACTTATGTGATCGACGTGCGCGGCCGCGGCTTGTCTGAGGCCTCGCCGCTACTCAACTATAGTCTGGACGCGCAGAGCGACGACGTAGTCGCGTTCGCGGCCGCGCTGGGGCTAAAGCGCTTCACGCTCGTGGGTCATTCGATGGGCGCACGAATCGCTGCGCGCGCGGCGATGCATAAGCCGGCCGGTCTCGAATCAGTTGTGCTAGTGGACCCGCCGGTTTCCG
>Ga0302226_10000282_pt1 | contig 46340 bp, 34 predicted proteins | sample II_Palsa_E3_3_FD_193524 | JGI IMG/M metagenome (GOLD analysis project Ga0302226, IMG submission 193524) | Peat permafrost microbial communities from Stordalen Mire near Abisko, Sweden - II_Palsa_E3_3 | ecosystem: Environmental > Terrestrial > Soil > Palsa > Peat permafrost | place: Sweden...
GCCAATAAGGAGTTCGCCATAGGCTACGAGGAAGGCCATGAGGGTGGCGGCGTGGGCGAGGATGCCTTGGAGAATCGGCACCATGAAAGGGTAGGCGCCGGAGTGGATGAAGTCGCGGAGGGTCGCCTGAAAGCCGCCGTGCAGGGTGAATTCGGTGCCGAAGACTTTGTATTGGCCGAAGACGATGAATAACAGGCCAACGCTGATTCGCAGGACGGTAAGCGCTACGGTGTTGCTGTGGGTGTTCGTGGGGGTCGAAGACTGCATCGCTGGAGTGTAACGGTAAAGGCCGCTCGATAGGAACCGAGCGGCCTTTGGTTGCTTGGAGAGCGGGTTAGAGGAAGAGGGGGGCCAGGACCAGGGTGATGGTGGCCAGGAGTTTGATGAGGACGTGGAGGGAGGGGCCGGCGGTGTCCTTGAAGGGATCGCCTACGGTGTCGCCTACTACGGCTGCCTTGTGGGCGTCGGATTTTTTGCCGCCGTACTTGCCGGTTTCGATCCACTTCTTGGCGTTGTCCCAGGCGCCGCCGCCGTTGTTCATCAGCATGGCCAGGAGGACTCCGGCGATGGTGCCGACCATGAGGAGGCCGGCGACTGCGGTTGCTCCGCCTAAGTTGACTGGGATGCCGTTGATGGTGGGGACCGTCGAGAGGCCGCCGGCGGTGGTGACGGTGGTCGCGTAGACGGAGCTGAAGTTGCGGAAGATGAGGCCTACCGCTACTGGAAGGCCTACGGCGAGGATGCCGGGTAGGACCATCTCTTTGAGGGCTGCGCCGGTTACGATGCTGACGCAGCGGGCGTAGTCGGGTTTGGAGGTGCCGGCCATGATGCCGGGGTTCTCGCGGAACTGGTCGCGAACATCTTTGACGACCATCTGCGCGGTGCGGCCTACTGCTTTGATCGCCATCGACGAGAAGAGGTAGACGAGCATTGCGCCTAGCATCGCTCCGGCGAAGACTGGGATCTCGGCTAGATTGACGTTGGTGAAGGACCAGCCTGCGGGCATGAAGCCTGCGGGGCCGGCGGCGGTTACGCGGGCGGTGACGATGGACTTGATCTCTTCGAGGTACGCGGAGAAGAGGAGGAAGGCGGCTAGGGATGCGGAGCCTACTGCATAACCCTTGGTCAGGGCCTTGGTGGTGTTGCCGGCGCTGTCCAGCTTGTCGGTGCGGTCGCGGACGGAGTCGGGTTGGGCGGACATTTCGATGATGCCGCCGGCGTTGTCGGTGATGGGGCCGAAGGTGTCCATGGCCAGGATGTAGGCGGCGCAGGAGAGCATGCCCATCGTGGCGATGGCGGTGCCGTAGATTCCCTTGACGTAGTTGGAGATGCCGGGGAGGTCGACGCCGGCGAGGCCCTTGACGCCGAAGTAGTAGCTGAGGAGCAAGGCCGAGCAGATCACGACTACTGGCATTGCCGGGGTTTCCATGCCTACGGCTAGACCGCTAATGATGTTGGTGGCGGGGCCGGTGAGGGAGGCTTCGGCGATGGACTGGACGGGGCGGTAGCGGCTCTCGGTGTAGTACTGCGTGATCCAGACGAAGAGGAACGCGGTGACGAGGCCGATGACGCCGCAGAGGAAGAGGTAGCCGGGCTGAACGCCTGGGCCGTCGAGCATCTTGTAGACGATGCCGCCGAAGCCTGCGAGGGCGAGGATGGAGGTGACGTAGAAGCCGCGGTTGAGCGCGCGCATGGGGTCTTCGTTGTCGGTGGTCTTGACGACCGCGACGCCAATGATGGAGGCGACGAGATTGATGGCGTGGACCATCAGCGGGAAGAGGATGCCCTTGATGCCGAAGACGGGGTAGAGGGCGGCGCCGAGGATCATGGCGCCTACGTTTTCTGCGGCGGTCGACTCGAAGATGTCTGCGCCACGGCCGGCGCAGTCGCCTACGTTGTCGCCAACGAGGTCGGCGATGACGGCGGGGTTGCGGGGATCGTCTTCGGGGATGCCGGCTTCCACTTTGCCGACGAGATCGGCGCCTACGTCGGCGGCCTTGGTGTAGATACCGCCGCCTAGTTGGGCGAATAGGGCGACCAGGGAAGCTCCAAAGCCGAAGCCTACTAGCTCGTAGACGACGTGCTGGGGATTGTTGAGGCCACCGAAGGCGAGGAAGAGGACGGCGATGCCGATGAGAGCGAGCGCTACGACGACGAGGCCGGTGACGGCGCCGCCGCGGAGGGCAGACTGGAGCGCTCCGTTGAGGGAGTTACGCGCGGCAGCGGCGGTGCGGATGTTGGCGCGAATGGAGACGTACATGCCGGTGAAGCCGGCGAGGCCGGAGCAGATGGCGCCGACCAGGAAGCTGATGACGGTGGGAACGGCGACGTCGCGGGTGGCAGCGGAGAAGTGGTAGCCGAGGAAGATGATGATGGCGAGAACGACGGCCATGATGCCGATGGAGCGGTACTGGCGGGAGAGGAAAGCTTCGGCGCCTTCGCGGATGGCGTCGGAGATGAGGCGCATGTCGGGGGAGCCGGTGTCGCCGGCTAGAACGACGCGGGCGAGGATGAAGGCTGCGATGAGGGCGAGGACGCCGACGCCGAGGGCGATCCAAAGCCAGATGGTGTCACTATTTTGTATGGTTCCCGAAGCACTTGATGAGAGGTCTTGGAAGTTGAAGATCAGTGTTGCGAGCACGCCTAAGTTCATGAAAAAGATTCCTCTTATATTCTTCTCGGAAAATGATGGAGCAAATAGCAGAAGCAAAAACACGCGATTTGGCGAATGGGCGAATTAGAGCATACGCGGATAGGACGGTCAATGAAAGGACGTCCGTCACGCGAGGGTCGGTTAAGAGTCGCGGGAGAGGCGCGCATGTCGGGGTGTGTGGCGTAAATTGAAGGAGCGGCGGTCACGGGCTCGGGTTCGTAGAGAAAGAAGACCTATGGTCGCGAGGGGGACTATGCAGGATCGCTGTAGAACATGGGTCTGGATCGCAGGGATCAGCCTGGTAGCGGGGATCTTTGCGGCGGGAGGCGTGCGGGCAGTTGCGCAGACGCCAGCAGATAACGACACGCCGTCGCAAAGCCCGACGGGACAAAGTGCGGTGATGCAGAAGCGGCCGCCGAGCCCGCTGACGCAGGACTCCGATCCGGTGCCAAACCCCGACGGGCAGAATGCGGTCCCTGGGCAGTCGCAGAAGACTGTGCTGGGGCAGGGTCAGACCGCGCCGGAAGGCCAGGGAGATGAAATTACCAAGGAGAATGGGCGGTTCACGCTTCGGACGAATGCGTTCGAGGTGCGGCTGAACGCGTCGGTGTTCGATAGCAGCGATAAGGAGGTGGACTCGCTGCCGGAGAGCGCGTTTAAGATCTACGAGGATGGAACGCCGCAGAAGATTGTGGGGTTTCGGCACGAGGACCTGCCGATATCGTTGGGGATCCTGATTGACAGTTCGGGGTCGATGTATGACAAGCGGCCGTCGGTGGATGCGGCGGCGCTGAACCTGGTGAAGCTGTCGAATCCAAAGGACGAGGCGTTCGTGGTGGACTTCAATTCGGAGCCTTATATTGATCAGGATTTTACGAGCAGCATCGCGAAGCTGCAGCAGGGATTGGCATACATCAAGGCTGGCGGAGGGACGGCATTGTATGACGCGGTGATTGCTTCGGCGGATTACCTATCGAAGAATTCGAAGCAGTCTAAGCAGGTTTTATTAATTGTGACGGATGGAGACGATAACTCCTCGAATGCATCGCTGGAAGAGACGATTCAACGGGTGCAGGCTCTCGACGGGCCGTCGATTTATTGCATTGGGCTATTGTTTGGGGGCGATCTGAATCACAAGGATTCGAAGCATTCGCGCGAAGTCTTGATGCAGCTGGCGGAAGAGACCGGAGGTCAGGCTTATTTCCCTAAGTCGCTGCGGGAGGTGGATGGGATTGCGCAGCAGGTAGCGCAGGACATCCGGTCGCAATACATGATTGAGTACCACTCGACCAAGCCGATGTCGGTGCCTGGCTACCGGACGATTCATGTGGAGGCGTCGGAGAAGGGGTATCACGGGCTGCGGGTGCGGACGCGGACAGGGTACTTCCCGAAGACGGCGGGGCAGAATGCGGGGCCGGGGGCGGGCTCGAACTAGAGCGGGGGTAAGTGCGATAGTCTTTTGGGTGGCGGAGCGCGTTGGCCGCACGAGTGGATTTGTAGAGACGATGCGTACTGGAAATAATGTGACGGAGCTGGTGGGACATACGCCGATGGTGCGTATCAACCGACTGGTAGGCAGTGGCGACGCGGAGCTGTGGGCCAAGCTGGAGACGATGAATCCGGGGGGGAGCATCAAGGACCGCGCGGCGCTGGGGATTGTGCTGGATGCGGAGCGCCGCGGAGTGTTGAAGCCCGGCGACACGATCTGCGAGGCGACGGCCGGGAATACCGGTGTGGGGCTGGCGCTGATCGGCGTGCAGCGCGGATACAAGGTGAAGATTTTTATTCCTGAGGGGTTTGCCGAGGAGAAGTGCATCCTGATGCGGGGGCTGGGGGCGGACGTGGTGCGGACTCCGGAGAGCGAGGCGCTGGCTGGGGCCATCAAGCGGACGCTGGCGTTTGAGGACGAAACGCCGGGAGCGTTCGCGGCTATGCAGTTTGAGAACCCGGCGAACCCGGACTTTCATGAGCAGACGACGGCGGTGGAGATCCTGGACCAGATGGACGGGCGGATTGATGCGGCGGTGATTGGGGTGGGGTCGGCTGGGACGTTTACCGGGATTGCTCGGGCGTTGAAGAAGAAGCTGGGGAACGTGCTGATGGTGGCCGTGGAGGCGCAGGGAAGCGTGCTGCAGGGAGGGGTTCCGGGGCCGCACCGGGTGGAAGGGATTGGGGTGGCGGAGATTCCGGCGACGTTTGACCGCAGTGTGTGCGACCGGGTGGTGATGGTGAGCGATGACGACGCGTTTGCGACTGTGCTGCGGATGGCGAGGGAGGAAGGCGTGCTGGGTGGGTCCAGTTCGGGCGCAAATATGTTTGCCGCAATATCTATAGCTAAGGAATTGGGCAGGGGCAAACGGGTGGTGACGATTGTGCCGGATTCGGCGGAGAGGTATTTGTCGAAGGGAGTGCTGGGGTGAGGAAGGGTTGTCAGTTGTTAGTTGTCAGTTCTCAGTTGAGCGAAAACTGAGGACTGAAAACTGAGAACTAACAACCCGCGTTAGGAGGTGCCTTCCGATGGGCGCAGGGGACGGATTTGGGCATATTGTCATAGAGCAAGGGTAGGATGCAGGTGCGCGGGATGATGCCACAAATAGAGAGGTATGCATGATTGATTATTCGAAGCTGGAGTTCGCGACGATCAATGATGTCTTCGAACGGATGAGCCATCAGGGCGAGACGCAGGTGGCGATGTTCAAGACGGGGAGTGAGTGGAAAGAGATCTCGTCGCAGCAGATGTATGGGCGGGTGCGGGCGCTGGTTGGGTTGCTGCAGCAATGGGGGATTAAGCGCGGAGAGCGCGTGGGGCTGGTGAGCGAGAACCGCTGGGAGTGGCCGGTGGTGGACTTCGCGGTGCTGGCAATTGGTGCGGTGGACGTGCCGCTGTATGAGACGCTGACGCCCGAGCAGATGGGCTATATTCTGCGCGATGCGGGTGTGCGGGCGGTGATTGTTTCGAACAAGCTGCAATACAAGAAGCTGGTGGCGGCAGGAGAGATTCCTACGCTGGAGTTTGTTGCGGTGCTGGATGAGGGCGAGTTCGACGGGGCGACGAGTTTGGCGGGAGCGTTCGAACGGGCAAAGGATTTGGAGAGCGTGGATGCGGGATTTGACGCGCTGTTGAAGGAGACCAGGCCCGAGGACCTGGCCACGATTGTGTATACGTCCGGGACTACGGGCGATCCGAAGGGTGTGATGCTGACGCATCGAAACTTGGCGGATAATCTGCGGTACTCGACGGTGGGGCTGAGGATTGGGCCGGGAGATGTGACGATTTCTTTTCTGCCGCTGAGTCACTCGCTGGCTCGGCATCTTGGGTACGCGATCTATGGGCACGGAGGGAAGATTGCGTACCTGGCGAAGTTCGATGACTTGAGGGGAGCGATGCAGGCGGTGAAGCCGCAGATTTTTCTGGCGGTGCCGCGGGTGTACGAGAAGATTCGGCAGGGGACCGAAGCTAAGTCGGTCGGATTTAAGAAGAAGATTTTGCATTGGGCGATGGGGCAGGGGAAGAAACATCGCAAGGAGTTGATGGCGGGGAAGACGCCGTCTTCGCCGTTGTGGAAGCTGGCGGACAAGCTGGTGTACTCGAAGCTGAGAGAGGCGTTTGGGGGAAAGGCGAAGATTTATGTTTCGGGAGGCGCGCCGCTGGGGATGGATTCGGCGGAGTGGTTTCTGAATATGGGGATCAGGATCTTTGAGGGGTATGGGCTGACGGAGACGTCGCCGGTGATCTCACGGAACACGTATGACGGCTATCGTATCGGGACGGTGGGGATGGTGATTCCGAATCTTGAGCTGCGTATGGCGGAGGATGGCGAGATTGAGGTGCGGGGGACAACGGTGTTCTCAGGCTATTGGGAGAGGGAAGAAGCGACTAAAGCTGAGTTCACTGAGGATGGGTGGTTCAAGACGGGCGACATCGGGAAGTATGAGGACGGATTTCTCTCAATTACGGATCGGAAGAAGGAGCTGATCAAGACCAGCAGCGGGAAGTATATTGCGCCGCAGCCGATTGAAGGGAAATTGAAAGCCGATGAGCTGGTGGGGAATGCGGCGGTGATTGGGGACTCGCGGAAGTTTGCGGCAGTGCTGATTTCGCCTGACTTCCAGGCGCTGGGACGATGGGCGGGAGAGCATGGTGTCGTGGCTAAGGATCCTAAGGAGCTGGTGAAGGATCCTAAGGTGAAGGCGCAGTACGAGAGCATTGTGAAGCGAGTGAATGCGGAGCTGCAGGACCACGAGCGGATGAAGAAGGTCGGCGTGATGCCGGAGGAGTGGAGCATCGAGGGTGGAGAGTTGACGCCGAGCATGAAGCTAAAGCGGCGGGTGATCTTCGATCGGTATAAGGATCGGATTGATGCGTTGTACGGCGGCGAATAGACGCGCTGTGCGGCGCGAATAACGGATGGATGTTTGCGGTGGGGATGCATTGCTGAGACTATGAGGCGATGGGCGCATCCAATTCGCAAATGAGTTATTTGAAGCGAGCAGAGAAGCAGGGCGGGAAGTTTTTGAATCCGGTGCCGACGGATGTGGGCGGGCTGCGCATTGTGTTCAAGGTGCTGCCGCTGTATTTGTCGAACCGCGAGCTGACGGAGCCGAAGCGGCTGCTGGGACCGTTCAAGACGGATGCGAGCTTGTATGCTGCGGAGCCGGTGAGTGGGCTGCGGGTGACGTGGTTTGGGCATTCGGCTTCGTTGATCGAGATTGATGGGATGCGGGTGCTGGTGGATCCGGTGTGGGAGCGGGCTAGTCCGTTTGGGTTTATGGGGCCGAAGAGGTTTTTTGAGCCGACGATTGAGCTGCAGGCGTTGCCGAAGATTGATGTGGTGCTGATCTCGCATGATCATTACGATCATCTAGGCGCGAAGACCGTGCGGGCGTTGGCGAAGGTTGGTGCGACTGCGGGAGCGCGCTGGGTTACGTCGTTGGGGGTGGGAAAGCGGCTGCGCGGGTTTGGTGTTCCTGCGGAGAGGATTACGGAGCTGGATTGGACGGAGAGCGTGGAGGTTGGGGCGTTAAGGGTGACGTCGTGGCCTTCGCGGCATTTTTCGGGGCGAGGGGTGTTGGATAGATTTAAGACGCTGTGGGGTTCGTTTGTGGTCGAGGGGCCGCGGCATCGAGTGTACTTCGGGGCGGACTCGGGTTGGTGGGAAGGGTATGGAGAGATTGCGGCACAGTATGACGGGTTTGATTTAGTCATGTTGGAGATTGGTGCGTTTCATCCGTTGTGGGACGCGATTCACCTGGGGCCGGATAATGCGGCGAAGGCGTTTGAGGTGATGATGCCGCGGGGTGGGCTGTTGATGCCGATCCATTGGGGGCTGTTTAATCTGGCGCTGCACGCGTGGAAACAGCCAGTGGAGCGGATGGTGGAGTTGGCGGACGAGAAGGGGATTAAGCTGTGGCTGCCAGAGCCGGGGGCGCCGACCGAGGTGGTTGGCGAGTTGCGGTCGGGGTGGTGGGAGCGGGCGGAGTAGTGGGGCGAATCGCAGGCTATGGAGGCATACCCCAGGGGCTAAAGTCCGCTTCTCCTTGATGGGAATGAGACCCAAGGCTGAAGGCTTGGGGTACCCAGAAGCAGATTCCGCGAGGGAATGACAGAAAGAAAAGCAAGAACGGGAGAAAAGCAAGTTCCTCGTTTCGCTCGGAATAACAATTTCTTTCAGAAATTGTCTAAGAACGGCAACAGCAACAGCAACAGCAACGGCAACAGCAACGGCAAGAGCAACGGCAAGAGCAACGGCAAATACAGGGATCCTTCGCTTCGCTCTAGGATGACGGCGTAAAACGAGCAACAGCAACAGCAATTGCTGTGCATAGCAATGGGGATGTGGTTTTCATTTGTAGATGAGGTGGATGGTGGTTTCGGTGGTGGGGCAGGCTACCGGGATGGCTGCGGTGTCGAAGGACGGGGGGGAGAGGATCACGTGGGGGTTGTTGGTGAAGCCGAAGCCTTCTTTGGGGATGCCAAACATGTTTTTATCGAGTTTGTGGTTGGAGTTTTCGTCGTGCAGGGCGACGAGGGCGTAGCGACCGGGCGGGACTTGCAGGGTAATGGTGGTGGCGGCTCCGGAGAAGGGGTGAGGGCCGTGTTGGAGGGCCTTGTCGTTGTTCTCGGGCCAGCCGTCGGATGAGTTGAAGATGGAAAGGCCGGCGTCGCCTTTTTGATTGCGGAAGCCGTCGATGTGGACGATGAGGGTGCAGGTGGTGGCGGCGGGCGTCTGACGGGCGAGCGCGGGGCCTGGGGCGATCAGGGTTGCGGTGAGGAGGGCTGCGGCGAGCGTGGTGCAGCGGGCGAGGGCAAGCTTCATGGGGATCTCCTGCGGAAAGGTGCGCGGCAGGAGCGTGGCTCCTGCCGCTTTGAATCAAGTGACGGATTTGGTCAGCACGTACCGCGCTGGCTTATCTGGCTGTCTTGGCGGGCGCCATGATGTTGCGACCGAAGTGGAAGGATGGGCCGATGGAGAAGCGATAGGACCATCCGCCGTCGGCGACGACGTAGTTGAACGGGTGATTCCAGACGGCGTCCATTTGGGCGCGAATACCGAAGTGTTTGTTGATAGCGAAGTCGGCACCACCACCGACGCCGTAGGCTCCGGTCCAATCGGTGATGGTGGCGTTGGGCTGGAGAACGTTGGTCGCTATAAGTGCGCCGACGACAACCTCATCCGGTGTGCCCGGCCGGGGATGCGCGGTGGCGTTGAGGCGGAACGCTGCGAGGCTGGGGCGGATGAAGAGGGTCACCTTGGAGAAGTGGCGATAGTTGAGCTGTGAGCCTGCCGTAAAGGTCTGCGTGGTTGCGCTCAGGGGGACGTTGACGGCATAGGTTGGGGGAAGCCCTGCTTCACCATCGGTGAGTTCGTATTCCTCGTAGAGTTCCATGATGCCTTGCTTGATGGCGGGGCTGGCGAATCCGGGAACGAGGGTGGTGTCGCCAGTTTGGACGCTGTAGTCGAAACCGGTGGAGAGCCAGCGGTTGTTATTGATGCCGGCTTGCAGGTGGAACCCCTTCTGGTTGATGCCGTTGAGGCCGGGGGTGTAGAGGTCGGAAAAGCCGGTGTAGAGGTCGTAGCGTCCGACGTACTGCTGTTGCGCGGAGGCGTGCGGCATTTGGGTGAGGAAAAGGAAGATGGCTGCGAAGAGGCCAATGCGGGTGAGACGAGTGGTGCGAGAACGGTGCGTCATGGAGGCTCCTAGGTAAGGGAAAGGCAATTACGAGTTGGCCCCGCCGGTAAGCGGGTGCTGTTGGTGAAGATGGGTTGGGGACAGGAACTGAGAGACCCGGTGAAGGACGCGATCGGTTTGCTCCTTGTGAGGGAGGTGACCGGTTTCGGGATAACTCTCATGCTCAAGGTTGGGAATTGACGCTTGAAGGGCAGCCAGTTGCAGGGTGGTACCAAACTCGTCGCGCTCTCCCTGCAGAACGAGGACCGGGCAGGTGATGTGTGGGAGATATTCACGGAGAGGGAAGACTTCTTCGCCGAGGGTTGTGGCCCACTGCGTCCAGGAAGAGAAGACTTCGTCGGGATGCTGGTGATAGTGGGCAAGGCGCTCCTGTAATTTGCTGCCGGGATAGGCTGCGGCCATCTTGTGGATGAGTTCGCCGGCAGCGTTGGTGGTGATGACGAAGGGGCTCTCGAGGATGAGGGCGCGGATGCGGGTGGAGGATGCTGCATAGAGCATCGAGATACCTGCGCCCTCGCTGTGCCCGTAGATGACGGGGTCGGCGACGGAGAAGTGATCGAGGAGCGTGGGGATGACGGTATTGACCTGGTGAAGGTAGTAGTCGTCGGTGCGCTTGGCGAGTGGGCCTTCGGAGTTGCCGTGGCCGGCGCGCGAGTAGGCGATGACGTTATAGTTAGTGGCCTGGGCGAGCTTGTGGGGAAACTGCTTCCAGTAGCTGACCGAGCCGAGCGCTTCGTGCAGCAGGAGAATGGTGCCTTCGGCTGCAGGGAGGGAATGGTAGGCGACCTCGGCCATCTTGCCGTCGAGGGAGAGATGGAGGTGCTGGGTGTGGAGGGTCGCGGGGGTGGGCGTGGTGGTGGATTGGCTCATAGGGACTCCATCCAGAGGACCTTGGTTTGTGAATTTTCCCAGGCGGTGAAGCGTGGGGAGTAGCGCTGCTCCAGGGTGGATCGGCGGACTTTAAGGGTGGGGGTGAGGAGCTCGTTGTCGATGGTCCAGGGCTGCTCGGAGATGACGATGAAGCGGAGCTGCTCGTGGTGCTCTAGCTGGGCGTTGACGCTGTTGATCTCGGCGGTGAGTTTGGCTTCGATGTCGGTGCGATGACCCGCGGGTGCGAGCTCTTTGCGCATGGGTGGGGTGAGGACGGCCATGGCGAAAGGCGCGGTCATGCCACTGCCGAAGACGGCTACGGATTCGAACAGATAGGAGCAGGAGAGGAGTTTTTCGATCTGCGCGGGCGCGACGTATTTGCCCTTGGAGGTCTTGAACTCTTCTTTGAGGCGGCCGACTAGGCGGAGGCGGCCCTGCTCGTCCATTTCGCCGCGGTCGCCGGTGCGGAAGAAGCCGTCGTCGGTGAAGGCCTCGCGAGTGAGATCGGGGTTACGGTAGTAGCCGACCATGTTCATGGGGCCCTTGATCTGGACTTCGCCCTCGGGGCTGATGCGCGTGAGGGCCCAGGGGCTGGCATTGCCGACGTAGCCAATGCGTTCCTGGCCGAGGCGAGGCGCGTGGGTGATGCCGTCCTCGGTCATACCGTAACCCTCGGCAAAGTTGAGGCCCATCTTGCGATACCACTGGATGATGTCGATGGGGATTGCCGCGCCGCCGGAACTGATCAGGCGCGCTTCGCCAAGACCGAGGTTGGCGAGGATTTTTTTGCGGACGATGTTGCCGACGATGGGGATGGAGAGAAGGAGGTTGAGTTTCTTCTCGTGGATTTTTTCGAAGACACCTTGCTGAAATCGGATATAGAGGCGGGGGATGGAGAAGAAGAGCGTGCAGCGAGAACGGATGAGGTCAGTGAGGAAAGTGGGTTGGCCCTCGGTGAAGAAGATGTGGATTGGCATGAAAAGGCCGTTGACCTCGACGATGGCGCGCTCGGCGATGTGCGCGAGGGGAAGGTAGGAGAGGATGCGGTCGAGGTCTCCGGTGGGGTTGGGGCCGATGGTGGGGAGCATGGACTTGGCCCAGAGGGAGAGCGCGCGGAAGTTGTGCACGGCTCCCTTGGGTTGGCCGGTGGTGCCGGAGGTGTAGATGATGGTGGCGATGTCGGTAGCGCTGCGGACGGGGTTGCCTTCGAGGGGGGGGTGCGTGGCGATGATGTCCGACCAGAGTTGGCTGCCCGGAGGCGTGTGCGCGCTGGCACAGTTGGGAAAGGCGACGAAGGGAAGGTTGTGGAAGACATCTTCGTTGAGAGGAAGGGGATTTTCGAGCGATCCGATGAAGGCGGCGACGGGCTGGCAGTGGCGGAAGAGTGTGGCGAGCGAGAGGTCGCGGGCTGTGGGGAAGAAGGGTACGCTGACGTGGCCGGACATCCAGATGGCGAAGTCGGCCATGAACCACCAGGCGCAGTTTTTAGAGACGATGACGATGTTGGAGCCGGGAGGGAAGTTTTGGGCGTCGATCCATGCGGCCATGCGACGGACTTCCTGCATGGCGCTGGCCCATGTCCATTGGAGGAGCTGGCCGCCGTTGATGGGTTGGGTGAAGAGCGGCTGCGAGGGAGAATTCTGTTCGCACGCGTAGATCCTTTGCAGCGGCAACTCGAGATCCGGCAGTCCTGGGCCTATGGTGTCGGTTCCGGATAATTGAGTTTGTTCGAGCGGTTGCATCGGTGGTTCCTTCCAATTTGTTTAACGGAGGGTAAGATAACCAAAAGAGACGACGTCTGTCATCTTGAATCTTTTGCAGAGGGTTGGCAGGGGATGGGAGAGGACAGTATCGCGGGGCGAAGTGCCTTGCGAATTGCCGTCAGGAGCGAGCGGAATCATGGCTGATCTAAAGGGTAAGACACTTTTCATTACAGGGGCCAGCAGGGGAATTGGGCTGGCGATTGCGCTGCGTGCGGCGCGGGACGGCGCCAACGTGGTGGTGGCGGCGAAGACCGTTACGCCGAATTCCAAGCTGCCGGGAACGATTTACACGGCCGCTGACGCGATTGAGGCGGCGGGCGGGAAGGCGCTGCCGCTGGAGTTGGATATTCGCGCGGAAGAGCAGGTGAAGGCTGCGGTGGAGAAGGCTGTGGCGCGCTTTGGCGGGATCGACATCCTGGTGAACAATGCGAGCGCGATCAGCCTCACAGGCACGGCGGAGACGTCGGTGAAGCGATTCGACTTGATGATGGGGGTTAACGTTCGGGGTACGTTCGTTTGCTCGCAGGCTTGCTTGCCGTACCTGGCGAAGGCGGCGAACCCGCAGATTCTTACGCTGTCGCCGCCGCTGAGTATGCAGGCGAAATGGTTCAAGCATCATGTCGCGTACACGATGGCGAAGTTTGGGATGAGTATGTGCGTGCTGGGGATGGCAGAGGAGTTCAAACCGCTGGGGATTGCGGTGAATGCGCTGTGGCCGCGGACGGTGATTGCGACGGCGGCGTTGCAGATTATTCCCGGAGCGAATGCGGAGCGGGGGCGGACACCGGAGATTGTGGCGGATGCGGCTCATTGGATTCTGACGCAGGACAGTCGCGTGACGTCAGGGAACTTCTTCATTGATGATGAGGTGCTGGCGGGGGCCGGGGTAACGGATTTGTCGGGGTATGCGATGACGCCGGGTGAGCCGCTGCAGATGGACTTCTTCCTGTAAGTCTTGCGGTCCTACGCGGACGGAGAGAGTTAGGTCTGTGCGGGCTGTGGCATAATCCGTCCAGAAGAAAATCGGCAGCTTGAGTTTCAGAAGGAACGTGGCAGCTTGGCCAAGACGGTGGATACAAACGAGGGGGCAAATCGTTCGCGCGAGCCGTGGAAGGCTTTCCAGGCGCGGCAACGCAATCTGGATACGAAGCGTGATGCGGTATTGCAGACGGCGGCGCATTTGTTCCTCGAGCACGGGTATCGACGGACGTCGATGAGCGAGTTGGGAACGCGGCTGAAGATCACGAAGCCTGCGCTGTACTACTACTTTCAGAACAAAGAAGAGATTTTAGTGGAGTGCTATCGCCTGGGGATTGCGGCGATTGAGCAGTTGCTGGACAAGGCAGCGGTGAGCCATGGGAATGGGCTGAACAAGGTGCGGGCGTATGTGGAGGCCTACGCGAAGGCGGTGGTGACGTACGATTTTGGGCGGTGCGTGGCGATGCTGGACGATGCGGAGCTCTCTCCCAAGGCGCGGCGCGAGGTGCGCGACTTGAAGCGCAAGATCGACATGACGATTCGGTCGTACGTGGAAGAGGGAATTCGCGATGGGTCAATCGCGGCATGCAATGTGAAGCTGGCGTCGTTCGCGCTGGCGGGGGCGGTGAACTGGATTGGGACGTGGTATCGACCGGAAGGCGCGCTGAGTGCGGAGGAGATCGCGACGCAGTTTGCATATCTTCTGACGCAGGGACTGCGCGGGTTCGAGGTGAGGCCGGTGGCGGTGAAGAAGGCCCGTGCGAAAGCGGCGAGTAAACGCTAGGCCGAAACAGCGAAGTTAAAAGCTGAAGAAAAGGAGGTTTTCGCTACTTTTCGAGTGCGGATTTGCGCTGGTTGACTTTCTTACCGCGCGTTCAGTATTCTGCACGGGCTGGCGGGGTTGCGAGAGATTGGCCTCCCACACAGGTTGAGAAAAGCCCGGGTTTGGTCGGGGGAGTTGTCGCGATGGCTGCGTTGGAATCCGCGTTGATGGTTGATGAGGGTTCGTCCAAAGGGCGAACGAGCGACAGGGTGTATGACGTGCGGCGCGTGGCCGTGCTGGGCGCGGGGACGATGGGCGCGCGGATTGCGGCGCACATTGCGAATGCGGGATTACCGGTGCTGCTGCTGGATATCGTTCCGGCGAATGGGGACAGGAACAGCATTGCGGCGGGGGCACTGGAGGCGTTGAAGAAGGCGAAGCCGGCGGCGTTTGCGGATGCGTCGTTTGCGAGCCACATACGGATTGGGAATTTCGAAGATGACCTGGCGAAGCTGAAGGATTGCGATTGGGTGATTGAAGCGGTCGCTGAAAACATGGAGATCAAGCACAGCCTGCTGAGCAAGGTGGCGGGTCATCTGCGTGCGGACGCGATCCTGACGACGAATACGAGCGGGCTGCCGGTGGCGAAGGTGGCGGAGGTTCTTCCGGAGGATTTGCGGCGGCGTTGGTTTGGGACGCACTTCTTCAATCCTCCGCGGTACATGCGGCTATTTGAAGTGATTGCGACGCCGGAAACGGATCCGAAGGCGATTGCAGCGATTGCGGAGTTTGCGGACAAGAAGCTGGGCAAGACAGTCGTGTCGGCGAAGGATGTGCCGAACTTTATTGCGAATCGGATTGGGACGTTCTTCATGCTGAACACGCTGCGGATTATGGAGGCGCAGGGGTTGAGCATCGAGGAGATTGATCTGCTGACGGGCGCGGTGATGGGTTGGCCGAAGACAGGAACGTTTCGGTTGGCGGACATGGTGGGGATCGACGTGCTGGGAAATGTGGCGAAGAATTTCGCCGCGAACATCAAGGACGAGCGCGCGGACGTAACGCTGCCGCTGATCATTGAGGAGTTGATGGAGCGCAAGTGGCTCGGGGACAAAACGAAGCAGGGTTTTTATAAGAAGGAACGCGGCGGGGATGGGAAGGAAGTGCGGTTGGTGCTGGACCTCGCGACGATGGAGTATCGGTCGGCGGGGAGGGCGGCGTTCGCAGAGATTGAGATGGCGAAGTCTAATGACTCGCTGACGGGGAGGATTCGTTCGCTGCTGAGTGGGAATCCGGCGAAGGATAAAGTCGCGAAGTTTTATTGGCAGGCGCTGCCGGAGATGTGGGCGTACTCGGCTAACAGGATTGGCGAGGTTGCGGACACGATCGTGGAGATCGATGCCGCAATGAAGGCCGGGTTCAACTGGGAGATGGGACCGTTCGCGATGTGGGATGCGGCGGGCGTTCCGGAGACGGTCGCGAAGATGCGGGAGATTGGAGTGGCGATTCCTGCGGCAGTGGAGAAGCTGCTGGCTGCGGGTGGGACGTCGTGGTATCGCGCGGACGGGGCGGAATTTTTTGATGTAGCTTCGGGCGCGTATCGGCCGGTGGATTTGAATCCGGAACTGGCGCCGGTGGCTAGCTTCAAGAGAGCCAATGGAGTGTATGCGCACAATGCCGGGATTTCGCTGGTGGATATCGGCGATGGGATTGGGTGCTTCGAATTTCATTCGAAGATGAATAGTTTGGGGCAGGACATTGTTGGGTTTCTGAAGAAGCAACTGCAGCCGGGTAGCGATGCGGTGAAGAACTTTGACGGGTTCATCATCACCAGCGACGCGGTGAATTTTTCTGTGGGCGCGAATTTGATGCAGCTCCTACTGGGGATCCAGGACCAGGAGTGGGACGAGATTGATTTAATGGTGCGCGAGTTTCAGAACATGACGCAGGCGATCAAGTTCTGTCCGCGGCCGGTGGTTGCGGCGCCGTTTGGGCTTTGCCTGGGCGGAGGAACGGAGATTTCGATGCATGCTGCGGTGCGGCAGCCGCACGTGGAGTTGTATAGCGGGCTGGTGGAGACCGGCGTTGGTCTGCTTCCGGCTGGCGGTGGTTGCAAGGAGATGGTGCTGAAGGCGCTCGAGGCTGCGGGAGCGGTGAATGCGGGCGGCGGCGCGGAGTCGGTCGAGGTGTTTGAGGCGATCAGGAATGTGTTTGAGACGATTGCGATGGCGAAGGTTTCGACGTCTGCGTTTGAGGCGAAGGCGCTGAGGATCCTTGAAGAGAGCGATGCGATCTCGATGAACCGGGACCGGCTGGTGAGCGATGCGAAGGCGCAGGCGCTGCGGTTGGTGCGGGGCGGGTATTCGGCGCCGGTGATGCGGACGGATATTCCGGCTCCGGGCAGTTCGGTGGAAGCAACGCTGAAGCTGGGCGTGTACACGATGCTGGAGGCGCAGTACATCAGTCCGCATGACGCGAAGATTGCGAACCACGTGGCGAAGGTGCTGACGGGCGCCGGCGTTACGGCCGGGACGCTGGTGAGTGAACAGTATCTGTTGGATCTGGAGCGGGAGGGATTCATCTCGCTTTGTGGTGAGGCGAAGACGGTGGAGCGGGTCGGGTTCACGTTGAAGACGGGCAAGCCCCTACGAAATTAGTTGAGAGATTGGCGCGCGGGTAGAAATCGGGAGATAGAAGGAGTTGAGGATGAGAGAAGCAGTGGTGGTGAGCGCGGTTCGTACGGCGGTTGGTAAGGCGCCGCGAGGGACGCTGAAGAATACGCGGCCGGATGACCTGGGAGCGGCGGCGGTGGTAGGCGCGCTGGAGCGTGTGCCGATGCTGGATCGGTCGGAGATTGAAGACGTAATTATTGGCTGCGCGATGCCGGAGGCGGAACAGGGCATGAACGTGGCGCGGGTGATTGCGCTGCGCGCGGGACTGCCGGTGGAGTCGGCTGCGATGACGGTGAATCGCTATTGCGCGTCAGGGCTGCAGACGATTGCGCTGGCGGCGGAGCGGATTCGTGGCGGCGGCGCGGAGGTGATTGTGGCGGGCGGCGCGGAGTCGATGTCGTATGTGCCGTTTGGTGGCAACAAGATCTCGGTGAACCCTTGGCTGGTGGAGAATTTTCCTGGCTCGTATATGTCGATGGGGTTGACGGCCGAGCGCGTGGCGAAGCATTACGGGATTACGCGCGAGGAGTCGGATGCGTTTGCGCTGAGTAGCCATCAGAAGGCGCTGGCGGCGATTGAGGCGGGACGGTTTGAGGATGAGATTGTTGCGGTGAAGGTGACGCATACTGCGGTGAATGGCGGGGGCAAGCCGGAGTCGAAGGAGCGGGAGTTCAAGGTGGACGAAGGGCCGAGGGCGGATACTTCGCTTGAAGCGCTGGCGAAGTTGAAGGCGGCGTTCCACGCGAAGGGAGTGGTGACTGCGGGAAATAGTTCGCAGACTTCGGATGGCGCGGCGGCGGCGGTGATCATGTCGGATGAGCGCGCGAAGGCAATTGGGGCTACGCCGCTGGCACGGTTTGTGTCGTTCGCGTATGCGGGATGTATGCCGGAAGAGATGGGCATTGGGCCGGTGTATGCGATTCCCAAGGCGCTGAAGATGGCGGGGCTGACGCTGGCGGATATTGATGTCATTGAGTTGAATGAAGCGTTCGCTGCGCAGTCGCTGGCGGTGATCAAGACACTGGGTCTAGATATGGCGAAGGTGAATGTGAATGGAGGCGCGATTGCGCTGGGGCATCCGCTGGGTTGTACCGGAGCGAAGCTGACGGCGACGTTGATGCGTGGGATGAAGCGCAGCAAGGCGCGGTATGGCCTGGTGACGATGTGTGTGGGCGGCGGTATGGGCGCTGCTGGAATTTTCGAGAACTTGCAGAACTAAAGAGCAACAGCAGATTCCCAGAGGAAATGACAGAAAGAAAAACAAGGGCAACGGCAACAACGATTTTGAGCGGGAGGAATGACGATGAGTGCAGCATCTGTTGAGAATCCAACCAAGCGAGCGTCGGGTGGAAGTTTTCTGATTGAGGATTTGCGTCCGGAAGATGTGTTTACCCCGGAAGATTTCTCGACTGAGCAGAAGCAGATTGCCGAGATGACGGCGAATTTTGCGGAGGAGAGGATTCTTCCGCAGGTGGCGGAGATTGAGGCGAAGAAGTTTGACGTTAGCGTAAAGCTGATGCGCGAGGCAGGGGAGCTGGGGCTGCTGGGCGTGGATGTGCCGGAGGAGTATGGCGGGCTTGAGCTGGACAAGGTGACGTCGGCGCTGATCGCGGACAACATTGCGGTGATGGGTAGCTTTTCTGTGACGTTCAGTGCGCATGCGGGGATTGGGACGCTGCCGCTGGTGTGGTATGGGACGCAGGAGCAGAAGGCGAAATATCTCTCGAAGATTGCGACGGGCGAGTGGATTGCGGCGTATGCGCTATCGGAGTCGTCGGCTGGGTCTGATGCGATGAATATCCGGACAGTCGCGAAGTTGAGCGAAGACGGTGAGCATTATGTGCTGAATGGCGAGAAGATGTGGATCTCGAACGCGGGCATTGCGAATTTGTTTACAGTGTTCGCGAAGATTGATGGAGAGAAGTTCACCGCGTTCTTGATTGAGGCGGGAACGCCGGGGCTGACAGTTGCAGCTGAGGAGCACAAGCTCGGGATTCGTGGGTCGTCGACGTGTCCGTTGCGGTTGGAGGACTGCAAGGTTCCGGTGGAGAATTTGCTGGGCGAGGCAGGCAAAGGGCATCACATTGCGTTCAACGTGCTGAATGTGGGTCGCTATAAGTTGGCGGCTTCGGCGATTGGCGGAGCGCGGAAGTCGTTCCGCGATGGCGTGCGCTATGCGAAGGAGCGCATTGCGTTTGGAAAGCCGATTAGCTTGTTTGGATTGGTGCAGGAGAAGATTGCCGATGGTGCGGTGGGGATCTATGTCGGTGAGGCGCTGATTTATCGGACGGTTGGAGCTATCGAGGCAGCGCTGGCGGGGTTGGATAAGCACTCGCCGACCTACACGCAGGATGTGCAGAAGAGGATTGAAGAGTTTGCGGTGGAGTGCTCGATTCTGAAGGTGTGGGGATCGGAGATGCTGGAGCGGGTGGTGGACTCGACGCTGCAGATTCATGGTGGCTACGGGTACGTTGAGGAGTTTCCGGCGGAGCGTAGTTATCGCGATGCGCGCATCAATCGGATCTTTGAAGGCACCAATGAGATCAACCGGCTGATCATTACAGGATGGATGATCAAGCGGGCATTGCAGGGGCGACTGGCGCTGTTGCCAGCGATTAAGCAGGTGATGGATGAGGTGATGGCGGGTCCTGTCGCGAAGACGGATTATGACGGTCCGCTGGCGGAAGAACGGGCGCTTCTGGCGAGCGCGAAGAAGCTTGGACTGTTCTGCTCGGGCGCGGCTTCGCAACGTTTTGGGACCGACCTGGCGGAACAGCAGGAAGTGATGGGCGCGCTGGCGGACGTGTTGATCGAGGTGCTGGCGCTGGAGTCTGCGATCTTGCGGACGGAGAAGATGGCAGGGAAGAATGCGCTGGCGGTGAAGATGACGAAGTACTATGCGGCGCGGTCGTTCCGTGTTGTCGAGACGGCGTCAGAGCGTGTGATTGCGGCAGTAGCGGAGGGAGATATGCTGCGGACGCAGATGGCGATCTTCCGGCGGCTCGCGAAGCATGAGCCGGTGAACACGGTAACGCTGGGGAGAGAGATTTCAGCAGTGATGGTCGAAGCTGGCCGGTACACGCTGTAAATAAAGAGGCCCGCGGGGCGCGTGAAACGGACGCGTCCGCGGGCTTTTGTCTGCGCGGCGAGGATTAGCCTTGCAGGACTTGCTTGGCGATGGTGGCTAGCTGCATGTTGGAGGTGCCTTCGTAGATGGTGCCGATTTTGGCGTCCCGATAGAGCTTTTCTACGGGGTAATCCTTTACGAAGCCGTAGCCGCCGTGGAGCTCGACGCATTTGCTGGCGACGCGTTCGGCAACCTGCGAGACGAAGTACTTGGTCATGGCGGCTTCTTTGAGGAAGGAAAGGCCGGCTAGCTTGCGGCGGGCGGTGTTGTAGACCATGAGGCGGCTGGCTTCGATGTCGGTAGCCATTTCGGCGAGGGCGAATTGGACGGCCTGGAACTCTGCGATGGGTTTACCGAACTGGCGACGCTCCTGCGTGTACTTGGCGGCGTGGCCCCAGGCGCCGGTAGCTAGGCCGAGGAGTTGGGCGGCGATGCCGATGCGGCCTTCGTTCAGGGTTTCGATGGCGATCTTGTAGCCCTTGCCGATTTCGCCGAGGATGTTGGCGGCGGGGACGCGGCAGTCGTCGAAGAGAAGTTCGCAGGTGGAAGAAGCGCGGATGCCTAGCTTGTCTTCCTTTTTGCCGACGGTAAAGCCGGGAGTATCGCGCTCGACGAGGAAGGCCGTGATGCCTTTGTAGCCGGCCGCGGGATCGACTGTGGTGAAGACGATGAAGAGGCCGGCTTCGGCGGCATTGGAGATCCAGAGCTTGCGGCCGTTGAGGATGTAGTGGTCGCCGTCCGCGCGCGCATTGGTGGTGAGAGCGAAGGCGTCGGAGCCGGAGCTGGCTTCCGAGAGCGCGTAGGAGCAGATGGTGTCGGTCGCCATGCGCGGGAGATATTGCTGCTTCTGGGCTTCGGTGCCCCAGCGGAGGAGGGCGTTGACGGTAAGGGTGTTCTGCACGTCGACGAGGACGCCGATGGCGGGATCGACGGCGGAGATTTCCTCGACGGCGAGGATGGAGCTGAAGAAGGAGCCGCCGACGCCGCCGTATTCTTCAGGGATTTCGATACCCATGAGGCCGAGTTCGAAGAGGCGGGAGATGATCTTGGGAGACATCTTTTGGGCTTCGTCCATTTCTCGGACCAGCGGCGCGATTTCTTTACGGGCGAACTTGCGGACCGTCTCCTGGATGATTTGCTCTTCGGCGGTGAGGGTGGAGAGGGGCGTGGGGACAGAAGTTTCGGTGGCGAGTGCGGGCATGGGGCGGGATTCTCCGGGAAGGGGTTGCGTAGTTATTCTACCCGAGGGTAAATTAACAGATCAGCAGGTTGACAGGCAAATTTTCTGCGCTGAAATCATAGTGAATTTGGCGCGCAACGGGATAGGGCAGGAGTTGGACAGATGCGGATTTTGACGTTGATACGCCAGGTGCTGGATGCGGAAGAAAGCGTTCGTGTGCGGAATGGCGCGGTGGAGCTGGAAGGCAGCAAGCTGGTGATGGACACCATGGATGAGTATGGTGTGGAAGAGGCGCTGCGGCTGCGCGAGGCGGGAACGGAAGCGGAGATTGTAGCCGTGGCGGTGGGGCCGGCGAGGTCGGAGGAGGCGCTGAGGACGGCGTTGGCGATGGGGGCCGATCGTGGGATTCACGTGGTGACGGATACGGCGCTGGATGCGATTGCGTTGAGTGCGGTGATGGCGCAGATTGCGAAGGCGGAGGGCGCGGAGTTGATTTTCTGTGGTGGGCAGGAGGCGGATTGGGATAGCCAGGCGCTGGGTGCGGCAACGGCGGAGCGGTTGGGGTGGCCGCAGGCTACGTGGACGAGCGCGCTCGAGTTGAAGGGGACGACGCTGGTGGGGAAACATGAGGCGGATGAGGGGAGCGAGTCGTTTGAGGTGGCGCTGCCGGCGGTGGTGACGACGCAGCAGGGATTGAATGAGCCGCGGTATCCGACGCTGCCGAACATTATGAAGTCGAAGAAGAAAGAGATTCGCAAGGAGACGCTGGAAGCTTACGGCGTGGCGCCGAAGGTGAAGGTGAATGGCGTGGAGATCCAGGTGAAGGAACGGCTGAAGAAGATTCTGGATGGCAAGGATGCGGCTGGCGCGGCGGCGCAGCTGGTGAAGATGTTGCGGGAAGATGCTGGGGTGATTGCGTGATTTTAATTGTTGCGGAACATGCGAATGGGAAGTTGAGCAAGAGTGCGTATGAATTGGCGACGGCGGCGCGCGGGTTGGGGCGCGGCGATGTGGCGGCGCTGGTGTTGGGGAGTGGTGTGGCGTCGGTTGCGGGTGCGGCGGCGTTGATTGCTGACCAGGTGCTGGTGGGGGATTCGGCTGAGCTGGCGCAGTATGACGCGGAGATTTGGTCGGCGGCGGCGGCGCAGATTGCTAATGAGGGTGAGGCCGAGGTTGTGCTGATTGCGGGAAGCCGGAGTGGGCGGGAGTATAGTCCGCGGGTTGCGGTGAAGCTGGATGCGCCGCTGCTGGAGGATGTGACGAGCTTGAAGGATGAGGGTGGCGTGCTGCATGCCGAGCACTACACTTTCTTGACGCGCGTGACGGAGCGCGTGGAGGCGAAGGCGCCGGTGGTGGTGGTGACGGTGAAGGCGGGGGCGTTTGCGCCGGCGGAGCCGGGGACGGTTGCGGCAGAGCAGTTTGATGTAGATCTGGAGTTACCGAAGCGGCGGCTGGTGGTTACGGGAAGCACGAAGGAGAAGACGGGGCGGATCGCGTTGGCCGAGGCGGACATTGTGGTGTCGGGAGGACGCGGGGTTGGGACGCCGGAGGGATTTGTGCAGCTGGTGGAAGGTTTGGCGGATCAGTTGGGAGCGGCGGTGGGGGCTACGCGCGCAGTAGTGGATGCGGGGTGGCGGCCTTACTCGGAACAAGTGGGGCAGACAGGGAAGACTGTGCAGCCGAAGGCTTATATTGCTGTTGGGATCTCGGGTGCGGTGCAGCATTTGTCCGGGATGAACAAGAGCAAGGTTATTGTGGCGATCAATAAGGACGGGGATGCTCCGATCTTTAAGATTGCCGATTATGGGATTGTGGGCGATGTGAAAGAGATTGTGCCTGCGATGATTCAGGAACTGCGCAAGTAGCTTTGTACGTGGGGTGAGTTCCGATGCTTCCTTTGGCGCAGAAGATTGCTTTCCTGGTATTCGCGGTTGTTACTGTTGCGGGTGGGGCGTGGGGATTCTTTCGGCTGTATCGGCGGATTGCGCGGGGGCGAGTGGATGCGGATTTGCGATGGGATCGAGTGGGGGTGCGGATTTGGTATGCGCTGACGACTACGCTGCTGCAGACGCGGACGTTCAAGAAGCGGCCTTGGGTTAGCTTCTTTCACTCGTTCATTTTTTATGGGTTTACGTTTTATATCCTGGTGAATTTTGTCGATGCGGTGGAGGGGTATTTCCCGGTGGAGGTGTCGTCGGGGAGCTGGTGGGGCACGGCTTATAACTTGTTTGCGGATGTGCTGAGTTTGATGGTGCTTGTGGGTGTGGTGGCGCTGGTGGTGCGGCGATTTTTTCTGCCGAGTCGGCGGGACTTCAAGTTCAATGAGCGGACGATGCTACATGAGGATGTGCGGCGACGGTATATCACTCGCGACTCGGTGATTGTTTCGGCGTTCATCTTGTTTCATGTGGGGAGTAGGGCTGTTGGTGCGGGGGCTAAGTTGGCCGCTGAAGGGACGGATCGGTTTCAGCCGTTTGCTTCGCTGCTGTCGCATGCGTTTACTCCGGCGAATGCAGAGGCTTGGCGGGTGTTTGGGTATTGGGGCGCGCTGGGGAGTGTGCTGATGTTCCTGATGTACTTCCCGTATACGAAGCATGTGCATTTGTTCATGGCGCCGGCGAAGTATTTGGTGGCCCGTGAGACTTCGTCGGGTGTGCTGCCGGCGCTGGATGTGAATTTGGAGACCGAAGAGCCCAAACTCGGAGCGAAGCGACTGGAGGATCTCGGGTGGCCTCGGTTGCTGGATGCTTTTGCGTGTATCCAATGCAACCGGTGCCAGGATGTTTGCCCTGCTTCGGCTACGGGGAAGTCGCTCAGCCCGGCGGCGATGGAGATCAATAAGCGGATGGAGTTGAACTCGCTGGCACGTGCGGGTGCGGGGTTCGAGGAGGGGAAGGAGAGTCCGCGACCGCTGCTGGCGTTTGCGTTGTCGGCGGAGGCGGCTTGGGCTTGCACGACGTGTGGGGCGTGCATGGAGGTTTGTCCGACGCAGAATGAGCAGATGCTGGACATCATTGATATACGGCGGCAGCAGGTGATGATGGAGGGCGAGTTTCCAACGCAGCTGCAGACGGCGTTTCGGGGGATGGAACGGGCGAGCAATCCGTGGGGGATTGGTCACGAGAAACGGCTGGAGTGGGCCGATGGATTGGTGGTGCCGACGATTGAGGAGAATCCTGAGCCGGATGTTTTGTATTGGGTGGGATGCGCGGCTAGTTATGATCCACAGTCCCAGAAGACGGCGCGGGCGTTTGTGCAGTTGCTGACGCGGGCCGGGGTGAACTTTGCGGTGTTGGGGAAGAAGGAGTGCTGCACGGGGGACACGGCGCGGCGGGCGGGGAATGAGTATCTGTATCGGCAGCTAGCGGATCAGAATGTTGCGACGCTGACGACAGTGCGACCGAAGTTGATTGTGGCGACGTGTCCGCATTGCATGAACACGATTGGCAAGGAATACAAACAGATTGGCGGGGACTTTAAGGTGGTGCACCACACGGAGTATTTGGAGTCGCTGGTGGCGGAGGGAAGGCTGGAGGTGGAGGCGACCGAGTCTTCGGTGACGTATCACGATCCCTGCTACCTGGGGCGGCACAGTGGGGTGTACGACGCTCCGCGGAATGTGTTGAAGGTGTTGACGAACGATTTTGTGGAGTTGAAGCGGAAGCGGGAGAACTCGTTCTGCTGCGGGGCGGGTGGTGCGCAGTTCTGGAAGGAAGAAGAAGCGGGCGCGGAGAGGATTTCGGATAACCGCTATCGCGAGGCAGAGGGACGGCTGGCAGAGCGCGGAGAGAACAAGGTGCTGGCGGTGGGGTGCCCGTTCTGCAAGAGCATGCTGGAGAGCACGCCTGGGAAGGGTGATGGCGGGATTGCGGTGAAGGATGTCGCGGAGTTGATGCTGGAGAGCGTGCTGCGGCGGGCAGGGGAGACCGTAGTGGCCCGTTCGGGTGGAGGAGCGAGCGAAGTTGCGGTGGTGGAGCAGCCTGTAGAGCCTGAGGTTCCGGCCAAGGTCGAGGCGCCAGTTGAGGCTGCGGCGGAGGTTCAGGTGACAGTAGAGACGGCGGAGGTTGTGCAGCCTGCGGTGGCTCGCAAGAAGTGGATTCCGAAGGCGGCAGGAAGTTCGCCGCCAACTCCCGCGCCGCCTGCCACACCGACTGCCGACGCAGCGGAGACGGTGAGCCCTGCTGAGGATGTGCCGCTGGCTACAGCAGGCGAGGCCGTGGAGAGCGCTGCAACTCCTGCGCGGAAGAAGTGGGAGCCGAAGAAGAGCGTGAAGGCTCCTGAGAGCGGGGAGTAGGCGGGCGCGATCGTGCGGCTGCTGTTCGACTCGCGGCTTGTTACCTATTCGCGAGGCCGCGTCGCTTCGAATCACTTTACGCGGTGGAGGGTGAAGTGCGCATGCATCGGGTGATCGCCCGGCATCATGTAGGTCCAGTCTTCGGTGTGGTGGTCGGCGTCGATGGGCGTCAGGACGACGTGATGCATATGGCCGTTCTGGTTGTCACCGGAGAGGTCGACGAAATCGAATTCCACGGTGTCACCGCTCGCTGATTTTCTTGCGACCATGCGGGGGCGATTGCCGGCGTCGCAGTAGTGGACCAGGGTGAGGTGATCTCCATCCAGGTAAAACATTGTAAGCGGGTGATCGTACTTGGTTGGATCCAGCGGTGTTCCCGCGGTCTGCATCTCGTGTACGACCGCATTGCCGCGGGAGGTGATGCGGAGAGAGATGTGCACCGGCCCGTTGTCGGACATCCCCTGCACCGGAGGATCGAGGGTGACCGGACCTTCCCAATCGCCAGCGAGAGTTTTGACGGTGTTGAAGGAGGCTTGAGAGGCGGTTACGGCGGCGGGCGGGACCGTCGATTGAGCGAATGACGGGGAAGTAAGGGTCCACAATACGGCGGGTGCTATGTATCGTAGTGATTTCACGAGTCCATCCTCCTTGAGAAGAGTATGAGATGCACTGTTATATATAACTACAACACTAAACCTGTCAAGTGTTTTGATTGAATTTAGGCCGGTTATTGGATATTCAGCGAAGCCGGATCCCGCAGCCTGTGTACCAGTCGGTTAAGAAGAAAGAGGGGTAGGCATTTCGGCTGAAATAAAGCCTTGTCTGCCTGTGGAAAAGCAGGTAGAACAAGGGATACGCAGGAGACCCCGGGAGAATCACCCAGGACTGGAGACGTTCATGGCAGCGGGAACAACACAAGGACAACTGGCGCTCCGCGAGGTGATGGATATTCGCCAGGCCGCGGACTACCTCGGGATCAGCGGGGATACGTTGTACCGCTATGCGTCCGAGGGGTTTGTGCCGGCGTTCAAGCTGGGGAACCGCTGGCGGTTTCGCAAGAGCCTGCTGGATAACTGGATGGACGTGAAGAGTGGGGTTACGCCTAAGGGCGCGACGGTCGAGCCTGGGAAGAAGAAGCCCGTGGCGAGCGCGCGGTAGGGCGTGTTGCCGGGAGCGCTGACTCGGGAGCTCTTACCAGAGTGAAGTGAGTGAGTTCGGCGGGGCAGTTGAGGCGGAACGGAAGTCCGACAGTCCCGATGCCGCGGTTCACGTACAGTTGCATGTGGTCAAACTGGAACATGCCTTCGACGTACTTCTGGCCCATGGGTGGCAGGATCAGCGGGCCGAGGATGGGAAGGCGTATCTGGCCGCCGTGGGAGTGGCCTGAGAGCATGAGGTCGATGAGCGGGAAGCGGGGATGGAGGACGACGTTCTCGACGTAATCCGGCTCATGGCACATGAAGATGACGGGTGCGCGAGGGTTTGGGGGGATCGCAAAGTTGAGATCGGGAGTGCGGGTTCCGGCGTCGTTGGCGCCGCAGAGCCAGAGGAGATCGCGGCCGCGCTCGAGGGCGAAGTAGCTGTCGACGAGCATGGGAGTGCCATGGGCCTCCAAGGGCGGGATGACGTGATCGGCGCCGACGTTGACGTCGTGGTTGCCGAGGATGCCGAAGCGCTGGGGAGCTTTGAGCGTGGAGAGGATCTCGGCAGCCAGGCCGGCGCAGCGCCAGGAGACGGAGAGAGCGAGGGGGCCGCGGCTGACAAAATCGCCGGTGACCAGGACCAGGTCTGGCGCCATGGCGTTGATCTGGGCGACCATTTTTTCGAGGAACCAGGCTTCGGTGTACTCCTCAAGGTGGATATCGCTCAGCTGAACGATGCGGAAGTTCTGAAAGCCGTCGGGGAGATCGCGGATAGGGATGGTGAGGCGGGTAATTTCGAACTCGTGGCGCGCGTGGGTTCCAGAGTAGGTGGCGACGCCGAGGCCTGCAGCGGCGAGAGTGGCACCAAGGAAGCCGCGACGGGTGAGGTGAAACGATCCTGGTTGGCCGTTGGGGGTCGAACCTCGATGCATACTTCATGATAGCGGCTAAGACGCGTTGAGGGTAACGAGTAAGGCATCGGGAGTGTGACGGATGCGAACCGCGGGTAAAATGGGGAGATGCGCGAAAAGGCAAGACGGAAGCAGGCGATGCAGGCTGCGCTCGAGGCTGGAGCCGAGGCCTTGCTGGTGACGCACGGGCCGGATGTTCGTTATCTAAGCGGGTTTACGGGTTCCAGTGGAGCGGTCGCGCTGGTGGGCGGACGGGCTGCCCTGTTTACCGATGGGCGATATACGATGCAAGCCAAGGCGGAGGTGGAAGGTCTGCGGGTGGTGATCGACAAGCGAGCGCCCGGGGTGCAGGCGGTGGAGTGGCTGGCGGCGGCGGGCGTGAAGAAATGCGCATTCGATGCGGGACAGACGACGGTCGCCGTGCTTGAGTTGATGAAGAAGGCGCTTCAGGCGGCGGAGAGGCGGAGCTTTTTCGTGGCTACCGATGGATTGGTGGCGCGGATTCGCCAGGTAAAAGACGCAGACGAGATTGACCGCCTGCGCAAGGCGGCTGGGGTGGGGTGTGGTCTGTTCCGTGCGGTGCTGCAGTATTTGGTTCCGGGAGTTGAAGAGATGCAGGTAGCCGCGCAGCTGGAGTTCATGGCGCGGCTGGCGGGCGTTGAGGCGATGAGTTTCGAGACGATTGTGGCGAGTGGAGAGCGCTCGGCGCTGCCTCATGGGCGGGCGACAGCGGCAAAGCTGCCTGCGCAGGGTTTTGTGACGCTGGATTTCGGAGTCCTGCTGCACGGGTACTGTTCGGACATGACGAGGACCGTGCACCTTGGGCGGCCCAGCGAGCGCGAGTGGGACGTGTATCATTCGGTGCTGGAAGCTCAGGAGGCGGCGATCGCGGCTGTTTCGCCTGGGGTTCGCTGCGGTGACGTGGATGAAGCGGCCCGTTCGGTGTTGCGGAAGGCCGGGTTGGAGAAGGAGTTCTCGCACTCAACCGGACATGGCGTTGGGTTGGAGATTCATGAAGGGCCAAGGATTGCAGCGAAACAGGAACAGGTGCTGGAGCCGGGCATGGTGATTACGATTGAGCCGGGGGCGTATCTTTCTAGTGGGGCTGCGCTTAAGAATCGGCGGCCTGGGTCACGCACCAAAGGGAGCCGCGCGGTTGCGAAGCCATTTGGTGTGCGCATTGAAGATATGGTGCTGGTAACGAAGAGCGGCCATGAGGTGCTGACAGCCGCGAGCCCGAAGGATTGGATCGAGCTGTAAGGGAATTGAGATTTAGGAACACGAATTTTCCAGGAGTTGGAACGCATGGCTGGTACGGAAGGTAACGATCTAAGCGAGTTGAAGGAGTTGGTCGAGTTTCTCAAGGCCAACGGGATCGCCGAGTTTGAGATGGAGCGGCCGGACCTGAAGGTAGGGCTGCGATTTGCGGGTGAGACTCCCGTGGCTGCACCGGGAATCGATCCGGCGCAGATGGCGGCGTTGCTGACAGCGGCAAAGGGCAGTGCGGCTCCAGCGCCCGCGGCAGCTCCGGTGGCAGCGGCGGCGCCCGTGAACATCGCGGCGGCAGCGGCGGCGGCTGAGGCCCCTGCGGCGGAGGCTGATCCGTGGGCCGGCGCACACATTGTGAAGTCGCCGATTGTAGGCACGTTCTACGACTCGCCGTCTCCGGACTCGCCGTCGTTTGTGCAGGTTGGCGATACGGTTGCGGTCGGTAAGGTGCTTTGCATCGTTGAGGCGATGAAGTTGATGAATGAGATTGAAAGCGACGCTGCCGGGAAGATCGTGCATGTGTTCGTAAAGCGGGAACAGCCTGTGGAGTATGGGCAGCCACTCTTCGCGGTGAAGTAGGCGGCGCTCAAAGAACAAGCAAGAACCTTGACGCAACGGTCGCGAAGAAGAGCGCCACGTTTCGCGAAGGAAGACAAGAGCACAGGACGGATGACAATTCCTATGTTGATTGAAGTGGGAAGAGCAAGGGCAAAGCATGTTTCGTAAGGTATTGATTGCCAATCGCGGAGAGATTGCACTGCGCGTGATCAGCGCGTGCAAGGAGATGGGAATTCGCACGGTTGCGGTGTACTCGGAAGCCGACCGCAACAGTCTGCACGTGCGATTTGCCGATGAAGCGGTGTGTATCGGGCCGCCACCATCGAAGGACAGCTATCTGAATGTGCCAGCGGTGATCTCGGCTGCAGAGATTGTTGGCGCAGACGCGATTCATCCGGGTTATGGGATGCTGAGCGAGAACGCGAACTTCGCCGAAGTTTGCCGGGCGTCGAATATTAAGTTCATTGGGCCGCCTCCGGAAGTGACACGGATGATGGGTGAGAAGGCCACAGCGCGGCAGACGATGAAGAAGGCGAAGGTGCCGATTCTGCCTGGCAGCGATGGCGCGATTGAGGACGTCGATGCAGCGTTGGAGTGGGCGCAGAGCGTGGGATATCCGGTGATGCTGAAGGCGGTTGCAGGTGGCGGCGGACGCGGCATGAGGATTGTCCGGAGCAAGGAAGAGCTGCCGGCGCTGTTTCAGAGTGCGTCGCATGAGGCATTGAACGCGTTCTCCAACGGCGCGCTGTACATGGAAAAGTTTATTGAGCGGCCGCGGCATATCGAGTTCCAGGTGCTGGCCGATGAGCATGGCAATGTGATGAGTTTGGGTGAGCGTGAGTGCTCCATCCAGCGGCGTCATCAGAAGCTGATTGAAGAGGCACCGAGCCTGCAGATTACGCCGAAGCAGCGTGAGGAAATGGGTAAGGTTATACGGCGGTCGCTGAAAGATATTGGTTACTGGAATGCCGGAACGATTGAGTTTTTGATGGATGAGGATGGCTCAATTTACTTCATCGAGATGAATACACGTATCCAGGTGGAGCACTGCGTGACGGAGATGGTGACGGGGGTGGACCTGGTGAAGGCGCAGTTGCGCATCGCAGCAGGAGAGAAGCTCGGCAACATCGTGCCGGAGCAACCGAAGATGATCGGGCATGCAATCGAGTGCCGCATTAATGCAGAGCATCCGGAGAAGTTCATTCCGAGCCCGGGTAAGATTACGGTCTTCAATTTGCCGGGTGGTAACGGGGTGCGGGTGGATACGGCGCAGTATGCCGAGGGAATAGTGCCTCAGTATTACGACTCGCTCATCGCGAAATTGATTTGCCATGGCAAGGACCGCGAAGAGGCGATGGACAAGATGCAGCGGGCCTTAAGTCAATTTGTGGTGCAGGGAATTTATACGTCGATCCCGCTGCATCAGCGGATCTTTGCGGATGAAGAATTTCGGTCGGGGAATTTCGACACGAAGTTCATGGAGCGGTTCCTGGAGCGGGAGAAGCTGAAGGCTTAGCCACTGCGCGTGGGGCGAGAGGCGCTTCGCGCAAGGGCGGGCTAGGCGGGTGGCGGGGTCGATACGCGCTTCTGTAACCAATACTGCGAAATGCCGCGGGGATGATCTTTCAATTCGCCGAAGATGGTGTAGCCGAGTTTCTGGTAGAAGCCGAGAGCCTGGAAGGCAAACGTGTCCAGCCAGACGCCGGTGCAGTTGCGCTGGCGGGCAATGTCTTCGGCCTGTTGCATGAGGCGGGTACCGGTGCCTGTTCCACGCAGGTGTTCGGGGACAAAGAGGAGTTCGACGAAGAGCCACTCGTAGGCGGAGCGACCCCAGAGGCCGCCGATGGTGTTGCCTTGCTCGTCCTTGAGGAGCAGGCCGAGGAGGTGGTAGTCGGGGTCGGGCGCGGACTTGAGGTTGTACTCGATGAGGCGGTCGAGAATGGCTTCGCGTTCGGCGGGAATGTCTTCTTCGATGACCTTGATGGTGGGAAGCATAGGGAAAGGATAACTTTGAGGTGGAGGTGGCAGTGAAGAAGTTTCCGAGGCTGTATCCGATTGTGGACACGGCGGCGCTGGAGGCGCGCCGGATTGGCGTCGCTGAGTTTGCGCGGGAGATGGCGCAAGCTGGGGTGGGCGTGCTGCAGTATCGGGACAAGGTGGGATCGCCTAACGAGGTGTTGCGTGCGGCGAAGGAGATTGCTGCGGAGTTTGCGGGTACGGACTGCTTGCTGATCCTGAATGACCGGGCGGATCTGGCTCTGTTGGCCGGATGGGGCGTGCATGTGGGGCATGAGGACCTTGCGCCGGGAGATGCGCGGAAGGTGCTGGGTACGGGGCAAGTGATTGGAGTGTCGACTCACAATGAGGCGCAGGTGAGGGAAGCAGATGCGGGTGCGGTGGATTATGTCGCGATCGGGCCGGTTTTTGCGACGACATCGAAGGCAGACACGGAGCCGGTTGTTGGGCTTGAGGGAGTGCGGCGAGCTCGCGCGCTTACGCGAAAGCCGCTGGTGGCGATTGGCGGGATCACGCGCGAGAATGCGCGCAGCGTGATCGATGCGGGAGCGGATTCGGTGGCAGTGATTGGCGCGCTGCTCGCGACGGGCGAGCGGCCGGGCAGGGTTGCGAAAGACTTTCTCGAAATTTTGGGATAGGACCCAGGGTTGAGGCGCTGGCTGCCTGGAAGGTCCGAGTGGCGCGTTGTTTCGCGTTTGCGATAAGGTTGGGGAACGTGATTCAGCAGCAGACTACTTCTCCCACAAATGGAACGACCGCCTCTGCGCCGCATTTCGTGCAGGGGATGGGTCTGTTTTCGGCCACAGCGATTGTGATGGGCTCGATGATTGGGTCGGGCATCTTTATTGTGCCGGCAGATATGAGCCGCGTGCTGGGGTCGCCGGTGCTATTGATTGCGGCGTGGCTGGTGACGGCGTTGATGACCATCATCGGAGCGCTGAGCTATGGGGAGCTGGCGGCGATGATGCCGAAGGCCGGCGGCCAGTATGTCTATCTGCGCGAGTCGCTGGGGCCGATCTGGGGCTTTCTTTATGGCTGGACGCTGTTCCTGGTGATCCAGACAGGGACGATCGCCGCGGTGGGGGTGGCGTTCGGGAAGTTCCTTGGTGTGTTCTTCCCGAGCGTTAGTCAGACGCACTGGCTATGGCATGCGGGAAGCGGAAACGTTGGGTTGAGCACGGCGAATCTGGCCGCTATCGTCGTGATTGTACTGCTGACGTGGACGAATACGCGAGGCGTGAAGCTGGGCGCGGCGGTGCAGAATGTCTTTACGAGTGCAAAGGTGTTGGCACTGCTGGCGATCATTGCGGTGGGGCTACTATTGCTGCTTGAGCATAGGGACACCGAGGGGGTTGCCGCTAATTTTGGCCATCACTTCTGGACACTTGCATTGACTAAGTACCAGGGGTTTGCCAGTACGGTAAACCATTCAGGGCCGATGCTCCGCGCCGGAATTCCCGAGATTGTCTTGAACGTCGCGGTCGCGCTGGCCATCGTGCAGGTCGGCTCGCTCTTCAGTTCCGACGCATGGAACAACGTCACCTTTACCGCAGGCGAGATCACCAACCCAAAGCGTAACCTCCCGCTATCGCTCGCCATTGGCACGGGAGGCGTCCTCCTTCTGTATATCGCTTGCAACTTCGTGTATTTGAGCGTGCTGCCGATGATGAGCCAGCCAACTACATACACCTTTCACCCTGGAACCCTGCTACAGCTTGGAATCGCGAATGCTAAGCAGGACCGTGTAGCCACGGCCGTAATGGAAGTTGCATTTGGTGGGCTTGGCGCGAAGCTGATGGCGGCGGCGATTCTGGTAAGCACGTTTGGATGCGTGAATGGGATGCTGCTGGCTGGAGCTCGGGTGTATTACGCGATGAGCCAGGACGGGTTGTTCTTCAAGTCGGTAGGGAAGCTCGATGAGAAGACTAAGACGCCCGTGAACTCCTTGTGGATGCAGTGCGTTTGGGCTTGCCTGCTGTGTTTGAGTGGCCAGTACGGAAATCTGCTGGACTATGTAATCTTTGCGGTGCTGGTGTTTTATGTGCTGACGATTGGCGGCTTGTTTGTACTGCGCAGGACTCGCCCAGAGGCTCCACGGCCGTACAAGGCGTTTGGATATCCTGTGTTACCGGCGCTGTATATCGTGATGGCTATATGGATTTGTGGTGTACTGTTGCGATATAAGCCGCAATACACGTGGCCAGGGTTAATTCTGGTGCTGCTGGGCGTGCCGGTGTATTGGGTGTGGACGAGACGAAGCAAGAACGTGGAGCAGGCCGTCCAATAGAAGAAGACGAATCAATATTTGGGAGAACGAGAGCGAATGGCGAATCTGCTGGCGATCAAGCCGCTGTCCATGTTGTTGAAGGAAGCCGAGAATGAAGGCGAGCATAGTCTGAAACGGGCACTTGGGCCGCTGAACCTGATCACGCTGGGTATCGGCGCCATCATTGGAGCGGGCATCTTTGTGCTGACGGGACAGGCGGCTGCGAAGCATGCGGGTCCGGCCGTGGTGCTTAGCTTTGTGGTGGCGGGAATTACTTGCGCTTTTGCAGGACTCTGCTACGCGGAGTTCGCTTCGCTGATTCCGATTGCGGGATCGGCCTATACCTACGGTTACGCGACGCTGGGCGAGTTCGTGGCGTGGATCATCGGCTGGGACCTGGTGCTCGAGTATGCGTTTGGCGCGGCGACGGTGGCATCCGGCTGGAGCGGCTACCTGGTTGGTTTGCTGCAGGACTTCCATATTCATCTACCGCCGCAATTGACGACGACGCCGGGCAATGTTCTGGTCCTGTATCAGGATCGCTGGCAGCCGATCGCTTCACTGGCGCCGGGTATAAGCACGGCTGGGCTGCCGCACGTTACCGGGGTGTTCAACCTCGTGGCCTTTTTGGCGATTCTTGCGATCACCGCGGTGCTGGTGATCGGGATTGAGGAGTCGGCCAATCTCAACTCCGCGATTGTGATTGTGAAGCTGTTTGTGGTGGGAGTTTTCCTGGTGCTGGGAATCGGGTTCATCCTGCATCACCCAGACGTCGCGAAGGCCAACTGGCATCCGTTCATTCCGCCGAGCCAGGGGCCGGGCGCGTTTGGTATAGGGGGCATCACGGCGGGCGCGGCTTCGATCTTCTTTGCGTATATCGGGTTCGATGCGGTGTCGACGGCGGCGCAGGAGGCAAAGAATCCTCAGCGCGATATGCCGATTGGCATTCTTGGATCGCTGGTGATTTGCACGATTCTGTACATCCTTGTGTCGGGCGTTCTGACTGGGCTGGTCAACTATCACGCACTCAATGTTGCTGATCCAGTCGCGGTGGGCATCGACGCAACGGGCGTACGGTGGGGATCGATCCTGGTGAAGATTGGCGCGGTGTTCGGTCTTGGCACGGTGATGCTGGTGATGCTGCTTGGCCAGTCGCGGGTGTTCTTCTCGATGTCGAAGGACGGCCTGCTGTGGAAGTGGGCGAGCGCCATTCACCCGAAGTTCCGGACCCCGTGGATCTCGAACATCGTGGTTGGGTTGATCGTGGCGTTTATGCCGGCGCTGCTGCCGATCGATAAGCTGAGTGAGCTGGTGAACATGGGCACGCTGCTGGCGTTCGGCATCGTGTGTGCGGGGGTCTGGATCCTGCGGCGACGGAATCCGAGCCTGCATCGGCCATTCAAGACGCCGCTGGTTCCGCTGGTGCCGATCCTTGGCATCCTAAGCGCTGCGTATCTCATCTGGACGCTGCCTTCGTTGACCAAGATCGTGGTCATTGGATGGCTGCTGGTGGGGTTGGTGATTTACTTCACCTACAGCGTCAAGCACAGCAAGGTGCAGAAGCTGCCAGCTTCAGAACAGGCGCCGTTGATTGATCCGATCTTGTAAACCGCGGTGAGATCAACCCAACCCTTCTGAGCTTGAAATCAGATGTCGGTGGGGGACGTAGTGGAAGGAGAGCTCGGCGCCGGTGGCGTCGGGCTCTCTCTCGTTTGGGGCGCTGGAGCTGGCTGGGTGGTCGGGGCAGGAGGAGGGTTGTTGGTGTCTGGTGTCGTCTGCTGGCCGGACGGCTCCGCGTCGCCATGGGTGCTGTGAACTGTGTGATGGACGTGGGTTGTCGGTGATGCAGTCGTCGGGATCACGGCTGATTGGATGCTGGTGGGATCGTCGCGAAGTTTGAAGAAGAGCGTTGCAGCCGAGAGGTGAGGGACGATAAGGCTGGTGCCGGTGTAGCCATCAGGAACTGAGACTGCATCGGAGAAGTCTGGATTCGCAGAGACTGCCTGAAGAAGAAACAAGTTAAGGCCTGTGATCACGCAGGACTGTGTGATGTCCGCGGGGCATTGGAGCTGGGAGAGGGTGGGGATCCGCACCAGGGTTACCAGCGGCAGCCAGTCGCTGGCGGGTGACGCAGGATCGTCGGTGTCGGTGTCCGTGGTTGCAGCCGGAGGTCCGGTCTCGGTTGGCGCGTCGGGGGAATGATGTTCGCTGTGATGGGTCGCTGCAAGAGGATAGATCGCGCGCATACGCAGGGCGCCAAAGGCGCTGGGGCCGAACGACCGCAGCGGATCCAGCGTCGCCACGATGGTATGCGGGTCTTGCAGGAGCAGGCCGCCCGAGGGCGCAAGGGTGAGGACGGTGCGCAGGGTCCCGTCGAGTGTCTCAATCTCGATCTGGCCATTGCGTGGAAAGCGGTCCGGGCTCTTGAGGGTGAAGGTGAACAGCGAAGAGAGGGGAAGGTCGTCCGGGTTCGAGAGATTGATGTTGGAAGTCCTCGAGTCAGGCATGGAGGACTTACGCAGCAATGCGATGACCGGGCGCGGCGCGGAGACAACCAGTGGCACGGAGAGAATGCGGCCGTCGCGGAGTGCAATGGAGGCAGTCAGCTTTTCGCCGACGTGGGTGGGTGGGACGGGCCGGTTGGCAGGCAGATCGAAGTGAAGCGTTCCTGCTGATGTGGAGTCGGGAGGCTGAACGTCGTACGAGGCATCGGGTGCGGGCGAGAAGACGAGATCGCCGAGGTTGATTTTCTCGATCTCGCCAAGCCGTGTACCCGTGACGACCAGGGTCTTGTCGCCCGCATGGAGTTCAACAGCGGTGACCGTGGCGGGCTCGGAGAAAGTGCGGGCAGAGAGGTGGTCCGGCTTGGGTTGATCGTACTGCTGGATGGAGAGGTGCAGGTCGCCGGGAGTCAGGTCATGCTCGAGCGGCAGCGTGAGAGCGAGAATGTTTGGCCGATCAGGTTTCGGCTCCGGTTTGAAGGGGACCGGGAACGGGTTTTCGGCTTCCGGGTCTGCCGTGATGGTGTGGACGCAGGCGGAGCCGGTTGAGTTCAGTAAGAGCGTCGCGGTATGGCCGGCGATGAGGTCGTAGGTGGGCTCTTTGTCTGTGCCTGCGGACGGGACGACGGTCCAGTCGGTGCCGGGAAGCTGTTGCAGCTGGACGGTGGGGCCGGTGAAGCTGTCGAAGCCCCAACGGCCGAGGATGACACCGGTAAGTAGTGCGGGTTTGGGTTGAGGCTTCGGCGGCGGTGCGGCGGGATGAGGCGCCACGCTGGGATTCGCGAAGGGATTGGGCTCTGCGTGGGCTGACTGCAGCGGCGTGGCCTCACGCAGAGGAATGTGGTGCTGCTGATCCTTCTGCAATACGAGGCCGCCATAGTAGGGATCGGGGGCAAGAGGAATGTCCGGCTCGGACGGCGCGCCGGGAGGGGTATTCAGATGCAGTACGAGGTCATGGGCAAAGTCCGTGGAGAAGACCAGCGGCGCGCCTTCGATGGGAAGAACGACGGACGGCTTGATCAGGCAGGTGACCTCGTTAGGGTCGGCGGGGCGCAGAGGCGGCGTAACGACGGACTGCACGGCGGGAAGCGCGATGACCAGAACGGACTTCGGATTGTGGAAGGACGGAGGCGTATTCAGGCGCAGGTTCATGGCGTCGTCCTGCGGAAAGCTGATGGCAGGAATGTATTGATACTGAGCCGAATGCAGATTGCTCATGATGCGAACGACGTCGACGATGGCTCCCACGTATGCCGAGTAAAGGCCCCCACCGGCAGCCGTGGTGTAGCTGGCCTGCGAGATGAGGTCGGAGGTCGGGCCGTTGAGCACGTTCGAAAGGGTTTGACCGTTACCGTCGTCGAGAACAATTTGCGAGCCAGTTTGAGTGAGGCAGCTGAATTGCGTGTCGACTGGTTGCTTGAAACAGGCTTCATTTGGTTTGAGGTCCAGCGTACGCGCCAGCAAATCGGAGTGCTTGGCGAGCAAGGTGGGATCAGCTGGGGGAACTCGGCGGATGGAGGCGATGTATTTCTCGATGCGAGCTTCCTCGAAGCCGGCCTCGATTAGATCCTGGGAGGCGCGAACGAAGGCGCCGGGGCGGCCGCGGACGGCGGATTTGAGGGTCTTGAAGTCGCCGCCTGTTTCGGGCGCGAGGAACATGATGGCTTGCTGAGCGTCGGTGGGAACGGTGACGAAGGCACCCTCGGCTTTGACCTTGGGATCCCAGGTCTCGATGCGGAAGAACCAGTCCTCGGGTGGGGGATTGGTGTTGCCGCGGAGGAAGACGCAGATCAGCAGGTACTTGACCGACTGGGAGGCTGGGAGATCCGGGCGGATCCATAGCTTATCGCCGGGCTGCAGGTTGGGAACGGCGGCAATGGGGAGAGTCTGACCGTCACGGGTGACGCGGACATCAATCTTGGGTCCGATGAGGTCGAAGCGTGAATCAGCGGCGTGGCCCAGTTTGCAGCAGGAGAGGAAGAGAAGGGCCAGCAGCAAAAAACGGACGCGCTTATCCATACTGCTAGTTTAGATGCCCTGTCGAGGCTATGGTAGCCAGGAAATGCCTGGGGGCTGCCTGGGAGGATTCCGGCGAAGGAACGCAAGCCTCGTTCATCAGGCTGAGCAAGCTGCGGGCGATTGGGAGTCCCACCGTACTTACGGAGATCAGTGGGGCAACTCGCCGGCGTGTCGAACGGCGGAAATTCCGTGCTCGGCGTTGCGCATGCGGGCGCTGGGTCCGTCGGACTCCACTGAACCGTCGCGAATGGAGATGACGCGATGAGCGTAGTCGGCGATGTCGGGCTCGTGGGTAACGAGGACGATGGTGTTGCCCTGGGCGTGGAGATCGTCGAAGAGCGCCATGATCTCGACCGAGGTCTTGGAGTCGAGGTTGCCGGTGGGCTCATCGGCGAGAATGATGGAGGGTTTGTTGACGAGGGCGCGAGCGATGGCGACGCGCTGGCGCTGGCCACCGGAGAGCTCGTTGGGCTTGTGATTCATGCGCTCGCCCAGGTTGACCGACTCCAGCACGAACTTGGCGCGGGCGATGCGTTCGGCGGCGGCGGTGCCGTTATAGATCAGAGGCAACTCGACGTTGTGCAGCGCGGTGGCGCGGGCGAGCAGGTTGAACGTCTGGAAGACGAAGCCGATTTCCTTGTTGCGGATGCGGGCGAGCTCGTCGTCGTTGAGCTGGGAAACATCATGGCCATTGAGCCAGTAACGGCCCTCGGTGGGCGAGTCCAGGCAGCCGATCAGATTCATCAGCGTGGATTTACCGGAGCCGGAGGGGCCCATGATGGCCACGTACTCGTTGTGGCGGATCCGAATGTCGACGCCACGGAGGGCGTGGACCTGCTGATCGCCCATCTCGTAGGTCTTCCAGAGATTGTCGGTGACGATGACATCTCCGGGGTGGGGACCGTCCGCGTTGGCGCCGATGCGATTCTGTTCCGGTGCAATGACTTCGGAGGTGTCGATGGTCATGGGTGTCTCCGTGAGAGTAGGAAGAAAAACGTTAGCTGGAACTGTCGTCTGTAACCGTGGCAGGAGTGATGGAATTGTCGCGTTTGACGGCGATGCCACTCTTGAGGGTACGCAGGATCTTGTAATGCCCTGTGACAATTTCGTCGTCCTGTTTGAGGCCGCTGAGGACTTCGATGTCAGTGGTGCCGGTGATGCCTGTGGTTACGGGGACAAAGCGAACGCGGAGGCGGTTGTCATCCTTGGCAACGAGGTAGACGCCCTGAACGAGGTTTGACTGCTTGCCTGGGACTGCGGGAGTCGCGGTGGTCGAGGCCTTGCCATGATTTTTGAAGAGCGTTGCTTCTTCTGCGGGATCACGCATTACGAGCGCCTGAATGGGGATGGTGAGCGTGTCCGGCTTATGCGCGGTGGTGATCTTGGCGGTGCAGGAGAGGCCGGGGCGGAGATCGATCTTGACGGGGTCGAGGGTGACGACAACCTTGAAGTCCTTGGCCTCTTCTGTGCCGGTGGTGGACTGCGAGGTGGCGAGGCCGGTAGTGCGCAGCAGGGCCTGATCGCCGACTTCGGTCACGGTGCCGGTGAACGTCTGGCCAGGGAAGGCGTCGACCGTGACGGTAGCGGTTTGGCCGAGTGCCATATTGACGATGTCTGTCTCATCGACTTTGACCTCGGCCGTGATGGTGGACATATCGGCGAGGGTCATGAGGGTCGATCCTGCGGAGCTCTGGATGCCGATGATGACGGTCTCGCCCTCGCGGACGGGAATATTGGTGACCAGGCCATCGAAGGGAGCGACGCTGCGGGTAAGGCCGAGCGAATAGGTGTCGCCTTTCAACGTCGCAGTGTTTTGCTGCACGGTGCTGCGGGCAGAAGCGGTCTGGGCGCTGGCCTGGTTCACGGCGGCTTTGCGCTGGGCGAGGGTGGCGACGTCGACGTCGTAGGCGGCCTTCTTGGCGTCGAAGTCCTGCTTGGCGATGAGGTTGTCTTTGTAGAGGGCCTGGGCGCGCTGGTAGTCGAATTTCTTCTGCTCGAGGTCGGCCTGGGCTTGTTCTACGTTGGCTTCCGCGGTCCTCTCTGCGGCGATGTACGAATCGACGTTGGTGCGTGAGGAGGCGATGGTGGCCTGCTGGGCGGCAACGGCGCTGGCGGGCTGCTCGCTTTCGACTGTAGCCAGCAGTTGGCCCTTGGTCACGTGGTCGCCCTCTTTGACGTAGAGGTGAGTGATGCGGCCGAAGGAGGTTGCGCCGACGTTGACAATCGTCTTGGGCTTGATCTGGCCCGTGCCGCTGACAGTGGATATCAGGTCTCCGTGAACAGCCTTGGCGGTGGTGACGGCGGGGACGTCCGAGCGGCCGTGCAGCACGGTTCCGGCGATTACACCGCCCACAACGAGCAGGATGACGACGATCAGCAGAATTTTCTTACCGGTCATGGACGCTTTCTCTTGCGGAGGGCGTCCAGTCGACAAGACACAGATCCGCTGTTGGATTCAACGAAGGGGGATACGCAGGCAGGCTGCGATCGGTTCCATAGCATTGGGAACAGATGCTTTGGTAACCAAGGTAGACGTCTAGATGGACGGTTGCGGGCAAGCAGTCAAAAAATCTCCTTCGATGACCTGATGATATCAGTGGGTTGCATGGAGCCTTGTGCAGGCGGCTTACCAAGACTAGAATAGGGGGTCTAAAGAAATAGGAGCAGTACCCCACCCAATGAAAATGTTTTTGTCGCGCTTTGTAGTTCCAGGTATGGCGCTTGTGGCGCTCTCGTGCACGAGCACGGGGGTGATTGCGCAGACTACGCCCTCCAATGCCACTCCTGCACAGGCGACCCAATCGACCCCGGACACGGGCAGCGTGACGAAGACGCCTCCGGTGGCGGAGAAGCCCGACCCGTTGAAGCGGCGCTTGAGCGACCGCGAGGAACGCGAGCGCTTGAAGGCAACCAAGATCGAGTTGAAGGGGCAGTACAAGAAATGGCTGGATGAGGATGTACGGTGGATCATCACCGACCAGGAATCCAAGACCTTCAAGAGCCTCTCCAACGACGAGGAGCGCGACGCGTTCATCGAGCAGTTCTGGCAGCGGCGCAATCCGAACCCTGATTCGAACGACAACGAGTATCGCGATGAGTATTACGCCCGCATTGCTTATGCAAATGAGCACTTTGCTGCTGGCGAGCCTGGATGGATGACCGACCGCGGGCACATTTATATCGCGTACGGCAAGGCGGACAGCGTGGACTCGCACCCGTCGGGTGGAAGCTACGAGCGTCCGATGGATGAAGGCGGCGGCGAGACATCGACCTTCCCCTTCGAGGTGTGGCATTACCGCTATCTCGAGGGTATCGGCGACAACATCGACATCGAGTTTGTAGATACCTGCATGTGCGGTGAGTACAAAGCAACCATCGATCGTTCTGAGAAGGACGCCCTGAAACACGTACCTGGAGCGGGATTGACGCAGTACGAGGAGATGGGTCAAGCCAAAAAAGCGGACCGCTTCTCAGGCGGCGGCCTGGAGCAACTGGGCAATGGGCCGACGTCCTCTTCGCAGCAGAGCAAGGAGTTCGACCGGCTGGACACCTTCGCCAAGCTGTTTGCACCGCCGCCGGTTAAGTTTGCGGATCTGGATGATTTCCTGGCCAGCTCGAAGGTGCTCTCCGGGCCGCCGTTCCTGTTTGACGTGCGCACGGATTACGTGAAGCTGACCAACGAGACGGTCATGGTTCCGGTCACGCTGCAGATTCGCAATGGAGACATCACGTACAGCACCAAGGAAGGTGACTCGGTCGGAACGGTTAATATTCTTGGCCGCGTGAGCACCATTACCCACCGGATCGTCTACACGTTCGAGGACACGGTCAAGGTTGAAACGCCCAGCGATCTTCTGCAGCGCACCAAGAACAATATGTCGGTCTACTGGAACGCGATTCCGTTGCCTCCGGGACGTTACAAGCTGGAAATCGCCATTAAGGATGTAAACAATCCGGACCACAAGGGCGCTTGGAGACGGAGCGTGGATGTGCCCGAGTTCGATGATGACCGGCTGGCTTCGTCTTCGCTTATCCTGGCGGGGGAGATGGAGCGGGTACCCTCCAAGGACGTGGGTGCCGGAAGCTTTGTGATTGGAAACACGAAGGTTGTGCCACGGGTTCCGCCGACGTTTGCGGCGCCTGTGACCTTCCACAGAGCGCAGAACCTGAATTTCTGGATGCAGGTTTATAATCTGGGGATTGGCGAGAACAAGCGCAATGACGCCACCATCGAGTACCAGATTCTCGATATGGCGACGAACAAATCGATTTTGGACATGCAGGAGTCGGCCTCGAAGTTAAACCCCAATGCCGACCAGCTGACCCTGGAGAAGACGATGCCGCTGGCAGGTCTTGAGCCAGGAAAATATCAGGTGACCATCAAGGTGAACGACGGGATTTTGAAGCAGACGATCGATCAGAGTGCGCCGTTCATTGTTGAGCAGTAATTGTTGAGCAGTAAACGCAAGCAACAGGGCAGTAAAAGCAAACGGGCCCGTTCGAACGTGGGCAGGTAAGGGCAGTTCAGCCCGGCGCACGAGGAGTCATGCTACGCAGGACACGACCGCGATAGCAGCTTCCACCAGTCAGACAACCGTCCGGCTTCCCGACTTGGCGGTCCATCGGAGAGCCGTAGACGCGCGAGATGAGGGTTTGAGCGCGGTGAAACGAGTTTTACCAGGTTTGTTGCTGTTGATGATGGTTGCAGGTACTGGGCAAATGTTCGCCCTGCAAGCTTCCGCCATCATGTCAGGCACAGTCCGAGACGTTCGCGGCACGCCCCAGATGGGTGCGCTCATTGAGTTGATGCGTCCCGACGGCGCCGTTGCAACCGCAGTGAGCGACGATCACGGTCGCTACATCATCGCCACTGTAATGCCGGGCCGGTACCAGCTGCGTGCGACTGCCGCCTTCTTTATTCCTCTGCTACGTAATGATGTGCGCCTGCGAGCGGGGGTGCAGTCGATCGTCAATCTGACCATGAACAACCTGTTCGACGCGGACAACTGGCTTCCGGCGCAACGCCGAAGAGCCGATGAGCCTGTGGACGACTGGAAGTGGACGCTGCGCTCGGCCGCCAACCGCCCCTTATTGCGGCTGGTGGATCCGGAAGATGGTGCGCCAATCTCGTCAAGTGCTGATCAGCCGCACCGTGTCTCCTCGCAGGGACGGATCATGTTGACCAACGGCGACGGAGCTTTTGGGGATGGCGGCCTGCACCAGGCGCTGGTTCTGGACAGAACGATGGAGGACGGCGATGGAGCTGTTCTGCGCGCGGATGTTGGGGATGTGCAGACGGGCGGGTACTCCCCGGAGCCATCCATCGCGCTGATTACAGGCTATGAACGTCGAAGCCTGCTGGGTGGAAGCACGCGCCTGGTCTCGAGCTTTCAATCGCACCCGGAATTGACCGACGGAAGCTCAGAGGGCGGCTTCCAGGTGCTCCGGCTGGCGAGTACCCAGCAGTTCGCGCTGGGCGACATGTTCCTGATTGATGCGGGGACCTTGATGCAGGCCGAGCGCCTGGAACAGACCCGCTTGGAAGCCGAGCCATTCATACGATTCACCGCGCGTCCGGGGAATGACGTAGTAGTGGAATATCGTTATGCCTCCAGCCGGGAGCTGCAGAGCTCAGATGACCTCGATCAGCTGAAGCCGGCGCTCTCTGTGGTGCCGGACGCAAACGGCAAGCCCCTCAGCGACCGGGGAATGCACAATCAGCTGACGGTGAGCCGCAAACTGGGCAGCCGCGTGATCAGCGCGTCGGCCTATATTGACAGGCTTTCGTATGGAGCCATTGGCGGCAGCGGGCTGATGAGCCCTACTTCGCTGCAGCTCGCAAATGCGGTCGCGGATCCGACCACGGGAACGTTCCAGGTGGGTGGTCCTGGATACGCTGCGCGCGGTTTGAGCGTTTCGCTGATGCAGACGCTGACGCCCGCGCTATCCGCATGGGCGGAGTATGACCTCGGGACGGCTCTGCGCAGCAATGGCGACCTGGTGATGACGAATCTGGCGGCCGGCATGACGGCTCAGAACGCATCGGCGGCGAGCCTGGCCCTCAGAGGAAGGATCGTTCGCACCGGCACGTCGCTGAAGGCGGAATACCGCTGGCAGCCGACCAATACGCTTACCCAGGTGAATGCCTACAACGTTATGCCGGAGGAGGCCTACCTTACCTTCTATGTTCGGCAGAGGCTATGGTCCGGGAGCTTCCTGCCGCAGGGCCTGGATGCCGTAGTGGAGGCGACTAACCTGCTGGAGGAGGGCTATCAGCCCGTGCTCGCGCCGGATGGCCAGACGCTGATCCTGGCACAGGTTCCTCGGGCGATCCAGGGTGGCCTGTCCTTCAACTTCTAAGCTGCGCGTTCGGCTCGGCTGTTCCGCTAAACGACTCAATCATCGAAACTTTTCGCGGCGTTTCTCATGGTGGAGCACGCTCGTGCGATTTTCCTCATCAGGATGGGAGATGATAGATAGAGAGCAATTTCCCTTGAATGCAGGCAGTTACATGGCCTTGCGGATTCCGCTCCTTTGAACCCTTTGGGCTGGACTCGACTCAAATATAGGTAAGCAGGCAAACATCTTCAGCTTACTCATCCACGCTGGTGAACTTCGCGGTGATTCAGGAAGTTTGTGCGGCATCAGGCAGGCAGTGAGGAACCATGTGCGGTATTGTCGGCGTCTTCGGGCGTAGTCCAGTTAGCTCCGTCATCTACGAAAGTCTATCGATGCTTCAGCACCGCGGCCAGGATGCTGCGGGCATCGCGACGTGCTTTGAGGACCGGTTCTATCTGGAAAAGGGAAATGGCCTGCTCACCGATGTCTTCGAAGCCGGCAACATGGCGCGTTTGTTGGGAGACATGGGAATCGGGCATGTGCGTTATCCAACGGCAGGCTGCGCGTCGGTGGCTGAGGCGCAGCCGTTCTATGTCAACTCGCCCTACGGAATCATCTTCGCGCACAATGGCAACCTCACCAACGTTTCGGAGATTGTGGAGAGCCTGTTCCTGACGGACATGCGCCACCTGAATACCAGCTCTGACTCCGAGGTGATGTTGAATGTTTTCGCCCATGCGCTCTCTCGACGCGGGGCTGTCCATCCTAATGAGTTTGATGTGTTTGCGGCCGTCGAAGAGGTTCATCGACGATGTAAGGGCGGCTATGCGGTGATTGCCATGGTCGCCGGGGTGGGCATGGTGGCGTTTCGTGACCTGCACGGGATTCGGCCGCTGGTGTTCGGTAAGCGTGGCGAGGGGAAAGAGGCGGAGTTCATGATCGCCTCAGAGAGTGTGGCGCTGCAGGTGAGCGGCTTCGATTTGGACCACGACCTGGCGCCCGGCGAAGTGATCTTCATTGACACGGAAGGCACGGTGTACCAGCACCAGAGCCTTCAGGCGCACGAGAAAGCCCCCTGCTTATTCGAGTTCGTGTACCTTGCACGGCCAGACTCCGTCCTTGATGGTGCATCGGTCTATCAGTGCCGGATCAATATGGGGACGAAGCTGGCCGAGAAGATCCAGCGCGAGTGGCCTCACCTTCCCATCGATGTCGTGATCCCGATTCCTTCGACGAGCCGTGTAGCCGCGCAGGAGATTGCGACTCGGTTGAATATTCCCTATCGTGATGCGCTGGTGAGAAATCGATATGTAGGGCGGACGTTCATCATGCCCGGACAGGCCCAGCGCAAGCAGTCCATCCGGCGCAAGCTCAATCCGATTCCGCAAGCATTCCAGGGCAAGAACGTGTTGCTGGTGGACGACTCGATCGTCCGTGGAACGACGATCCGCGAGATCATTGCGATGGTTCGCGAGCAAGGGGCGAAGAAGGTCTATGTTTGTTCCGCCGCACCCCCGGTGCGCTTTCCGAACGTTTACGGAATCGATATGCCGGCGCGCTCTGAGTTGATTGCCAGCGGTCGCGATGTGCAGCAACTCGCAAAGAATATTGGAGCCGATGAGCTCATCTTTCAGGACCTCGAGGATTTGAAGCAGGCCATTACCGACGCTTGCCCCAGTCTTACGCATTTTGATACGTCTGTCTTCGATGGAGTGTATGTCACCGGAGACATCACCGAAGAATATCTCAACACGCTGGAACAAAAACGGAACGACGCTGCCAAACATACCGAAGATGTCGCAAGCCACATCACAAGAAATCTCTCCGC
>Ga0302226_10000289_pt1 | contig 45708 bp, 36 predicted proteins | sample II_Palsa_E3_3_FD_193524 | JGI IMG/M metagenome (GOLD analysis project Ga0302226, IMG submission 193524) | Peat permafrost microbial communities from Stordalen Mire near Abisko, Sweden - II_Palsa_E3_3 | ecosystem: Environmental > Terrestrial > Soil > Palsa > Peat permafrost | place: Sweden...
GCCTCCATGCAGCAGACGTTACTGAACAGCAATCTGAAGCTGATGAGTTTTGCTCAGGCCGACGCCCTGGTGCAAAAATTCCCGTCGCTCTCCAAGATCATTTTTCCGCGCGCGTCGACCAGCATCGTCAACGATCTTCCGCAGACCGATGTCACCCTGCTAGCCGCCACGGCTCTGCTTGTGTCCAAGGACACGCTACACCCCGCTCTCGCCTACCTGCTGCTGGAGGCGGCCAAAACCGTGCATGGCGGCGAGGATTACTTCACGCCGCTCGGCGTATTTCCCAACCTGAACACCGATGAATTTCCCATCTCCGATGAAAGCACGCGCTACTTCAAGTCCGGCCGTCCTTTTCTGCAGCGATACCTTCCGTTCTGGCTGGCCAGCTTTATCGAAAGGCGACTGCTGATCCTGCTGCCCTTCATGGCCTTGCTGATAGGCTTGCTGCAGGCATTGCCGCGCATGGCACAGACGCGGATTAAGAACCGGCTCGTGGTCTGGTATCGGGAAATCAAATCGTTGGAAGATGAAATATGGAGAACCCCGCAACCAACCCCGGACCAGATTGCGCAATGGCTCGACGAAATCGAGAACATCGACGCACATGCCAGTCAAATAAGGATGCCTCAGCGTTATTTCCAGGACGTTTATGCCCTCAAGCAGGCGATCGGGATCGTGCGGGAGCGGATTTTCCAGGTGGCTGGAAAGGTGCACTGACCGGTGTGGTGTGTGTTCGTGTGTCCGCCTCGCCGATTGCCGGGAAAGTGGGGCCTTTTAAGTGCCTTCGTGATGCGTCTAAAGCGTTACTGTCTGCATCTTTTTGCAAGGCGCCGAAGCGTGTTGTGCATCATCACGACGGGTGACTGTCCATGCGGGAGTCTGCGAATGTTTGTGTGGTGGCTAATGCTGCTTGCGCCTGCACCACGGTCACGGCAATGACATAATAAATATCCGCCGCACTGCAGCCGCGCGACAGATCGTTGGCGGGCTTTCGAAGGCCCTGCAATAGCGGGCCGATCGCCTTTGCGCCGCCAACCCTTTCCGCCAGTTTGTAGCTGATGTTGCCAGCCTCCAGACTTGGAAAGACCAGCACATTGGCCCGGCCGTGGACGTTCGAGTGGTCTATCTTGCGTTCTGCGATCTCGGCGACGAGCGCCGCGTCGAGCTGCACGTCGCCATCGATAGCAAGGTTCGGGCGCTCCTGCCTGACCAGGCGGGTTGCCTCCACAACCTTGTCGACCGCCGCATGCCGGGCGCTGCCGCTCGTCGAGAATGACAGCATGGCCACGCGCGGTTCATCCATCAGAAGGTTCTGCGCGCTATCGGCTGCCGCCATGGCGATCTGGGCCAGCTCACCCGCATTGGGGTCCACGACCAACCCGCAATCGGAGAAGATAAGGCCACCCTTGAGCGTGTGGAAAGGTTCGCACAACATCATCAGGAAGAAGCTGGAAACCAGCTTGAACGATGGGTCGATGCCGATGAGCTGGATAGCGGCGCGGACCACGTCGGCGGTGGTATTGACTGCGCCGGAAACCGAACCATCGGCATGACCGAGGCGCACCATCAGGTTAGCAAAGCAAAGGGGCTTGAGCACTTCCCGCTTCGCTTCATCAAGCGTCATGCCCTTACCGGATCGCAGTTCCAGGAGGCATTGGCACAAGGATGGCGCGAGCGGCGAAGTGGTCGGGTCCATCAGTTCGATGCCGGCCAGATCGATGCCCTCACTGGCCGCCACTTGAAGAATGTGCGGGACGTCCCCCACCAGAATCACGCGGGCAATGCGTTCTACGGTCACGCGTTGCGCCGCCTGGAGGATCCGCGGGTCCTCCGCCTCACTCAGTACGATGCGCATAGGATGAATGCGGGCGCGCTCGATGATGCGGTTAATCGGCTTCATGGGTTACTCGGTCACGGTTGCCAAAGACGGTGAGACGGTGCTGGAAACGGTAGCGGTCCGTTTCCAGCATGTCGGGTTCCACGAGAGCCTGATAAGGATAAGCCCTTGGAACCTGGAACCTTCACACGTAGTCTTTGTACTTATCGAGCAGGCGCACGGGCTTAGCGAGTGCATCGCGACGGAACGGATCCCCGAGCTCGCGCGTACACATGATCTCGATGATGGTGGTCTTGCCGTGATTCATCTGCAAGTCGATGGCACGTTTGAGCGCAGGCCCCACCTCCTCGAGCTGATTCACTACGATGCCTTCGGCGCCCATCGCCTTGGCGATCTCCGCAAAGCTCTGGTTATCCAGCTCTCCTGCAACGAAGCGCCGGTTGTAGAAGTCGACCTGATTCTTCTTCTCTGCGCCCCACTGCCGGTTATGAAACACCACCGCCGTCACCGGAATGTTGTGACGCACGCAGGTCATGGTTTCCATCAGGCTCATGCCCCAGGCGCCGTCGCCGGCATAGGACACCGCCGGCCGGTGGGGTGCCGCCACCTTCGCCCCGATGATGGTCGGGAACGCATACCCGCAATTGCCCCAGCTCATTGCGGCAAAGAAGCTGCGCGGCTTGTTAAAGCGCAGGTAACTGTTGGCCACCGAGTTGATATTGCCGATATCGGTGGACACCATCACGTCCTCAGGCATCGCCTTCTCCAGCTCGCGCAGCACCTGACGCGGATGCAGATACTGCCCACCGCCCAGCGGCCGCTCGTGCTTCTGCTCCTCGATCATGTCCAGGCTGTAGGCATCGCGCTCGTGGGTCCACTCGTCGAGTTCCTTCTCCCACGCTGCTTTCTCGGCCGCGATCTGGCGGGTGCGTTCTTCGCGGGTGGCATCGCTCACCAGCGTGCGGCCATCGAGCCGCTGGCTCAGCGCAATGGCTGCGGCCTTGGCATCGCCGCAGATGCCGACCGAGATCGTCTTCACGAGCCCGAGCATCTTGTGATCGGCATCGATCTGGATGATCTTCGCGTCCTTGGGCCAGTAGTCCATGCCATGCTGCGGCAACGTGCCGAAGGGTCCGAGACGCGAGCCGAGCGCGATCACCACATCGGCTTGCGCCAGCAGCTTCATTGCCGCCTTGGAGCCCTGATAACCCAGCGGGCCACACCACAACGGGTGCTTCGCCGGAAACGAATCGTTGTGCAGGTAGCTGTTGACCACCGGTGCCCCGAGCCGCTCGGCCAGCGCCTGGCACTGCTCGATGGCATCACCCATCACCACGCCACCGCCCGAGATGATGACCGGAAACCTGGCCTGTGCGATCAGCTCGGCGGCTTCGTTCAGGCTCTGTTCGCCGCCGGGGCCGCGATCCAGATTCTGCGGTTTCGGGATCTCGGCCTTGATCTGGCCGTAAAAGTAATCGCGCGGGATATTGAGCTGGGTCGGCCCCATCTCGGCCTTGGCGCGGTCGAAGCAGCGTCCGGTGAATTCAGCCATGCGGGCGGGATGCGTGACGTGCCCCTGATACTTCGTGAACTCCTGGAACATCGGCAACTGACGCGCTTCCTGAAAGCCGCCCAGCCCGATACCCATGGTGCCAGCTTCAGGCGTCACGATCACCACCGGGCTATGCGCCCAGTAAGCCGCAGCAATAGCGGTGACGCAGTTGCTGATCCCCGGCCCATTCTGGCCAATCACCACGCCGTGGCGCCCAGAGACGCGCGAATACCCGTCGGCCATGTGGCCCGCGCCCTGTTCGTGGACGACTGGAATCAGACGAATACCGGCCGGCGCGAAGATGTCCATCGCGTCCATGAAGGCCGAGCCCATGATGCCGAACATCTCGGTAACGCCGTTGGCGACGAGCGTTTCGACGAACGCTTCAGACGGGGTCATGGCCTGGGGGCCGGTGCGCGCGGCGGTGGCGGAAGCGCTATTGGCTGCGGGGTCTTGCTCGCTCATGGTGGTGTCTCCAGATTTATCAATAAAACGGAACGCTTGGTTCCACAAAGTGCAGTTCATGAGGAAAGATAAAATAAGATCGCCCGACCGTCAATCCACATTTACAATAAACGGTACGATTTGTATCTAAAAAAGAAGAGAGTTATGATGAACCTCAGTCGCCGGCCACGTGGACAAAACGCGTTGCTGCTATGACACGAGAGAGGAGACGGAAGTGATCGATGGTGCGATGAGCGGTGTAGCGGGCGGTATGAGTGCAGTGAACAAACCAGACAAAATGGTCGCGGTACGGGCTGTGTTCGGCATCGATTCCGACCTGATGGTGCCCGCCTTCAGCGAACCCGACGACCACGTTCCGGAAATCGATGAGGTTTATCGATTCAACCCGGAAGTAACAACAGCGATCCTCGCCGGCTTCGCCCGTAACCGCCGGGTCATGCTGCAAGGGCTGCACGGCACGGGCAAGTCGACGCATATCGAACAAGTGGCGGCCCGGCTCAACTGGCCGTGCGTTCGTATCAATCTGGATGGTCATATCAGCCGTCTCGATCTGGTGGGAAAAGATGCGATCGTGGTGCGTGACGACATGCAGGTGACAGAGTTCCAGGAGGGCATCGTGCCGTGGGCACTGCAGCGGCCGGTCGCGCTGATCTTCGACGAATACGACGCCGGCCGCCCGGACGTGATGTTCGTGATCCAGCGCATCCTGGAGCGCGACGGCCGATTCACCCTGCTAGACCAGAACCGCGTGATCCGTCCGCACCCGTTTTTCCGCCTGTTCGCCACCACCAACACGGTGGGTCTTGGCAACATTAACGGCCTCTATCACGGCACCCAGATGTTGAACCACGCGCAGATGGACCGCTGGAACGTCGTAGCCACGCTCAATTACCTGCCGCGTGCGGAAGAAGCGGGGATCGTGCTCGCGCGCGTGCCGGAGCTTGCCGACGACGCTGGGCGTGCGCTGATCGAATCGATGGTGAGCGTGGCCGAACTCACCCGCAAAGGCTTCACGACCGGCGACGTATCGACGCTCATGTCGCCGCGTACAGTGATCGACTGGGCAGAGAACTGCCAGATATTCCACGATCCGGCGCGTGCGTTTCGTCTGACGTTCCTCAACAAGTGCGACGAGGCGGAACGGCCGATCGTCGCGGAGTATTTCCAGCGTTGTTTTGGCGAGGAGCTGGATGAAATGTCCGACAGAAAGAGCCTCGCAACGGAGCCTCGCTGATGGAGACAGACAGGCAGGCGGTTCGCCGCCGCGAGCAGCGCGAGAACCTCTGCGCGTCGGCAGTCCGCGCCCTCACAGGCGATCCCGCACTCGACTATCGCAACGGCCGCCTATGCCGCAACCTGCGCCCGCTGCCGCTTAATGCACCGCATCTGCGCCGCGATACGATGGCGAATAGCCTCGACTCTTTGCGTGGCGCGGCCGACGGCGCCGCCCTGCGTCTCATGCGCTCGGACGCGACCCTGCATAGCCGGTTATGCCCGGCCGATCCGGTCGCGCGCCTCGTATTCGAACTGCTCGAGCAACTGCGCTGCGAAAGCCTGACGCCGCCCGGCATGCCCGGTCTCGTGAGTAATCTTCGTCAGCAGTTCGAAGCGTGGTCCCGCCGTTTTTATCGCTCCGGACAGGCGGAAAGCCATATCGGCAACCTGCTTTATACCGTCGCACAAATTTCTTGGTCGCGCCTCTCGGGTTGGCCGGTGCTCGAAGAAACCGAGGGCCTGATCGAACACACGCGCGCTGGAATTGCGCCGGCGCTGGGCGTTTCGTTGGCGGGGCTACGGCGGCATCGTGCAGAGCAGAGTGCGTTCGCGGTCCATGCGCTCGAGATGGCGCGCCTCGTAAGCGAAATGATCCGGGACGCACGCGGGCAACACACGCTGGACGATTCATCGGATAAGCCGGACGACGAAGCCACACGCACGGCGTTATCGCTATGGTTCGATTTCGATGACAACGAGAACACGGATGAGGACGAGTCGGCGACCGCTGCCGTCACCGGCGTGGGGCGCGTGCCGGGGGCGTCCAGTGACCGCTATTGTATTTTCACCCGGCGTTACGACCAGGAGATTCATCCGGGCGCGCTCGTGCGCAAGGCGCTGCTAGCGGAGTATCGGGTGCGCCTCGACGAGCGCATTGCGACGCAAGGCATCAACGTGCCCCGGCTGGCCCACGCGCTGCGGATTGCGCTCGCCATCCCGCAGCGAGACGGCTGGTCGTTCGGAGAGGAACAGGGTCGCATCGATGGCCGGCGTCTCGCGCAGCTCGTTAGCTCTCCTGCTGAGCGACGCCTTTTCCTGCTGGACCGGGAAACGCCGCTGGCCGATTGCGCAGTGAGTTTCCTGATCGACTGCTCGGGCTCGATGCGTACGCATATTGAAGCAGTGGCCGTCATGGTCGACACGCTCGTGCGCGCCCTTGATCAGGCAGGTGTGACTACCGAGGTGCTGGGTTTCACCACGGGCGCGTGGAACGGCGGCCGGGCCCGTCTCGACTGGCTGGCTCGTGGGCGGCCACCTCACCCTGGCCGGCTGTGTGAACTCTCTCACATGGTGTTCAAGGATGCGTCCACCAACTGGCGACGCTCTCGCGCCGATATCGCCGCGCTCTTCAAAGCCGATCTGTTTCGCGAAGGCGTGGATGGCGAGGCGATCGACTGGGCGTGCACACGGCTGCTTGCACGCGACGAGCGAAGACGGATCGTGATCGTGATTTCGGACGGCAGTCCGATGGAAGGCGCCACCGTCCTCGCCAACAACGCGAATTATCTCGACAATCATCTGCGCGAGGTCATCGCGCGCCACGAGGCCGTGCGAGACGTGGAGGTGCTGGGCCTGGGCATTGGGCTGGATCTTAGCCCGTATTATCGGCACTGCCTCGCGATGGACCTGTCCGTGCCGCCCACCATGGCGATGTTCGGCGAGTTGGTGCGTTGGATCGGCGGACGCAGGCATGCAGTGGGTGTCAGGTAACCCCGAGAAAATCGCGAGGTAATCGCGCGACGGAAATCAAATGCGCCCGCGCCGGGCAAAGCGCCCCGGCATGTCAGCGCGTTACCGGATCCCGCCCCTACGCAGTAGCCGAGGCGGTCAAGCTATTCACACCCATTTCATCCAGCACGTCGCGCACGGCGGCGATCAAACCGTGCATCTCCTTTTCGTAAAGCCGGCCGATGCAGCCGATACGAAACGATTCCGCGATCGTCAGCTTGCCGGGATAGATCACATAACCGCGTGTTTTCAGGCCGTCGTAGAAACGCTCGAAGACAAAGCCCGAATGGGTCGGCATCCGGAAGGTCACGATGATCGGTGCCTGCAGATCCGCCTGCAGCAGAAGCTCAAAGCCGAGCGCCTTCATGCCGTCAATCAGCACCTTGCAGTTGTTCCGATACCGTCCCCCCCGGCCATCCACGCCCCCCTCCGCATCGAATTCCTCGAGCGCCTGGTGAAACGCCACGATCACGTGCGTAGGTGGCGTGAACCGGTACTGCCCGGTCTTTTCGAAATTCGCCCACTGGTCGTACAGGTCGAGGACCAGCGTCGTGGCATTGCCCTTGGTCGCGGCAAGCGCGTCGCGCCGGCACACGACGAAGCCAAGCCCCGGCACGCCCTCGATGCACTTGTTGGACGAAGCCGCTACAGCGTCGGCGTGGATCGCGGGCGCATCGATCGGCAGCGCGCCGAAGGCGCTCATTGAATCGATGAGATAACCCTTTTTGTACTTGGCCGCGAGCGCGCCAATCTCGGCAACCGGATTCAGGATACCCGAGGTCGTCTCGCAATGGACCACGAAGATATGCGTGATCGAGGGCGTGCGCTTCAGTATCGCCTCGACTTTTTTGAGGTCCGGCGGCGCATCTTCGGCCGTTTCATGGGTGACGGTCTTGCGCCGGGCAATGTCGAGAATGCGCTTCGCCCGCTGACCATAAGCGCCGTTGATGAGCATGAGGACCTTTCCGGTCGCCGGCACGAAACTGGTCAGCATGGCTTCGACCGCAAAGGTGCCGGAACCTTGCATGGGCACCGTTACATAATCACCCTCGCCGTGAACGATCTCGGCGAGTCGCGCGAGCACCGCCTTGTTGATTGCGACAAAACTCGCATCGCGCGAGCCCCAGTCGTGCGCCATCGATGCCTTGACGGTACGCGAGGTAGTCAGCGGTCCGGGCGTCAGGAGAAAGGGATCGCCCGTTTCGGAAGCGGCTGGTTTGAGGACCGCGGATTGGTTCATATGAAGGGTGTCCAGTATCGATGTGTGGCGTTTAAAGGCTGCACGAAGAGTAGATGAGCATGGAATTTTGCGGGTTGCAAGGCGTTCACGTCCGCCGGTCCTCGGCTCGTGGCGACATTTTAACCGTCCATCGTCCGTTTCGAGGTCTTAGCCCCGGTCGCGACCAGGAAACACATCAGTAATGGATATAAATCGTACCGTTTATTGTAAATTCGTGTTGACGGTGCGTTGATCTCATTTTATCTTGTTGTAATCATCTATTTCCGGAATAATTTGTTTCGTTTTAAAGATGCACCCAAAAACGGACCGAGGTTCACCGTGCCGACCGACTACACCGAAACGACCACTGCCGAAGCCCTGTCCGACGTCGATGACGCTCATTCTCGAATTCAGTTTGGCGCCGCTAACCAAGGCCGCCGCATTGCCGCCAAAACGGCCGATGGCAAAACGCTCTCGCGCAATTTGACCGACCCGTTTTCCAGCATGACGCAAATGAAGGAAGCGCATACCCCGACGCTGCGTACATTCGCGCTGCTCGAACACCTGGTCGCCGCAGAGGGACCCGTGTCGCTTGCCGACATTGCAAACGACGTGGGCTTGCCGAAGGCATCGCTGCATAGAATGCTGGCTTCTCTGGAAGCGGGAGGCCTTGTCATTCGCGCACCCGATCACAAGAACGCCTATGTCATCGGGCCCCGCCTCGCTCAACTGGGGCTTGGCGTGATGATGCATTCAGGCGCACGCCGCCTGCGTCATGCCATCCTCTTACGCCTCGTCGCCGATCTCGGCGAAACCTGCAACCTGACCATGCTTCACGGGGCGCAAGTGCTCTATCTCGACAGGATGGAAGCGCCGTGGCCGCTGCGTCTCGATCTGAAACCCGGCTCTCATGTCCCCGTCTATTGCAGCGCAAGCGGCAAGCTGCTGCTTGCGATGCAGGCGCGCGAACAGCGCAGTGCGATCGTTCGGGCATTGAAACTCGAGCGCCTCACGCCGAACACCATCACCGACCCTGGACTGCTCGACGCCGAACTTGACCGGACCGCGCACAGGCGCGTCGCTATCGACAATGAGGAGTTCGTGGTTGGCATCGTTTGCGTGGCCGCCCCTGTGATGGACGCAAGCGACCAATGCATTGCGGCGATCGCCGTGCATGCACCCGTCTCGCGGGCTCCGTTGTCGCGCGCGCTCGAATTCGTCCCACGAATGCAGGAAGCCGCACGAGCGCTCGCGAAGACTTTCTAGCGCATCCGGAGACGTGAAAATGGAGACGCCGCCTCACCAAAGGGAGTGATATGCGTGTGCTGGTATTCAAGGATCGATGCAATCGAGTGATCCAGATCGGACTCGACGATGAAGGTACGTGCGCGATGGCGTTTCATCGCGATCAGCAGGTTGGCGAACTACGCCTCGACAGCGATTTCCACGCAAACGCAACGTCAGCAGTACTGCTGGACCTGAAGGTCGACCCTGCATATCGACGAAGCGGTATTGCACATACCCTGCTCGCTTTCGCGTGCCGCGAAATGGGCGGCCCTGTCAGCGTTGACCCGGACACATGTCCATCGACGCCTGCCTTCGAAACGCTTTGCCGCCATCTCGTGCTGGAAGGCGTGCTCGTCCAGATTTGACGCGCTAAATTTGCCTTGGGATAAAAGACACGTTGAATAATGAACTCGCGTTCGACGTGGGGGCTGTGCAGCAGGCGCTTCGCATCGCTGGGATAATCGGGTTTTCTCTCTTGACTCTCAAAGGATCCACACGTGACCGAACCTTCGAACTCCTCTTCCGGCGGCCCCGTGCGCCGTGTCGCGTTTCTTGGCCTGGGCGTCATGGGTTATCCGATGGCCGGCCACCTCGCCAAAGCCGGCCTGGACGTCACGGTGTACAACCGAACGCACGCCAAAGCCGACCAATGGGTCGCTGAGCACGGCGGACAAACGGCGCGGACACCGCGCGAAGCCGCGTCGAAGGCAGACCTGGTGCTGGCGTGCGTAGGCAACGACGATGACCTGCGCAGCATCACGCTCGGCGACGACGGCGCTTTCGCAGGGATGACCCCAGGCGCTGCATTTGTCGATCACACCACCGCATCCGCCAACGTCGCACGTGAGCTGGCACAGTTTGCGGAAGCACATGGACTGGCCTTCGTCGACGCGCCTGTGTCCGGCGGCCAGGCAGGCGCGCAAAACGGCAAACTGACCATCATGTGCGGCGGCGCTACGGAAGTATTCGAACGCGTCCACACCACCCTCGATCACTATGCGACGGCCGTTACGCTGATCGGCCCGGCAGGCGCAGGACAACTCGCGAAGATGGTCAATCAAATCTGCATCGCGGGGCTCGTTCAGGGATTGTCGGAGGCCGTTAACTTCGGCCAGCTGTCGGGCCTCGACATGCCGCTCGTACTCGATGTAATCGGCAAAGGCGCGGCGGCAAGCTGGCAGATGGACAATCGTGGCAAGACCATGATTGACGGCAAGTTCGACTACGGCTTTGCGGTCGACTGGATGCGCAAGGACCTGGGCTTCTGTCTCGACGAAGCGAAGCGCAACGGCGCTTCACTGCCTGTGACCGCGCTTGTCGACCAGTTCTACGGCGACGTACAGGCGCTCGGTGGCAATCGCTACGATACATCCAGCCTGATCTGGCGCCTGCGCAAACTCAAGAGCTAATTTCAAGAGCTGAACGTCACTTGCGCCAGCGCAACGGCCGGCGCAAGTGATGCCGCTCCAGGCGCAAGCCGGGTGCGGCTTGCAAGAAGGCGGGAATGCCGCCAAGCGAACCCGCCTCGGTGCGGTCGCGTTCCTCGTCGGCATCGACCGTCTTCAGCGGGTTGATGAACAATGCCGCCACCATGCCCACTGCAAGCAAGCATGCCGAGATGGTGAACGGCACGTTGTAGCTGCCCGTCGTTTCGATGAGGTAACCGAACACGACCGGCGACACCATGCCCGCGATGCCAAAGCCGGTATTCATCATGCCGCCGGCAGTACCCGCATACTTGCCCGCGATGTCGAGCGGCAGTGTCCAGAGCACGGGATTGGTGATCTCCAGGAAGAAGAATGACGCCGACAGGAACAGCACGGCCGTCACCGGATTCGCTGTACTAACCATAGGCATCAGGAACGCGAGCGAGCCCCCCAATCCAACCACCAGCACGGAACATCGTGCGAAGCGCAGCCGCCCGGTCATCTTGAAGATCTTGTCGGACAGCGTCCCGCCAAGCGTATCGCCTATCACGCCCGCCAGCAGCGGCAATGCAGTGAAGAGCGCGAGTTGCTTGAGATCGAATCCCCGCGACTCCTTGAGATAAGACGGCAACCACGTCAGATACACCCACAGCAGCCAGCCGTAGCAAAAATCAACGACAGTCACCAGCCACATCCGGTGCATCAGCTTTCGCCACGGCGTCGCGCAATGTTTGGCACGGTCGCAGTCGCCCACGTGATAACCGATCTCCGCCGTTTCTTGTGGCGTGATGCGACGGTGCTGTTCGGGAGAGTTCGTGAACACGCACAGATAAAGCACGGTCCACGCAAGACTGGCGATGCCGAGCAAAATGAACGCATCGCGCCATCCGCCTGTCGCCACCACAGCAAGCACGAGCGGCGGCGTTACGGCCCCGCCGAGCCGGGCGAAGCTATGCGTGATGCCCTGCGCGAAACCGCGCTCGGCCACAGGCATCCAGTAAGTAAAGGCACGAGTAGCTGTCGGAAACGCACCGCCCTCGCCCACGCCAAGCATGAAGCGCAAGCCGACGAGCATCGCCACGCTGCCGGCAAAGCCGGTCGCAAGCGTCGCAACGCCCCAGATGAGAGAAAGCACGGTAAGCACACGCTTGGGTCCGTACTTGTCGGCAAGCCAGCCACCCACGATCTGCATGACGGCATACGGATACGCGAACGCGGAAAACACAAGGCCGAGCTGCCCCGAAGTCAATCCCATCTCGTGCCGGATGATGGGGCCGGCCACGGCAATGTTCACGCGGTCGATGTATGAGATGAAATACATCAGGCACATGACCGCGAGAATGATGTGACGCGTCTTCACACGCCGCGGTTGCGTCGCTTGCTGTTCCATACTGTCTCCTGTCTCTTCCATGTGACGTCTTTGACGTTCGTGATCGGCGCTTCGGTACTGCTTTTCCGTTCTGCTTATTCCGTATTGCGTTGTTTGTGCCGGGTGCTTCCCATGCGTTAGTGGCTATCGCCGCGCTGTGTGGATCACCTTTCCAGCAGCTTCAGCCGTTGCACCTTGCCCGACGGCCCGCGCGGCAGTTCATCGATCAGGCGGAATTCTTTCGGCGTCTTGAAGCGGCCGAGTTCGCGCACGCAGTGATTCTTGAGATCGGCGAGATCGAGGGCGAGCGGGCCGTCGAGCGTGCGCGGCACGACGAATGCGACAATCTCCTGTCCATACGCGGCATCCGGCAAGCCGACCGCCGCCGCATCCAGCACGCCCGGGTGCTTCAGCAACGCCTCATCAATCTCTCGCGGCGCAATGTTCTCGCCGCCCTTGATAATCAGTTCCTTCGAGCGGCCATTGATGTAGAAGTAACCCTCCGCATCGCGATAACCAAGGTCACCCGTGCGCAGCCAGCCGTCCTCCGTGAACGCCGCTCGCGTCTCTTCCGGGCGCTTGTAGTAGCCGCTCATCACCTGTTCCCCGCACAACACGATCTCGCCGCATTCGTTGTTGGCACAGTCGCCGCCTTGCGCGTCGATCACGCGCGCGCTCGCACCAGATGGCAGGCCGATGCTCCCAATCCGCCTCTTATTGATCTCATACGGATTACTAAAGACTGGGGCTGAGGTCTCCGTCATGCCCATCGTTTCGATCACGCCAACACCAAAGCGCGCCTCGAACGCCCGGTGATGCTCGACCGGCAGCGCCGCCGATGCGCTGCGGCAGAATTTGAGCGCGGACAGGTCGAAGGCGTGATCGTCCTGCTGGTTGAGCAGATAAGCGACGATCGTAGGCACGACGTTGATCCAGGTGCAGCCGTGACGCGTGACATCGCGCCAAAAAGTACGGGCAGAGAAACGCGGTGCTACGACGACGGAGCCGCCGTGATGCAGCGGGGCCAGAAGTGTCACCACCAAGCCGTTGATGTGAAACAGCGGTAGTGAAGCGAACACGCGATCGTCCGCGGTAAGCCGATGCTCGGCTGTAATCGTGCGTGCGTTTGCCACCAGGTTGCGATGCGTGAGGAGCACACCTTTAGGCAGACCGGTCGTGCCGGACGTGTACATCAGAAGCGCGACGTCTTCCGCTCGCGGCGGGTTTTCACTGACGGTATCCAACTGCGATGTATTCGGCCGCGCTGAAGGCTGCGCTGCAGCATCGGCGAGCGCCAGTTCTGGAGGCGCGAACACTGGCGCCTCAAGCGCGTCAGGCTCGGTGGTAACGACCAGGATCTCGCGGTTGAAACCCTCGTCGCGCAACGCGGCAATGGCAGACGTAATCGCAGCTCGCGATTCCTCCGATACAAATATTGCCCGTGTGTCGGAATGCTCGACGATATAACGCACCTGCGACGGCTGGCACAGCAGGTTCAAGGGGTTCGCAACGAGCCCGCTGTACATTGCGGCGAGCAGCAGCGTGGCTGTCTGGATGCCGTTGCCCATGAACACCGAGACAACATCGCCCGGCTTCAACCCCACGTCTCGAAAGCGGGCATCAAGCGTCTGGCAAGCGTCACGCAATTCGCCGAACGTCAGCACGCCCGCGCGGCTGGCATTCGAAGTCGCATTGGAGTCTTCGTCGGCTGGCGCGAGCAGGAAGGGTTTGTCGCGGAACTGAGTGGCGCGTTCGTCTATCAACGTGCGCAGGGTGGCGGGCGCGTTCATCGACCGTACCTCGTGAAGAAGTCGCCCAGCAAATCGTCCATCTCCGGCACGCGTTCTTCGATCGGGTAGGCAACCCGCGTGATGTTCAGGTAATGGCGAAAGCCGAGGTTCTCGGAGAAGTTGTTGCGGCCCCAGGTGCCGCAACCCATCGACAGCGAAAAAGGCAGGCCGTTGTCGAAATTGCCCCCCGTTGCGAGGCAATGCGCCTGATTGAAGATAACGCGGGCAACCGGCAAGTTCATGCCGAGTTGCACGGCCTCAGCGGGATCGGCCGAGTGCAGGCCGACCGAGTGACCCGCCCCCATGTACGCGTAGATGCGCTGCACGACAGCGGCAGCGTCGTCGAAATCCCGCGCGCGGTAAACGGTCAGCACGGGTGAAAGCTTTTCGCCCGAGAACGGATGCTCGTCGCCGAAACCTTCTTCCTCGACCATCAGGAATGCAGGCGACCTGATCGCGATGTCATCCAGACCCGCTAACCGTGCGATCTCGACTGCCGACTTCGCCGTGCAGCACGCAGAGAGTTTGCCCCCCGTCCACATCGCAGCTTGCAAGCGTTCTTTTTGAACCGTGTCGAGTAACACCCCGCCGTTTTCAGCGAGTGCTTCAAGGGCCGGCCGATACACGGCCTCAACAATCACAACACTGTTTTCGGACGAACAACTGGTGGCGTTATCGAAAGTCTTGGAGAGCCGGATCTTCCGCGCCGCGTCATTCAGATCCGCCGATGCAGCCACAATCGACGCCACGTTTCCCGCACCCACGCCGAATGCGGGGGTGCCGCTCGTGTAAGCCATGCGGACATTGGCCTGCGATCCCGTCGCGACCACGAGATCGCATTGCCGCAGGAGCGCGGCCGTCGCCGCCTTGGTGATCGGCGGCGGCAGCACCTGGACGAGATCGGGAGACAAGCCCGCCTTGGCGAATTGCGCGTGGATGAATTCGATCAGCAACGCGCACGATGAATACCCCTTCGGCGATGGTGCAACGATTACTGCATTGCCGCATTTCAGCGCGTTGATGATCTTGTTGGCGGGCGTGGCGGCGGGGTTGGTCGATGGCGTGATCGCCGCGACCACACCGACCGCCCGCGCGATCTCGACGATTCCGGTAGCTGAATTCCGGTTGATCACACCGCAGGTTTTGGCGTCGTGCAAATCGCGCAGGAGCCCGAGCGTCTTCCGATAGTTCTTGCGGAACTTGTCGTCGGCGTTGCCCAGGCCCGTGTCTCGTACGGCGAGGTCCGCCAGTTGCCGGTTGCGCCCCGGTTCCATGATCGCCCACGCCGCCGCAGAGGCCGCAGCGTCCAGAGTGTCCTGCCCTGCGTGTGCAAAGCGTTTCTGGGCCGTGCGCGCCCGTGCGACCCGTTCCGCCACGTCCCGTTCCATGCTATCGGCAACGGCGACCGTCTCTACTTCTGCTGCGCTTATGTGTCCATTCATTACGCGTTGCTCCGGCTAAAAGAATCACGATGATTTGCAATTTACTCAGCCACGCGCACAGCGAAGTCCCGTTTTCCGATCGAACGCTCGCTACCCTTCCTGCAGCGGCGAAAAATGTAGTTTTCGGGACGTTTCGCAGTCCCGAAAAGCGATAAAGTTGATGCAAATCTTCCATAAAAATTTACGACGTTCAGGAGACGGAATGTCGACGTCCAATCAATCCAACGCAGCCGCCGTGCGTGCGTTTCGAGTACTCGAAACACTGGCCCAGGCGGGCCGCCCTCTTTCGATGACCGATCTCGTCGACGCACTCGCGCTGCCCAAGCAAACCGTGCATCGCATCCTTGTGCAGTTGACGGATGCGTACCTCATCACGCGTGGCGCTGGCGACCGGTTGTATGAATGTTCGCCGCGCGTGCGCTCGCTCGCGGTCAACGTGCTGATGCATGCCGGTCCCGCAGCGGCACGCCATGCGCTACTGGAGCAACTGGTGGAAAAGATCGGGGAGACGTGCAACCTGACGATGTTGTCGGGTAATGACGTGGTCTATGTCGACCGCGTGGAGACGGAATGGCCATTGCGCATGCATTTGCAACCAGGTTCGCATGTGCCGCTGCACTGTTCGGCAAGCGGCAAGCTGCTGCTGAGCTTCATGCCCCGCGAACGGCGCGAGCGGATGATCGAGACACTGCCGTTGCGGGCCTACTCGGAACGAACCATCATCGACCGCGACGCTTTGCGCAAGGAATTGAGCATGACGCGCCGGCGCCTGCTCGCGATCAACAACCAGGAGCACTTGCAGGGCCTGATCGCCATTGCGGTGCCCGTGATGCTCGATCGCAATCGCGCCTGCGCGGCTATCGCCGTGCAGGCGCCAATCGGCCGCGTCGCGCTCGACGACCTGCTTGCGTTCGTGCCCGACCTGCGTCTTGCCGCCGAAGAAACGGCGAAGACATTCCACGATTGATTGACAACCCCGCACGTCAAAAGCAACGCGCGGGCTACCGTGGATTATTCAGCCGCTCAGTGCGCTCAATGCGCTCGGGTGACCGCGTCGAAGGTGTCCGTGCGCGGTTCCATCTTGTGCGCGCACCACGCCGACAGCAGCGCTGACAGCACTACATACACGCATACGGCCCACGGCTTACCGCCGTTCAGGCGCATGAGCGCTGTTGCAATGATCGGTGTAAGACCGCTCGCGAAGATTCCCGAGAACTGATACACGAACGAGATGCCTGTGTAACGGACCTCGGCATCGAACAATTCGGCAAACAGCGCCGCTTCCGGGCCATAGACCATTGCATAAAAGATACCGAACGGGATCACGATCGCGAGCCAGACGATCATGGTGTTGCCGGCCTGATTTTCCATCAGCCAGAATGCCGGCAGTACCGAGAGGCCGCAAATCAGCGAGCCCCACCGGTACACACGCGTGCGGCCCAGCAGGTCCGACATCTTGCCGAACAGCGGGATGAAAAAGCACATCACGATGGCGGCCATCATGACGCCCGTGAGCGCTTCGGTCCGGCTCATCGCAAGATGCTGCGTGAGATAGCCGATCATGAATACGGCGAAGATGTTGAAGAAGACACCGTCAATCCAGCGCGCGCCCATGCCGAGCAGCACAGAACGGCGATACCGCGTGATCATGTCAATGAACGGAACCTTGACGTCGCGCCGGGTGCGCTTGAGCGCCAGGAACTCAGGGGTCTCCATGACTTTGACGCGGATATACAGGCCGATCACCACCAGCGCAAGCGACATGGCGAACGCGAGGCGCCAGCCCCACGCGAGAAACGCGCTCTCCGGCAGTAACTTCGAGATAGCAGCGACCACGCCCGACGCGAGGCACAAGCCGATCGACAAACCAATCTGCGGCAGGCTCGCATAAAGTCCGCGTCTATTAGGCGGCGCATATTCATAAGCCATCAGCACGGCCCCGCCCCACTCTCCGCCGAGCCCGATGCCCTGCAGCATGCGCAACGCGAGCAGCAGGATCGGCGCCCAGATGCCTATCTGCGCGTATGTCGGCACGAAGGCCACGCCTGCGGTCGAGACGCCCATGATAATGAGCGTGCAGATGAGCGCGGATTTGCGTCCTACCTTGTCCCCGAAGTGGCCGAAAATAATCCCGCCGAGCGGGCGAGTAACGAAGCCGACGGCGAACGTGCCGTAGGCAAGCATGGTGGAGACAAGTGGGTCGTGTGCCGGAAAATACAGCTTGTTGAATACGATCCCTGCCACCACGCCGTACAGGAAAAAGTCGTACCACTCGACGGTGGCCCCGATGACGCTCGCGAATGCAACGCGGCGGATAACCTTGTTATCGACTGCCATTCTGTCTTCTCCGATGGATGGTCGAGCGGCGACCTCAGCGTGTCGCCCGACGCAATGCCCCAAAACCTGTCTCCTCCGGGGCACGAATTACCCGGCATGCATGCTGTCTTATCAACTTTGTATCAGCGATGCGGGCCGGGCTCGTTTTTGCTTCTGATGCAACTTCGGATTACACCGTTCAATGCAGCTTTAATGCGGCGCCAAGGCTTCTTCTAGCGGCGCTGTCCTGGATCGATCGTCGGCCCGGGCATCGGCGAGAATCATGTCCGAGGCCTTTTCGGCGACCATCACGATCGGCACGTTGGTGTTGCCCGAGACGAGCGTCGGCATGATCGAACAATCGACCACCCGCAAGCCCCGTGTGCCGTAGACACGCAGCCGCTCGTCAACCACGGCAAGCGGATCGGTCGCCACGCCCATCTTCGCCGTCCCCGACGGATGGAAGATCGTCTGACCGTATTCGCGGCAAAACTGCAGCAGTTCGTCGTCGGTCTGCGCGTCGGCGCCGGGACGGACTTCTCGCTTCATGAGCGATGCCATCGGCTCCGCGGCGGCAACCCGGCGCGCGAAACGCACGCCCGCGACCGTCGTACGGCGGTCGAGATCCGTCGAGAGATAATTTGGCTGCATCGACGGTGCGTCGCGCATGTCGTTCGTACGAATGCGCAAGAGCCCACGAGACTCCGGCCGCAACTGGCAGATTGAATACGTGCAGCCGGGAAACGAGTGGACGTCGCCGCCGGCGGAATCGGCAGAGAGTGTTGAAAAATGGAACTGGATGTCGGGCGTCTTTGCCTCGTCGGGCAGCGCACGGCAGAACAACCCGCCCTGGTTGATGCCGACCGCAAGCGGCCCTTCGCGAAACAACGCCCATTGCAGGCCCATCTTCGCGCGGCCTCGCCAGGAGTGCAGCAGGTTATTGGTCGAGATCGGCCGCGAGACTTCATAGATCAGCCGCACTTGCAGATGATCCTGGAGATTCTCGCCGACACCCGGCCGGTTCGCGACCACCGGAATGCCGAAGTCGCCGAGCAGCCTGGCCGGACCGACGCCCGAGACCTGCAGCAATTGCGGTGATTGAAGCGCACCGGCCGCAAGCAATACCTCGCGATTTGCGCGCACCTCTTGCATCTGTCCATGCTGCAAATAGCGGATACCGGCGGCACGCGTGCCTTCGAAAATGATCTTCAACGCAAGCGCATCGGTTTCCACGTGCAGGTTCGGACGCCGGCGGGCGGGCTTCAGGTAGGCCACCGCAGTCGAGCAACGCCAGCCCTTTCTCGTCGTCAGTTGGTAGTAGCCGGCCCCCTCCTGGTCACCGCTATTAAAATCGTCGACGGTACGCACACCCATCTTGTTCGATGCGGCGATGAACGCGTCAACGAGCTCATGACGCTGCTTGATCGTGGAGGCCCAGAGCGGTCCGTCGACGCCGCGCGTCGGCGACGCGCCCAATTCATTGTGTTCGAGCCGCCGGAAGTACGGCAGGCACTCCTGCCAGCTCCAGCCCCGGTTTCCCAGTGCACTCCAGTGATCGTAGTCATTTTTCTGGCCGCGCACATAGATCAGACCGTTGATCGAACTGCTGCCACCCAGCGTGCGTCCACGCGGCCAGTACAACTGACGATCATTCATGTTCGGATCCGGGTCAGTCTTGAAGCCCCAGTTGTAGACCGGATGGAACATGGTCTTGCCATAGCCGATAGGAATATGAATCCACAGATACCGGTCAGGCGGACCGGCTTCAAGCAGGCACACCGAGTAACGGCCGTTTTCCGAGAGGCGGTTGGCGAGGACACAGCCGGCCGATCCGGCGCCGACGATGACGTAGTCAAAACTCCGTGCCATTACTGATGCCTCCTTGTGGATTCAACTTTTGATTTTTCGGTACGTTTCGTTGAAATTTATTGATTGTTCGTTCCACCTTCAAGGAAATCCGGCTACGATCGATGAAACCGGTTCGAAAAGAACCTTTTTGTTCCACTTTCAGGGCTGCGTTCTGGTGTTTATTCGGGTTCTCCCGGACCCGATTGCTCGCGTTGAACACCCGCCAGCCTTAATCAGAGGTGCCAATGAAAGACACCGCGAGCCCTGCGTCAAATGCTGCTTTATGTGCCCCGTCCATGTCGGCTTCAATGACCGCTTCAAACGCCCCTTCTCATGCTGCTGTGCAACAGGAACAGCCCGCTGAGGACACCCGTGTTCTGCGCGCACTCATCATCGTCGAGCACCTTGCCGCGGCCGGACAACCGTTTTCGCTGTCGCAACTGTCTGCACGCCTGCATATCCCGAAGGCGACCTTGACGCGCATGATCGAATCGCTGGAAGCACTGGGCTATGTCACACACATACCGGATTCGCGCGGCGCCGACCGTGGCATAACGCTCGGTCCGCGCGCCACCCAACTCGCACTGACCATGCTTGCGAACAGCACGTTTACCCGCTCTTGCCGCGCGTTGTTGCGCGGACTTGTCGATGTGCTTGGAGAGAGCTGCAACCTGACCGTGCTCGATGGCGACGCCGTGCTCTACGTCGAGCGTGTAGAGACGAATGAACCCCTGCGCCTGCACATGCAGCCCGGCATGCGCGTGCCGCTGCATTGCACGGCGAGCGGCAAGCTGTTCCTGTCGCAGATGGCGCCCGCCGAACGCGCACGGATCCTCGCCCGGATGCAACTCAAGGCGCATACCTATCGCACGTTCACTGACGCGACCCTGCTCGGCGCGGAACTTGACCGGCTGGCTTCACGGGGTCTTGGTATCGACAATGAGGAATTCGTGCGAGGGATGGTGGCGGTCGCCGTGCCCGTGCGCCAACCCGGCGGTAGCGGGGTGCTGGCTTCGCTGGCCGTGCATGCGCCGACCGCACGGGCAAGCCTCGACGACCTGCTCAAGAACGTGCCGACACTCAAGGAGACTGCGGCGCGCCTCGCCCCCTTGCTTCACGCGGACGCAACGCCGCAGCGGTAGCGGCGTGAAGATGGAAAGCGCTCCATGAACGGCTTTCCTGGTCGTTCCTGAGTCGAAACCGGAATGAGGCAATATCGAAAACCGGAATGGTGCTGGTCAGGAAGCGCACCCCGAAATCAAGCTGGGCCACCCCATAGGGCGTTTCTGTACAATGATCATCATCTATTTTTCGGAACGGTTGCGATGACCACTGCTGATACACCGACATTGCGTGCCTTCGCGCTGCTCGAGCATCTTGTCAATGCAGAAGGTCCCGTGTCGCTGGCTGACATTGCGCAGGATGTCGATCTGCCAAAGCCATCGCTGCACCGCATGCTGGCGTCGCTTGAAGCAGGCGGCCTCGTGATCCGGGAACCAGGCCACAAGAACGCGTATGTGATCGGCCCGCGCCTCGCGCAGCTCGGCCTTGGCGTTGTCATGCACTCGGGCGCACGGCGTCTGCGGCACGCCATTCTCGGGCGGCTGGTGGCGGACCTCGGGGAAACCTGCAACCTCACAATGCTGCACGAGACCGAAGTGCTTTATCTGGACCGCATGGAAGCGCCCTGGCCCCTGCGGCTTGATCTCAAGCCCGGGTCGAAGGTGCCGGCCTATTGCACCGCCAGCGGCAAATTGCTGCTGGCCATGATGCTGTCGCGCGAGCAGCGTTCGGCGCTGGTGCGCGCCCTCAAGGTCGAGCGCTTCACGCCAAATACCATCACCGACCCCGAAATGCTCGAAGCCGAACTCGACCGTACCGCGCACAAGCGCATTGGCATCGACAACGAGGAATTTCTCGCGGGCATAGCCTGCGTCGCGGTGCCGGTAATGAACAAGGACGGCATGAGCATTGCCGCCATCGCCGTGCATGCGCCAGTCTCCCGTGCGCCGCTGTCTCGCTCGCTCGAATTCGTGCCGCGTTTGCAGGAAGCGGCGCGGGAACTGGCAAACACCTTCTAGGCGGCCCGCCGGCACAACGGGCGCCCGAAGGCCGTCGTACCAACCGGAGGCCCACCTGAGCCGCGTACGGCACGCCATTGCCGCCCATTGGAGCGCTCAGGCGGTCTGCTTTGGGCGTTCCTTGCGAAACGCGCGTTTCACTGCAATCAGGCCGTCGCGGAACTCGAAGAGATCGCAGCCTTCGGCCTCAATCCGCCAGCCCTCCGCATGCGTACCGGTAAAGACCCATTCCGATACACCGCGCTCACCCGCTACGTAGTGCCGGCCATGTCCCCAGTGGGCATCGGGGAAAGTCTTGAAGACAGCTTCAAAGGCCGCTCGCACAGCCGCGCGGCCCTTGAAGCGAGTGCCGTGGATATCGTTTCCGCCGGCGGCATCGAAAACGCAGTCTTCAGTCATGAAGCCCATCAGCGCAGCAGCGTCGTGACGATTGAAGGCGTCGGAAAAGGCCGCAAGCGTGTCGGCCGTCACCTCGGATGTCGCGTTAAGCGCGTCTGTCATACGTGTCTCCTGTCAGATAACCGGCGTTGCCGCACGCCTCTCGGCAATGGCTGCGGCAAGTTTCATCGACACGTTAAATAACTCTCACGCCGCGCGGTAGTTCCAGTCGCGCCAATTCGCTTGGGCCAGTGCCCTTCCCAAGCGCTCACCCCTGCGGGCGTTGCGCGCGCACGAGCTCCGCCAGCGCGCGCACACCGGGTTCGATCTTTTCGATCTTGATCGCTGAAAAACCCATGCGAAAGCATTGGCGCTGTTCCAGCCCCTCCATGAAAAACACGCTGCCCAGTTCGATCAGGATGCCGTGCGCCTCGGCTTCAGCCGCGAGACGCGTCGCGTCAAGCCACGGCGGCCCTTCAACCCAGCACGACGAACCTCCGGTGATCCGCGCGTGCCGGACTTCCGGTAGATGGGCGTCGAGCGCGGCCTTGAGCGCTTCCGCGCGCTCCTTGTAGGCGAAGGCGAGCCGCCGCAGCAACGCATCGTGATGACCGAGCGCGAGAAAGGTCGCGAACGCGCGCTGAATGTACGCCGCGGGATGCCGCACCATCAGCCGCCGCAACGCCCGCAACTCGCGAATCAGGTCACGCGGGCCCACCACATAACCCAGCCGCAAGCCCGGCGCGAAACTCTTCGACAAACTGCCCACATAGAGCACGCGGTCGGCGGTATCGAGGCTCTTCAGCGCCGGATGCGGTCCACCGGAGAAATTATTCTCGCTCTCGTAGTCGTCCTCGATCACGACGAAGTCATGTTTCTGCGCCAGTTCGAGCAGCGCGTGCCTGCGTTCGAGCGGCAAGGTCGCCGTGGTCGGGCACTGATGGCTCGGCGTCACGTACACGTAGTCACATTGCGCCAGCAGATGGGCATCGGCGACCGGACGCACGCCGCCTTCATCGACTGGCAGCGGCAGCAGCGGTGCGTTGCGATTCAGAAAAATATTGCGTGCATCCGGATAGCCGGGGTTCTCGAAGCCGATCGTCGTGCGCTCGTTCGCCAACAGGTCGGCAATCAGATAGAGCGCCTGCTGTGCGCCCATCGTGACGACGATTTCGTCGGGCATCGCGAAGACGCCGCGACGCGGCAGCACGCGCGTGCGAATCTGCTGGATCAGTGTGTCGTCGTCGCGTTCGATCAGGTCCGGCGCCCAGTTGCGGATCTCCATGACGGACAGCGCTTTCATGCAGCACTCGCGCCAGTCGCTCGTCGGAAAGAGCGTTTGATCGAACTGGCCGTAAATAAAAGGAAACTCATAGTTTTGCCAACTCGCCTGCTTGACGATATTGCGCTGCAGGGACGGCAAACGCGCGATACGCCGGGTCCAGTCGGGCCTCCCAACTGCTTCGTTCGCCGCGACGGTTTGCGGCGGCACAAAGCCTTGCCGGCCTTCGAGTATGGCCGGATTGACGAAGTGCCCGCTGCGCTCCCGGGAAATCAGATACCCCTCTTCCACCAGCTGCTGGTAAGCGAGCACGACCGTGTTGCGAGCCACGCTCAACTGATCGGCCAGTTCGCGACTCGACGGCAACGCGGTATCGACGGACATCTGCCCGTCGAGAATAGCGGCCACCAGCATCTGCCGAATCTGCCCTTGCAGGCTGATATTGGATTCAGCCGAACGCTGGAACCGCTGCGACCACATTGCCGACGACATCCGGCTAGCCATATTTCCTCCCAGATTGATTAATGCGATTTAGCGCGGCGAATGTGGACTCAACGATCGGCGGCGTCTGGTACTAACTCGGGTGATTTTTAGTTGACGATACTCGATTCGACCGTGTTCCCGCGATCGGGACAAGCCCCGGTCGCGTCCGATAAGACTTGCGTGCCATGCACGCTGCCCGCCAGGAGATCCGCCATGCAACACGATAAACGATCAAAACTTTCGCGGCGCTGGTTCGCCCGTCCGATGCATCGCGTCATTGCCGCCGCAGCCGTGCTGGCGACGTTCGTCACCATCGTGGTGCAACCCGCGCACGCCGAGGACAAGGAGGTCACCATCGCGTACCAGCAGATCGTCGATCCCTGGGTCGTAGCGATCGCCAACGGGTCCATCGAAAAGGAAACGGGCTACAAGATCAACTGGCGGCAGTTCGAGTCCGGCGCCAAAGTAGCGACAGCGATGGCCTCGGGCGATGTGAAGGTCGGCGTTATCGGATCGAGCCCGCTCGCAGCGGCCGTGAGTCAGGGTGTCGATCTGCAGCTTTTCTGGATCCTCGACAATATCAACCAGGCCGAAGCGATGGTCGTGCGCAATGGCTCCGGTATTACGAAGCCAGCCGACCTGAAGGGCAAGACGATCGGCGTCCCGTTCGTTTCGACCACCCACTATCACACGATGTTTGCGCTTCAGCACTGGGGCATCAACCCGTCGGACGTGAAGATCCTCAACATGCAGCCGAACCAGATCGTGGCGGCGTGGGAACGGGGCGACATTGATGCGGCGTATGTATGGAATCCAGCACTCGCCGAGCTGAAGAAAAGCGGCAAGGTGCTGATCACGTCGGGTGACCTGTCGAAGCTCGGCAAACCGACGTTCGACGGTATCGCGGTCGATCGCAAATGGGGTGAGGCGCATAAGGACTTCATGGCAAAGCTGGTGAAGGCAATCGCTGATGCAGACGACCAATATCGCCGCAATACCGCGCAATGGAATGCCGGTTCACCGCAGGCAACGGCCATTGCGAAGATGATCGGCGGCACGCCCGGCGATGTGCCCGAATCGCTCTCGCTGTATGCATTCCCTTCACTTGCTGACCAGGTGTCCGCGCAGTGGCTCGGTGGCGGCAATTCCGGTCGCGCAACGCTTGCGCTGAAGGACACGTCGACGTTCCTCAAGGACCAGAAACGCATTGATGCGGTCGCTTCCGATTACTCGAGCTTTGTCACGCCCGAGTACGCAGCAGCCGCAATGAAGCTCAAGTGAACAACGCCAGGGTCGTCGACCAGGAGGATCTATGGAAAGCATGAAGGTCACGAACGTCAGCGTGACGTTCCCGGGACGCCGTGCGGGCGAGAGCGTGCACGCGCTGGACAACATCAACCTGAAGATAGATTCGGGCGACCTGGTGGTCGCGCTGGGCGCGTCCGGTTGTGGCAAGACGACGTTGCTGTCGCTGATGGCAGGGTTCATCGCACCGACAACCGGTGAGCTGCTGCTCGGGGGTGAGCCGATCGCCGGGCCTGGAGCCGATCGCGGCGTGGTGTTCCAGAAACACGCATTGCTGCCGTGGCTGAACGTGATCGATAACGCGGAATTCGGGCTGAAGCTGCAGAGGGTTGCGAAGGCCAGGCGTCGCGAGATCGCCGTGCGCAACCTCGCTCTCGTCGGGCTGCAGGATTTCCACAAGCATATGATCTATCAGTTATCCGGAGGAATGCAGCAGCGTGTGGGTATTGCCCGCGCCCTGACTTGCGATCCCGCCATGCTGCTGATGGACGAACCCATGGCCGCACTCGATGCACTCACTCGCGAAACTATCCAGGAGCTATTGCTCGACGTCTGGAAGAAGACCAACAAAATGTTCTTCTTCATCACCCATAGCGTGGAAGAAGCACTCTTTCTCGCCAGCCGTCTGATCGTCATGTCGCCTCGGCCGGGGCGTATCACGCATACCTACGAGCTCGACTTCAACCGGCGGTTTCTCGATACGCGCGACGCACGGGCGGTCAAGTCGAGCCCTGATTTCATCGAAATGCGCGAGCGCATACTGAGTATTATCTACGGCGACGAAAAATCTCACGGCGCAGCAGCGGAGGTGGCTCATGTCTAGTTCGAAATCGATTAACGCGCTACCTCACCGTGATGTACCTATGAGATCCGACACCTCGGTCGAACCGCCGCAACGGCCGCGCCGCCGTGCGCGCATTCTCGCCAAGAGGCCCGTCAAGCCCGGTGACTCTTTTGGCGTGCCGGGACAAGGCAGCAGCTTTGCCGCGAGCATGTTCAGCATCCTCGCGCTCTTCGGAGTGTGGTTCGCCGTAACGAACCTTCATTTGATCAAGCCGCTGTTCCTGCCTTCGCCACAAGCGGTCTATGCGAAATTCATCCTGGTGGCAACGGACGGTTTCGCCAATTCCACCCTCGCGCAACATACCGGGATCAGCCTCTTACGCGTGTTCGGTGCCTTTGCGCTCGCGTGTCTGACCGCCATACCCGTGGGTGTGATGATGGGCGTGTCACGGATTGCGCGCGGCCTGTTTGATCCGCCGATCGAGTTCTACCGGCCGTTGCCGCCGCTTGCCTACTTGCCGCTCATCATCATCTGGTTCGGCATTGGTGAATTCTCGAAGGTGTTCCTGATCTATCTCGCGATCTTCGCCCCACTTGCCATCGCCGCGCGCGCCGGCGTGCGTTCAGTATCGATCGAGCAGATTCACGCCGCTTATTCGATGGGCGCATCGCGTACGCAAGTGGTCCTCTACGTGATTCTCAAATCCGCCATGCCTGAGATATTCACGGGCATGCGCATTGGCATTGGCGTGGGCTGGACCACGCTGGTCGCGGCCGAAATGGTGGCATCCACGAGCGGGCTGGGTTTCATGGTGCTCAACGCCGCGGAGTTTCTCGCAAGCGATGTCGTCATCATGGGCATTATTGTGATCGGATTCTTCGCGCTGTGTTTCGACATGCTGATGCGTTATGTGGAGCGGGTGCTCGTACCCTGGAAGGGCAAGGTTTAGTCCTCGAACATGCCGCCGCTGCCGCGCGGCGGCATGTGGACTTAGCGATTTACCCGCACTGGTACTACTCGTCCTTATTTATGGCTTGCCATACTGGATTCGTTCGCCGCGAAGGCGAGATGAGATTTAACTGCGGATTGTCCGCACTCCACTCGAACGGTTGTATCCAGAAAAGCCGGCCCGAGGATCCGCAACACACGGAGACGACATGCTCAAGCTGTTCATCGGGATCGGCATTCCCTATATCGGCGTCATCGGCCTGCTGCCGTGGGTCGCATCGGTCGACATGACCGTCATGGGCGTGCCTTTCATCTACGCCTGGATCTTTGGATGGTTCGTCCTGACGTCGGGTTGCCTGATGCTCTGCTGGCGCCTGTTCGACTGCCATTTCGACGACGCACATCCCGACAACAACTGAAGGAGGATGACGGATGGCTACCGCCGTATTTCTAGGCTTTATCGTCTTTTCGCTCTACCTGGCGATCCGTTCTAAATCAGGCCGCGGCCCGCAAAGCGTGCATGACTTTTTTGTTGCGTCACGGCAGTTCGGTGCGTACCTCGTGTTCTTTCTCGCCGCGGGTGAAATCTACAGCATCGGCACGATGGTGGGCTTTCCCGGCGGTATCTATGCCAAGGGACCGACCTATGGCGTCTGGTTCCTCGGTTACATCCTGCTGGCCTATCCGGTCGGCTATTTTATCGGGCCGAAGATCTGGCAAGCAGGAAAACGCTATAACGCGATCACGCTGCCTGACCTGTTCAAAGGTCATTTCCAGAGCCGTACGCTCGAACTCGTCGTGGCCGCGTCCGCCATTCTGTTCTTGTTGCCATGGGGCCAATTGCAGTTCACCGGTCTGGTCGCCGCGCTCAAGGGGCTCGGCTGGAATTTCCAGCCGTTCTATCTGATATTGATATCGGCCATGCTGGCATTCACATACATCGCGATTGCGGGCGTGCGTGCATCGGCTTACATAGCCGTGTTGAAAGACATCCTCATGGTTGCCGCCATTGTTATTACCGGCGTCGCAGTGTCGGCGGAAGTCGGCGTCACCGAAGTCTTCCACGCAGCAAGCCTGCACGTCAGCAACCGGATGGACGCGCATCAGTTGACGTTCTCGATGAGCACCATGTTGTTCCAGTCACTCGGCTTTTATGTGATGCCGTTTGCTGTGCAGAATTTCTTCACGGCGAAGAGCGCGAACACGATCCGGCGCACGCAGGTCGCCATGCCGCTCTACATGCTGATGTATCCGTTCCTCGTTGTCGCGTCCTACTATGCAATCAGCCAGAACCTCCATCTTGCTTCGCCCAACGAGGCGTTCTTCGCAGCCGCGATCCGTTTGCTGCCGGGCTGGTTGCTAGGTCTTGTGGCTGCCGGCGCATCGCTTTCCGGACTGCTCGTGCTGGCAGGCATCTGCCTGTCCATCGGACCGATCGTCACGCGCAACCTGCTGCCGAACATGCCCGAGAACAAGCAGAAGGCAAGCGCGAAGGTTGTGATCGTCATCTACCTGATAGTGTCGATCGTGATGACCCTGCTGACGCCGAATCTGATGCTCACGCTTATTAACACCACGTACTACGGCATCACCCAGTTCTTTCCCGGCGTCATTGCGATTCTGTTCGGACTTCGCGTGCGGCCCGCCGCCATCGCCGCCGGCATCCTCACTGGACAAATCCTGGCTATCGTCCTGTATGTGTTGCAGGTTGATCTGGGTGGCTTGAATCTGGGCCTTGCTTGCCTCGCCGTAAACGTTGCCGTGCTGGCCGTGGTACATCTGGCGATGAAGCGGCCTCACGTGCATGCTCTGTCCTGACCCGTTCGATGACTGCTAAACCAACTAATGAGCACTTATGAACGACGCAGCAAAAAGTCCCGTGCAGGTTCTTGTCGCGCAGAGAATCCTCACGATGAATCCGGCGCAGCCACACGCCACTCATGTCGCCATTCGCGATGGCAGGATCCTGTCTGTTGGCAATAGCGACGACGTGAAACAGTGGGGCGACGCGGAAATCGTCGATACGTTCAGAGACAAAGTGCTGATGCCAGGTTTGGTGGAAGGCCATTGCCACCTGATGGAAGGCGCGATGTGGGACGCGGTTTATGTCGGCTTTCACGATCGTCGTGGGCCCGATGGCGTTCGTCGTCCCGGATTGCAAACCCTCGACGCGGTGATCGAGCGGCTCAAGGCAGCCCACGATCTGATGACCGACGATCAGGCTCCTCTGCTCGCCTGGGGTTTTGATCCGATTTTCTTTGGCACGAAGCGTTTGTCAGTCAAGGAACTCGATACCGTCTGCGCCGGGCGGCCCGTCGTTGTACTCCATGCCAGCGTGCATCTGATGAACGTCAATTCGTCGATGCTGGCGCTCGCGGGTATTGATAGCGAAACGGACATTGACGGAATCGGCAAGGATGCCGATGGCGAGCCGACCGGCGAACTGCAGGAGTTCGCCGCCATGTTCCCCGTTTACCGGTTGATCGGCGGAGGACTTTCTATTGCGGCCAGCGAGAAGAAGGAAGCCATCTGGAATTTCGGCCGGGTCGCGCAACTGGCTGGCGTCACAACCGCGACCGACCTGGTGAACGACTTCTCTGAACGGGGCAATCAGAACCTCAGGGACGTTACCAACGACCCGGCCTACCCGCTCAGGATCGTTCCCGCATTTGCGCCGCAGCGGTGCCCCGAAGGCGGCCCGCAGCGCGTTCTTTCGGCTATCGGCGACAACACGGACAAGCTGCGCTTCGGACCGGTTAAATTCATCGTCGATGGATCGATTCAGGGCTTCACCGCGCGCCTCAAATGGCCGGGATATCTGAACGGCAAACCGAACGGACTGTGGTTGATTCCGCCAAGCCAGTTTGTCGACGTATTCGCGCCGTTCCATGAGGCCGGACTACAACTGCATATTCATACCAACGGCGACGAGGCAACCGAACTGGTCCTCGACGCACTCGAAAAAATTCTCGACAGCCACCCTCGCCACGATCACCGGCACACGCTGCAGCACTGCCAGATGGCCGACGCAAGCCAGCTCGCACGAGCGGCGAAACTAGGCCTGTGCATCAATTTCTTCTCGAACCATCTCTACTACTGGGGCGATGCGCACTACGAGCAGACCATGGGCGCCGATCGCGCGAACCGCATGGACGCCGCGGAATCAGCCCGGCGCCTGGGTATTCCGTTCGCCTTTCATTCCGATGCTCCGATTACGCCGTTGAATCCGTTGTTCACGGCATGGTGTGCTTCGCAACGCGAGACATCTTCGGGGCGAGTGCTTGGCGCAAGCGAGCGTGTCCCAGTGGCAGACGCGTTGCGGGCCATCACGCTGGGTGCTGCCTACACGCTCAAGATGGACCATCTTGTCGGCAGTATCGAGGTGGGCAAGTTCGCCGACTTCGCGGTGCTTGAGGAGGATCCGAACGAGGTCGCGCCCGAGCGGTTGAAGAACCTGCAGGTGTGGGGAACCGTGCTGGGTGGTCGCATCTTCCAGGGGCCGGCAGGATGACAGCGAGCGGCAACGGCGCGCGTACGCCAATTCCGCTGATTGTCGTCGGTGGCTATCTGGGCGCGGGCAAGACGACGCTGCTCAATCATGTGCTCGCGAATGCGGGACAGCGCCGCATTACCGTGCTCGTCAACGACTTTGGTGCGATCAATATCGACGCTGCGCTGATCAGGGCGCGTACTGACGACGTCATCAATCTGGAAAACGGTTGCGTCTGCTGTTCGATTGGCGGGCGACTCGTCGACGCATTACTCGCGATCAGCAACCGGCCCGATCCGCCCGACTTTTTGATCATCGAGGCAAGCGGGGTATCGGACCCCGTGCGCATCGCGCAGATCGGTCTGCTCGATCGCGCGTACAGGCTGTATGGAATCATCGTTGCAGTGGATTTGACATGCATTACGCAGACGCTGCTGGACCCGTATGTAGGCGATATTGCACGGCAACAGATCGCTGGGGCGACGGCAATACTGCTGACCAAAACAGACTTGATGGACGAGCCGGATAAAACGGCTATCGTGGCTGAGCTAGCGACGCTGGCCCATACCGGGATCATGCTGGAAACGACAAACGGCGTGGTTCCGCTGGAACTCTTCTTCGATGACAACGTCGAGAGCCAGCCTCGCGTCGGCTGGCCGCGCCCGATGACCGGTTCAAACCTTAAGCTGCCGCCGGACTTCTGCAGTTTTCTCTTTCGTACCAACGAACGCTTCGATCGAAAGAAGCTCAAGGACGCTCTGCGAAGTGTCTCCGGACGACTGTTGCGAGCGAAAGGCCTGATCCTGCTGGTCGGTGAAGCGGCGACGCACGAACTTCACGTGGCGGGTGGCCGCATTCTTATCACGCGATTTCCCGGGGAAATCGCCACGGAGTCTGTGATCGTTCTGATCGGCCTATTCGACAATAAAACGAAACAGGCAACGCTCGACGCGCTTACTGCAGCGACATCAACCGCTTGCCACAGCTAGAGACTGCCACTCGACGACACCAACGGATCATTCGAACCGTGAGCAGCATTTTCCAAGCGGCCAAGCCAAGCGCGCGCAAGTGATCACGCGCGCCCCGTTCAGGCTTTCTCGTCGCGCCTGAAATACAACTGATAGAGCATCCGTTGGCCTATCCGGCGGAACGGTGCGAACGGGTGACCAGGTAACGGTGACGTGAAAATCGGCAACGTCTGTTTCGTTCCCCTCCCCGCAATCTGCTCGGCCAACCGCCGGCCCGCCTGCTGCGAATACGATACGCCGTTGCCGCCATAACCCAGCGCGTAATAGACCGATTGCTTCGGATCCGGCTGACAGACGCGCGGCATCATGTCGTGAGCGACGTCGACCCAGCCCCACCACGAGTAGTCGATCGCAACGCCACGCAACGCGGGGAACTTGCGAACCATGCCTTCCACGAGCAAATCGTAGTGGCGGGAATTCGGTGCATCAGCACCTGTGATTGCGCTGCGGCTGCCGATCTGCAGCCGCTTATCCGGCAAGAATCGGTAATAAAAACGCAGGGTACGCGTGTCAGTCAGCACCTGTGTCGTGCGGAAGTTGCATGCTGCAATTTCCTGCTGCGTGAGCGGGCGCGTCACCATCGAATTGGACAGGATCGGCATGACACGGCTGGTCAGCGACGGATGAAGATCAGGGGCCGTATAGGCACCCGTCGCAATGCCCACCGAACGCGCCCGTACAATGCCGCCCGGCGTACGGAGATGATGGACCCCGTTGATGGTTTCCCACCCGATCACCGGACTAGATGGATGCACCCGTGCTCCCGCCTCGCGGGCAAGCCGCAAGTAGCCGAATGCGAGCTTCAACGCATGGATACCGATGCCCTCGGGTTCATGGAGCGCGCCTGCAGATTCAGCATCGTTCACATACTCGCGACGAAACGTTTCCTGATCAAGCAACTCGGACGGATAGCCGAACACGTCCTTCCATACCTTCGCCTCGGCGGCGAGCTTTTCCATCATGCGCGGGCGATGCGCAATCAGGAAGTGACCGCCCGGCTGCGGATCGCAATCGATTTCAGCCACCAGCGACTTGAAATTCTGGAAACCCTCCAGGATCTCATCGTGCATTTTCAGCGCGACGTCTTTACCCCATCGTTCGATCCATTGGGAGCGCGACAGACGCCCGGAAGCGTTCTGGCCTTGGCCACCGTTTCGGCTGCTGCAGCCCCAGCTCGTCTTGTTGGCTTCGAGCACTACTGCCTTGATGCCATGTTCGCGCGCCAGGCACAGCGCCGTGGCGAGGCCCGTGTAGCCACCGCCGATGATCGCTACGTCGACGTCGATATCCTGGGTGATCGGGCCGTCGTCGGGCGGCGGAGCACCGGCAGTTGCGACCCAGTAGGTCGGCGCATATTGCTTGCCATGACCCGGGCCGGGAGAAACCAGCGGGTCGTATGTCGGATCGTATTGCGTAGCGCTGCTTCGTTCTACAGACACGCTTGGCGCAACCCGTTCGATTGCACTGTGCTCCATGCGACACTCCTCGTCGGGATCAATCAAAAGTTCTGCTTTGGACGTTCATTGAGGAACGCACGTTGGAAGGCCATGAGTTCATGGCGAAACTCGAAGCGTTTACACGTTCGAAGCGTTTACACGTTTTTGCTTCGGTGCGTCAGCCATAAGGACGTCTTCTTGTCTTCGACAAGCCTGATGACGTCGCCTTTACCGGCGATTCACTTGTGAAGATTGTAGAAAGACCACCCGGCTGACGGTAGGTCCAGTCGGGTGCTTTCGTTTGGTGCAAGCGGGGGGATGGTTCAGAAGGCGGACATTGCAGAGATGCGACTGCTTTCCATGAAAGCCCGCGATAGCGAATTAGCCGCGCGATCCATGCAGGAGCACCGGCTGAGCATTCGGTGGCGCAGGTCCATCGGGCGAGACGATGCCACTATCAATGCTCACCGTTGCCCGCCGGCGTTATCGGTTTCAGTTGCTTTAGTTGAGCCGCTTCAGCTGACCATCGTCGGCGTACCAGTCGACCGTGATGCCGCTGGTATTGACAGTCACCGCGCGCGGCTCGCTGAACTGATCGAAGGATTCGATTCCTGTTTCGCGTCCCACCCCGCTGTTCTTGAAGCCGCCCCACGGCGAAGCCGGGTCCAGCCGATGGTGATCGTTGATCCAGACCATGCCGAACACCAGCTTGCTCGCCACGCGATGCGCACGCGCCACGTCTGTTGTCCAAACAGAAGCCGCGAGGCCGAACTGGGTGTCGTTGGCAATGCGCAGCGCGTCTGCTTCGTCCTTGAACGGCATGATTACAGTGACAGGACCGAACACTTCGCCCTGCCCCAATTCCGATTTCGGATCGACGTCGTAGAACGCCGTAGGCTGCAGATAAAAACCCTCGTTCAGATGCGCCGGAATACCGCCGCCCGCGAGCAGTTTCGCCCCGTCCGCGATACCCCGTTCCAGCATGCCGAGGATCCGCGTACGCGAGCGCTCGGAGATCACCGGGCCCAGTTGCGTGTTGAGATCGGCGGGATTGCCGACGCGAATTGCCTCGACCTTGGCGCGGAATTTCTCGAGAAACTTCTCGTAGATGGACTCGTGCACAAGCAGGCGCGCGCCGCACACGCAGGTCTGTCCCGCGCCGATAAACGCCGCGAACGCCGCGCCGTTCACCGCCCGGTCTATGTCCATGTCGTCGAACAGGATCACCGCGCCCTTGCCGCCCAGTTCGAGCGTTGTCAGCGCGAAAGTCTGCGCAGCCGCCTCGCCTATCGAGCGCCCCACTTCCGTACCGCCGGTGAACACGACCTTGGCGATCAGCGGATGACGCGCCAGTGCGGCGCCCGCTTCCTTGCCCTCGCCGTTGATCACATTCACCACGCCGTCAGGAACGCCCGCCTGCTGCAATAACGCGACCAGCCGCACCGTGGTGAGCGGGGTCTGCTCCGACGCTTTGATCACAACGCTATTGCCGGTTGCGAGCGCAGGCGCAAGGCTCTTCGACAAAATCATCAACGGATGATTGAACGACGTCATCAGCGCGCACACGCCAAGCGGCACGCGCTGGGTGTAGCAGAGATACGGTCCTTCGATCGGGATCACGTCACTACGGCGCGTGAGTGCAAGCGCCGCGAAGTATCGATAAAACTGCGGCAAGCGCGAAATCTGCGCGCGCGTCTCAACGATCGGCCGGCCATTGTTCAACGTCTCCAGCTTGTAGAAATTCTCCAGGTCCGCTTCGAACAGATCGGCGAAACGGTTCAGCACGCGAGCCCGCTGCTGAAACGGCATGTCGCGCCATACGCCGCTTTCAAACGCGTCGTGCGCGCATTGCACGGCACGGCCCACGTCCTCCGCCGATGCCTTCGACAGCGTGCCAATCGCAGCGCCGTCGGCCGGATTGATGATATCCATGGTCTCGCCCGACGCGGCGTCAACGAACTTTCCGTCGATAAACAACTGCGCGCTCAGGAACCGCTTGTTCACTGCATCCATCTTGCTTTCTCCGTGTTTACTTGAGCGGGGAAACCCGCGCATCGGCGCCGATATCGCGACGCGCGGGCGCGTCCGTCGGCAGGATGTCTTCCAGGCGCTGGCCGGTCGGCTCGACGCCAAGCCATGCCACCACCACAATTTGAACTGCCAGCAAACCGATCATCAACGCAAGCACGCCGACCACGCCGTAGTGTCCAAAGAGCGCCACCACGATGAAGGGCGTGACGATCGTCGCGCCTCGACCGAGCGTATTGCAGATACCCGATGCGCGCAGGCGCACCTCGGTCGGAAACAACTCAGGCACGTAGATCGCGAACAGCAAGGCGACCAGTACATAAATGGGGATCACCAGCAGCAAGCCGACGACCGGCAACATGACCGGATTGCTCACAAACGGATAGATCGCGCCGAAGATAATGGCCAGGATCGACGCGCCGATGATGGTCGGCTTGCGGCCCCATCGATCTGCCGTCAATGCACCGATGCCCGAGCCAATAGGCGCACCGAGCGACATCACGAGCGCGTAGCCGAACGACCTCGCAATGCTGAAACCTTGATGCACGAAGAAGGTCGGCAACCAGGTCACGAATCCGTATAACAAGGTGTTGATCACCACAAGGGTCACGCACCCGACGATCATGCGTGGCAACATTGCGCCCGTGAAAAGCGATCCAAGCGCACGCGATGGTGCAACCGAGGGCTTGGGCGACGGCGCGGGTAACGTGTCACCATGTTCAGCTTTCACCTCGTTTTCGATCTTCGACAGAATCGCTTCGGCATCCTGATGACGTCCCACCGACTCGAGCCAGCGTGGCGATTCCGGCAACGACTTGCGCGCGTACCAAACACCCAGTGCACCGATTCCACCGAGCACGAACATTGCTCGCCAGCCCATCGCGGGAATCAGCACGAGTCCAATCAGTCCCGCTACCGGCAATCCCGAGACGACGAATACGGCCATCAGTCCCTGCATCTTGCCGCGCGACGCAGGCGGCGCGAACTCGGTGAGCGTGGAATATCCGACGACGTTCTCCGCGCCAAGCCCGAGGCCCATCACGAACCGGAACGCGATCAGGACCAGCATGTTCGGCGCCATCGCAGCGCCCAGCGACGCAATGCCGAAGATCATGAGGTTGGTCTGGTACGTGAAGCGACGGCCGAAACGATCGCCGAGGAAACCGGTGGCCAGCGAGCCGAGCATCATCCCGAGGAACGTCAACGACACAAACAGCGCATTTTGGCCGAGCGTCGAGAAGCCGCTTTGCAACGTGGCGCCGAGGACCGTCGAGGCGACGTAGATATCGAAGCCATCGAAGAACATGCCGATCCCGATCAGCCACATGATGCGTTTGTGGAAGCCCGATACCGGAAGCCGGTCCAGACGTGCGCCTGCATTCACATTCATTTCAGTCTCCTGCAAACCTTCGTGGGTTTGTCGTCGTGCATTACCGATTACTTCAGTGCCATCAGCCGCAACGCCGAGACCGTCAGGGTTTCCGTCGCGCATCGGAAGTTGTGCTCTAGCGAGCTTTCCTCAGCCGTCTGGAAGAAAGACTTGCACTGGCGCGCGCCGGTATCGTCAAGTGCGAGGATTCGATCCGCGAGTGCATCGGCTTCGGCTTGCAACGTATCGGGCGCGCAAACACGGGTCACGAGACCGGCGTTCAATGCAGTCTCGGGCGTGATTGCATCGCCGAAAAGAACCATCGGGAACACCTGCTTCGGCAAGGTGTATCGGCCAAGATAGGCCATGATCGCGGCGGGCGGCAGCCCCTTGCGCATCTCGGGAAAGGCAAGCTTCGCACTGCTCGATACCAGCGTAAAGTCGCACAGGATCGCGAGACCAAAGCCGAAGCCGAACGCGTTGCCCTGGACTTCGGCAATCGTGATCATCGACGATGCACGCAGCAGCCGCTTAAGCTCGATCAGCCGCGATACTTCACGATGAATGGACACCGCGTCCGTGCCAGCGCGCTCGCGTCCCGTGCAGAACACTTCGCCGCGCGCGCGGATGCGCAGCACGCGCGCCGTGGGCACGGTCGCTTCGCTGCGCAGCGCAGCGATCATGGCGTCGAACATCGGCGCGGTGACTTCATTGCCGGCGTCGGCATTGTTCAGGGTAAAGCTCAGCATTTCGCCCGATCGATCGATCACGACCGGGTCCGGCAAGCGCGCGTAATCCAAGCAGCCTCCTGTTGTATAATCGTCTGTATTAGCTGTATACAGCGTATTCACTGAATAACGGAAAGTCAATGGCCTCTGCAACGAAACGCGCTCAAGCGGCAAATCTCATCAATGCGCCAACGCTGGCGCTCGAAACGATCGGCCGCAAATATCACTCGAAGATGCGCATGGTCGATGCATCCAGCGACTCGCTCAGCGACGGCGTGGTGGTCCCGGCATTGCGGGAAGCGATCGTGGAAGGCGTGCTGGCGCCGGGAAGCCGGCTGTCGGAGGTGCAGGTCGCGAAGCAGCTGAACGTCAGCCGCACGCCCATGCGTGAGGCGTTCGCGCAGCTTGAACGCGAGGGGCTGGTGACGGTTGTGGCGCGTGTTGGCGCGTTCGTCCGGTCGGTGACGCTGCGTGATGTGGCTGAGATCTACACGGTGCGAACCGCGCTCGAGTGCCTCGCCGTCCAGCTTTGCGCAGAGAAGATCACGACGCTCGGCCGGGCACAGTTAGAAGACGTAATAGGTGAGATGCGCACTAACGTAAGCGCCAATGACCCTGCGGCTTATGTCGATGCGCTCGACCGTTTCTATTCGATTGTGATGACCCTGGCCGACAACCGCACGCTTCACGCAACGCACGCGAGCCTGATGGGTCCAGTGCGTCGATTGCGGCGCATTGCGATGGCGCGCGGCGGGCGCATGCGTGCATCGTTTGAACAGGCCGTGAAGATCAAGGACGCAATCTCCAGTGGCGATAAACGCGTTCAAGACCTGATGCGCGAGCAATTGCGCGGCGCTTGCGAAGCGGCGACGGCCGTGCTTAAGGAAACTGAGGGTGATTGAGGGTTGCATATGACATGGACTCACGCCAAATGAAAACGGAAGAAGCGAGAGCGCTCCTTCCGTTTTGATCGGAACCCGTTCCTCGACACGACGCCGAGAGGCTAGCCACCCCGTGACGCACCGCGGGCCACCGGCCGGGCGGTTCCGAAAATCGTCTGCGCCTCCTCGAAAAAATCCCGAGCCAGGGACGCGTGCGGCCCGTTGCTGGCCCAGATCAAGCCGCTGCGCCGCACTGGCGCGCGGCCCGGCAACGGCAGCCGCGCCAGCGCCATGCCACTCGACCAGAGCGACACCCAGTCCGGCAGCAGCGATACGCCGATGCCTTGATCGACCAGCGCGGCGATCGCCAGCAGGCCGTCAATCTCGAGCCGCTGATGGGGATGAATCTGATGATCGCGCAGATAACGATCCGCCAACTGACCGCCAAGCACAGAACGCTCGTATCGAATGAAAGGCTCGTTGCGCAGCACCTCGTGCGCGTCGCGGCCGGCCATCGCGGCTGGCGCCACGACCACCAGTGGTTCATCCAGGAAGGGCCGCCATTCGCAGGTCTTGCGAATGGCGAACTGCGGCTCGACCACGACCGCCGCGTCAAGCTCGCCGCTGCCGACCTTGCGGCATAGCTCGACAGATGCACCCGGGGTGATGAACAAAGCCAACTCCGGGTAGCGCGCATAGAGGTTTTTGAGCACGGGCGGCAGGACGTTCGTGAGAGCGGAAACGAAGGCGCCAAGCCGCAACTCGCCAACCCGCGCACCATCGCTCGCGATAACACGCAGGTTGCGCTCGTCGCGCAACAGCGCGCGCGCCGGTTCGAGAATCTTGAGACCGGCTTCGGTCGCCTTGACCACCCGACCGGCACGCTTGAGAAGCTGCATGCCGAGATCCGTTTCCAGCGCGTGCACACGGGCCGCCAGCGCGGCCGCGGTCACGTCAAGGCGGCGCGCCGCTTCCGCCAGCGAGCCGCAATCGACGGCTGCCACAAAGCTTTCTAAATATTCGGTATTCATCGATTTAGCTTAGCTGATGAAGTTCACTTGAACATAAATTATTTTATGTTCTAAACGCGCCGCAAGGTGCTTCTTCTCATGCTCTGAAAAAGTGACACTGCGAGCACGGATACCGCCGCGATCGCTATCGAAAAAAACGGAGACACCTCTTGAATACCCACCCTCACACCGCGGCGGCCGGCGCCAGCATTGCCGAGTCCGCCGACGCGGTCTATACGCGCATCGCCTGGCGCTTCCTGCCGTTGCTGTTCGCCTGCTACGTGGTGGCCTATCTGGACCGCGTCAATGTCGGCTTCGCCAAGCTGCAAATGCTGAACGATCTACAGTTCAGCGAGGCGGTCTATGGTCTTGGCGCAGGCATGTTTTTCATCGGCTATTTTTTCTTTGAAGTGCCCAGCAACCTGTTGCTGCATAAGCTCGGCGCGCGGCGCTGGATCGCCCGCATCATGATCACCTGGGCGGTCCTTTCGATGTGCACCGCCTGGGTTAGTACACCGATGCATTTCTACCTCCTCCGCTTTTTCCTTGGCATTGCCGAAGCCGGCTTCTATCCGGGCATGCTGCTCTATCTGACCTATTGGTTCCCGTCGCACAGGCGCGGCCGGATGGTGGCGTTGCTGACCGCCGGCAATCCCGTGTCGGGCATCGTAGGAGGCCCACTATCGGGCTACATCATGACAGCGACGGCCGGCGTCGCCGGCATGCATGGCTGGCAATGGTTGTTCATCCTGGAAGCCTTGCCGGGCATTCTGCTCGGCGTGATGGTCTACCGCCGGCTCGACGACAGGGTGGCGCACGCCACATGGCTCAGCGCCGAGGACCGCGCACGGGTCCAGTTCGACCTCGACATGGAAGGCAAAACCAGGACGCATGGTTCGGTAAGCCAGGTGTTCCGCTCCGGCCGCGTCTGGCTACTCTCGCTGATCCTGTTCGGCATCGTCATGGGCTCGTACGCACTGAGCTTCTGGCAACCTACCATCATCAAGGGCACCGGCATCAAGAGTCCTGCGCTGATCGGCTTTATGACAATGATCCCCTACACGGCCGCGCTGATCGGCATGCTGCTGGTCGGCCGCAGCGCGGACAAGCGGCGCGAACGACGCTGGCATGTGATCGTGCCGGCCCTGTTCGCAGCCTGCGGCTTCGTGTTGTGTGCCAACACGGCCGGCAGTTCGGTGCTGTCGATGCTGGGGCTGACCATGGCGGCGGTAGGCATTATCAGCGCCTTACCGATGTTCTGGGCTTTACCCACGTCGTTTCTAGGCGGCGTAGGCGCCGCCGCAGGTATCGGGCTGATCAATTCGACTGCGAATCTGGCCGGGTTTGTCAGTCCAACCGTTATTGGCTGGCTGAAAGGCCAGACCGGCACCTTGTCGTCCGGCCTGTACCTGGTTGCCGGTTCGCTTACCCTGTCCGCCTTTCTGGTTTGGGCCTTCATTCCAGCGCGCGTGGTGAACCGCTGACGCTGCTGGCGTCGCAACTTCTGTAAGCCGTTGCAGGCGAACGGATTGATGATTTCAGATCCACAACTACCGCTGGCGTCTGGGGCTAGCCAAGGGCGAGCCGCAATACGACGATCTGGAAAAGCGTCTGGCGACCGCGCTGTCGATCTCGGTTCCAGCCATCACCATGGAAGGCGATGCCAACGGCGCGGCGCATCCCGATCCGGCCACCTATGCGAAGAAATTCTCGGGCAAGTATGCGCATCGGAACATCGGCGGTGGTATCGGTCATAACCTGCCGCAAGAAGCGCCGAAAGCATTCGCCGATGCGGTCATCGATGTCGCTCGCTTCTGATCAGCCGCCATGGACTCACCGCGCGCGATTTCAGCAGCGGCGCAAACAGCAAGGTCCATTTTTTCGGACGGCCGCTGCTTGCGACTCGAGAAGATCATTGCCTTACGAGCGTGGTGGAATTGCCTGCGTTGCCCGATGCTCCGCGTCCGCAAACATCTCGCGTAGCATTTGTCGCTCATGGTCGCTCAGATGTGAAACCGCAGCCGGCATCGCGAGCACCAGTTGCAGGGTCAGGTCGCCGCGCGAACCGTTGCGGTCCGTGAGGCCATGCCTGAGCAGACGGATCGTGCTGCCTGCGCGCGCGTTCGGTGGGATCGTGATCTGCAGCACGCGGCCAAGTATCTGCGCTTCAAAGTTACCACCGAGCGTGGCCGTCACGAAATCAACCTGGACCTCGCAAGCGAGATTCAACCCGTTGCGACGAAAGGCCGAGCCGCACGCAATCACGACCGAGAAGATAGCGTCACCCGACGGGCCACCATTGAGCCCGGGATGGCCCGCGCCTTCAACGACGAGACGCTGACCGTCCCACGCACCCGGGGGAATCCTGACTGTCTCGGACTTCCGGTAGGTCATGACAGCCGTGCCGAGGCACGTTGGACACCCGTCACTCGTCAGAGGGCGCCCGGTCCCTGCAGCGCATACCCGAAACCGACCGGCCGCTGCCGCCGCAGCGCGCGCACTGCGAAACTCTTTCCTGACATTCTCGACACGGCCCGTTTACCGGGTAGCTCACGTCGACTTCGCCGCCATGGATCGCGGCTTCGAGCGGCACAAAGAGTCTGACCAGACAACTCGCGCCGCGCGTCGGCAGTCCACGATGTTCGCGTGACGGCGCTGTCTTACCGCGGCTCCCGGCCGATGCCGATGCCGATGCCGACGCGGATGCCGCAGCCGGGCCGGGCACCCGCGGCTCACGCTTGCCGATCAAAATCTCAAACGCCTCCTGCACACGCTTGAACGCCGGTTCGACGATTGATTCACGTCCCTTGTTGCGGTCCGGGTGGTACTTTGCCCTCAGCCGTCGGTATGCGCGTGTGACGTCATCCGGCGACGCGGTGTCTGGCAGTTCCAGTCGCCTGTAATATTCGTCGAGGCCCACGCGTTTCCCCGGTTCTTTTTGAAAGCGCAAGTCTATCAAGACCGAAGCACGAGGATTGCTTAGCCGCCCCACTCCGCGAGGTGAACCAACGGTCTATCGCGCGTCCGATGAATGACCGCAACATAATCGAGCGTGTAAGGCCTCATGGCAGCCTTGGCGCCCACGATCTCCGCGGGGACGGTCAAGACAATTCACGGGCAATAAAAAACCCGCAGAGCCAATAGCTGTGCGGGTTTTTCTGGTCATTCCTGAACGACTTCGATCTTGTTTGCGAAACGGTGGTGGGTGATGACGGGCTCGAACCGCCGACCTACGCCTTGTAAGGGCGCCGCTCTACCAACTGAGCTAATCACCCCGTTTCACGATCTTTTTGGGTAATCTTTTCAAGCGATCTTCACACCGTTATGCGAAGTGTGTGATCCGCTCCGCCAGATTTGAAACCGTTTCAAACCGGTCCGTATCCAGCGAGTCCGCTAGTTTAGCGCATCTTTTAGCGCTTTGCCAGGGCGAAATTTCGGAACCTTCGCAGCTTTGATCTTGATCTCATCGCCGGTACGGGGATTACGGCCGATGCGCGCCGTCCGCTTGCCCACGGCAAAGGTGCCGAAGCCGACCAGCGTCACCGAGCCGCCCTTCTTCAAGGTCGTCTTGACCCCGCCGATCAAGGCTTCGAGCGCACGGCTGGCCGCCGCTTTAGAGATGTCAGCTTGTTGCGCAATATGGTCGATCAGGTCCGTCTTGTTCATTGTGATCCCCCGAATAATGGTTTGTGGTTGGGCGATACTGCAAAGAGGTGGTTCACGACAGGCTGCTTGAGCACGGGCCCCGGAAGCCCCAAGTGCGGCGGTCATTAGAAGTAGCCGAAAGACGGGTGTCAACCCGGATTGAGCCTGATTAGAGGGCCTCTGCTTGAACTCTGACGCGCCAAATCGCACTGCGGACGGGCAAATAAAAAAACCCGCGTGGTCAGTTCACACTGACCACACGGGTTTTTGCTTCGCTCGACTCCGGCGCGACCGTTCAGGCCACGCGTCGACGGGCGCGTCGTAACGCTTAGTGCTTCACGAACTCACCCGCTGCGGGCGTGTCCTTCTTTTCCGCAACAGCGGGCGTTGCCGGCTTGGCTTCTTCTTCCGGCAGTGCCGCGGGAACACGTTCGAGCGCGAGCTCGAGCACCTTGTCGATCCAGCGAACCGGAACGATTTCGATCGAGTTCTTCACGTTGTCCGGAATCTCGGCCAGATCCTTCGTGTTCTCTTCCGGGATCAGCACGAGCTTGATGCCGCCGCGATGCGCCGCCAGCAACTTCTCCTTCAATCCGCCGATAGGCAACACTTCGCCACGCAACGTGATTTCGCCGGTCATCGCTACATCAGCACGAACCGGAATGCCGGTCAGCACGGACACGAGCGCCGTCGTCATCGCGATACCGGCGGACGGACCGTCCTTGGGCGTCGCGCCTTCGGGCACGTGGATGTGGATGTCCTTCTTCTCGAACGCCTCATCCGATACCCCCAGACGACGCGACCGCGAACGCACCACTGAACGCGCTGCCTCGACCGATTCCTTCATCACGTCGCCGAGCGAACCCGTGCGGATGATGTTGCCCTTGCCCGGCATCACAGCGGCTTCGATGGTCAGCAAGTCGCCGCCCACTTCCGTCCACGCGAGACCCGTCACCTGACCAACCTGGTTCTCCTTCGCGGCCAGACCGAAGTCGGTCTTGCGCACGCCGAGGAACGAGTCGATGTTGCTGCCGTCGATCCGGACCGCGCCTTCTGCCTTCTTCAGCAGAAGCATCTTCACAACCTTGCGGCAGATCTTCGACATTTCGCGCTCAAGCGAACGAACGCCAGCTTCACGCGTGTAGTAACGAATGATGTCGCGGATCGCTTCTTCGGTGAGATCCATCTCGCCAGCCTTGAGGCCGTTGTTACGAGTCTGCTTCGGCAACAAGTACTTCTGCGCGATGTTGATCTTCTCGTCCTCGGTGTAACCCGAGAGGCGAATCACTTCCATCCGGTCGAGCAGCGGCGGCGGAATGTTCAGCGAGTTCGACGTCGCCACGAACATCACGTCCGACAGATCGAAATCGACTTCGATGTAGTGATCGGCGAACGTATGGTTCTGTTCCGGATCGAGCACTTCAAGCAGCGCGGACGCCGGGTCGCCGCGGAAATCCATGCCCATCTTGTCGACTTCGTCGAGCAGGAAAAGCGGATTGCGCACGCCGACTTTCGCCAGGCTTTGCAAGATCTTGCCGGGCATCGACCCAATGTACGTGCGACGGTGACCGCGAATCTCGGACTCGTCATGCACGCCGCCGAGCGCCATGCGCACGAACTTGCGGTTCGTCGCGCGGGCAATCGACTGGCCCAGCGAGGTCTTGCCGACGCCCGGAGGCCCGACGAGGCACAAGATAGGCGCCTTGACCTTTTCGACCCGTTGTTGGACCGCAAGATACTCGAGGATCCGTTCCTTGACCTTCTCGAGGCCAAAGTGATCTTCGTCGAGCACGCGTTCAGCGTTCGTCAGGTCATTGTTGACCTTGCTCTTCTTGCGCCACGGCAAGCCGATCAGCGTGTCGATGTAGTTACGTACGACGGTGGCTTCAGCCGACATCGGCGACATCAGCTTGAGCTTCTTCAGCTCAGCATCCGCCTTCTTCTTGGCTTCCTTCGGCATGCGTGCGTTGGTGATGCGCTTCTCGAGTTCCTCGAGATCCGCACCTTCCTCGCCTTCGCCCAATTCCTTCTGGATCGCCTTGACCTGTTCGTTCAGGTAATACTCGCGCTGGCTCTTTTCCATCTGACGCTTCACGCGTCCACGAATGCGCTTTTCGACCTGAAGAATGTCGATTTCAGCTTCGAGCTGGGCAAGCAGATGCTCAAGGCGTTCCACAACCGGGAACATCTCGAGAATGTGTTGCTTCTGGTCGAGCTTCAGCGGCAAATGTGCGGCGATAGTGTCGGCCAGGCGACCCGCTTCGTCGATACCCGACAGCGACGTCAGGATCTCAGGAGGGATCTTCTTGTTGAGTTTCACGTACTGATCGAACTGCGACACAATCGCGCGGCGCAGCGCTTCGGTTTCAGCGCTGTCGGCGTGGTCGGGTTCGAGCGGCATCACGTCGCAGGAAAACTGTGTTTCCTGTTCTTCGATCGTGAGCGTCTTGGCACGCTGCAAGCCTTCGACCAGCACCTTTACGGTACCGTCCGGCAGCTTCAGCATTTGCAGGATGTTTGCGATACATCCCACTTCGTACATGTCTTTTTCGGTCGGCTCGTCTTTCGCAGCGGTTTTCTGGGCGACAAGCATGATGTGCTTGCCCCCTTCCATCGCGGCTTCGAGTGCCTTGATCGATTTGGGTCGTCCGACAAAAAGCGGAATCACCATGTGCGGGAAAACGACTACGTCACGCAGCGGGAGCAGCGGGAGAGTAATGCGTTCCTGCGGGAGGAGTTGGGTTCCTGACATTTTCATTTCCCCAGTAGTGGAATCAGTTCAGTCGTAAATAAGGCCGTCAAAATGGATTGCAAGCCTTAAGCGTGTGGGAAAAGATCAGTGAATCGAAAAAATTCGCCTCAATAACGTGTCAGTAACATCCACAAGATATCCGAAAAATAAACAAAAAGCCGTTCACGTTGCCATGAACGGCTTTTCGCCGACACACAGCCCAACTCAGTTAGAACCTGCTACCTTCGGCGTGTCTTCGTAGATCAAAAGCGGCTTGCCATCGCCATCGATTGTATTGTCATCTACGATGACCTTGCTCACACCCTTCATTGCCGGCAACTCATACATCACATCCAGCAACGCTTGTTCCAGAATGGAGCGCAGACCACGCGCACCCGTCTTGCGACGGATTGCCTTCAACGCGATAGCCTTCAACGCGCCCGGACGAATCTCCAGGTCCACACGTTCCATGTTGAACAGCTTGTGATACTGCTTCACCAGCGCATTCTTCGGTTCGGTCAGGATCTTGATCAGCGCGTCTTCATC
>Ga0302226_10000299_pt1 | contig 45066 bp, 35 predicted proteins | sample II_Palsa_E3_3_FD_193524 | JGI IMG/M metagenome (GOLD analysis project Ga0302226, IMG submission 193524) | Peat permafrost microbial communities from Stordalen Mire near Abisko, Sweden - II_Palsa_E3_3 | ecosystem: Environmental > Terrestrial > Soil > Palsa > Peat permafrost | place: Sweden...
GCGAGAACGAGCCGTTCGAGATTGCTCTGCGTCGTTTCAAGCGTACCTGCGAAAAGGCCGGCGTGCTCGCTGAAACGCGCAAGCGCGAGTTCTACGAAAAGCCGACCCAAGAGCGTAAGCGCAAGCGTGCTGCAGCGGTGAAGCGCCACTTGCGTCGCCTGTCGCGTGACGTTTCGCGTAAGACCCGTTTGTACTGAGTTTCCCCGATCCGCCGCCTGTTGGCGGATCTGGCAGCGCCCTGGCGCTGCGGTTACAGGAAACATGGTCGGCGCGGGTTCTCGCGGCCACCGCTAGCACTTTAGATCGATCTGGCCGGTGTTGTCCCCTTCGGACAACGCCGGCTTTGTCGTTTCCGTAGAATGGCTTTCCCCCGCTGGATTTCCACCCCCAACCTTCAGAGGCGCCCCGCATGACACTCAAGCAGCAGCTCACCGAAGACATGAAAACCGCCATGCGTGGCGGCGACAAGCACCGGCTTGGGGTGATCCGGCTGATGCTGGCAGCGATCAAGCAGCGCGAAGTCGACGAGCGGATCGAGCTCGATGACGTGCAGGTGCTGGCCACGCTGGAAAAGATGCTCAAGCAGCGGCGCGACTCGGTCAGCCAGTTCGATGCCGCCAAGCGCGAGGATCTGTCGGCGATCGAACGCTCCGAGATGGTGGTGATCGAGACCTATTTGCCGACCAAGCTGAACGAGGCGGAGATCGACGCGCTGGTTGACGCGGCGATCAACGATACCGGCGCCAGCTCGGCTCGGGATATGGGCAAGGTGGTGGCTGCAGTAAAGGAAAAGGCTGCCGGCCGCGCGGATATGGCCATCGTGTCGGGCAAGGTCAAGGCGCGCCTGGCTGGCTGAGGCCGCGCAAGCTCCTGTGCGAGAAAGCCTGTGGGAGCGACTTCAGTCGCGATGGTTTTCCGGTCGCACAAGAGCATCGCGACTGAAGTCGCTCCCACAAGAGCGTTCGCGTACGGCCCGCGACTCATGCATTCCCTTCACGGGGCTGGCCCAAGAATGCCGCCTCCGATCTGGGCGGCCGCTGCGGCCGTCTTCCACCAAAGGGGAATTCCATGCTGAAGTGGGCCATCATCTTCGCCGTCATCTCGCTGGTCACCGGCCTGCTCGGTTTTCGCGGCGTATCAGGCGTCACCGGCACCATCGCCAAGGTGCTGTTCGCGATCTTCCTGATCCTGTTCCTGCTTGCGCTCCTGGCGGTCATAGGCGTGTTCCATATCCTATAGCCGCGCCTGCGTCCGGTAGACTAGGCTGCTTATGCGCGGCCTGATTCCCGACAGTTTTATCGATGAACTGCTCGCTCGCGTCGACATTGTCGACGTGATCGAGCGGCGCGTGCCGTTGAAGAAGGCCGGGCGCGAGTGGACGGCGTGCTGCCCGTTCCACAACGAGCGCACGCCTTCGTTCTATGTGAGCCCGGCGAAGCAGTTTTTTCACTGCTTCGGGTGCGGCGCGCATGGCAGCGCGGTGAAGTTCCTGATGGACTACGAACGGCTGGAGTTTCCCGATGCGGTCGAGGAACTGGCGCAGACAGTCGGCCTGAAGGTACCCCGCGAAGGCGGCCGCGAGGCCGCGCCGCGCGAGGACAAGACCGATCTGTACACGCTGCTCGATGCTGCTGCCAGCTGGTACGAGGGCGAGCTGCCGCGCAATGCCGAGGCTCAGGCGTATTGCCGCAAGCGCGGGCTGGATGCGGAAACCATTGCGAAGTTTCGCATCGGCTGGGCACCGGCTGGCTACGACGGCGTGATCAAGTCGCTTGGCAACAGCGAGCGGCGCATGCAGCTGCTGAACGAAGCGGGCATGGTTGCCAGCAGCGAGCGCGGCAGCAAGTACGACCGCTTCCGCGAGCGGCTGATGTTTCCGATCCTGGATCGCCGCGGCCGGGTGATCGCGTTCGGCGGCCGCGTGTTGCAGGCTGACCAGGCACCCAAATATCTCAACTCACCCGAGACGCCACTGTTCCACAAAGGCCGCGAGCTGTTCGCGCTGTGGCAGGTGAAGCAGGCCAACGCGAACCTGACCCGGATCATGGTGGTCGAGGGCTACATGGACGTGATCGCGCTGCACCAGGCCGGCCTGCCGATCGCGGTGGCCACGCTGGGTACCGCGACCACGCCGGAACACACCGAGGTGCTGTTTCGCGCTGCGCCGGATGTGGTGTTTTGTTTTGACGGCGACCGCGCTGGTCGAGCCGCCGCGTGGAAAGCGCTCGAGTCGGCGCTGCCGCGATTACGCGACGGCCGCCAGGCGTATTTCCTGTTCCTGCCCGATGGTGAGGATCCGGATTCCCTGGTGCGCAAGGAGGGCAAGGAAGGCTTCGAGAAACGCATCAAGGAAGCCATGCCACTGTCGGATTATTTCTTCAACGAGCTGTCACATGACGTCGAGATGGGCAGCTTGGACGGCCGCGCCCGCCTCGCAGAGCGCGCCCGTCCGCTGATCGCAAAATTGCCTGACGGCGCATTCCGCGACCTGATGTCGCAGGAACTGGAAAAGCGCAGCGGTGCACGCGCGCAAGCCGCCCCCTCCGCGCAGCGTGCCCTGGAGCGGCCGATGGCCGTACAGCGCAGCCTGGTGCGCAGTGCGATATCGCTGCTGCTGGCGCAGCCGGGCGTCGCCGATCAGGTGGAAAAGCCCTACCGCTTCCTGCGCCTGGACAAGCCCGGCGTGGAGCTGCTCGCCGAGCTGCTTGACCTCGCCCGCTCCCGCCCCGGCATCAACTCCGCGATGCTGGTGGAACATTTTGCCGAGCGACCGGAGTATCCATCGCTGCAGAAACTGATGGCGGCGATGTCGGTGGGCGAACCGGAGACACAACGCGCCGAGTTCTTCGATGCGCTCATCCGGATGGACGACCAGGCCACCACCCAGCGCCGCGACGCGCTGACTGCCAAGAGCCGCGAGAGTGCTCTGGACAATGCTGAAAAAGCTGAATTGCGCGAGCTGCTGGCGGCGCGTGGCAAGCCCAAGGTCACATCATCCTGAATGCCCATGTTGCACAGCACGTCGAACGATATCTGCCGTCTCATGCAAAGTCGCATCCCTTCAACGACAACTCGAGTGTGGGATCATGCGACGTCGCCAATGTGCGACGTCGCATGAGGTGCAAGGACATCGATGGATTTGCTTGAACGACTGATCACGATTTTTGCCGAGAACGGCTACATCGCGGTGTTCATCGCGTTGATGATCTGTGGCGCGGGCCTGCCGCTGCCGGAGGACATCACCCTGGTCGCTGGCGGAGTCATCGCCGGACTCGGCTACGCGAATGTGCATGCCATGTTTGCGCTGGCGATGTTTGGCGTACTGCTGGGTGACGCCGGCATTTTCCTGCTTGGCCATCATTACGGCGCGCGCATGCTGAAATGGCGGCTGGTGGCGCATGTACTCACACCCGCGCGCTACGCCAAGGTGCAGGATAAATTTGCGCGCTATGGCAACCGCATGCTGTTCATTGCGCGCTTCCTGCCTGGCATGCGCACCACGGTCTACGTCATCGCCGGCACCAGCCATCGTGTTTCGTTTACGCGCTTTCTGCTGATCGATGGACTGGCCGCGCTGATCAGCGTGCCGTTCTGGGTGTACCTGGGCTACTTCGGCGCCGACAACCACGAATGGCTGATGAAGTGGGTTGGTCGTGGCCAGAGCAGCCTGTGGATGCTGGTCGGGCTGGTTGTGCTGACGCTGCTGGCGCTGTGGTGGCGTCACCATCGGCGTCACCAGCAGGCTGAGTCGCTGCATCACACCGAACGCTAGCGCGCGGGTGGGCGCGCCAACCCAAGTCGCTCGCAACGTAGTCAGGTGCTTCCAACGAATGACCGCGGCCCGCCATTCGTTTCCCGACGGCCCTTCGACTTCGCTGCGCTACGCTCAGGGCGAACGGTTCATACGGGACGCATCAATCATGTCCCGCGGCTGGCGTGCCGGCCTTGAGATCGACACTCAGGCTCTGCAGGCTCCGTTGATCCACGCGGATCAGCCCGTGGGTGGGGGTGTCGAGGTCGGCGATCAGGCTCAACGCAATGGCGATCGTGAGCACGGGCACAAACGTAGTAAGCGCGGCACGTCGCCGCTGACCGTAGCCAACGACGATCGTCGTCATGATCGAAAGAATGCCCAGCAGAAACCAGATGTTTGACGGAATCCGGTTCGCGGTCGCGGCGACGCGCTTGCCATCCATGTCGATCATCTCGTTCAAGGCCTGCACATAGATCGATGTGATCGGCGTGGGACTCTGCTTGCTCGCCGCGACGGCTCCAGCCCAGAGCTGATCCTGAATCTGCTTTGAGTGTTTGGCGCTCGCTTCGCGCTGCGCATCGGCCCGCGCATCGCCAAACATCGCAATCCGTGTGTCGACGTAATCCCGCAGCAGTCCGCTCGCCTGGGTCCGCGTCGGCTCCGGCTGCATCATCGCGCGCAGATAGGTGGTGCCGATCGCATTCGCTTCGTCGACCACGAGCTGCTTGCGGTAGTCGAACCGGGTCAACGCCATCGATAGCGTGAAGCCGATCAGAAGGCTGAGCAGCACCGCGATCTGATTGCGCGTCTCCTCGATCTGCTTGTCCCCGTCCTGTCCGATCTTTTCGTGATTTCTGGCGCGAAGCCGAAAACCGATCTCGTAAGACAGCAGCAGCACGACGCAAATCACGAAAAAGAGTAACCCCGGATACTCGAACAGAAGCATGTTCACCCCTCCGTGTCACACCGAAAGACCGAGATCCCACCACTGCCCTGCACCCGGCAGTGGCTGGTTGAAATCCGAAGCCACTCTAACTGCTTCCGCCAGCCGGTGTTCCGGCTGGCGGAAGCAGGCAATCAATCAATGCGAGGGTGTCGCTTGTGCCGACGCCACGTCATGTCGGTTCCACCAGCCACCACCGAGCGCCTGGAACAGCGCCACCGTGTCGGCGTAGCGGTTCGCACGCGCCTGGGCAAGGGTGATTTCGGCCTGTCGCCAGGTCTGCTCGGCATTGAGCATGGCCACTTCGGGGATGTCGCCAAGTGCGAGTTGCTGCTGCGCGATCGCCAGGCTGCGCGCTGCGGCGCGATCGGCCAGGTCGGCGGAGGCCAGCGCAGCAGCATCGGCCTGCACCGCGTGCAGCACGTCGGCGACGTTCTGTACGGCGTCGATCACGGTGCTCCGGTATTGCGCCGCGCTTTGCAGATAGGTCGCCTCAGCTGCACGCTGCTTGTGCTTCAACGTACCGCCATCGAACAGCGGCGCAGTGATGTCGGCACCGATGTTCCAGAATCCGGTGCCGGTGCCCAGCAACGAACTGGCGCTGGCCGCTGCGCTGCCGATGTTCGCCGTGATCTGCACGTTGGGCAGTCGGTTCGCGATCGCCACGCCGACCTGCGCACTGGCGGCGTGCAGCTGTTCGTCAGCCATGCGTACGTCGGGGCGCTGCTCGACCAGTCGTGCCGGCAAGCTCAGCGGGAGGTCGCCCGGCAGTTGCAGCGCATCCAGTGTGAAGCGGGCATCGATGGTGTCGCTGGGCATACGTCCGCTCAACGCGGCAAGCAGGTCGCGTTGCTGGGCCAGCTGCTTCTCCAGCGGCGGCAACGTGGCGCGGCTCTGTTCGAGTGCGGCCTGCTGCGCGGCGACGGCGGCTTCGGCAGCATCGCCCAGGGCGAGCTGCCGCTGCAGCGTCGCCATGATCCGTTCCTGATCGTCGATGATGCGCCTGGTGGCGTCGATCTGCGCGCGCAGCGAAGCTTCCTGAATTGCCGCATTGACCAGATTGGTGGTCAGCGTGAGATAGGTCGCCTCCAACTGGAAGCGCTGCGCGTTTGCCTGCGCCACCAGCGACTCCACCTGCCTTCGATTGCCGCCCCACAGATCCGGCGAGTACGACACGCTGACCTGCGCGGTGGTGAGGCTGTACAGCGTGCTGTTCGACGCGAGCCCACTGGACAGCACCGTGCCGGTTTTCTGCCGGGTCGGATTGACGCTGGCATCGACGCTGGGGAAAAACGCGCCACGCTGCGCACGCACGTTCTCCCACGCGACCTGCAGCGCTGCCTGTGCGGCTTGCGTATCGGCGTTGTGCTTCAACGCATCGTCGATCAGCGCATTCAGTGGCTCCGACCGGAACAACGTCCACCACTGCCCCGGAATGTCCATGTCCTGCACGAGCTGTTGTGCGTTGCCGCCAGGACCTGGCGCCGCAGCGGTAGTCTTCGGCAGCGCCGGCGGCGCGTAATCGTGCGCGGCGGGCGCTTGCGGGCGCTGATAGTTCGGCCCCACGGCGCAGGCAGTAAGCAGCAGACCGATGGCAACGCCGAGCAGCGAATGGCCAGCGCGCCGTGAGTTGAGTTTGTGTATAGGAATGGTGTGGAAAGTGATCATGGTCAGATCTCCTTCGCCGGCTGCGCGTGGCGCTTGTGCTTCTCGACGAAATGCTCCATCGCGAAATAGAAGCTCGGTAGGATGTAGAGGGTGAGCAGGGTTGCGATCGGCAGTCCGCCGACGACCACGGTGGCCAGACCGCGCTGCACGTCCGTGCCGATGCCGGTGGCAAGCGCGGCTGGCAGCATGCCCACACTGGCGACGGTCGCGGTCATCAGCACTGGGCGGAAGCGTTCGGTGGCGCCGGCGATCACCGCATCGGCAATCGATAGTCCTTCCGCACGGACACGGTTGATGTTCGACACCATGATGATGCCGTTCTGCACAGCCACACCGAACAAGGCGATGAAGCCGACAGCGGTGGCGATGTTGAATGTCTCGCCGCGTAAATGCAGCGATATCAGGCCGCCCACTGCCGCCAGCGGCACCACCGCAAGCACTAGCAGTGCCTGACGCAAGTTGCCAAATTCGGCGAACAACAGCACCGCCATGATCGCCAGCACCATGCCCATCACCACGATCAAACGCGCCTGAGCACGTTGCTGGCTCTGGAATGTGCCGGCCCACTCCAGACGATAGTTCTGCTCGTCGTAGTGAACCTTCGTGTCGATCTGCTTCTGGGCATCGGCGAGATACTCCGACAGCGCACGATCACGATTGTCGATGCGTATCGTCAGCTCGCGGTGATTCTGTTCGTGCGCGATGGTGCTCTCGCCGGTCTTGCGGGTGATATGTGCCACCAGCTTGAGCGGAACCTGCGCGCCGCTGGCTGAGGTCAGCGGAAGATCTCCGATCGCCTCGATATTGTTGGCCACCGCATTCGACACGCGTGCCGTCACGTTGTAGGTGCGATCGCCCACATAGACCTGGGTGATCGGTGCACCACCGATGGCCGTCTGGATCAGACTGCTGACGTCGGCGATGTTGATGCCATAGCGCGCCGCCGCGTCGCGATCCGCCTCGATCGCCAGCTGCGGAATCGGCGGCTCCTGGAAGATTGACGCGTCGGCGGTGCCGCGCACGTCCTGGAGCACGTCAACGATCTGCCCACCGACACGGCGCAGCTCTTTGAAGTCGTCCCCATAGATGCGCAGCACCAATGGACTGTGCGCACCGCCGATCATGTCGTTTTCGCCGTCGACGATCGGCTGGCTGATGCCCACGCTGATACCGGGAATCTGCTGCATCCGCGCATTGAATTTGCGCAGGAACTCCGACTTGGTCTCGCCATGCCACGTGCTGTAAGGCGTGAGCCCGACCGCAGACTCGACATGCGATGGCGTCCATGGATCGGTACCGGTGTCGTTGCGACCGAGCTGGGTCACGATATAGGAAACTTCCGGAAATTCGCGCACGGCCCGGCGCAGCTCACCCGTCATGGCGCTGGCCTTGTCCAGCGACAGGCCACTCGGCATCTGCACCTGCAACCACAGCGAACCTTCATCCAGATCGGGAAGGAACTCACGTCCGATGGTCGCCCCCAGCACCAGCACGCTCAGCAGCGCCATGCCCGCAGCGACATAGACCACCGGAAGCCTGTGCAGAAGCCGCCCCAGGCTTGCACTGTAGGCTTTCTGCAGTTTCTCCAGCGGCTTGTTGTGGAACAGCTTGCGTGGTTTGCGCAGGGCGATATAGGCGATTCCCGGCGTCAGCGTGACGGTGCACAGCAACGCGGCCAGCAGCGCATACCCCACGGTAAAGGCCATCGGCCGGAACAGCTTGCCTTCGGCGTGCTCGAACGCGAACAACGGCAGATAGGCGGTAATGATGATCAGGGTCGCGAAGAAGATCGAGCGACCGACATGCTTGGTCACCGTCATCACATCGTCTTCGGTGAGCACCTCGGTGGGCTTCTCCTCACGACGTCGCAGGATCGCCTCCATCACCACGATGGTGCCGTCGACAATCACGCCGAAATCGATCGCGCCAAGCGAGAACAAATTCGCCGGCATCTTGGTCATGAACATCAGGATGAACACGGTAACCAGCGACATCGGTATGGCCACCGCGGCCACCAGCGCCGAACGCGGACTACCCAGGAAAAGGATCAGCACGATGCAGACAAGGCCGACGCCTTCCATCACGGTGTGGAAGACTTTTTCCTTGGTCGCATTGACCAGATCGTCGCGATCGATGTACGGCACGATGCGCACATCCTCGGCGGCGAACTGCTTGTTGAGTTCGGCAACCTTGTCGTGGATGCCCTTCAGCACCAACGATGGATTTTCGTACTTCAGCAGATCGACGATGCCTTCGATCGTGTCCGGATTGTTGTCCTTGCCGAGAATCCCTTCGCGCACCTGATGGCCGTATTGCAGCTTGCCCAGATCGCGCACCAGCACCGGCACGCCGTTGGTCTGGGTCACCACGATGTCGCCCATGTCCTTCAGCGTATGCACCATGCCGATGCCACGCACGATATACGACTGCTCGCCACGCGTGATGCGGCCACCGCCGGCGTTGGCGGTATTGGCGGAAATCGCGCTGGTGACCTGGTTCACGCTGACGCCGTAGTGCAGCAACTGGGCAGGGTCCAGCTCCAGCTGAAACTCCTTGGTGAAGCCGCCGAAGATGTCGACGTTGGCGACACCGGGGATCTGCTCCAGCGCGGGGATGACGACCCAGTTCTGCAACTCCGACAGCTGCATCAGGTTCTTGCTGTCGGACTCCAGCGTGTAGCGGTAGATCTCACCGGCCGGTCCGGAGACGGGGTCAAGGCCGGGCGTAATGCCGGGCGGTAGCGTGACCTGTCCGACCCGCTCCATGATGCGCTGGCGCTCCCAGTAATCCTCGGCACCGTCCTTGAACACCAGGGTGATCAGCGACAGACCGAACGTGCTGCTCGAACGGATGCTCACCAGCCCGGGTGTACCGGCAAGGCCACGTTCCAGCGGGGTAGTGATCTGCTGTTCAATTTCCTCGGCGGCCAGCCCCGGCACCTGGGTGGTGACCTGGGCGCTGACGTCGCTCAACTCCGGATACGCCTCGATCGCCAGCCGGGTCCAGGAGTAATAGCCGAAGCACGCGACGAGGATCGTCACGACAATGAACAACATGCGCTTCTGGAAACAGAAGTGGAAGATCGCGTTAATCATTGAGCAGCACTCCGCCCCTCACGATCACGCGATCACCGGCCTTCAGACCTTTCACGACGCGTGCGCCAGCCGTCTCGTCGTAACTCAGCTCAACCGTGCGGCGCTCGAACGTCCACGGCGACACTTCGACAAACACGGTGATGCTGTCGTTGTTCATCAGCAGCGCCGACTCCGGCACAAACAATTGTGCTGGCTGCGGGATGCCGAAGCTCGCATTCGCGAACATGTTCGGCTTCAGCCGTCCATCCGCATTGGCAACGGACACACGCACCATGTCGCGCCGGGTATCCGCCTGCAGCACGGGGCTGACAAAACTCACGCGGCCATGGAACACCTCATCCGGATAGGCGGCCAGAGTGGCGTCCACCGGCTGCCCCTTGGCGACCAGCCCAACATCACTTTCCGGCACGTTGGCGGTGATCCACACCGAATCGAGATTGGAGATAGTCATCATCGCCGCGGTGGGGTCGTTGACATAGACGCCCGGCGACACCGACAGCGCCGTCACGTAGCCGCTGACCGGCGCGGTGACATTCATCGTCCGCGCAGGGCCGGACGCACCACCCACGGCGGCAAGACGGGTCTGCGCGCGGTTGAACTCGGCAAGCGCCTGGTTGTAGCCGCTTTGCGCAGCTTCCAGATCCTTCACTGCATTGCCACCAGCCTTCTGCACGCCATTCGCGCGATCCAGGCCCTTCTTCGCCAGATCGAGCGCGTCACGCGCCTTCTGGGCGTCAGCATAGGCTTGTGCCAGATCGCCCGAATCAATCACGGCCAGCAGCTGGCCGCGCGTGACGTGGTCGCCCAGGCCGACTTTCAGCTCGATCACCTTGCCGGCAAGTGCCGGCAGCACGTTGGCCGTACGCGACGGATCAGCCTCGATCGTCGCCGGGAAAACCAGCGCGTGTGGGGCGTTGCGCAGCTCGACGGCCTGCACCACCAGTTGCTTGCGCAACGGTGATTTCTCGGGCACCTGCAACCGACCATGATCGGCGATGACGGCAGGCGCTGGCTGCGCCAACTCATCCGACCCATGCGAACAGGCCGCAAGCGCCAATGTCAGCGTCAGCATGATCGCGGCAGCCGGGCGCTGCAGATTCAGGCGTGGCAGGTTTTCAACGGTACGGAACGACATGAGCTTCCCCTTCGGCATGAAGGTATGAATAAACCCGCGGCGGCCACGTAGCCGGCGGGCGATGCATGTGGCGAGGGAAAGGCAGGCAGCTCACTGGTGAACTGCAGGCGCATCCCGGCCCGCGGTAAGACCGTCAACGGTCGCCGCGTCCGGAACTCACTTCAGGGCGAAGTGCGCGCAGATACGGCGTCGATACGGCAGGTTTGGGGGTGGTTGATCGGTTGAGCCACTACTGTGCAAGGTCGGAGCTCTCCTGTTTGCTTGTTGTCGATGACAAGACGGTTACACCACGCCGGTATTGTGATTCGGCGCCTCGCGTACCAGCCGCTCCTGCAACAGACCGGCGCGCTCCAGCACCGGGTATGCCAGCGCGGCCAGATGCGAATGGATGCGCTTGAGATCGCGCAGGATACGAAGATAGACATCACCACCACCGCCGCCATCGCGGTGCTCGCGCAATGCGCGGATGTGCCGTTCCGAACTCTCGTTTTCCATCCGCCACAGCACCGGCTTGCGTGCCACCAGCTGCTGCGCCGCGCGCGTGTCGTTGCGCAGGAACACCGCCACTGCCAGCTGCAGGCTCTCCATCACCTGGGCGTGCATCGCGAACAGGTCGAGAATGTCCTCGGCGCTGAAATCCTGGCCTCGCTCGGCCTTCTTCGCGGCGAACTCCATCAGGTTGTTCGCGGTGATGTCGCCGATATGCTCGATATTGATGATGAAGGCGAGGATGTCCTGGCTGCGCTCGCCGTCTTCTTCGTTCAGCGCTTCGCCGCCGAGGTCGGCGAGGTATTCGCGAATTGCCACGCCGAGCTTGTCCAGGGTCGGGTCCATCCGGCTGATCGCGGCCGCACGTGCACGATCATCCTTGCCGAATACCTCGACCAGTCCCTTGAGCATGCTTTCGACCATGTCGAGCATGCGCATCGCCTCGCGTGCCGCATTCGCCAGCGCCACGTTGGCGCTATCCAGTGCTGCAGGATCGAGATACTGCGGCACCGCCGGATCGGACGGCTGCGGCGGCTCCGGTAGCAGGCGCACCAGGAAGTGCGCGAGGCGATCGACTGGCAGGATGAACAACAACGCCAGCGCGAGATTGAAGCCGGTGTGGAAATTCACCACGACGCGCGCCGGCGAAGCACCCAAAGGCGCCAGCCAGTGGGCGATCGGATGCAGTAACGGCAGGCAGATCAGGCAACCGAATCCACGCACCAGCAGATTGCCCAATGGCAACCGGCGCGCTACCGGCGTGGCAGCATCGAACAGCGCCGGCAGCGTGCCACCGAGATTTGCCCCAAGCACCAGTGCCAGCGCGCCGGGCACATCGACCACGCCGGCGGTCGCCAGCGAGACGATCAGCAGCACCACCGCCACGCTGGAATGGCAGGCCCAGGTCAACAGCGCGGCAACCAGCAGCGCTATCACCGGCTCGTCCGCCAGGCTCTGCAGCACCGCGCGTAGTGCCTGCGCGTTCTCCACTGGCGCCATCGTCAGCACCAGCAGATGCAGCGCAAGCAGCATCAGGCCCAGCCCGATGCCGACACGGCCGATGTTCTTGTAACGCGCGTCATCGCTGCGTTTGTGCATGGCGGTGCCGAGCAGGATAAAGATCGGCGCGACGATCGCGATGTCGAACGACATCACCTGCACGATCAGCGTGGTGCCGACGTTCGCGCCCAGCATCACGGTCAGCCCGGGCGCGAGACCGAGGAAGCCGCCAGCCGCGAACGAGGTCGCCATCATGCCGGTCGCGGTACTGCTCTGCAGCACGGCGGTGATGCATATGCCAAACGCAAACGCAGCCGGGCGCCGGCCGAGATAACGACCCAGCCAACGACGCAACGCGCTGCCGTAACCACGCAGCACGCCACTGGTGACCATGTGCGTGCCCCACAACAGCAGGGCGACATAGCCGGCAATGTCGAACAAGGCGAAGGTGCCTTTCATGTCAGCTCCAGTAGAACAAATGCTCTTCGCGTTCGCCCCTTCTCCCCGACGGGGAGAAGGTTGGGATGAGGGGCGGGTGCTCGCGATGATGTTGATCGAAGCGTGCTCCGGTGCAGCTACCCCGCGAGCACCCACCCCTCACCTCAATCCTCTCCCCAAAGGGGAGAGGAGGCTTTATCCCGCCCCAATGGACAGAGCGGCTATTCAGAGCCAGCGCCCGAAACGACGGATGTAGACCACCTTCACCAGCTGGGTCAGCGCGCAATACGCCAGCACCGTGACCGCCAGCCATGCGAAGTACACCCCCGGCATTTCCATCATGCCGATCTTGGTGCCGATCGCCGTGAACGGCAGCAGCATGCCGATCACGATGATTGCCGTGGTCAGGCCAAGCACTGGTGCAGCGGCGCTGCTCTGCAGGAACGGGATCTTGCGCGTCCGAATCATGTGCACCACCAACGTCTGCGTCAGCAGGCTTTCAATGAACCAGCCGGACTGGAACAGCGACTGGTGCGCCGCCGAATTCGCGCCGAACACGTACCACAGCAGCAAGAAGGTGGTCATGTCGAACACCGAGCTGGCTGGCCCCACCCACACCATGAAACGGCCGATGTCGCCGGCGTCCCACTTGCGCGGCTTGCGCAGATAGTCTTCGTCCATGCGGTCGAACGGTATCGACAATTGCGAGATGTCATACAGCAGGTTCAAGACCAGCACCTGCAGCGGCAGCATCGGCAGGAACGGCAGGAACGCGCTCGCAATCAGCATGCTCAGCACATTGCCGAAGTTCGAGCTGGCGGTCATCTTGATGTACTTCATGATGTTGCCGAACGTGATGCGCCCTTCCAGCACACCCTCCTCCAGCACCATCAGGTTCTTCTCGAGCAGGATGATGTCGGCCGACTCCTTGGCGATGTCGGTCGCGGTATCCACCGAGATGCCGACGTCCGCCTCGCGCAGTGCCGGAGCATCGTTGATGCCGTCGCCGAGGAAGCCGACCGTGTGACCCTGGCGCTGCAGCGACTTCACCACGCGGGCCTTCTGCGCCGGCGACATCTTTGCAAACACCGTGACGCGTGCCACCAGTGCATCCAGTTCGGCGTCCTCGAGCGGCTCGATATCGCGCCCCTGCACGGAATGCGTGACGTCCAGTCCAACCTCGCGGCAGATCTTGCGGGCCACTGCCTCGTTGTCGCCGGTAATCACTTTCACTTCGACGCCGTGGGCGTGCAGCGCGAGGATTGCCGTAGCAGCAGAGTCCTTCGGCGGATCGAGGAACGCGAGACAACCGACCGCGATCAAGCCACTTTCATCGGCCACGCTGTAAGGACGCTCATGGCTTGGCTCGCGCTGCATAGCGACTACCAGCACACGCAGACCGTCTTCGTTGAGGCGATGCGTCATCGCCTTGATTTCTTGACGCCGCTCATCGGTCATTGGCTCAACGACGTCGCCCACCCTGGCGAACGCACAGATCGACAGCATCTCCTCTACCGCACCCTTGCAGATCAGCAGGTGTTCGCCATCGTCCTTGGCCACCACCACCGACATGCGACGGCGTTGGAAGTCGAACGGAATCTCGTCCACTACCCGGTAGCGCGCGACCGTGCCTTCAAGATCGCGGTGCGCCAGGACAGCCTTGTCCATCAGGTTTTTCAGACCCGTCTGGAAATGGCTGTTGAGATAGCCGTATTCCAGGGCCTCGTCGGACTCCTCGCCATCCAGATCCAGATGGCGCTCCAGCACGATCTTGTCGAGTGTCAGCGTGCCGGTCTTGTCGGTGCACAGCACATCCATCGCACCAAAATTCTGGATCGCATTGAGCCGCTTCACCACGACCTTGCGCTTGGACATCGCGAGCGCGCCCTTGGCCAGGTTCGCTGTGACGATCAGCGGCAGCATTTCCGGCGTGAGACCCACGGCGACCGACAGCGCGAACAGCAACGCCTCGAAGAAACCATGCTTGAACCACTGGATACCCAGCACGATCGGAACCATGACCAGCATGAAGCGGATCAGCAACCAGCTGACGCTCTTGACGCCGCGATCGAAGCTGGTCTGCACGCGCTGACCGGTGATCGTCCGCGCAATCGAGCCCAGGTAGGTGCGCGCACCGGTCGACACGACCACCGCGCTGGCGGTGCCGCTGACCACGTTGGTACCCATGTAGCAGACGGTGGTGAGGTCGAGCAGGCTGTCGTGCGACGTTTGCTGTTTGTGTTGCTCGATCTGCGCGACGGTCGGGGCGAGTTTCTCTACCGGCAGCGATTCGCCAGTGAGGATCGCCTGACTGATGAAAAGATCTTTCGCCGTCAGCAGGCGCATGTCCGCCGGCACCATGTCGCCGGCCGCCAGATGCACGATGTCGCCGACCACAAGTTCGCTGACCGGTACTTCGATGCGCTCGCTATGGCCGTCCGATGCACGACGGGTGACCGTGGCGGTATTGCGCACCATCGCCTTCAGGTTTTCGGCGGCGCGCGTGGAGCGATACTCCTGGCTGAAGCTGAGCAGCACGCTAATGCTCACCATCACGGCGATGATGATCGGCCCGGACAGATCATCCGGCGTGATGAACACCTGCACCACCGCCAGTATCAGCAGCACGATGATGAACGGGTTCTTGAAGGTGCGCAGCAGCTGCCGCGTCCAGTGCGGCGGTTTCTCGTGTGAGACCTCGTTGGAACCGTCGCGATTCAGCCGATCTTCTATTTGCCCTTCATCGAGGCCGGTCAGGCTCGTGTCCAGCGACGCCAGCAGCGCATCGTTCGCCTGGAACGCCTCCTGCGCGACAGCGGCGTGCAGCAACACTGCCGCGCCCTTGCCCGCCGCCTTGACTGCGACGGCTTGATTGGATTGCTTGGTCATGACCCGCTTCCGTGTTTCGCTTGTGCCTGCCGACGGTGCGAGTCAGCGGATTCAATCCGCCGGCTGCGCCACTGTCAACGCGTTTGGCCGCGCACGCGGCCAGAACGGCGCCTCCCCTGGCGGAGGCCATCCCTTGCATGACGTTATTGCGACCATCAGCGACTGGATACCAGTGCGAGATGTACAGAAGATGGCAGCGGCTCGGCCTGGGCATGTGTCACCAGGCGACTATCCGCCACGGCGGACCGGCGATGCAGTTCAATCACGTTGTTGCCAGACAGCTGTTCGAGCGGTGCGGGCACGGTGACGGTATACGGACGGCGCACAGCATTACGACGACCAGCAAAGAGCCGGCACAGTGCGCGCAACAGAAGGGTATCGCGAAGGAGCTTCATGGGCCCATCTCCTCGTAACGACGCCGTAGGCGTCGTCAGGGGTGGGCCGGCGTTTTCCTAGTCGAGGAAAGCACCAGCCGACCGCAGGCGGTCGCCGCAGGCGTTCAGCTTGTTGTTATGCGGCGTCGGCACCCGAAGCGAGCGGATGTCGACGTTGCGACTAGGGTAAACGTCCATATGCCTTTGTTTGTCAGGACTGGGAGCAGATTGGCAATACGCGCCATTCAGCGTGCGTATTTTGCGGGGCAAACGAAGCGGAGTCAACGCAAACGCAGGCATCCGTTGCGGAATTCGTTCACATACGGGCAGATCAACCAGCACGATTGCCGAAATCCGGCGTAATACTATGCGCCGGGCGCCAGCTCGAGGTCGGCGCCGCTGGGTAGCATTTGGATGGATCGGTAATCGCGACACCGCAGGAGACACCTTGCCGCCACGCAGGGTGGCGCCGGCACCTCGCTTCTCGCTTCGATCTGGAATCTCATGACGGATCCCGCCGAACTCTATGCCCAGGCCACTGCTGCCTTCAGCAGGGGGGAGTGGCGCAAGGCGCTGGACCTGGCGACGCCGCTGTTGCCACTGGCACCCAACGGCGCCGAGCTGCATCAGCTCGCGGGAACGTCGGCGCTGGAACTGCAGCAGATGCCGCAGGCTCTCAAGTATCTGCAGCGGGCCATGTCCCTGTATCCGCAGCGGGCGGACTATGCGACCCAGTTTGCCAAAGCGCTTTCCATGGTCAATCTGTCGGCCGATGCCGTCACCGTTGCGGAACGGGCACTGACGCTGTTGCCGCTGGATGCGCAGACACTGGATACTCTGGGCGTGATCTTCACGCGCGCCAATGCGCATGAGCGCGCTACATCGCTTTACGACCGCGCCGTAACGCTGGCACCAGCGCAGCCCAACTATCACTACAACTTCGCCAAATCACTGGTCTTCCTGGGCGATCTGGATACCGCGGAGCGCGAACTCGAAACCTGCCTGAAACTGGCCCCGTGGTGCTGGGGTGCGTACCTGACGTTGTCGCAGCTGCGCAAGCAGAGCACCGCCAGCAATCATCTGCAACGCTTGCACTCGCTGCTGCCGAAGACGACCCAGGACCACCTCGCACAGATGAATCTGCATCTGGCGCTGGCGAAGGAATACGAGGATCTGGCCGACTACCCCAAGGCATTCGAGCACCTCGTGGCGGGCAAGGCGGCGGCTATGGCCAAACGCGATCACTCGTCACAGCGCGACCAGGCACTGTTCGAGGCCATTATCGGCGCCTCGCCCAAGCCGCAACCAACTTCGGCCGGTTTCCCCACCGGGGAGCCGATTTTCGTGATCGGCATGCCGCGCTCGGGCACTACGCTGGTGGAGCGCATCATCTCCAGCCACCCTGACGTGCACTCCGCCGGAGAGCTGCAGAACTTCGCCGTCGCGCTCAAGCGTGCCTCAGGCAGCCGGACGCCCCATCTGCTGGATATCGATACGATCACCCGCGCGCAAGATGTCGATTGGCGACAGCTGGGTGAGGACTACCTGGCCAGCACCCGACCCGATACCGGACGCAAGCCTCGCTTTATCGACAAGCTGCCGCACAATTTCCTGTATGCCGGGGCGATCGCGAACGCGCTACCCAACGCAAAGATCATTTGCCTGCGGCGCGACCCGATGGACACCTGCCTCAGCAATTTCCGCCAGCTTTTTGCGCTGGCGTCGCCTTACCACGATTATTCGTATGACCTGCTCGACACCGGCAGGTACTACATCCTGTTCGATCGCCTGATGGCGCACTGGAAGCAGGCGTTTCCAGGACGCATCCTGGAAGTGGACTACGAAACCCTGGTGGAAACGCAGGAGACCAGTTCGCGGCAGCTGCTGGATTTTTGCGGCCTGCCGTGGGACGACGCCTGCCTGCACTTCGAGAGCAATCAAGCACCCGCCACCACCGCCAGTGCGACTCAAGTGCGCGAGCCGATCTACCGCAGCGCGCTTGGACGTTGGAAGCAATACGAGGCCCAACTGGCCGAGCTGAAGGCATTGCTGACTGCAGCCGGCATCGCGCTCAGTCCTTGAGCGTGACGCCACTCCGAAATCTATACGCGCTCAGGAAGCGGGCTGGAATACCAGACCCTGTTGCACGATCGGCGCGACCAGCCAGTGGTCGGCGAGCAACAACGCAAACAACGCCATCAGATACACGATGGAGTACTTGAACACGCGCATCGCAAAAAACTCATCCGGTGGATTCAGCAACCGTATCGCGTAATACAGGAAGCCCAGGTCGAGCACGATCGCGCCGCCCAGATAGATCAGGCCGCTCATCCCGGTCAGCCCCGGCAGCAGGGTTACCAGCACCAGCAGCACGGTGTAGAACAGCACGTGCCAGCGCGTATAGACCACGCCATGCGTGACCGGCAGCATCGGCACTTTCGCACGTGCATAGTCGTCGCGACGGAAGATCGCCAGCGCCCAGAAATGGGGCGGCGTCCACACGAAGATGATCAGGCACAGCTGCAGGGCGAACGGATGCAGTGCATCGGTCACCGCGGTCCAGCCGAGCACCGGCGGGATCGCGCCGGCCAACCCGCCGATCACGATATTCTGCGGCGTCGCGCGTTTCAGGTAAGCGGTGTAGACCAGCGCATAACCGATCAAACCGCCGAACGTGAGCAACGCGGTAAGCGGGTTCACCAGCAAGGCCAGCACCAGCATCGAGGCGATGCCGAGCGACACCGCAAACACCAGCACCTGACGCGGCGTGAGCTTGCCGGTAGCGAGCGGGCGACGCGCGGTGCGAGCCATCAGCTTGTCGATGCGTTCGTCGATCAGATGATTGAACGCGGCCGCCGAGCCCGAGGCCATCCAGATGCCCAGCGTGCCAAACACCAGTGCGCGCCATGGCGGTATGCCTGGCACGGCGAGAAACATGCCGATCACCGCGCAGAACACCAGCAGCGCGACAACGCGCGGCTTGGTCAGTTGCAGATATTCGCTAATCAGATCCATCTCAATATTGCCCCAACTCATCATGCCGCTTCTGCGTGCGCGCCAGCGCAACCAGCAAGCTGAGTAGCAGCAGCTCGGCGACGCCATTGTGTGCCGTCGCCACCGCCAGCGGCAGCCCTAAATACACATTGCTGATACCCAGCAGCACCTGACTCACCAGCGCCAGCGCGATCGCAATGCCGCACCCACGCAAGCCACGGCTGGCCAGCTTGTAAGACAGCCACAGGAGATAGCAGAACACCACCAGCGCACCGGTGCGGTGCGCAATCTGGATAGCGCTGCGCGCAGCCATGTCAAGCACGCCGCCTTCGTAATTGACGCCGATGGCACGCGACACTTCGAAGCCCTGATGGAAGTCCGCCGGCGGCATCCACTGACCCAGGCATTGTGGAAAGGAGCCAGGGCCGTAACCACAAGCCAGCGCCGCATAGTTCGCCGAGGTCCATCCGCCCAGCGCAATCTGACAGAACAGCAGCACGATGCCGATCGCCACCAGCTTGCGCAGATCGGCCGTGCGGTCATCCGGCGTGCCCACCCCGGCAAACCGCAGCGCGGCGTAGGCCAGCAACGCAAACGTGGCCATGCCGCCCAGCAGATGGCCCATCACCACCACCGGCTTCAGCAACAAGGTCACCGTCCACATTCCGAGCATCGCCTGGAAGATGATCACCGCCAACGCCAGAACACAGATCTTCCATGCGGCCGGTCGCTGCAGCCCGATCGCCGCGAACAGCGGCAGCGCGATCGCCAACCCGCCCAGCAACGACGACCATTGATGTTCGCCGTGTATGTAAAGGCTTACTCCAATCGCCGCGAATACCGCGCCGGCGATCACCGCCAACTGCGCACTCCGCTTGCGCCAGCTGGCCAGCAGCGCCAGCGCCAGCACCAGTACGCCGAGCGTGCCGGCAAGGAAGCGATGCACCTGCTCGCGCCAGGCCTTGTGTGCCTCATACGGTCGATCCGGGAACGCTGCATCGGCGTGTGCCACCGCCTGCGCATGCTGCGGCCATGTCACCTGGCCATAACAGGTCGGCCAGTCCGGACAAGACAGGCCGGCATTGGACAGCCGCACGAACGCACCAAACATCACCAGCCCCAGCGCAAACACCGCCGCCAGCAACGACAGGCCGCGCAGGATCTTCATGAAACGCGGCGGCATCAGTGAATCACCTTCTGCAGATCCTTGCGCAACCCGGAAGGATCGAAGCCCGCAGGATACAGTGACAGCGCGGTGCCGTTGGATTCCACCAACAACGCGCTGACGCTGTCCGGCGTGGTCGGCCGGTACATGGCGAGCTTGCCGTCGACGTCGCTGCCAAGCTGCCAGTAGTTTCTGATGCCATCACGCTCGTCATTCGCCGGCGGCGTGCCCAGATAGAGCAGGCGCAGCCGCGACATGTTGCTGCTGAGCGTGACGCGTGCAGCGGCCATCTTCGTCAGCGTCGCCAGACACTGCGTAGCGCAATCCGGGCCGGCCAGCGCGACCAGGGTCATCCGCGGTTCGCTGTCACGCCAGGCATAGGGCTGCCCATTCGCCAACTGTATGGCCAGTTTCTCGTTGACGAAATTGCGCTGCGGCAGCACCGCTTGGCCGTTGCCCTTGGCGCCCGGCTGCCAGCCGGTATACGTCAGCAGACCAGCCACCATCATCGGCGCCGCAAACACCAGCGCGATCAACAGTAGAAACATGCGGCTTTTGCGCAGCGCAGCGGGGTCAACGGTATTCATCGAGCTTCCATCGGGTTTCATCGGCATGCTTGGGTCTGGTGACATGGGTGGGTCAAGATTTTCGCGGGGCGCGCTTGCGATTCACCACCAGCAGGATCACCACTGCCGCGAGCGCAAACGAGAACCACTGGAAAGCATAGGCGCGATGACGCGCCGGTGGCATCGAGGAGAAATCGAGCGTGTGCACGCGCTCATAGATCGAAGCCGGATCGGCATCCAGCGCCAACACCCGCGGATACAACGAGCGGCCCAGATCGCGGCTGATCTCCACTGGATCCAGAAAGATGCTGCTTTTCGGCCAGCGGGTCTGCCGCGCCAGCGCGTCGCCACCCATCTCGAACCCGACCGGCGGCGGCGGCACATACAGGCCCTGCAGGGTCACTTCGGTTGCTGGCAGCGGCGGCAACTGCGGCGCCTGTTCGGTACCGTTGCCAGGCAAAAAACCCAGATCCACCAGCAGCAACTGCGACTGGTCATGCCATTCGAACGGCACGAACACTTCGACCCCACCGCGCTCGTCATGCTTGGGGTTGTCCAGCAGATAGAACCGGTCGACCAGGTAGTGGCCGCTGACCTGCACCCGCGGAAACGCGTCGGAGGGTGGCGTCTGCGCGACCTTGGCGAAGTCTTGCAGCGGCGCAGACGACGATGCGGCATACCGCCGCAGAAGTGCTTCCTTGAAGTCGGCGCGATCCAACTGCCAGACGCCCAAACGTATGAACAGCAACGCGCCAGCAGCTGTCAGCAGCAGCGCCCACCATGACGGACGATGAAATCCGATCACGCGAAGCGCCTGCTGGCGGCCGTTATACTGCCAATGTCGAAATGGATTGGATCAATCACGTGGAAACCATCTACAAATATGCGCTGGTGGGGTTGCTGCTGGTGGTGATTTTCAGCCTCGGCCAGGCGCTGTACTTCATGATGACCGACAAGGACGACGACAAGCGCACGGTGTGGGCGTTGACCCGCCGTATCGGCCTGTCGTTGCTGTTGATCGGCATGGTCGCGCTCGGCATCTGGATGGGTTGGCTGCATCCGCACGACGTTGGCCAGTGATTGTAACCGGCCATACCAGCCGCTGCGCCTTATCCGCGACAAATCGCGCCGGCTGCGGTGGCGTCCGTCCTGAAGAACCGAACGCCCAGCCCAACCATTGAGGGGAGCCGGGCTGACCGGCAAGCCCTCATGTGAAGCCATTCACTGCTGGTAATAGTCCCGATACCACTGAACAAAGCGGCTAACGCCCTCTTCCACCGGCACCCTTGGGCTATAACCCACGGCCTCAGCCAGCGCCGACACGTCCGCTTCGGTGTCGGGCACGTCACCGGCCTGCAGGGGCAGCAGCTCCATCAGCGCCTTGCGGCCAAGGCACTGCTCAAGCACCTCGATATAACGCAGCAATTCCACCGGCTGCTCGTTGCCGATGTTGAAAATGCGATACGGCGCGAGGCTTGAGGCTGGATCGGGCGCGTTCCCGTTCCATCCGGGGTTGCCAGCGGGCACAGCATCCAGCGTGCGCAACACCCCTTCGACGATGTCATCGACATAGGTGAAGCTGCGCCTGTGCCGGCCGTGGTTGAACACCTTGATCGGTTCGCCGGCCAGAATGGCCTTGGTGAACAGGAATAGCGCCATATCGGGCCGTCCCCATGGCCCATACACGGTAAAAAAGCGCAGCCCCGTACACGGCAGGCCGTACAGATGGGCGTAGCTGTGCGCCATCATCTCGTTTGCTTTCTTGGATGCCGCGTACAGCGTCAGGGGATGCTCGGTGGGTTCGTGCTCCGAGAAAGGCATCAGGGTATTTGCGCCATACACCGAGCTGGTGGAGGCAAACACCAGGTGCTCGACATCGTGATGGCGGCAGCCCTCGATGATGTGCAGAAAACCGGTGATGTTGCTGGAAACGTAGATATGCGGATTCTGCGCGGCGTAGCGCACGCCGGCCTGCGCGGCGAGATTGATCACGCGCTGCGGCCGGTGCCTGGCAAACGTCGCCTCGATCGCCGCGCGATCGGCCAGATCCGCCACCACGTGGGTGTAGTTGGGGTGATCCATGAAACGCGCCAGCCGCGCTTTTTTCAGGTTCACGTCGTAGTAGTCGCTGAGGTTGTCGATGCCGATCACTTCATCGCCGCGCTCAAGCAGGCGCAGCGCCACGTGCGAGCCGATGAAGCCAGCCGTGCCCGTTACAAGAATCTTCATTGCGTTCTCATCAGGTCTGTCCATTTCATCCGACCACCCGCATGTTCATGCGATGGTGATCGATTCAAGCCACGCCACTCACAGCAGCCATCCCAGCACCAATGAAAGCTGCACCAATGAAGCCTGCACCAACAAAAAGCTGCCGGACTCAGAGACGCCCGTCGACCGCATCACGCGGCAACACATACTTGACGTCGTACAGCACCGATGCGGGCTTGCCGAACGCACGAATGCCCACGCTGCCGATCTCGGCGAATTGTCGATGGCCTACCGCCACAATGACCGCATCATACTGGTCCGGCTGCGGCGCGCCGATCAGGTTGATGCCGTATTCGTGCAACGCGGCCGCAGGCTCTACCCAAGGGTCGAAAATGTCGACCTGCGCGTTGTAGCCGTTCAGGGCCTCCACGATATCGACCACCCGGGTGTTACGCAGATCCGGGCAGTTTTCCTTGAAGGCCAGCCCCAGGATCAGGATGCGCGCGCGCACCGGGTTGATCCCCTTGCACACCATCAAGCGGATGACTTCGCCGGCGACGTACTGCCCCATGCTGTCGTTGGTGCGGCGACCGGCCAGGATCACATCGGGGTGATGCCCGACTTCCTGCGCCTTGTGGGTGAGGTAATACGGATCCACGCTGATGCAATGGCCGCCGACCAGGCCAGGCCGAAACGGCAGGAAATTCCACTTGGTGCCAGCCGCCTGCAGTACTTCCAGGGTGTCGATGCCCAGTTTGTTGAACAGCTTGGCCAGGTCGTTCACCAGGGCGATGTTCAGATCGCGCTGGGTGTTCTCAATGACCTTGGCCGCTTCCGCCACCTTCAGCGAGCTGGCTCGGTGGGTGCCCGCCGTGATGATGGAGGCGTACAGTCGGTCCACAAAGTCGGCCACCTCAGGGGTTGAGCCGGAGGTCACTTTGAGAATATTGGTGACGCGATGCTGCTTGTCACCGGGGTTGATCCGTTCCGGGCTGTAACCGGCGAAGAAGTCGCGGTTATAGGTGAGACCCGATACTTTTTCGAGGATCGGAATGCACACTTCTTCGGTGCAACCCGGATACACGGTGGATTCGTACACCACGACGTCGCCTGCCTTGATGACCTTGCCCAGCGCTTCGCTGGCCTTGATCAAGGGGGTCAGGTCCGGGCGCTTGGCCGCGTCGATCGGCGTCGGCACCGTGACGATATAGACATGGCAGCCGCGGATGTCATCCAGCGTGGCACTGAAACGCAGCCGTAAGGCGGCCGACAGCTCGTCGGAATCCACCTCCAGCGTGACGTCCGTGCCGGCGCGCAATTCCTCGACGCGCGTGCAGTTGATATCGAAGCCCAACGTGTCGTAACGCTTGCCGAATTCGACCGCCAGCGGCAGCCCAACGTAACCCAGCCCAACGATGGCGATCTTGGTGTTTTCCAGTGCCTGCATGCGGAACATCCCTGGTTTTTCTGGTTTTTGGTGGTGCCGCCCCGGTCCGGTGACCGGCTGCAACCGGGGCCAGAGTAGGCGAAAGAGGCATCGGAGCGGAAACGGGGGCGAAAAATCTGCGCAACCAATGCGAGCTACCTTATTTCTTGACATTGTGTTGTGATACTGTTCACAACCTGCTAGTCAATCAGGGGTGGTTGTCATGAAGAGCTTGTATCGCTTCCTAGCGTTATTCCTCCTATTGATACTGACCGGCTGCGCTACCGCGCCAGGATCTCCCGACGCTCCGAAGTTCAACGCCGAGGCCCAAGCCGTCTCCACGTATCACATCGGCGTTGACGACCAGCTGCAGATCACGGTCTGGCACAACCCGGACCTCAGTGTAAGCGTACCGGTACGCCCCGATGGCAAGATCACCGTGCCGCTGATCGGCGATGTCGTGGCTGGCGGCAAGACACCGGAGGAAGTCGCCTCCGAGGTCAAGGACAAGCTGCAGGCCTATGTGCGCGACCCGCAGGTGGCGGTGATCCTGACCGAACTGCGCAGCCACGAGTACTTGTCCCGCGTACGCGTAACAGGTGCCGTGCGCACCCCGGTCTCACTGCCCTATCGCCAGGGCATGACGGTACTCGACGCCGTGCTGGCGGCCGGCGGTACGACTGAGTTTGCCGCCCCGGATCATACCGAGCTCTATCGCAAGGACGGCGACACCACCCGATCCTATGCGGTGCGCCTGGGCAATATCCTGCAGCAGGGCGAATTGACGACCAACTATCCGGTGCAGCCAGGGGACGTCATTACCGTGCCACAACGTTCGTTCTAAGGTTAAAAACAGGGGACCGCCATGAACGATGAGATCACTCCGTTCGCCGCGATCGTCCCCGTGCTGGTAAGCGAAGCACGGCGGCGGCGGATCGCGCTGGGGCTTATATTTGCCGTAACTGCGCTGACCGCGTTGATCGTCGGCGCGCAGTGGCCGAAAAAATATAATGCGTCCACCACCATCCTGGCGCAGGAAAGCAGCATCATCACGCCATTGATGGAAGGTGCCGCGTCGCCCACGGCAAATGCCAACCGGGCCGGCATCGCGCAGGCCGTGATCTTCAGCCGCAGGGTGATGGGCCAGATCCTGGTGACCGGCGGCTGGATGGCCACGAACCCGTCTCCGGTGGAGCAGGATCGTCTGATCGAGGCGATCAAGGCCCGCACCACGGTCGTTATCTCGCACGACAACCTGATCACCATCAACTACCACGACTCCGACCCGAAGCGGGCGTATGACGTTACCCGCGAGTATGCCCAGCTTTTCATCAGTGAAAGCCTGGCTTCCAAGCAACGCGAGAGCCGCGATGCGTTCGACTTCATCAACGGCCAGGTGGAGGCCTACCGGAAGAAGCTGACCGACGCGGAAGACAAGCTCAAGGACTATCGCGGGGCCAACGCCGATGCACGTCCGGGCAGCGAAGCCGACACCGACGCACGCATCAGTCAGTTGCGCACCCAGATCGAGAATGCGCGGATGGACCTGATGGAAAAGCGCTCGCAGGAGGCCTCGCTGAACTCGCAACTAACAGGCGAGTCCGAAATCAGCGCGGTACAGACCACCGAAGGCATCGACCAGACCCAGCTCGCCAACCTGCAGGCGCAGCTCGACACGCTGCTGATGTCCTATACCTCCGACTATCCCGATGTGGTTCGCATCCGCCACCAGATGGAGGATCTGCGGCAACAGATCGCACAGGCTGGTCAACGCAAGCTGATCGCACCTTCGCCGGGTGCAGCCAGCGCGATCGAAAACAACGCGCAATACAACCCGCTCTACGGGCAACTGAAGAGCCAGCTGTCTTCCGTGCGCGCTGACGTCGCCGCCACCAGTGCGCGCATGGGTGCCAGTGAATCCATGCTGCAATCGGAGATGGATCGCAGCAATCGCATTGCCAACTCGGAAAACATGACGTCTGAACTGACCCGCGACTACAACGTCAATCGCGACGTCTACCAGGATCTGCTCAAGCGCCGCGAAAACGCCCGCGTATCGATGAACCTGGATGCCAAGCAACAGGGTCTCACCTTCCTCATCCAGAACCCCGCCGTGATGCCGCTCAGCCCTTCGGGCCTACGCTTCATGCATTTCGGCATTGCCGGGATCGTTCTTTCGCTGGCGATTCCGCTGGGCCTGTTGTTGGGCATCGCGCGGGTCGATCCGAGGGTGCGCTCGACCGCACAGCTTGAGCGCTCTACCGGCTTGCTGGTGCTGGCGACGGTTCCGTTCTACCCCACACCGCAGGATCGCCAGCGGGCACGGCTGCAGAACATCCTGCTGGGGATGATCGTGCTGGGTGTGGCGCTGGCCTATCTGATCTTGTTCTGGCTCAAGCTGAAGGGGATGGCATGAACAGCCCTGAAGACGACAAACTGCTAGCTGACTCCAGCGGCATCCCGCGCGGCGCAACAGCGGGCAGACTCCCGCAGCGCGCCTCGGCCGGCCATTCGATTGCGCGCATGTCGGAGAGCGGCGCGCTCGTTCCGCAGCAGCTCGAACAACGTCGACTTATCCACCGCGAGAATTCGGTACGCACCCAGTCAGATGCGTTTCGCGAGATACGAACACGCCTGCTCTGGCTCGGCGGAGAGCACAATTTCGTGACCCTGGTCGTGCCGGTGAGCCCTGCCTCGGGCGGCAGTTTTGTGGCCCGTAACCTGGCCACTGCGTTCGCCTTTGACGAAGCCAAAACCAGCCTGCTGATCGATTGCAACCTGCGCTATCCGGCTCAGCACACGGCGTTGGGAGTGGAGGTCAATGGCGGCGGGCTGATCGACTATCTGGAACATCCGGCCAGCGGCATTCAATCCGTACTGTATCGCACAGGCATTCCGCGGCTGCGCCTGATCCCGACCGGCAAGCCGCGTGAAAATGGCGGCGAGTATTTCTCTTCGTTTCGCATGCGCGCGGTGATCGATTCGCTGCGCTGCCGCTATCTGGATCGCTACCTCTTTCTGGATGGCCCGGCCATCAAGGGTTCGCCGGATGCGCGCATCCTGTCTGACCTGGCCGACTACGTAGTCGTAGTCGCAGGCTACGGCCGTGATACGCCGACAACGATCAGTCAGGCCGTTGCCAACTTCGATGCCAACAAGTTAGCCGGGGTAGTCTTCAATCACGCACCTTGATCTATCACGCTGATGTAGACGCTATTCATCGCGTCGCAAACAACAGGCCTAGCGACCTGTTTCACGGGGGGGGATGGAAACATGCCTGCATCTAGCACGCTCAGTTGCGCGATTGGGTTGGCACTAGCTATCGCCTCGGGCGCGGCATCCGCGGCGCAGTTCGACTATTCGCTGTTTGTCGGCATAAACCACAGCGACAACATCGATTTGGCGGCATCCAATCCCACCAGCGAAAGCGTACTTATCCCGGGCTTCAATTTTACCTACGCGCAACTGGGCTCGACCTTGCAGGCGAATGTTGCGGGCACCTTCGAATACTACGATTACCTCGGCAACGGATTCACCAATCAAACCTTCGTGCAACTGACCGGCAAGGCCAACTGGACGATACTGCCACAGCGACTGGACTTCACCGTCCAGGATTTCGCGGGAGTACAGCCGCTCTCGACGTTGGCCAGCGATGCACCGAACAATCTGCAACAGACCAACGTGCTGGCACTCGGACCGATCCTGCATTTTCGACTCGGCGATACGTTGCGCGGTCAGGCCGAGCTGGACTACATCAACAGCTACGCCTCGAAGACCAAGGAGTTCAATTCCTCACGCAGCCAAGCCGTGCTGCGCTTCCTCAAGGATCTTGGCCCCACTGACGTGCTGTCCCTCAATATCGAGAGCCAGCACGTCGATTTCAACGATACCCCGAGCACTCCCGCTACCGAAATCGACGGAGTTCCAGACGTCAACGGGACGGTGAATATTCCCAATTACACGCGCAATGAAGTGTTCGGCCGATATGTCAGAACGCTGGCGCACTTCAATCTCGATGTCTCGCTCGGCTGGTCGCAGATCGACTTCGACGGCGCACCCACAGCCTCCACCCCGCTGGCGCGACTGACCCTCAGCTGGCAGCCGACGACGCGCAGCAATCTCGCACTCACCGCCTCGCACCAATACTCCGACGCAGCGCAGGACATCATGATGCAACCCGGCCAGATCATTGCTGGCGCCGGCGCACAACTGGACAACAACACGATAGGCCCCGTGGGCCTCACCGGCCCGCAAGGCCAGACATCGCCCGGCGGTATCAATACCGGCGATCTCGTGATCGATCCGGAGGTGTATCTGAATCAGAGCGTGGGGGCTGACTACACCTACACCACCGAACGGTGGACCTTCAGCGCGGCACCACTGTATAGCCGGCTCAGTTATATCAACGACCCCACGTTCAATCAGAACGATCGCGGTGGCAGCGCGGGCGTCAGCTACCGCGTGACTGCGCTGCTCTCCCTCGGCGCCTTTGGCGACTACGAACGGTATGACTATCGCGCGCTCGACCGGCGTGACGACACCAGCGACTACGGTATCAGCCTGACCGATAAAAGGACGCCGCATTGGAGCTGGCAGGTGTCGCTGACCCATCGCGAACGCAACAGCACCGCATCAGGCCAGAGTTACAGTGAAAACGAAATCTACTTCGGCGTTGTATTCAAACGATGATGGCATTGCAGGAAGAGGCACTTCCCTGCCACTTCGGTAGCAACAATGAGCTGTTTGGCCTCTACCACGCACCCGCGGGCGTCGCCAGGAAAGCAGTTCTATTGTGCCCTCCGTTGGGACAGGATCTGATTCGCAGTCACCGGGTCTACCGGCAGCTGGCTGAGACGTTTGCTGCGGAAGGAACCGCCGCACTGCGTTTCGACTACTACGGTAGCGGCGACTCCGCTGGCCGGAGCGTAGACGTGAGCTGGACGCGCTGTATCGCCGACATCATCGTTGCCGCCAGGGAACTGCGCGCACGCAGTGGTTGCCCCGCGCTGATCGCCTTTGGTGCCCGTCTCGGCGGCAGCCTCGCCATCGCCGCGGCCGCCGCCGCACACTTCGCTGAGCTGATCGTCTGGGATCCCGTGCTTGACGGTGTCGCTCACGTGACGCGGCTCGATGCGTTACAGGCAGCACTTCGACTCGACCCCATGCGCTTCGTCAAGCCGCGCTCGACCCAGGATGCCGCCGGGCAATGGCTAGGCTTCGCGGTCAGCCCGCATTTGCGCCAGCAACTGGTCGAGCTGAACCTGCAACCGCCAGTGACCCGCACACTGTTGCTCGACTCGCTCCCCCCTGATGCCGCGCACGATTGGGATCTTCTCGTGGCGGCGGGCGCATCGGTGAAGATCCTGAATCCGCCGACGATCTGGGACGATCTCGATCGACTCGAACACACCATCCTGTCGCATGAACTGATCCGGGCGGTCACCGGTCACCTGCGCGAGATAGTGTGATGAGGGAGAACGCCTTCCGCTTCGGCCGCGCCCGACACCTGGTCGGTGTCGTAGGACTGCCAGCGTCGGCTACAGACAATGTAGGTGTGATCGTGCTGAACGCAGGCATGGTTCATCGGATCGGACCGTTCCGCCTAAACGTGGAGATGACCCGCCGTCTCAATGCATGCGGCTATCCCACCTTGCGTTTCGACCTATCCACTCTGGGCGACAGCAGTGCCAGCGCCGAGCTTGAATCCCGACCACAGCAGATTCGTGCTGACGTAGCCGATGCCATGACGTTGCTGGGCGAAAAATCCGGCTGCAAGGGCTTCGTTCTGGTGGGCCTGTGCTCTGGCGCTGAAAATGCGCACACGGCGGCCTGCACCGAGACGAGGACGGCGGGCGCAATTTTTCTGGATGGTTATGTCTATCGCACGGCGGGCTTCATGCTGCGCCACTACCTGCCAAGACTGTTCAGCCCCAAAACCTGGCGTGGCTTTCTGGCACGTCACCTGCGCAACAATCCCCAGCTTGCCGATGATGCGCCAGACTTCAGGCACGAGTTTCCGCAGCGATCGGCGATACGCACCGATCTCATCGGCATGCTCGACCGCGGCTTGAAGCTTTCTTTCATCTATAGCGGCGGCATGAGCCAATACTTCAACCACCGCCGCCAGTTTCGTGAATGTTTCGGCCGCGTGGCTACCCACCCAGGCCTCAGTCTCAGTTTCCTGGAGGACACTGATCACACGTACATCCTCGATACCGATCGCGATCGCCTGCTTGACGTCATCGAAGACTGGTTGCTGCACAACTTCCCTGTCGTCGCCACGAGCATTTCGGCATGAGCACGGCTCCCGCCGGCAGCATTCTCGTCACGGGCGGAGCGGGTTATATCGGTAGCCATGTGGTTCAACAATTGAGCGCACGAGGCGAGCGCGTCGTGGTAATCGACAACCTGTCCAGCGGCTTTCCTGAGGCCGTGCGGGGTGCCGAACTGGTCATTGGGGACGTCGGCGATTGCGCGCTGGTCGCGCACGTGATGGTCGAGCATCGGGTCGATGCCGTACTGCATTTCGCCGCGCATACTGTGGTTCCCGAATCAGTAAGCGATCCGCTCAAGTACTACGGCAACAACACCTGCAACACGCGCAACCTGCTGGCTTGTTGCGCGGAAGTCGGGGTGAGACAGTTCCTGTTTTCCTCGACCGCCGCGGTCTACGGCATGCCGGCCAGCGGCATTGCTGACGAGGACACGCCAACACAACCGATCAATCCGTACGGCAAGTCCAAGTTGATGTCCGAAACGATCTTGCGCGATTTCAGTGCGACCGGCGCAATGCGCTATGTGATCCTGCGCTACTTCAACGTCGCCGGTTGCGATCCGCAAGGCCGGATCGGCCAGTGCACGCCAAACGCCACACTGCTGCTCAAGGTGGCCTGTGAACATGCGGTCGGCAAACGCCCGAGCCTCTGTATCTTCGGCACCGACTACGACACCCCGGACGGCACCGGTATCCGCGATTACATCCACGTCGATGATCTTGCCACGGCGCACCTGCGCGCGCTCGATCACCTGCGTAATGGCGGCGAGTCGCTGACCCTCAATTGCGGCTATGGTCACGGCTACAGCGTGCGCGAGGTGATCGATGCGGTGCAACGCGCCAGCGGCCAGTTGCTGCACGTGATCGAACAGCCCAGGCGCCCCGGCGATTCGCCGATGATGATCGCCCAGGCCGACCGGCTGCGCCGCCAGCTTGACTGGGCGCCGCGGCATGACGATCTGGACTTCATCGTACGCACGGCGCTGGCGTGGGAGCGAAAACTTCTCGCCTGAGACTTGGCGATGCTGATTCAGCTGCCACGGCGAACTGGCGGCAGCATCCTGCAATTCGCCGCGGGCCATCGAGCACGCACTGCCGGGGCTAATCTCGTGCACCCAGATCGGTGCTGAACGTCACCACGAACTGGTTGCCGGGGCCACGTACATCGATGCGCCAGCCGGATGTGTAGTCATGATCCACGGTGGTCCAGTCCACCACGCTCAGTGCCGCGTTGGCCGGTGACACGACCGTCATCTTCAGATGGCCGGCCGTGGCCGAATTGCCGCTGATCGTCGGTTTGACTGGCACGTTGACCTGGAAGATCGCTTGCGTGCCGTCACCCAGGCTGAAGGTGTCATGCACCGTCAACGTATGATCAAGGAAGTCGATGCTGCGCTGCCACGACTGCACCGCCGGATTGCTGTCGTAGGCCGGTGTTAGATCGGCGCTGGCGTGCACCTCGCCCTTGGCGCCGGTGGAGGTCACCCGCATGGTCGAGGTGCTCGGTGCGACTTGCCGCACGACAGCGCCATTGTGTTCGAAGCGCACGACGTTGTTGGTCCCGGTGCCCTGCTGGATACCGCTATGGCTCCAGATATTCTCAGTGACTGCCAACCAATCGCCCGCAAATAGCGTGAAGGCTCCCTGATCCTGGTGGGCGTGACTCTGTTCGTAGGGGCCAGCGCTGAAATCCAGCCACATGGCAGCCTTGTTCCAACTTGTTCGCGCAAACAGCTGGCCCACGCCAGTGGCGTGATAAATCAGCTGGGTCGGCGGCATGCCATCGCCCCCAGCCGGCAGCAAGTCGTAGCGGAAATTGAATCCGTTGGTCATCTGGTCGATTGAAATCTGATGCAACCACCAGGAAGCCGCCTCGGAGGCAGCCGCGTTGTTGGTCAACTTGCGTGCTTCGAGCACGAGCTGGCGTTCGTAGTCGTAGAGCTCGGGTATCGACACGCGCGGCTGATCGCCGATCGGTGCAAAGCGATCAAGCGTGGGCACCGTGGCGTTGATCCAGTAGTAAATGGTGTCAGTCAGATGGCTGTTGGCATTGGCCAGGTCGGTGCCGGTTGCATCGCGCCACAGCCGGTAGAGTCCGAACAGAGTGCGCAGAGACGCCCCATAGCTGGTCCCCTCCTGGCTGCCGCCACCAGGCAGCGCCGCAAAATACTTTTCCAGCATCGGCAAGCGATCGTTCTGCAGGTAGGCCTTGAGCTTCGTGTCGTTGCTGGCCAGCGCCCAGTACATGGTTGCCTGCACGAAGCTGTAGAAATAGTTGTCACCGGGATCATCCACTGCCCAAGGCTTGCGGGGAGTGCGACGCCCACTCCAGCTCGCCTGATACGGATTCCAGACATTGAAAGCCGCCTGATCGGCATAGGCTTTCCAGCGGGTCTTCTGGGTGGCCGTCAGCAGCGGCTCGCACCAATCGTAGGTCAGCGAAAGCGCCATCAGCATCGGGCCGACATTCAGATACGAATCATCGGCGATATCCGGCAAGTTGCCGCTGGCCATCGCAGCTTCGGCGGTACTGACCTGATTGTCGACTGTGTCCACCGCAAGCTTGCCGTAGCGCGGCTGGCCCGTCAGTTTGTACATGTAAGCCGCATCGGTTGCGCTGAAGCCGTAACCCGGATCACCCGCAACCGCACGATCGACAAACCCCTTGAAGCGCTGATACTGATCCGAATGCTTGTCCACATAGGACAGATCCAGATTGATCGCCGAGTACGCCAATGCCGGCTGGGCCGCAAGCAAAAGCACCAGCATGGCCGTAGTCGACATTAATCTGCGCACAAGGGCCATCACACATTCCACTGAGTGGCGTGAAGAAAACGCAATTCAATCCGGCACCGACGATGTATCCATCATCTACGCTTGTGCACGGCGTTCCAGACATAATGCGCCATCAAGATGACGGACGTGGACCAGCCGAGCTTGACGCTATTCCGGTAGATTCGCCACTGCCAACGCGCGGCCATCAACTTGTTGGCAGATACAGAGCCGCTGCGCACCACATACCAGGCCAATGGATAGGTATCACCCACGCGAATCGCCCTGCCAGCCCGGCGCACCATTTCCAGCCAGAATACATAATCCTCATGACCCACCGCCTGGAACGGCGCGTAGCCAATACTCCGGTCGAACATGCCGGTTGAATGGCAGATGCGGTTGCTCTTGAGCATGTCTTCGAACGACACCGATGCTGGTGGCCGCACGCGGGACAGCACCGCGCCGCTCTCCGTCACCCTGTCGTATGCGCTATAGCTGACCATGGCGCCAGACTGGATCATCTGCGCGAGCTGTAGCTCGAGCTTGCATGGATCCCACCAGTCGTCGCTGTCCAGAAACGCAACGTGGCTGCCGCTCGCGGCGGCAATGCCGACGTTTCTTGCGGCCGCGACTCCACCGTTGGCATTCAACCGGATTGCCCGGACCCGACCATCAGCGGCGGCATATTCCTCGATCAGCGCCCAGGATTGATCGCTTGAACAGTCATCGACGGCAATCAACTCCAACGCCCGATGAGTTTGCTGCAATACCGAATCAATCGCTTTCCGCAGGAACTTGTCTGCGTTGTAAACCGGCATGACGACACTGACAAGTTCTTCTCGCACGATTTTGCACTCTTCACGTGTCACAGCAAATCGGAGTCAACGTACTAACAATGCCAGTGAAGCACCTACGCCTTGGATCATGGATCAAATCAAGGATGCAAACCACTGCATGGGTATTTTCAGAAATACCTTGTATCGCGTTGGCCGAACATTGCAATGCGCTCATCTTCGAGCGGAACAAAAACCCTTCGCCGTGCGCAAGCGGCCTTGCCGCGATGCCTACCCACTGCGCCGATTGGACTCAGCCAGGTGAGCGATTTGGTGGTGGCGGCAGCTCAAAATCGCGGTACTCGTGCGGATTGCCGCCCTTGCCCGCCTCCGCAGCCTTGATGATGTTGTATGCCTCGCGCGCGGTGACGTAGTGCAGCACGTGATTCGTACCGTCGTTGTAGACGCTTTCGAGATGCTCGTGCATCGCGTCCATTTTCGGACCGAGCAGAGTATCCATGTCGCGCTCCTGCGTGCCGTGGGTGTGAACTTTGACAAATACCCACTCCGGCCGCCCGACAACATGAACGCCGGTGCGCACCCAGGCATCGACTCGCTCAGGCGTTGGTGGGCAGGAACGACGGACATCCGCGTTTTCGATACGCGGAATCAGACCGAACTTGCGCTGGCGCCAATTCAGGCCCAGCGGCCCCTGAATGATCATCAGATCCCCACTGGCGCTGCCTCCGACCCGCACCGCTTCGCCCGAATCGTGCGATTTCGGCCGGTTGGGATCGTCGGTTGCGTAGTAGATCGAATTGACGGTGCTGGTCTGCGTGTCACTCGGTGCCGAGGGCAGCGTGAAGTCGGCGTAACAGCCCAATTCGCGAAGCAGGATCAACTCGTTGTTGATGCCGCACCAACGCCCGTCAGCACGAGAATTATCCAGGCTCCAGTTGCCGTGGATGAAACCGAAGCGCAATTGACCACTGATGGGGTCGCGCGACAGTGCGCCGTGCTTCTCGTGCAACAAGTCGCAGAAGCGGTGAATCGTGGCGCAGAAGTTTTGCTCGGTATCGTTGTCGTGATGCAAATGGATCTCGATTTCGCCGAATCCTTCCGCACACAACGCAGCGAGCTTGTCGAGATGCTCCTGGACATACTCCTCTTCGGGATAGAAAAAACTGTGTTGCGGCCGTTGGCCGTCCGCATCGCGGTGGCGACTCGCCATGGCACGATAATCGCGACACCAGCGATCCATCCGTTGGCGCTGGGTAGCCAATTCCACCTTGCCCCACATCGGCTCGAAATGGTCGACGAAGCAGAACATCACATGCACCGGCGTGCTGACAGCGGAAGGACGTCGCCGCCGCAGATAGTTGCCGAGCCATATCTGCATGTTGCGCGCGCGGATGGCGATACCGATGGCTATTGCAAAGAACATGAAAAGTACAAGAAGAACCAGAAGAACGGCCACGGCATGGCTGATCATTGACAAGCTCCTGTACGAAATTCGAAGACTTTCGTTACTACCGCACTTCCCCGACAACTGTCGCGCCCGATGTTGCGGACGGTCGTCGGCATGTCGCTATGCCGACAGCGCCGAAAAAGTAAACCCACTCGCTCGCCATTCGGGTAGAAGCGCCGCCAGCATGTGTGTGGAGCGATCGCTATCGTCGTGCATAAGCATGACGTCACCCGCACTCGGCGGTCGTGCACGCAACAGCTCGATCAAGTCGGCAGGTGGCTTGCGTTGATAATCCAGGGTGTCGTAGGACCAGTAAGTCAAATTGCGCCGATGCCACGCAAAGTGCAGCATCAGCGCGAGCGAAAATGCACCACGCGGCGGCCGGAAGCGATGGACCCTGGCACCATCAAAAGAAGCGAGTATCTGATCCGTACGCTCGATTTCCGCCAGTTGTTTCGATAGCGGCAATCCGCTGAAAACCGGATGGCTGTAAGAATGATTGCCGAGTCGATGTCCCTCGGCAACGATACGCTCGACCAGTTGCGGGTACCGCTCGGCCTCGCGACCAATCAGAAAGAAGCTGGACTGGGCACCATGAGCGCGCAAAAGATCAAGCAAGGCCGGGGTATGTTGCGGGTTGGGGCCATCGTCAAAGGTGAGGTAAATTGTCTTGCCGCGACTTTGATCCTTGGTCAACACCACGGACTTTGGCAACCAGCGCAGCACAGACATCTTTTTCGGCCGGTAAATCATTCTGACGATCCGGTTGAAGGATAAGACGGCATGGTTGGCGGCCGGCAAGGGAGCGGTGGACGCAAAAATATTATGTCATCGTTATTGCGCCTGCGGCCTGACGAGACTTGAAGATCATCGAAAGACTTCAAATGCAGGGAGTACTAAGTTCCGTAAATGCTGGCGTACCTCCTGGCCATGGTCCGGAATGAACCTTGCTCAAGCACCCAGTCGCGACCTGCCTGACCCATGGCCTCGGCGCGTTCGCCGTCGGCCAGCAACGCAACGATGGCATTCGCCATATCGACCGGTTCGCGTTCGGTGACGAGATGGCCATTGACCCCTTCCCGGACGATCTCCGCGTTACCGCCTACTTTCGTCGCCACGATTGGAAGGCCTGCTGCACAGGCCTCCAGCAGCGCGATTGAATAGCCTTCAGTCACTGAAGACATGACGAAAAGATCCAGGGCCGACAACAACTCATGAATGTCGCTGCGATCACCAAGGAAAAACACGCGGTTGGCGATACCTTCAGCGCTGGCCAGCTCCATCAATCCCGACCTCAGTGGTCCGTCACCTATCAGCACCAATGCACTCTCGGGTAACTGCTCCAGTACCCGTTTAAAAGCTCGAATCAGCGTGGCGTGATCCTTCGCCCAGGTGAGGCGACCGACGAAGCCGGCCACGCGGGTGGCTTGCGGCAACCCCAAAGCAGTACGAAGCCGCAGCCTTGCCTCGGCGGACGCCGGATGGAACTTGTCCGTGCGTATCCCATTGGGAATGGCAGTGACCTTCTTCGAGGGCACATCCGACCGCTGGGAAAACTCCTGCTGCGCAGTTTCGCTGACAGTGGCGACGACATCGGTGAATGCCATCGACTTGCCATAAAGCCATTCGAGCCGATTGTCGCGCCAGGAATAACTACGTGAGTCACGCTGGGCGACGGCGCGCGTCACTCCCATGCCGTGGCGTGTGTTGACGACGCGGCGCAGTGACAAGCCACGCGATGCCAGTACAGCGTAGTAATGGGAAATCGCGTTATGTGTATGCAATACCTCGGTAGCGTGTCCACGCATGAATTTTCGTGCGCGAAGGATTGCGCGAAGATCCAGTCCACGGCGCTTGTCGCATGTCTCTACGGGAACACCCAGCTCGATGAGCTCGGACGCCTGCGATCCAAGCTCGAATAGACAGATCACCTGGCATTGATAGCCGGCCTCCTGTTGCGCCCTGATCAGGTCGATGACAACGCGCTCCAGGCCACCCCGGTTCAGCGACTCGACAACGTGAGTGATATTCACGCAGCCCCCGGTTCGCGACGTATGACATCGGCGGACATTCAAATATCCCTGCTCGCGCGCTTCCCGGCCCAGATCAGCAACGTCGTAAGCACCGGCAATCTTCCCTCCGCGAAGCGGTGATGCAGACCTTGCAGGTGCTCAATGTCGCCGCGAGTCCAGCATCCAAGTGCAAACGTCAGCAGCAGGTAGGCAACCGAAAGTACCGTGCCCCCAGCCAGCAGGTTGGGCAGCGGCGCCCACAAGCCTCGAAACGGTAGTGCGACAACGGCTGCCAGCAGCGCGGCCAGGATGATGCGTGAGAGTCGCGGCCAGTCAGGATGCACGCCGCTGACTCGCATGGCCATGATGGTCATCGCACTGACGGTAAAGATGTTGGCGCTGACGCAGGCAACCACTGCACCCGGAAGCCCGTAGTTAAAGGTCAGCACATAGTCGAGCAGAAATTTGAGGCCACCGTTGATCACGACCAGGATCAGAATATTGCGTTGCCGGTCAGCGCTGACCAGCAGACTGGACGCGCCCTGGCCGACCGTACCCAGTGCACTGCCAAACAGGCAAACGGCGAACACCGGGGCGGCCGCGGCATAGGACGCGCCATACAAGAACGCGATCACCGATCCTGCGAATACGCCACCAAAAGCAACCAGGGGCGCGGCGAGCAGCGCCAGGTAAGACGTCGCCGCAACAAAACGTCGCCCTGCCATTGACATGCTCCGACTCAAGGCATTCGCCATCATGGGCAACAACAACGCGCCGAGCACGCCGGGCAAAAGAAGTGCCGCACCCGTGGCAAGCTGGAACGCCACCTTGAATTGCCCGGCCGCCGCTGGCGATGCGAACAGGTTGAGAAACAGCACTTCGACGTCACTCGCCGCGATAAAGCCGACCGTGATCGTCACTGCAACGAGACGCATGTGGCGCACGAGCCGCCGGCGCAACTCGGGCGGCAACTGCGTGCCGGCTCTGGTAGGCGGAATCAGATGCATGGTCTGACGATGCGATATCAGGTAGAACACCGCACTGGAAATCGCGAAAACCACCAGAAACCCGCCCGCCGACGCATTCATCAACCACGCAATGATGACCATGGCCAGGTTCAACGGCGTCGCAATCAGCGAGACAGTTGCCGTTGCACGGAAGTTTTCGAAACCTTTGGCGAGGGAGATATTGAACATGTATGGCGCACGCAGGCTTACGGTCACCACCAGCAGGCCGAAAAGCACCAGGTGATCAAATCCCGGCGCCAACCGATTGCCGGCGAATACCGACAAAAGAGCGGCCGCGGCCAACACCAGAATCAGGCACGTACGCTGCGTTCGACGCAGGAATTCGAGCAACGGCTGAATCAGCTCCTCCCTGCCGCTACCACGCAACTCGGCGACAAACTTGATGACCGCGCCGGTGGTCCCCGCATTGGTCATGGTCACGCCGACTGATACCAGCCAGATGATCAGGCTGTAGCTGCCGAAATTCCGCGGACCCAGATGTCGGGCAATGAGAATCGAGGTAAGCAAACCGAGCCCGTACTCGGTATAGATGCCGACGGACGAAAATAGTGTGTTGCGAATGGCGCTCGAACGCGAGTTCATTGGTACGCCAAGAGGATTCGGACGACCACGTAAAGCACGACCACGGCCACGGCAGCAGCGGTTGCCAGGCCAAGCGAATCGCGCGCCAGATCAAATCCCGGCAACGAAGGAAACCGTCGGCGCGCGTTGGTATAGGCGGCGACCACCAGGGCTGCGAGCAAGTACAGCACGATGGCGTAGCTTCGACTGAGAAAGAACGCCGCTCCTATGCAGCCACTGAGTGAGAGCAGCAAGGTCATGGCGATGGCCCGCTCGTCGCGCCAGGTGGCAGCTGCCTGAGCGTCCGCAAGCTCGGGTTTGTGGCGCAGCACAATCAGGGTCATCCAGAAGCAATAGCCGACAAAGCCCAGCCACAGGATAAAACCCACAAACCCCGTTTCGGCCAATACCAGCACAAAGGAATTATGTGCGGTGAGATTGTTGTAGTCGGTGAAATTTCCTGCACCCACACCGAACAGCGGATGCGAAATGAACATCTGGAAGCCTTCATACCAGGCATCCACTCGACCGCTGGCCGACTCCTCCCCGGGACTTAGATCCTGCAGTCGCGAAGGCAGCAACACCAGCATGGCGACCAGGGCCGCGCCGCCGAGCAGGGCGGCCGTAGCCAGGCCGCGCCTGCGCCAGAGGTAAACCCCGAGGATCAGCGCAACCGCGAGCATGGCGCCTCGCGAATCGGTCAGGTATATGCCACAAAGCAGTAGCGCGGCCGCAGTGAGCCAGAACACTCGCCTGATGCCAAACCAACCGCCGCCGCGGCTGAGATAAATAGCCATCGGTAGCGTGAGGACGAACAGCAATCCTAGATCATTGGGGTCGTTGAAGATTCCCACGTACTGGATCCGTCCATCCTGGATCAGCGGAACGCCAGTCCAGCCAATGCCGGTCTGCGACTGTTCAATGCCATGTACCGCCAGCACTGCCGCGCATAGCACGAACACCGACATCACGATGTTGACGCGGCGAATGGTGGTGGTGGCATTTGCCAACAGGACAAACGCAGCCACTATCGGTCCGAATTCGGTCAACTGCGCAACCGTGCCACCAAGCCAGCCATTCATGATTTCGGAAAACATCATCACGAGCAGGAATGCCGGCAATAGCACGTACTGCGGTGCGGCGAAGTTTTTTTGTCGCGAGAACAGCCAGCAGAGCACGGCGATAATCAGGACGACAGGCAGCAACGGCAGATGAGCCGGAACCAGCGCCGGGTATTCCTGTGGCCGGATCAGCACCAGCACCAGATACAAGATGATAAATGGAAACATCCAATTCGCCGGAAGGCCTGATAAGTCGCGGGATCTAGCTGGTGCGCAGGCGCCCCCCATAGGCGAAGACTTCCGGCAGCGCTGTCATCGCGGCGAACCAGGTAAGGTCCATTTCACGTTCGACATGCAGTCGACGCAACGCATGATGTGGCATTGAACCTAACCGGTTCACACCCGTAAGGTAATTGCAGGCCATCCGGTAACCGGCCTCTTTTGCAGCTGCGATCACCTGGTCATCGTAAGCGTCGGGCCCACCCACCGGGTAGGAGATAACTTCCGCTGGAACCCCAAGTTCGCGTTCCAGCGAATGTTTTGACTGGCGTATCTCCGCGACCATCTCGTCCGGCAACAGCTTGGCGAGAATGCGATGGGATACGCCATGCGAACCGAATTCCATACCTGCGGCCTGCATTTCCCGCAGCTGATCCCAGGTCATCGGACGGCATTCTGCATGCGCTCGTGGCAGCGGCATGCCCCAGCCATGCTCCAGGCCGGAAATGATGGTCGTCTGCGTAGCAGCATCCAGCCCCTTGAGTCCGAAGAGCAATTCTTCGGCAACTTTCCGGCGCCCGGAAAGCGTATCGGGCAGCGCTTGATCGATGCCGAGTTCAGTCACTTGCAGGCGGTCGGCGGCGCTTCGGCAAAGCGCATGCACCAGCCAGTCGTAGACGTATGGCGTACCGCTGTCGATGTGCCCGGTCGACACGAAGAAAGTCGCCGGCACGCCAAGCTCACGCAAAATCGGAAACGCAACGCTGTAATTATCCTCGTAGCCGTCATCAAAGGTCACGATAAGCGGCTGCGCGGGCAATGGATGCCCCGTATCAATGGCCGTGATGAGGTCATGAAAACTCATCGGGTCGTAATGTCGTCGCACCAGCAGCATTTGCTCGCGAAATTGCTCCGGGGACGCACTGATCAGATTGAGGTCGAAATCGAAAACCTCGACGTCATCCACGTTACGCACCCGGTGATAGGCGAGGATGCGTAGATCCCTGCGCAGTGCCCGACGCAATGAAGTAAGACCCGGAAGGACGCCGATGGCGCCGCAAAAGTCGGCGAGTCGCTGCCGTTTGCCTGGCTGCGGCAAACGCCCATCCACGCTGTCGGTTGCGCTCAACCTGGACATGGCACGCTCCATACCCCTCGCGAACACGGCAAGCGCCTGCAGGCCCCCCCGGCAACGGCACGCAACATGCCAGAACCAAGGCCATTGCTCAGCAGTGGCGTTCCGCGAAACCTCGCCTCGCGCAGGCGGCCTGGCACTGTCGACGTCATGCGTTAACCCCTATCCCCCGCAAGCCCCTCGATGAAGCGGAAACGCCCCTGCAGATTACTGCACTTTATCGCCCTGTCATAGATTGGCGCAGATACTCAATAGACTGGCATCCGGCCTGTCCGAACTTAATATCAGCACGCATATACTACCCCTAAGGGAATAGCCTAATAGGGATTATTCCGAACGCCACCCGCGTTGCGTATTCATGCCAACCTTTGCTCAGGGAGGCGCTCCGTCGACAGGTTGGCTTTACGTCTTTCGTCGCTGCCGGGGGGCCTGTGCTGGAGGGATATAGCATCGTTTATTTCGGCAACGACTGGTATGCGGAAAACCGCACCAGCAGTCACCACGTGGCTATGGGTTTAGCCTCTACGCTACCCGTTCTGTATGTGGACTCGCCGGGGTTGCGAGCACCGCAGGCCAGCGGGCGCGATCTTCGGCGCGCGTTTCGCAAAATCAGGGCAGCGTTACGTGCGCCCACGCTCGTCAGCCACAATCTCTGGCATTGCACGGTGCCGCAGTTGCCATTTCGCCGGATACCCGGCGTCGAATCGCTGAACCGCATTTTTGGACGATGGGCCGTGCGGCGCGGCATGCGTGTGCTGGGCAACACCAGGCACCTTTCCTGGTTTGTTGTGCCGCATCCGGGAGTTCTTGCCCAACGACTCGGGGAGGATCTCTGCGTCTACTATTGCATCGACGATTATGCCGCCCACCCCGGTGTCGACACCGCACTGATCACCGAGCGCGACTGGGAACTCACCAGGCGCGCCGATCTGGTATTCGTCGCGCCACCAGCGCTGCTCGCAGCCAAGCGGGCAATCAATCCGAATACCTGGTTTTCGCCACATGGCGTGGACGTGGCGCTGTTCAGTCGCACGATGGATCCGGCAACCGAAGTACCCGACGCTGCAGGTGATCTGCCGCACCCCGTGGTGGGGTACTTTGGCTCCATCCATGAGTGGATCGATGTCGAGCTTATCGAATGGCTTGCCCGCGAACGACCGCAATGGACGTTCCTGCTCGTTGGCTACGCTGCCATCGATGTCTCCCCGTTGCGTGCGCTCGCCAACGTCAAACTTGTGGGCGCCCAGCCCTATGCGGATTTACCGCGATGGGCCAGAGCGTTCGATGTGGCAATCATCCCCTATCGACTCAATCGACAGGTCGAGAATGCCAATCCGCTCAAGCTGCGTGAATACCTCGCCACCGGCAAACCAGTTGTAAGCGTGAGCAATCCGGAGATCGACAAATTTGCGCGCTGGGTGCGCATTGCCAAAGGCCGCGAGGCATTCCTTGCCGAGCTCGAGAACGCGTTGCGCGAGGACTCGCCGGATGCCGCAACCGAGCGCTTGGCGGCGGTGGCCGATCAGACCTGGGATCATCGGGTCGGTGAGGTTCTCAAGCAAGTAACATCGACACTGGCATTGCGTCGAACATGATTCGCTACGCCACACAGGGATCCGGATGAACGCCGAAATTCCAGGGAAATTGCGCATCGCGATCATCGGCGCGGGGTACGTCGCGCGATATCACATCGCGGCACTTCGCCGGCTCGATTTCGTCGAAATTGTGGGCATTTGCGATCTCGACGGCGATGCTGCACGCAAGCTTGCTGCGGCCTTCGGCATCGATTTCGTCACATCGAACCTGAACGAGCTCGGTGCCCGGCAGCCACACGCGATGTATGTGCTCACACCGCCGTCGAGTCATTGCGGGCTGACCCTGCGGGCGCTGGACATGGGGTGTCACGTCTTCGTCGAAAAGCCGATGGCCGAGTCAGTCGCCGAATGTGACGCCATGATCGAACGTGCACGCGAAAGGGGTCTGGTGCTCTCGGTCGATCACTCCGATCATTTCGATCCGGCTGTCATGCAGGCGCTGCAGCTGGTGCAATCCGGCGCGTGTGGCGATGTCATTGCCGTCGATGTGCTGCGCAGTTCCGACTATCCACCCTATGCTGGCGGGCCGTTGCCCGGCATGGTCAGGCAAGGCTCCTACCCGTTTCGCGACCTCGGCGTGCACGGCCTTTACGTACTGGAATCGTTTCTCGGAGCGATCGGGCATCTCGATGTGAAGTATCGCTCCACCGGCAACACGCCGAACCTCAAGTTCGACGAATGGCAGGCCAACGCCGAATGTGCGCACGGCAGCGGACGCCTCCTGCTGTCGTGGAATGTGCGACCCATGCAGAACCGCCTGATCGTGCACTGCACCCGCGGCATTATCGAGGCCGACCGCTTCCTGCAGATTTGCCATGTCCGGCGGGTACTGCCGGGCCCGAAATTCATCGGCATCGTCATGACGGCGTTCACCACGGCGCTATGCGATGTCTTTCGCGTTCCGTGGAACGTGTTGCGCTTTGCGACGGGTCGGCTCAAGCCATCCCCGGGCATTCAGCGCGGCGCGCAGGAATTCGCGCGAGCGCTGCACGAGGGGCGTCCACCGCCGGTGACCGCCGAGGAAGGCCGGCGGCCAATCAAGCTGATGGAACCAGTGTGCGCACAGGCCGATGCAGAACGCACCCGTGAGCTTGAAGGGCGCATCACCGCACTGGAGCCGGTGGATGCGCTGGTGACAGGCGCGGCCGGATTTCTCGGCCGCGCACTGGTCGCGGCACTGCGCGCCCACGGCCAGCGCGTACGCGTGCTGGTGCGGCGCCCCAGTACGGAATTCGACCCGGCTGCAGGTGTACAAGTCGTCGTCGGCGATCTTGGCGACCCGCGTATCGTCGAACATGCCATCAGCGGCGCACGTATCGTCTACCACGTCGGTGCCGCAATGCGTGGCGGCCCGCGTGATTTCGAGGCGGGCACCACATGGGGTACTCGCAACGTCGTCGATGCCTGCGTGAAACATCGGATACAGCGGCTGGTCTATGTCAGCTCGCTCAGCGTGCTCGATCATGCCGGCCGCGATCCGGCGGTCGCGATTACCGAGGCATCGCGCCTCGAACCCTATCCCGCGAAACGGGGCGCCTACACCCAGACCAAGCTGGCTGCGGAAGCGCTGGTGTCCGACGCGATACGCGACCACGCGCTGCCTGCCGTGATCGTGCGCCCGGGCCAGATCGTGGGACCGGGAGCGCAGCGGGTGACCCCGAACGGAACCTTGGCGATTGCCGGCCGCTGGATCGCCGTCGGCCCTGCATCACAGACCCTGCCGCTGGTGTACGTCGACGATGTGGTCGATGCGCTTCTGCTGGCGGCAGACGCGCCCGCGGCAACCGGACAAATCATCAACCTCGTCGATCCGCAGACGATCACCCAGGGGGACTATCTACAACGCGTCAAGCACAAGCTCGGAAGCGAACTACGGCTCGTGCGGCTGCCCACCGGCATATTCATGCTGCTCGCCTCCGGCGTTGAGCTGCTGGGGAAGTTGCTTGGCCGCAGTGTGCCGCTGACGCGCTACCGGGTGCGCTCGTTGCGACCGTTGGCGAATTTCGATATCAGTGCAGCGCGCAC
>Ga0302226_10000307_pt1 | contig 44356 bp, 45 predicted proteins | sample II_Palsa_E3_3_FD_193524 | JGI IMG/M metagenome (GOLD analysis project Ga0302226, IMG submission 193524) | Peat permafrost microbial communities from Stordalen Mire near Abisko, Sweden - II_Palsa_E3_3 | ecosystem: Environmental > Terrestrial > Soil > Palsa > Peat permafrost | place: Sweden...
TCGACCCAGAATTTGGACCACTTCTCTTCAATCAGCGATGGATCGTATGCCTTGGGTAGTTCCTGACTCATAAGCTTTAAGGGTAGCAGGAAGCAGGAAAGCAGGGGATAGAGTGTAGAGGATAGAGGATAGAGAGAACGAAAAAGGGAGCAGCTTTCGCCGCTCCCTCTACGTTGTATTCTGCCCGGGTCTAGAACGGGTTCAGCTTGTCGAGGCCCTTCTTGGGCTTGTGCTTGCTGGAGCTCTCGTCGTTCTTGTCTTCCTTGGGGGCCTTGGTCTTCTTCTTCTTGCCGTTGGCCGCGGTGGCAGGCGGTGGCGCGCCAGGGGCGGTGGTGTGCCCTTCTGCTTCGTTCACCTGATCAGGAGCCTCGGCAGCCTTTTCTACTGGCGGCAATGCGGTGCTCGTAGCCTTGGGCATGGGCAGACCGTAGTTTGGATCCTGCGCGCCGGTGGCGGCAGGCCGGTCGCTGGCGCCCGTGCCGGTTGCAGGAGCTTCGCTGCCGGGGGTGACGATTTCCGCGCCGATGCCAGTGCCGGTTCCGCCGCTCGAAGCAGCAGGATCCGTATTGGTGGGCTCGACCTCGGTGACGGTCTTCTGAGAATTATCCGCGGCTGCTGAGCCGCTCTCGCTGGGAACGTCCTGAAGCGTTGGTGGCGCAGCCGCTGCGGGAGCCGCCGGTGCTGCGGAGGTTTCGGCCCCGGTGCCCGCTGCCGGGGTTGCTGCGTCCGTGGCGGGCGCCTTGGCACCAGGGTTCGGATCGAAGGCGTCGCGGTAGTCTGCCATCAGCTCCTTCATGACCACGGGTGCCGTGGTCGGCGTCGGATCCTGAAGTGTGGGCATGCCCATTCTGGCGGCGGTGACGGTGTCCGGCTCGCGAAGGAAGAGCAGTTCGATGCGCTTCTGCAGGTTGTACTGCGCGCGGCTGCTTTCAAGCTCCTCGCTGAGCGCTTCCTGTTCCTTGGTGGGCGTGGGGATGGGGAGGTTCATGCCGGTGAGGCGTTCTTTCGCGTCCTCCACATGGGGAGCGGCGGAGTGGTACAGCACGACACGGCGGTAATCCTCGGCAGCCTTGCTGTCGTAGTCCTCCAACAGGCGACCCTTGGCGCCTTCAGGAAGGCAGCGGGTTCCGGGCGGGAGCTTCTTGGTGCAGACGACCTCGGAGCGGACGACGGCGGCTTCCGCTTCGTATGCGTCGCCAATGCCAATGAGCACATCGTCCATGTGGCTATAGAGCGGGTAGGTGTCGACGACGGTCTGGTAGCGCGCGATGGAGGCGGGCCAGTTGGCGTGGGTCGCGTAGAAGGAGCCCAGCTCAGCTTCGCGGTCGGCAAGAACTTCCTGCACTTCGCGAAGCTTCTGGCGGGCGTCATCGAGAATCGGCTTCGGCGCGTCCGGATACTGCTTGAGCATGGTGCGGTATTCCGCTTCGGCATGCGTTGCCTTGGAGTAGTCGCGATCGGGAACGTCCATCTGCTTGAAGTAGATGTCGCCGATGCGCAGCTGCGCTTCCGCAGCCTCGGGCACGTTGGGGAAGAAGGTGATGAAGTCGCGATATTCCTGTTCAGCTTCAGTGAGTGCTGCGCTGCCGCCTTCCTTGTACCAGGCGTCTGCCACGGCCAGCTTGGCGCGCATCATGTACTGCGAGTCAGGGTAAGTGTCGAGGAGGGTCTGGAGGTCGAGGCGGCCAATGTCGTAGTGGCCGCTGGCAATCTGGGCTACGGCCTTGTCGTAGAGCTGCTTATCCGGCAGCTGCTGATCCTTGCCGATGAGCGGGTTGTACTTGGCTTCCTTCTTCTGCTCGGCCTTGGTGTCCTTGGTCGCGACGACGCGTTCGGACTTGGCGATGTGCGACTTCTTCTTCTTGCCGCCGAAGGTGAGGGTCGACGAGGCAGACGTTGTCTCCTTACCCTGAGCATCCACGGTGGTGTTCTGGGTATCTGTTACGGTTCCCTTGCCTACCTGCTGGGTTGTGGTCTGCTGGTTCACCGTCTGGGTGTTCGCGTCCTGCGCGCGCAGCGCCGGTGCTCCAGCAAGCAGCGCGACCACCGCGAAGCCTGCCATAAGGCCTGCCCGGTTGCTGGGAAAGAAACTGCCAAACTCTATGCGCATCCAAACTCCATCTGCTGCGGCGTGGCCGCGAACTCCATCTGCTGTGCGGCGTTAGCCGCCAAATTTAACTGCCCGGCGGCCGTCTCCGGAGCAGCTTCTATTCTATCTGGCGAAGCGCCCGAATCGCATCCGCCGGGGCGATTCTTCCTTCGTCCGGCTGTTCCTGCCTAGCTTGCCGCGCGGGCCACGCGGAGGAAGTCGCGTGCGTTCTCCTCGGTCTTGCCTGGTTGAAAGATGGCGGACCCGGCGACGAGCATGTCCGCTCCTGCTTCGACGACGCTCGCCACGGTATCGTGAGCGATGCCGCCGTCAACTTCGATGCGATAGTTGAGGCCGAGCTCGTGGCGGAGGCGGCGGAGGTGGGCGATGCGCTCGATGGAGCGGGGAAGGAATTTCTGGCCGCCGAAGCCGGGGTTGACGCTCATGACGAGTACATGATGCACCATCGAAAGGACTTCCGAGAGCATCTCTACCGGCGTGGCAGGGTTGATCACCACACCCGGAAGCATGCCGTGGTCCCGAATCAGCTGCAGCGTACGGTTCAGATGGCGGCAGGCTTCGACCTGGACGGAGACCATGTCGGCGCCGGCCTCGGCGAAGGCGGGGATGAACTCGTCGGGGTTCTCGATCATGAGGTGGCAATCGAGGGGAAGGGTGGTGACGGGGCGGATGGCCTTAACGACGGGTGGGCCGAAGGTGATGTTGGGGACGAAGTGGCCGTCCATGACGTCGACGTGGACGATGGTGCCGCCGCCGGCAGTGGCGCGGCCGATCTCGTCGGCTAGATGCGCGAAGTCTGCGGCGAGGATGGAAAATGCCAGTTCAATCATGAGGAGTTCAGTTTAGCAGCGCGAGGGCGCCTGACGTATGCTGGGGCCGTGTATACGATTGTGTGGCAGTTCACGGTGGAGCAGCGGAATGTGGATGCGTTCGTGGCAGCCTATGGGCCGCGTGGCGACTGGGCCGAGCTATTCCGGCGGGCACAAGGTTTTCGCGGGACGACGCTGCTGCGCGATGCCGCAGATGCACTCCGCTATGTGACCCTTGACCGGTGGGACTCGTTGCAAGACTTTGAACGTTTTCGCGACATGTTTGGGAGGGCATACGAGGACCTGGATGCGAGCTGCGAGTCGCTGATTTTATCCGAGCAACTGATCGGCAGGTTTCTGGAAGAAAGTTAGACTAGGTCGTCTGGGGTGACGGCTTTGCGGGTGCGGGGGCGTTTGGGGAGGACGGGAACTTCGCGCTCGACGCCTTCGCGGCCTGCGTGGATGATTTTGGTCTTGAGGGCCTTGGCGGCTTCGCGGTCGGCGGGGGAGACGGGTGCGGGTGGGCCGAGGGCTACGCGGGCGGCTCCGTTGAGGATGCGGCGGATGGGCCAGGCGGCGTCGGGGTTGGGGAGGAAGACTTCGCCGGCGCGCTGCTTTTCCGGGCGGTAGTACCAGCGGCGCAGCAGGGAGAGGTGGTCGCAGAACTCGGCCATGTCGGGGGCGGATTCGGCGTGCATGGCGAGCGCGTCGATGGCGGCGCGAGCGCGGTCTTCGGGGGTGAGCGAAGGCACAGCCTCGGGTTCGGGTTCGAGTGGCACGGGCGCCAGCATCAGCGGCTGCGCAAATAGGCTGCTGCCGACGGCGGTCTGCTCGCGGACTGCGCGGACGCCGAGGGTGGAGAGGCGTTCGGGGCCGCAGAGTTGGCCGTGCTCGAAGAGAAAGACAGCGGCGGCTTCGGGCCGGGTTTCGTCCGCGAGGGGTGCGGCTTCCTGGAGGATCAGCGCGCGCAATTGATCGATGGGGCGAACCAGTTCGTCGGCGAGCAGTGCTGCGGCGCGAACCTTCTCCCACTGCTTGTGCAGAGTGGCTGCGCCTTCGAAGTCCATGGCCTCGCTGGCGGCGTCGCGCTGGGCAGCGACTTCGTCGAGCAGCGATTGCCCGCGGGTGAGGAAGAAATCGAAGACGCGCTGCGCCTCGCGCGCGTACTGCTCGGGGGTGCAGGCCTGCGGGTTGCCTTCCTTGCACGGCTGCATGCACTTGTTCATCTCGCCGTAGACGCAGCCGGGATGCTCAGGATAAGGCTCAAGATCTTCATAGCAGCGCCGTAACAAAAACAGATCGAGCACGGCATCGCAAGTGCGTTCGGCGGCAGCCCGCGACGGGAAGGGACCAAAGGATTCGCGGAGGGACTTCTTGCTGAGGCGATTGGTGGAATAGACCCGGGGATGCGGTTGCGACATCGTGATGCGCAGAACATACGGTGCATGCAGGCGCAGCCGCTTCCGGGCTTCCTCAGGGCCGAAGGCGGAGCGCGCGGCGCGATAGAGCAGGAGGGTGGATTCGAAGTCGGAGCCGGTGCGCGTCCACTCGATCCAATGAATCCGTGCCCGTAGATTCAGGCGCTTTGACGGAACAGGTTGGCCGTTTTCGTCGAGGACCTCGGGCGGCGCCAGCAGGCGGCGGAGGCGGCGGCGAAGGTCCGCAGCGCGCGTGAGGTACGGTTCGGCGGAGGGATCGGCGCCGCGCAACGCGAAGACGCCGGGCGCGGAGGGGATGCTGCGCAGCAGTTCGTCTGAGCTCTCGGGGAGAAACTCTGCTCGGTGCTCGAAGGCGAAGGGCGCAGCCACAGATTGGATTTTAGACGGGTTGCCAGATTTTGGATTGGCTGAGGTCTAGCTGCCAGCGACTGTCATGCCATCGACGCGCACGGTTGGCACGGCGCCTGAGCCGCGGAACTCGAGGTCGTTGCCTATGGCGACGACATTGCGGAAGATGTCTTTGAGGTTGCCGGCGATTGTGATCTGCTCCACCGGATAGGCAAGCTCGCCGTTCTCGATCCACAGGCCGCTGGCGCCGACGGAGTAGTCGCCGGTGACAAGGTTCACGCCGTGGCCCATCGTCTGGAGGACGTACAGGCCAGAGGAGACGCCGCCGATGACTTGCTCGGGCGTAAGCACGCCCGGCTCCAGAAAATAATTGCCGCCGCCGATGCCAGGGGCGCCCGCAAGTCCGCGCGAGGCCTTGCCTGTCGATTGCATGTTGAGCTTGCGCGCGGTGTAGGTGTTCAGCATGAGGTGCTTGAGGATGCCGCGCTCAATTACCACCGTGCGACGCGTGGGCAGACCATCGCCGTCGAAGGGCGACGTACCGAAGCCTCCGACGCGCAAGTGCGTGCCGTCCTCTAAATCATGATCAAAGACCATCGTGCCGTCGTCGATCATCGTGATGTTCTCGCCAGCGACCTGCTCGCCAAGCTTCCCGGAAAACATGCTCGAATTTCTGTAGATGGAGTCGCCATCCGCGGCCGCCAATAGATTGCCCATCAGGCCGCGCGCAACCTCCGGCGCGAACACGACAGGACAGCGCTGGGTGGGGACGGGGCGGGCGCCGAGGCGACGAAGCGCGCGTTGTGCTGCGATCTGGCCAATGGATTCGGGGCTTTCAAGCAACTTGGCGGTGCGTGCGGAGGAGTACCAATAGTCGCGCTGCATTGCGCCGGTCGCGTCCTGCGCGATGGGAGTCACGGAGAAGCCGCAGTAGCTGCTGCGATACTCGCCCGAGAAGCCGCGCGAGTTGGTCATGAAGCGATGCAGGGTGCTGGCATCGAAGTCCGCGCCCGAGGAGTTCTGGATGCGCGTGTCGTAGGCCATGGCAGCGGCTTCGCAGCCACGAGCGATGTCGATGCGCTCGGCCGGGGTGATTGCGTCGACGTCGTTGAAATAGAGCGCGAGCGCGGAGACGTTGTTGGATCCAAAGGCCTCGCGCTCAGGCAGGCCAGCGAAGGGATCGACGCCGGTGACGCGCGCGAGTTGGACAGCCGACTCGATGATGCGCGTGACGCCCTCAGGCGAGAGGTCGCTGGTGGAGGTGCTGGCCGTGCGGCTTCCCGCACCCTCAGCAAACAGGACCCGCAGGCCAAGAGCGCGCGAACCGGATTCGGTGAGCTGCTCTACCTGGCCGAGGCGAACATTGACGTGGAACTCTTCGCTCTCCACGGCCACGGCTTCGGCGTCCGTGGCGCCGAGTGCCAGCGCGCGTGCGACGGCCTGCTCGGCAAGCTGCTTCAGATCGGTGGCGTGCGCTGCGTTTGCGGTCGTGCTCAACATGCTCTCCTCAACACGCTTAGGCTACCGGCGTGCCCGAAAGGCGGGTTGCGCGGCCGTCAGCGGCGGCATGGAAACGTGCGCCAACCGGGCAGTGCTCGGAGTCGCTCTTCAGCTTATGCTCCACGTGCGAGACCGCGCCGGGCGTGTGGCGCTTGTGCAGCTTCAGCGGGCCATGGCACTCCTTGCAGCGAAACTCGGTGTCGCCATCGAGGATCGCATCGGCAACGGTCTTCACCTTCCAGAACGGCTCATAGCCTCCGCCAACTCGAACGCGGCGACGCTTCACTTCGCACTCGTAAAGCTTTTCAGGAGTGATTGCAACTTTGGTTGCCATAGTGTTCCTTCTTGTTGCGGTTGAGAGTGCGTGGGAAGTTCTCGTCCTGTGTCCAATTCAAATTTGAAAATTGCTTAGTGGCCGGTACCGCCAACGGTCATGCGGTCCAGCTTGATGGTCGGCATGCCAACCCCGACAGGAACGCTTTGGCCGGCTTTGCCGCAAGTGCCAACACCTTCGTCGAGTGCGAGATCATTGCCAACCATCGACACATACTTCAGCGCTTCAGGCCCATTGCCGATCAGGGTTGCGCCTTTGACGGGCGCGGTGACGACGCCGTCCTCAATGAGGTAGGCCTCACTTGCCGTGAAGACAAACTTGCCGCTCGTAATGTCGACCTGGCCGCCGCCGAAGTTCACAGCGTAGAGGCCGCGCTTTACAGATTTCAAAATGTCGCCGGGCTCATCCTCGCCGTTCAGCATGTAGGTATTGGTCATGCGCGGCATGGGGATGGACTGGTAGCTCTCGCGGCGACCGCTCCCGGTGTTCGGCATGTTCATCAGGCGCGAGCTCAGCTTGTCGGACAGATAGCCGCGCAGGATTCCATTTTCGATCAGCACCGTTTCCTGGGTGGCATTGCCTTCGTCATCCACGTTGAGCGAGCCGCGGCGGCCAGGCATGCGGCCGTTGTCGACCACGGTGACTTTGGATGACGCAACCTGTTGACCGATGAGGCCGGCGAAAGCGGAGGTCTTCTTGCGGTTGAAATCGGCTTCGAGGCCGTGGCCGACAGCTTCGTGGAGGAGAACGCCGGGCCAGCCGGGGCCGAGCACCACTTCCATCTCGCCAGCCGGAGCAGCGATCGCGCCAAGCTGCAGGATGGCCGTTCGCGCAGCCTCGCGTGCAAAGTGCTCGGGAGACTTATTGCCCTCAAAGAAGTCCAGCGTGATGCGTCCGCCACCGCCGCTGGTGCCTCGCGCGGTGTTGGTCGCGTCTTTGGCGATGACCGCCACGTTGAGGCGAGCGAGGGGCTGGGTGTCCGAGGCATAGGTGCCATCGGAGGCAGCTATGAGGATGCGGCGGAGCTCATCGTTAATAGACGCGCGAACCTGCGTGATGCGGGAATCGTAGTCGCGGGCGGCCTTGTTGGCGCGCTCGATCAGCTTGAGCTTCTCGGCGATCTCAGCGTCCGCGGTAACGCCGGTGACGGGGTAGAGCGAAGGTGTGCGTGTCTCGTTAAAGCCCTGCACACGCTGGGTTTGCGGGCCGTTGGCGATGAGCGCTGCGGTGCGAGCGGCCTTCAGCAGGCGCTCGGGGCTGAGGTCGTCGGTGTAGGCGTAGCCGGTGCGCTCGCCAGAAAGAACGCGAATCCCGCAACCTACGCTGATGCCTTGCGCGGCTGTTTTGACGATGCCCTCGTCCATACCCAGGGACGTCGAGGTAACTGCCTCAAAATATAGATCCGCGAACTCGCCACCTGCGGAAAGCGCCTCCCCAAGGCATCGTTCCAGGAGCCGCTCGGTGAGTCCGAGGTGGGTCAGGAAGTAACGCTTATGGTCCGGGGTGTCAGATGAAAGAAGGTTTGGAGCGGAGGCCATTAACCTAATTGTAGTCTTATAACACTCGAAACCCTGCCCCCGACGTGATCAAACGCATCATCACAGCAAATTTTTCTTCCAATAACCGACTCCCGGGGCTCGATACGCTCCGCGCGCTGGCGATTGCCGTGGTGATGGCCTTCCATCTGGATGGTCTGCTACCGGACATATTCGGCCCAATCGAACGCTTCGGATGGATGGGCGTGGACCTGTTTTTCGTGCTCAGCGGCTACCTAATCGGTTCGCAGCTGCTGAAGCCGGTGCACGACGGTCGAGGCGTTTCGCTACTTGATTTCTATCGCAAGCGCGCCTATCGGATCCTGCCTGTGTATCTGGTTGTGCTGGCGCTGTATGTGTTCTGGCCGCTGTGGCGTGAGGCGCCGGGGATGTCTCCGCTTTGGGAGTTTCTCACTTTCACCGAAAACTTCTTCGTCGACTACTCCATCAACCACGCCTTCTCGCACGTTTGGTCGCTGTGCGTGGAAGAGCACTTCTATCTGCTGCTGCCGATGATTGTGCTGGTCCTGTCCCGGAGAGCTGCGGCCTGGAAGACCATCACCGTGCTGGCATTCTTCGTCGCGCTCGGCCTGACGATTCGCAGCTACGAGTACTTCCATGTGCTGCTGCCGATGGGCCGCGACAGCGACGACTTTAGTGTGCGCTATATCGAACGCATCTACTACCCGACCTACACCCGGCTCGATGGGTTGCTGGCAGGCGTGGCGCTGGCGCTGATGCGGATCTTTCGGCCGGCGTGGTGGTCTGCGATATTGCAGCGGGTGAACTGGCTGCTTGCCGGAGGCGTGGCGCTGATGGCCTGCACGCTTTGGATCTTCGCCGATCGCCTCGGCCCGGTCGGCACCGTGATTGGGTTTCCGCTGATGGCGATATCCATGGGAATGCTGGTGATGGCCGCGGCCGACAGGCGATCCTGGTTTGGAAGACTGCGCGTTCCGGGCGCGAAGCTCGTCGCTACGCTCGCTTACAGCCTCTATCTCACACACAAGGAGATCGCGCATCTGGACGAGCATTGGCTTCCGAAGCTGATGGACGCGCGCGACTGGAAGTCTGTCTGCGTGCTGGTGGTGAGTTGCCTTGCTGCAGCGGGACTCTTCTATTTCGCTATCGAGCGGCCGTTCCTCGCGCTGCGCGATCGCCGCGAGGGACGCCCCATCACGAATTTAGACCAGGAAGCGCGCGTTGAGCCCGCGCTCTAATCGGTGCAGTACGAGCTAGCGGCCGTGCGAAGGGTCGGCGCTGCTGGCTAGATCCATGTCCAGCAGAACCGTGGGGACGCCGGGGGCATAGCAGTTGCCGTCAGCCGCGTAGGTGCTGGCGCAGGCGCGGGTCAGCTCCGGCCGGCGGGGCGACTGAGAGTACTGCCAGGCAATCAGGTCGCCGCCCGGACTCAGCGTGATGACGCCGGCTGAGGACAACGGCTTTGCATTCACTGTGCATCCCGGTGCGGGCGGGCAGGCGTCCTGCGCGTCGAACATGGCGATGGGATGCAGGTGATTCTTTATGACGTGCGCGCGGATGTCTTCGATGGTGGTGATGGTCTGGCCTGGCCCATTCGGCACCGGCTGACCGCTGGCATAGACGCCGGGGCGATAGTCGCTGGACGCCACAGCCTCCGTCCACGCGAGCAGATAGGCCGCCTGCTCCTCGAGCAGAATGCCGCCCTCTTCCTGGTCGAGGAAAATGATCGTGTGCGGCGGAAATCCTTCGCTGCGGGCCGCTGCAATGGCGACCGCTGCATCCTTGCGCGCGAGTTCGGCAGGCGAGGTCCCGCTCTTCTGTGCTTTCAGAATGTCGTTGTCCAGCCGGCCGTTAGCCAATGCGAGGAAGCCCCACCCTTGTTGCCGCAACACGGCGCGCTTGCCCGTCCAGGTGTTCGCGTTCTCCCCCGGAGGGTTGGTCAGCCAATAGCCGGCAAAGGCGAAGGTCTTGTGCAGCGTGGCCATGTTGGCATCGCCGGGATAGTCGTTGCTATCGAAGCCGCGGAAGCCTCCCGCAACGGCGCCGGTGGCTTCGGCAGCGGGAGTCGGATTCGCGGGGGAAGACGACGCTGTCGGGTTGACGGTGTCTGCGGCATGCGTGGCGCTGCTGCCGCGTGAACAGCCGCTGGCAGTCACGATAGCGAGTGCAAACCCGAGATGCCGAAACGCAAACCCCATCTTTCTATCTCCCTTCTTAAGGGTTAGTGCCTTCGAATCCTTAACCTCAGAGTACAGGTACTTGGATGTAATTTCAGTCACAGCGGTCGAGACCGTCGGATTGGTATCTTTCGGTCTACAATCGCTGTGACGCATCGGGTTAGGCTTTGCCGGTCTCATTTCAATATGAAGGATTCACTCCATGCCACCAGTGGCTGACCCACGTTATCCCGTCGGCAAATTCACGCCGCCTGCAACGATTACGATCGCGGACCGCAAGGCAGCGATCAACGCGCTTGAAAAGATGCCGGAGTATCTGCGCAGCGCGCTACGCGACCTGGATACCATTCAGCTGAACACTCCCTACCGCGAGGGTGGTTGGTCGATCCGGCAGGTAGTGCATCACGTCGCAGACTCGCACGGCATTGCGTTTTACCGGGTGCGCCGGGCTCTCACCGAGGACTGGCCCACCGTCCACGGCTATGACGAGCAGGCCTTCGCAACCCTGGCAGATTCCGTCGCACCGGCGGAGTGGTCGGTGGAATTGATTGAGGCGGTGCACGCTCGCTGGGTATTGGTGCTGCACTCACTCACCGAGCCGCAGTGGAAGCGCGGCTATAAACACACGGAACGCGGCCCCTGCACGGTGGAAGAGGTGACGATCCATTATGCGTGGCATGCGCGCCATCACCTCGCGCATATTACGCATCTGCGAGCGCGAAAGGGCTGGTAGCCGGAGCGCGTTGATCGGGCGCACATCGCTGCGGCGGCGATGGTGCTACTCTTCGGCTTATGCGCCCGCCCAGAGCTTCTTCCGCGGATAATCAACCCGCCCAGGCAGCCACTGCCCAGACTACCGTATCCATCGCACAGCAGATTGAGGAGTTCCTCGCGCAGCATCCTGAGGCTGCCGTGCTCGAAGACGGCAAGGTGATCTTCGATCTGCGCTCGGCTAAGGCGTCCATCAACACGGAGCACGAGCGCTGCACGCTTCACCTGTGGAGTGAAGAGCGCAACCTGGTGCGGCAGATCGTGTCGGTCACGGAGCGCTCTGAGACCTTGCGGCTCGACACGCAGCGCTTTGGCCACGCGCAAACCAAGCTGCTGGAGCTGGTTGCCTCGCGCGAGCGAAGAACGCCGACCACGCGCGAGACCGCCCGGCAACGCTATGTGCAGACGCTCGAACGTGCGCTGGCGCGCGAATTTGCGGATTGGAGTTGCGACGGATTCCGCACCGCGATGGACCTGGAGCGAAGCTTCGGACCCGCCTACGCGCGTGGTTCTCTGCTGCGCGGCACTGCTGCCTGGGCCGTCATCGGGGTCAACGAGCAGGAGAGCGCGACCACCATCGACGGCATTCTCACACTGGGTATTCTGTGGCTGCACCACTGCCGCGAGCATGCCGGCGGCCGGCGTCTCTACCAGGGTTTGAAGGTAATCGTGCCGCGCGGCGCCGCAACGTTGACCCTCGCGCGCATGGCATGGCTGAACGACGAGGCAGCAAAGTGGGAGCTCTGGGAGTTCGAGCAGAGCAGCGAGGAACTCGTGGAGCGCGACCCCAACGATCAGGGGAACCTGCGTACCCGTCTGGTGCATTTGCCCGACGAGCAGGCGGCGCGCGAACGCTTCGCCGCAGGTATTGAGCAGGTGATGCAGCTGGTGCCTGCGAACGAGCACGATCGCGTGGAGCAGCGTCTGCGTAATACGGCCGAGCTTGCGTTTCTTCTTCACGGCATGGAGTTCGCGCGGGTTCGGATTGGGCTCGCGCCGAACAGCTTCGCGCACACACTCGAGGTCACAGCAGGAGTTGGTCCCAACGAAACTCCTCTGACCGCTGAGAATCGCGAGCAACTGGCAGAGATGGTTGCCGAGTTGTTTGCGCGTCGGCGTGCAGCCGAGCCGTCTGGCGTGTTTGCGCGCCGGCCCGCGCCAACACTTCGCAGGATCGGTTCACCCATGACTGCCTCTGCGCACACGCGCATGCAGGGAGGCCGGAGGCGCGACGTCGGCACGGCCACCCAGGATCCGCTGTATCGCGCGGCACCCGAGCGGTGGCTCGAGTCGATGCTGCGCCAGGATCTCGCGCCGCTTACACGCAACCTTGCGCCTCAACCGCGACCCTCTCCGCAGGCGACTAGAGAGCGCTTCGACAGCGAGATGGATCCGGACTCGATTGGTAATCGCGCCGACACGGCGCCTTCTGTGCGAGAGGCTGACGGGAATCAATATCGGCCCGTAGCTGAACAAAGCCGCGTGATTCCGCGGCTCGACGCGCAGCATGTGTACTCGCAGGTGCCGGCCATTGCTGGCGTTAGCGATCATGGCCTGCTCGATCTACTGGGCGTGACGGCGGACGGTCGGCTTGCGGTGATCGAGCTGAAGGTCGACGACGATCTGCACTTCGTGATGCAGGGGCTCGACTACTGGATTCGCGTGCGGCAGCACCACCTCCAAACTGCCGACACGGTTACCGGCCTCGGCGAATTTCAGCGCCACGGCTATTTTCGCGGCGTCGAACTTTCGCCGCTGCCGCCCCGGCTGTATCTCGTTGCACCTTCGCTGCATATTCATCCCGCGACCGAGACCCTGCTGCGCTATCTGTCGCCTCGGGTGGATTGGAATTTGTTAGCGCTCGATGAACGCTGGCGGCAGCAGATTCGCGTGGTCTGGCGTAAACAGGGCGGTCACTAAAACCCTGCACCGCCTGGCCCACGAACGTCATCCAAGCCATTGAAGGAGATTTACGATGGCGACCGCGACTGCTATTAACAAGACATTCAAATTGGGTGGCGAGCTGGAGATTCAACGGCTTGGCTATGGCGCGATGCGCATAACAGGCAAGGGAATCTGGGGTGAGCCGGACGACCGTGAGAACGCGAAGAAAGTTTTGCGCCGGGCCGTCGAACTGGGCGTGGACTTTATCGATACGGCAGACAGTTACGGCCCTGCCGTAAGCGAACGCCTCATCGGCGAAGCACTGGCGCCTTACGAGAAGGGCACGGTCATCGCAACGAAAGCAGGGCTGACGCGGCAGGGCCCCGACAAGTGGCTGCCGGTAGGGCGGCCCGAGTATCTCGAGCAGGAAGTAGAGATGAGCCTGCGCTGGCTGAAGCGCGACCAGCTTGACCTCTGGCAGCTGCATCGCATTGATGCGAAGGTGCCGGTGGAAGAGTCGCTCGGTGTCATCAAGAAGCTGCAGACGGCAGGCAAGATTCGCTTCGTCGGTCTGAGTGAAGTCACCGTTGAGGAGATCAAACAGGCACGCAAGGTAATCGACATCGTCAGCGTGCAGAACGAGTACAACATCTCGAACCGTAAGAGTGAGGCGGTGCTGGAATACTGCGAGCGCGAAAAGATTGCGTTCATCCCATGGTTCCCGGTCGCGTCTGGAAAGCTCGCACAACCGGGCGGGAAACTAGATCAGCTGGCGAAAAAGCATGGGGCTACGGTCTCGCAACTCTCGCTGGCGTGGCTGTTGCATCGCTCGCCTGTGATGTTGCCGATTCCCGGCACGTCGTCGGTTAAGCATCTTGAAGAGAATGTAAAGGCCGCCGACGTAACCCTGAGCGACGCCGAGTGGCAGGAACTCGAAGCAGCCGCGAAGTAACTCAGCCCATCCAGGCGGGCGCGGCGTGAAGCTCTTTGTCCGGCTCCGGAGAGAACGAATCCGAATCCGCGTCCGCGTCGCGGCTGGTGAAGAACGCTTCGACTTTGTCGATCACCTGCGCGCCGCGTTTCGCCTCGAAGATCTCGCGGCGGAGCGTGGCGCCGCCGGGGACGCCGTGCGTAAACCAGCTGGCGAACTGCTTCATGCGTCCAATGGCGTCGCGTTGCGCGCTCTCGTGGTTGCGCTTGAGGCGTTTGGAAAGGTCGTCGTCTGCTGGTCCGAGAACTTCGGGATGCTCAGCGACTTCGGCCATGAGGCGGTCGAAGTAATCGCGGATCATGCGATAGCGATCCATGTCGGTGGGCTTATCGTAGATGCCGGTGCCAGTGGTTTGTTTGGACGCCGTGTACTGCGCGATCTGGCGGAAGATCCAGGGATTCGCAGGCGCGGCGCGGCCGATCATTACCGCGTCGCAGCCCGTGGCTTCAACCATGGCGGCGGCGTCTTCGGGGGTGCGGATGTCGCCGTTGCCGATGACGGGGATGGTTACAGCGTCCTTCACCGCGGCAATCCACTCCCAGCGCGCGTCGCCGGCGTAGCCTTGCTCGCGCGTGCGGGCGTGTAGTGCCACGGCGTTGAGGCCGCAGTCTTCGGCCATCTTTGCTAACTCCACGCACACGATGTTGGAGTCGTTCCAGCCCATGCGAAACTTCACGGTGAAGGGAATCGAGACGGCCGAGCGGATGGCTTCGAAGATCTCGCGGATGCGCGGGAGGTCGCGCAACAAACCGCTGCCGCCGTTGCAGGAGACGACGCGCTTGGCCGGGCAGCCGAGGTTGAGGTCGACGAGATCGAAGCCGGCGTCCTGGCAGATGCGCGCGGAGTCGGCCAACGTGGCGGGGTTGGAGCCGAAAAGCTGCGCGGAGATCGGGTGCTCGTCTTCGTAGTAGGTGAGGTAGCGTTTGCGCTTGGTCTCGCGCATGCGGCTGAGGCCGTCGGCAGAGGTGAACTCCGTCATGATCAGGCCACAACCGGAGACTTCGTTGGTGGTCTCGACGTCGACGTCTGCGGGCGAAGTGGACGGAGCAGCGGCAGGATTGCTAAACATGCTGGCGTTCTTGATGAAGCGACGGAAGACTGTATCGGTAACACCGGCCATCGGCGCCAGCACGGTCGCCGGGGCGATGCGCACGCCGCCTATATGCAGCTCTGCGGGCACACGCGCCGTGTGAGGCATGGCGCGCGCTGCTGTAATCGCCGAGTTATCCCATTCCTTCTTCATGTAGACGTCGCTTGGCAAAGTTTCTAGTCTGTCGCGTGGTGCAGGGTGTATGAGCAAGAAGAAAGGCCTCCGCGCGTTGCAGAGGCCTCTCGGTTTCGTGGGGCGCGAGAGTTACTTCGCGGCGTTACTTTGCGTCGTTGGCAGCGATCTCGGCCTTCTTCGCATCGGTCGCGGCGAACTTGCGACGGAAGCGCTCGATACGGCCGGCGGTGTCGACCAGCTTCTGCTTGCCGGTAAAGAACGGGTGGCAGGCAGAGCAGATTTCGACCACGATCGCGCCCTTGTGGGTCGAACGTGTGTCGAACTGGTTTCCACACGCGCACTTCACGTGGGTCTCTTCATACTGGGGATGAATCGCAGTCTTAGGCATTTTGTTTCTTTCTAGCATTCCCGCCGCAGAACGGTTCGCTTGCACGTTGTGGGCTCAAACGTACATCGATGTTCCTGTCGCGCTGCGAGCTTGGGCCCCGACTCCCGGGGCTTCAGGCGCTCCTACTAGTTTACCACCAGCCGTCAAATCGACTTAAGTGCCTCACGGTACGGCGTTTAGCTTCCTCGAGTTGCTGAACGTCTGGGTGCGGCGGTTTCCTCACCCTGGGCCTGATTCGCACAGGAGCGCTGTAGCGAGTGAGGCTGCGATACTAGATAGGCCGCGAGACTGGAAAGTGCGCAAGACCAGCGGGCGCGGAGAAAGTTTCCCATGCCGGAAGAGCTTTGCCCGATCTGTGAAGGTGCCGGTCTGCGCGTGGTCGAGCGCGCCGACGGAACCCGAGCTGCCGTCCCCTGCGACTGCCGCAGAACGGCGGGCTTTGAGCGTGCATTTGCGCGGGCGCGCATTCCGAAGAGATTCGTGAACTACACCCTCGAGAACTACGACCCCAACTACGCCGGGCCGAATGCATCCCTGAATGCCGCGATCCTACAAGCCAGAAACTTCGTCAAGGCCTACCCCCAGGAAACCGCAGGTAAGGGCCTGATGCTGGTCGGGCAGATCGGCACCGGGAAAACCCACCTCGCCGTAGCGACTCTCAAGTCCCTCATAGCGGATCGAGGCGTGCAAGGCCTCTTCTACGACTGCTCGACTCTCCTCGACGACCTGAAAAACACCTACGAGAGAAAGGTGGATGCCACCGAGCGCGAAACGCTCAAGCCCATCCTTGAGGTTGACGTTCTCGTACTCGACGAACTGGGCGCCGCCAAGGTCACCGATTGGGGAGCTGACGCCATCGCTCGCGTTATCAACGCCCGCTACAACGACAACCGAACCACCCTTGTCACTACAAACTTTGAAAATCTGCCGCCCGCCGCCGCCACTGAGCGCGATACCTTCGCTCCCATGCGCCGCGAAACCCTCGGCGACCGTATTGGAGAGCGTATGAGGTCGCGCCTTCAGGAGATGTGTGTCGTTATCGAAATGAAAGGCCAGGACTTTCGCCAGTCGGATCGAGGCCGCGCCAGTTTTGGCGCTAGGAACTCATCCACTGCGAAAGTTTTGGACCTCAGGGGCAGGACAAAGAACGCAGGTGCGGGGTCCGATCCGTCCTGGATTAAAATTCCAGATTAGAATTTCAGGATGAGCGAGTCTCCGAACGGTTCACAGAACACGATGTTCACCGATCCGGCGCCGGCCCGGAGTTTTCCGACGGCAGCCGTCGCCATCGCCGCGGTTGCGATCATCATCTTGATCGCCGCGTTGGTGCTCCTGGAACGTCGCGGACCGGCGGCGCCCTCACCGCATACGTTGCTGCCGGAGGACGTGTACTCCGCGAGCCTGCCGATCAGCAACCTGCAGATGAGCGAGTCGACCAGCATGTCCGGCGGAAAGCAGACTTACATCGAGGGCCACATTGCCAACCACGGTCCCAAAACCGTGACCGGCATTACGGTACAGGTAGTCTTCGCCAACGACCTTCACATGGCTCCGCAGATTGAGACTGGCCCGCTCAACCTTATTTACATGCGTCAGCCGTATGTGGATACGCGTCCGGTCAGCGCGTCACCGATTGCCCCTGGCGGGGAAGCCGATTTTCGCCTCATCTTCGACGACGTGAGCGATAACTGGAATCAGCAGCTTCCCCAGATCCGGATCCCGCAGGTCCAAACGCGCTGATTCCACGCCGCAAAAAAAATTGCTCCGGTTCCAATCCACTGCAAATCCCCGTGCGTACCTACTTCGGCGGAGTCTCCGCTGCGAGTTTGGTGTCTGGGTCGCGACACCGCAAGGCTCTCCAAAGGAGAGAATCACGGCAGATTGGCCCCCAGCGATGGGGGCCCTTTTTTTCACGCTGCTTGCAGGTGCTTACGCTTTTGCCGCGGCGTGAATCGCTAACAGCTTCTCGAGCGTCGGCTTCAGCAGGTTCAGATGCAGGGCGTTCGCGCCGTCCGACTTGGCCTCCGCCGGATTGTCGTGGACCTCGAGGAAGATGCCGTCGATACCGGCGGCGACGGCGGCGCGCGCGAGGACGGGAATGAATTCTGGCTGGCCTCCCGAAACACCGTTGCCGGCGCTGGGGGTCTGGACCGAGTGCGTGCCGTCGAAGATGACCGGCGCGAAGCCGCGCATGATCGGCAGGGAACGCATGTCGACCACCAGGTTGTTGTAGCCGAAGCTGGCGCCGCGTTCCGTTAGCGAAATACGCATGTTGCCGGAATCGCGAATCTTCTCCACGGCATGGCGCATGTCCCAGGGCGCGACGAACTGGCCCTTCTTCACGTTGATGGCGCGACCGGTTTGCGCGGCGGCGATAAGCAGGTCGGTCTGGCGGCAGAGGAAGGCGGGGATCTGGAGCATCGCGTCCACCGAGCCGAGCGCATCGCTTACCTCCTGGCACTCCTCAGGTGTGTGGATGTCGGTCAGCACGGGGAGCTGGTTGGCCTCGCCCACGGCGCGCAGGATGCGGCAACCCTCCTCGAGTCCCGGGCCGCGGAAGCTGCGGATCGACGTGCGATTCGCCTTGTCGTAGCTGGCCTTGAAGATGTACGCGACGCCGAGGTCGGAGGTGATGCGTTGAATCGCGTCGGCCAACTTGCGGGCGTGCGGCTCGGACTCGATCACGCATGGGCCGGCGATGAGAAACAGCTCGCCACTGCCCACCGTGACGCTGCCGAGGGTGAAGCTCGAGGAATGAGGCATGTGTCTAGGATAGCTGACCTACCGGCAGCCGGGGCGCCGGCAGAAACTCCAGGGCGTGGGGCGGTCGCTGTCGTTGCAAAGAGAAGAGCCCGGCCATTTGGCCGGGCTCTTCTCAAACGAATTGCCTTCGAGGTTAGGGTTGAGTGGACTGCGTTGCGTGCGGTCCATTAGGCACCGAGACCACGCAGATGGGCTGCGAGATCGCGGGGAAGAAGGACGTAGCGACCGCGGAAAGCGCTCCAGTGTTCGGGCTCAGCTGACCGCCTGAAATCGTTGCGTCCAGGAAATTCGAGGTGTAGAGGTAGATCCCCAGCGCCGGCTCAACGGTCACGCAGGTCGGACCGGTTGCTGTGGCGAAGTTGCTTCCAGCCGACGCGCCGAGCGATCCATTCGACAGGTTGAGCGAGTACGAGCTGACCGTCCCAGAGTTGTAATTCGCGACATACACATACTTGCCGCGCGGCTCAATGGTGATCGACACGGGGTATTGTCCGGTTGCAAACGGGCTCGAAACCAGCCCGGTCAGAACGCCCGACGTGTTGTTGGAGATCCCATACCCGTAGATCTGGTTCTGCGCTTTGTCGGTGACGTACACATACTTGCCGGTTGGGTCGATGGCGATGGAGCTGGGCGAGACGCCTGCGTTGAATCCACCCTCCGGATTGGGGCCGGGGATCGGCGTGAGAGCGCCGGTGGTGGGATTCTCAACGAAGCCCAGGACGGTTGGCGTTCCAACGCTAACCGCCTGCGAATTCACCTCTGCATCCACGACGTAGACGAAGGACTGGTTGGTGCCGTTGTCGGTCGAGCTGCCGGAGCCAAGGATTACACAGTTCGGGCTGCTGTTGCTGCCCAATATCGGGGTTGCCGTGCAGGTAGGCGCCGAGGCTGCAATCGCAACCGGGGAATGTCCCACGTTCACGTTAGTGGGAGTGCCGAGGCTGCCGTCCGCATTGATGGGGAAGATTGCCACGCCCCCAGGACCGAAAGAGGTCGGAGAGAATCCGTTCTGGAAGGTGTAGGTAACGTAAAGATACGTACCTGCCAGATCAATGGCGGCAGCCGTGGGATAGGTTCCGCCGGCGGGCATGTTGGCCCCGGTGCCGCCGTAGAGCTTTCCGTCGGTTCCGACGGGCATTGCCTGAACCTGCGCCTGCTGGCTTCCGCCGATGACGTAGATCGTCTTGCCATTGGGCGCAGCGATCAGCGTGGAGGGGTTCGTAAGGTTGGTGGTGGTCGGGGAACCGCTTAGCTGGGTCAGGACACCGCTCTGATAGTCGACCGCATACCCGCTGACCTGTCCGGTGCTGTTAGACACGGCGTAAACATAGTCCGACGTGTAGTCGCGGATGCAGGCGGTGGTTCCAAACGCGATTGCCACCGAGAGGATTGCGGCCATGGCAATACGGCTGATTGTGTTGAACTTCATGCGTTTCCCTTACATCGGGCATCGATCGGCCCGTCTTTGAATACCAGCCCGAAGGCCGGAGTGTGAAGTCTGCCGGCAGGGCCAATCGGGCCCCGCCGGAAAATCGTCAACCGTCTTTAATCGACCGAACCGCTGATCGCGAGGCAGCTCGCCTTGCCTACGGATGTGAACTTTGAGCCCTTGGTGAGCTGGGAGAGTTCGCCCGAGGTGTTGTTGAGCTGGAAGCCCGTTACCGTTCCATCGTTGTAGTTCGACGTGTAGATGTACTGGTTGCTGGGATCCTCTACGATGCACACCGGTCCCGAGCCTACCGGATACGGCGAGCCAATGATCGGCTGCAGTTGCTGGTTGGTTGGGTTGATGGTCAGTGCCGACAGTGAGCTGAACGGTGTCGTCGGCTGGGTGCTGGTGGTCGAATTGTTCGCGACATACAGATACTTGCCCGTGCTGTCGATCATCGTGTACGTCGGATCCGACGTATTCGGGAAAGCGGCCGCGAGGTTTGTGTAGCCGCCATTGAGCGCGGTCAGGTTGCACGACCCTCCGGACTGGTAGCCATACAGGATGTTGCTCGCCGCATCGGTGAGGAACATGAAGTTTGCCGATCCATTGATGGACGTGATGTTCGTCGCCACGCCGGTCGTCGACTGCGGGATCACGATGTTACCGGTGGTCGTAAACACCAGCTGGCCGGATGCTCCAATCGAATACGGGGTTACGGTCTGATTACCCGACGCGTTAAATCCGCCGTTGACCGTGTACAGGCAGCCGCCCTGCGACTTCGACATGACGGGAGACGGTCCCACTCTCCAGAACGGGAGGTTTACCTGGCCAACCTGGGTCTGCGAGTTGGTGAGCAGCGTCAGGCGACCGGTGTTCGCATCCGCCACAAAGGCCGTGATCGCGCCATTGCCATCCGTGTTTGGCGCATTGTAAAGACCAGTGACCGGATCTAAGCCGGGAGAATACTTATCGAGCACATACAGGTAGGTGCCGCTGGAGTCCATCTGCGCCCACTCCGAGATGTATCCCTGGGTATGGTAGTTCTGCTGGAAGGCCAGGGTTCCGTCCCCACCGACGCTGTACAGCGAAATGGACTGAGCGGTGCCCGGACCATTGGCGCTGCCGCCAACACCCTGGTTAATGATGTACACGAACCGTCCACCGGACTTGATCACAATCGAGACCGGCACGGATCCGTTACTTGAAAAGGGAGATCCGGGAACCTCTGTCAAGTTGCCGGAGTACTGATCTACCTTGAAACCGGCGACCTGGTTATATTCCTGCCCTAACACCCACATGTAACCGATGGTGCCACCACCACAGGCAGTCATGCCAAGACCCAATGCCAACGACGCGAACAAGGCCATCGACCACCGGCCAATCAAACTCAACTTCATGCGTTTCCTTCATCCCCGTCCGGGAGTAGCCATGATGGCTTGTTCGAACAGGGAAACCTGTATAAGAGGGAGTACAAAACCTAGGTCTGATTGTAGAAGGTACAGCGACTTTACGCCAATTTTCGCCGCAGTCATTTCCATCACCAGACTTGTTTCAGATATGGTTTCGACGCGGCACCGGCGATTTGGGGAGCAGAAAAAGGCCTCGGACCAAAGCCCGAGGCCTTTCTTATTCGCTGTTCGTCAGGCTACCAGGTACGGCAGCCCCCGGTTGCCGGCATCATTGGCTGGCCAACCTTGCAGCCAAACGCCTTGCCGAACTCATCGAAGTTCTGCACCGAACCATTGGCCCGCCACTGTCCCGGGCTATGCGGATCGGTCTTCGCGAGCACCCGCGCCGACTGCTCGGTCGCGTTCTGGCACCAGACCTGCCCAAAGGCGATGAAGAACCGCTGCGCCGGGGTGTAACCGTCGCGCTTGCCGTCGGTGTAACCCGGCTCGGCTGCGGCACCTTCCGTGGCCAGCGTCTGCATCAGCGCCTGGTAGGCGATGCGCAGGCCGCCGTTGTCCGCCGTGTTCTCGCCCAGCGTGAGATGCCCGTTCAGGTTTTGCCCGGGTGCTGCCTCAAAGCCGTCATACTCCTTGGCCGTGCACTCGGTGCGCTCCTTGAACTTGGCAAGGTCTTCCGGCGTCCACCACACCTTCACATTGCCGTGCAGGTCGTACTTGGAGCCCTGGTCATCGAAGCCATGCGTCATCTCGTGGCCAATGACCACGCCAATGCCGCCGAAGTTCACTGCAGGGTCCATGGCGTTGTCGTAGAACGGAGGCTGCAGAATGCCGGCAGGGAAGTTGATGTTGTTTTGCGGTGGGTTGTAGTACGCGTTCACCGTCGGCGGCGTCATGCCCCACTCCGTCGGATCCACCGGCTTGCCATACTTGTCGAGATTGCGCTTCTCCTCGAACCAGTCGGCACGCTGCACGTTCCCCAGCAGGTCGTCCCGCTTGACCACCACGCTGGAGTAGTCCCTCCAGTGATTCGGGTAGCCAATCTTGTCCGTGATGGCGTTCAGCTTGTTGAGCGCCTCGGCCTTGGTTGCGTCGCTCATCCACGGCAGCGTCTTCAGGTCAGCCGCCATCGACGCTTCGAGCGCATGGACGAGCTTCTCCATGTTGGCCTTGGCATCGGGCGGAAAATTCTGCCTTACCCAGTCCTGTCCAACCGCCTCACCGAGCGCGCGATCTGTCAGGCGGGTGCAGCGCTTCCAGCGTGGCTGCTGCTCCTTCTGGCCTTGCAGAGTCTGCGAGAAGAACGCGAAGTTCTCATCTTCGAATGGCTTGGAGAGCCATGGAGCGGCGTCGTGCAGCGTGTGCCAGCGGAGGTAAGCCTTGATCGCCTGCAGCGGCTGTGTGTTCAGCACCTCATTCACCGTCGTCACATATCCCGGGCTCACCACGTCAACGTCCTTCACCTGCGGCATGCCGATGCCATCGAGGTAAACCGTCCAGTCGTAGCTTGGGCTCAGCTTCTGCAGATCGGCGACGCTCATCATGTGATAACGCTTGGCCGGATCGCGCATCTCCACCCGGTCCATCGAACCCTTCGCCAGCGACGTCTCAATCTGCATCACGTCGTTCGCCTCGGCGACCGCCTTGTCCTGGGTATCGCCAAGCAGCGTGAACATCTTCACCATGTGGTCCATGTACTGCTTGCGGATGGTCACAAAGCGCACGTCCGGATTCAGGTAATAATCCCGGTCAGGCAGTGTCAGCCCGCCTTGTCCCGTCGCCGCAATCTGCTGCGAGCTGTCCTTCTGATCCTGGGTCACGCCGATGCCGAAGAACCCGCCCCCGCCCCGCTTGAGCTGCTTCGCATTGAACGCCGCCAGGTCCTTTGTTCCCTCGAGCGCGGCAATCGCCTCCAGCTGCGATTCCAAGGGTTTGACCCCGAGCTTGTCTACCTCGGCCGTATTCATGCAGGCGGCAAAGAAGTCACCGTACTGCCGCTGCAGCGCGGTCTTGGGAGCATCCGCTGCCGTCTTCAGTTCCGTATAGAGCAGGTAGTTGTTGCGCTCCGAGAGCTCGTTGAACCGGCCCCAGCGCACCTGGTCCGACGGTATCGGGTTGGCCTTCATCCAATTCCCGCAGGCGTACTGGTAGAAGTTCGTACAGGGGTCGGCCGTCTTGTCGATCGCCGACACATCGAAGCTGACCGGCTTCTTTGGAGCCGCGGTTGGCCCAGTATCGGCCGGCGTGGAAAAGGTCTGGGCAAAACAAACGGGTGCGGCGATGGCAAGCACTACTGCGGATAGGAAGGTGCGCATGGATCTCCTTAAGGGTAGACATCACGTCTGCGGGCAGCCCGTCGCTCTGTCGCAGCCAGAATAGAGCAGAGATTCATGGTTGCGAAAGGGCGCAGCTGGTGGCGATGCACATCATACGACAGCTGCGCGGCAAAAGTTTCGGCCGCGCCCGCTGGTTCGCAAGCTGCTCTAGAAGATCTTCAAGTGGATGACCAGGTACTTCTTCGGGTCCTTCCGAACCGCCTGCACCAGGTCCGTGCTGCTGGTCAGCAAGGTATTGAGGTTGTTGTACATGCTGGGATCCTTGGCCAGCTTGCCGATCGTTCCCTGGCCGGTGTTCACATTGGTGAGCAGCGTATCCATCTGCGTCACGGTGTCATCCAGTTTCTTGGCGAACTTGGGGTCCTTGGTCAGCAGGCCGAGCGCGCCTCTGCCTGCATCCGCCTCCGCCAGCAGATCATTCGCGTGCTTCAGCGTCGAATTCAGGTTGGTGTACAGCGTCTCATCCTTGAGCAGCTTGCCCGCCGAGCCCTTGCCGTTGTTCAGATCCGTCGTAATCTGCTGGAGTTTGGCCGATGTATCGTTCAGCCGGTTGTAGAGCTCGTCGTCGTGCAGCAGTTTGCCGGCCGAGCCCTTCCCCTCGTTCAAATTCGTCACCAGCGCCTGCAACTGGTCGATCGTCAGCACCGCCTTGTTGTACATTCCCGGGTCGTTGATCAACTTGCCGACCGTGCCCTTGCCCTGCTGGATGTTGTCCACAATGACGTTCATCTTAGCCAGGATGACATTCAGGCTCTCAATCGTGCCCTGGCTGGCTTTCACCACGTCGGTAAGATTCGGCGTCTCGAGCGTTCCCAGCTCGGCTCCGGTCTGCGCTTCCGGGCCTACCGCCGCCACACTGTTGATGTCCACCACTGTATCGCCGAGCACGCCGACGGTTGAGAGCGACGCCTTCGAGTCCGTATGAACACTGGCGTGATACTTCGGGTCGATCTTGAACGTTATCTTTACCGGCGTCAGCTTCCGAGCCGGATCAGACGATACGGTGACATGGGTCACCTCACCGATGGTGACTCCTTCGAGGTTCACAGGCGCGCCGATCTTGAGGCCGTCGGAGTTCTGAAAGTAGGTGTAAAGAATGGTCTTGTGACTGAAGACGCTCATGCCGGACGCGCTGGTCATAAGAAAGAGCAGCGTGCTCAGAAGAGCGATCGACACGAGGACGATCAGCCCGACCTTCAGCTGCGACCACTTGACTTCCTGCTGGCTGGGCATCGCACTCCTCGAAGATCCTGAAATCGGTGGGGTCAGATCAGTGGGGGCAGATCGGACTGTTCACGGTGCAACCATCGTAACAGCGCTTTGCCCGGGAAATCGCCTAAAGACTTTCACTTTTGGATGCCGACCCCGCCGTTGAAGATGCTGCACTTAGTCCGCCGCGTGCTGCAAGGGGTCTTTTCCAGGGCCGGAGCTAATCTTCCGCGACCACGACGGCAATCGATAATCCCCGCGAATGGGCCAGGCTGAGTGACATGCGCCGGATGCCGAGCGCCCTGGCCACCTCCTCTGCACGTCCGCTTAGATACAGCTCCGGCCGCTGTCCGGGGAGCCTCCGCACCTCAAACTCCAGCCAGCTCACACCCCTGCTGATTCCCGTTCCCAGCGCCTTCGCGCCGGCTTCCTTGGCGGCGAAACGGGCGGCAAAGCTTTCTTCGGGGTTCTTCTTCTTGCGCTGGCAGTACTCAATCTCTCCGGCCGTAAAGATGCGCCGCAGGAACGCTTCGCCGTACCGCTCCACGCTGTGAGCGATCCGCTCAATCTCGATCAGGTCCGTGCCAAGTCCGATGACCAAGGGCCTCTCCCATGCTCTGGATCTATGGCTTTCAGTGTACGCACAGTTCGGATGGACATCTTGCGAGACCGTCCGTCCGGAGCATCGTGCCACGATAGCCGCCGCTTTCTGCCGTCGCAGCCTGCGACACAACTCACGTCTCGGCGCCGATCTCCGATATCCCCTAAAGCAAGTGAGGCGCCATGCATCCTGAGCCGCTCGATAACTCCCAACCCGATCCTCTCGCGGAGCCGCCGGTAATCCATCTTCGTGCCCGTTCCTTTGAGGACCGCGAGGAGGCAGTGCCGGTGCTGCTGAATACGATGGCGAGCTCCGGCTGCTGGCTGCTGGAGCGGTGCGAGCTCCCACCCAACGCCATCCAATTCAGCTTCGAGGTCCTGCTTCGCTCGGTTTTTGAGTTGTACAGCGGCCTGCTCTCGTGCGGCGTCGAGCTCTCCCGCGACAGCCATACCCGCATGAAAAGCCTGTGCACGGTACGCGATCACAATCCGCACCGCGCCCGGCGGCGCCGCGTCCTCACCATCCGCCTTGAACTTATCTTCGTGGACGAGCCGGAATGCCCCACCGACCTCGCCCAAATCTCGATGGGCCTTGCCTGACACCGTCTGCTAGCATGCCTTGACATGACGGAAGAAGAACTCAACCTCATCGCCACGCACTATGGCGAAATGTCCGAAACCGAGTTGATGAAAGTTGCACGTGCTTACGACGGGTTACAGGAGGAAGCCAAAACTCTGCTCCGTGATGAGTTCAGCCGCCGGTCGCTGGAGCCGCCGCTGATCGAGGAAGAAACACCCGAACTCATCCACCAAACTCTCGTGACGGTAGCCAGATATCGCGACCTCAGCGAAGCGATCGTTGCACGTTCTGTCCTTGAATCCGCTGGCTTGTTCTGCTTTCTCCAGGATGAAAACACGATCCGCATGGACTGGGGATGGTCGAACGCTCTTGGTGGACTGCGCTTACAGGTTGCGGCGCAGGATGCGGACCGCGCCCGCGAGCTACTCAGCCAGCCTCGTCCCGAAACTATCGAGTTCGCCGAAGGACCGCAGTTTGAGCAACCTCAGTGTCCACAGTGCGAATCGCCGAAGATTGAGTTGCATGGCGGCCCCACGAAAGCGGCTACAGTCAGCTTGCTCGTCTTTGGCTTGCCGCTGCCCACCAGATCAAAGCATCGCAACGAGGAAGTGTGGCATTGCCTCAACTGCGGTTGCACCTGGATAGACGACGAAGAGGCTCCTTCAGCCGCCTTCTAGCCTCCCCGCTGCGATAGACTTGAATCTTCATATGGAATCAAGCAGCCAAGCCGCAGTCCTTGCTCCACCCCCCACCGCAGTCGCCCCGATCATCTCCGCCCAGCACCTCGGGAAGATCTACGGTTCCGGCAAACTCAAGGTCGAAGCCCTGCGCGACGTCACCTTCGACGTACAGCCGGGCGAGTTCGTCGCGATCGTTGGCCCCTCAGGCTCCGGCAAATCGACGCTCTTCTATATCCTCGGCGGCCTCACCTCGGCGACCTCGGGCTCTCTGCTGATCCAGGGTAAGGACTTTTCGCGGCTCTCTGATCCGCAGCGCACCAGCCTGCGCCGCTCCCAGATCGGCTTCGTCTTCCAGCGCTTCAATTTGCTGCCGACGATCTCCGCACAGGCAAACATCGAGCTGGCCCACGAGATCGCCGCGACCGGCAAGCCCTTCGACAGGGCGCTGCTGAACGAACTGACTGGCCTGCTGAAGATCGAAGGCCGCCTCGATCACCGCCCCAACGAGCTTTCCGGCGGCGAGCAGCAGCGCATCGCCATCGCCCGCGCGCTGATTACCCGTCCCGCCATCCTGCTGGCCGACGAGCCCACCGGCAATCTGGACTCGCAGAACGCCGACACGGTTCTCTCCATGCTGCACGCCTCCAGCCGCGAGCTCAACCAGACAGTGCTGATGATCACGCACAACCCCGAGGCCGCGCAGATTGCCGACCGGATCCTGCACATGCGCGACGGCCAGATTCTCAAGATTGAAGAAGGCAGTCGCCGTGTTTCTCGCAGCCTCTAACTTCTACGGTTGTAGGAAGTTGACAGTCACGGTTGTTTCCACCTCTGCCGGCTGCCCGTTGATCAAATATTTTCTGTAAGTCCATTGCTTTACCGCGTCGACAGCTGCCTGGCGAAGAATTTCCGGGCCGGATACAGCATCGACTGTCACCACGATTCCATTCACAACAACCACATGCAGCACAACGGTCCCTTCCACGTGCGCGTCCATTGCTGCTTGCGGATATACCGGAGCCACATAATTCACGCGGAGCCTTGCCATGACTGCCCCCGACATCCGCGCGTAGGGTATCTTTGCTGGCGTCTGCGCAGGCGGTGCCTCCTGAGAAGCTGAAACCTGAGCGTAGACCCCGGCAGTACAGGCCATGCACAGACTTAAGGTGAACTTGACCGCGCAGGTTTTCATCCGAAGGTTGAACAGCATGGGGGCTCCTTGCAATGCGTCGCCAGCTTCTCACACTTCGCAGTAAGTGCGAAAGCTCGAAGAGCAGTATTCTTAGCCCAGTGCGCACACTACAACTCATCCCGCTCGCAATTCTCGGCGTCACGATGACCCTTGCCGGCGCCCAACCTTTCGCCCAAGTTTCCTTCGAGCAGCAGCTTGCGCGCAGCAGGCAGCAACCGTCCGAACCGCTCGACATCAACACGGCCTCCGCGCAGCAATTGAACGCGCTGCCCGGCTTCGGCCCTGCCTATACCCGGCGCGTGATCGCGGGCCGTCCCTACTCGGCCAAGAACCAGCTCTTCACCCGCGGCGTTGTTCCCCAGGGCGTTTATGAGCGCGTCTCCGACCTGATCGTCGCCCATCGTGTTGCCAAGTAATCCACACCTGCGCAATTCCGCTATTGACGAAACTCCCCTCACTCGGCGTAGTATTGGCGCGCAGCAAAAGAAAGAGAGCTAGCCCCGTGCGCGATGTCCCAATGGGCCATTTCGTTCGGGGCTGATTTTTGTCCGCAACCCCTTTTCGCCACTCACGAACTCTCTCCGACCCTCCCCGCCGCACCTTTCCTTCTTTGGCACTCCTACGGTTTTGCACGCCTCTACGCGCGACGAAGCGCCCGCAAATCCGATAAAGTGAGCTGGTACGCGAAATTCGTGCAGCCAGTGAGCTCCCGGCCCTCCCTAACCCTATTCATGGCCTCAAGCCCCCATCCCGGCAGACCCCGCGCAGGTCGCATGTCTGATCGCCGCCGTGCTTTCTTCGCTGTCGTTCTGCTGGCCGCGGCTGGCCTCTCCGGTTGCCAGGGCATCACCTCGACGTCCGCGCAGCTTCGCGTAATCGACGCCTCGCCCGACGCCGGCGTCATCGACTCCTACCAGAACAGCTCTGCCCTGGCTTACAACCTCGGCTTCGGCACCATGACCAGCTATATTCCCATGTCGCCGGGCGTCTACAACCTCGCCGCAGACAAGGCCGGAACCCGCCAGACCCTGGTTGCCAACAACCAGACCCTCGCCGCCAACCATCAGTACACCGAAATCATCGGCGCCGGCCTTGCCAATCTCCAGCAGACCTTCCTCGCCGATCAGTCCACGCCAGCCCCCGCAGGTCGCATCGCCATCCGCGTGATCAACCAGACCACACGATCCGGCGCTGTCGACGTCTACCTTGTTCCGTTCGGAAGGGGAACGAGCACGTCGCCGCTGGCCATCAACCTCGGCTTCGGCGCCAACTCCGGGTACATCGATCTGCCCGAGGGTACCTATGCCATCGATGTTGTCCCCACCGGAACCTTGCTGACCTCGTCGACCGTGACGCTGCTCAGCGGAGATCAGATTGCCTACGCGTCGGGCGCCGTCCGCACCATCGTCCTCATCGATCAAGCGCTCGTCGGTCCGCTACACGCAGCGGTTACTCCCGGCGTGCAAGCCATCGTCGCCGAGGACGTCGAGGCGCAATAGAGCAGGAAGTTAAAAGCTGAAGGCAGAGCAGGAAGTTAAAAGCTGAAGGCCGCCGAGGATATCGGCGGCCTTTGCTACTTCCTACTTCTATTTTCTAGTACCTGTAGTGCTCTGCTTTGTACGGCCCTTCGACCGGCACGCTCAGGTAGTTCGCCTGTTTCTCGCTCAGCGTCGTCAGCTTCACGCCGATCTTCTCCAGGTGCAGCCGCGCAACTTCCTCGTCCAGCTTCTTGGGCAGGATATAGATGCCGATCTTGTACTTGTCCTTGTTCTTCCAAAGATCAAGTTGCGCCAGCGTCTGGTTAGCAAAGCTGTTCGACATCACGAAGCTAGGATGCCCAGTCGCGCAGCCCAGGTTCACCAGGCGGCCCTCAGCGAGCACGAAGATCGCGTTGCCATTCTCGAAGGTGTACTTGTCCACCTGCGCCTTGATGTTCTCGCGCACGGCGCCCTTGTACGCATTCAACGGCTCCATCTGGATCTCGTTGTCGAAGTGTCCGATGTTGCAGACAATCGCCTGGTCCTTCATCTTCTTCATGTGCTCGAGCGTAATGATGTCGACGTTGCCCGTGCAGGTGACGTAGATGTCGCCGCGACCGAGAGTCTCCTCGATCGTCGTGACTTCGTAGCCTTCCATCGCTGCCTGCAGCGCATTGATAGGATCGATCTCCGTCACAATCACGCGCGCACCGAGGCCGCGCAAGCTCGCCGCCGAACCCTTACCAACGTCGCCGTAGCCGCAAACGACAGCAACCTTGCCCGCGACCATCACGTCGGTCGCGCGCTTGATGCCGTCCACCAGCGACTCGCGGCAGCCGTACAAATTGTCGAACTTGCTCTTGGTGACCGAATCATTCACGTTGATCGCTGGCACCAGCAGCGTGCCGTGCTCCAGCATCTTGTAGAGCCGGTGAACGCCCGTGGTCGTCTCTTCTGAAACGCCGCGCCACTCTTTGACTACATCGTGCCAATGCTTCGGACGCTCGGAGTGAACCTTCTTCAGCAGCGCCTTGATGACATCTTCCTCGTGCGAACCCGAAGGCGAGTCTACCCACTTGTCGCCATTCTCCAGCTCATAGCCCTTGTGAATCAGGAGCGTCGCATCGCCACCATCGTCGATGATCAACTGCGGTCCGAGGAACCCGCCATTGCCATCAGGGAACGTCAGCGCCTCGTTCGTGCACCACCAGAATTCCTCCAGCGACTCGCCCTTCCAGGCGAACACCGGCACGCCCGCCGCAGCAATCGCCGCCGCCGCATGGTCCTGTGTGGAGAAGATATTGCAGCTCGCCCAGCGCACATCCGCGCCCAGGTCGACCATCGTCTCAATCAGCACGGCCGTCTGAATCGTCATATGCAGCGAGCCCATCACACGCACGCCGGCCAGCGGCTTCTCCGCGGCATACTTCCGCCGAATCGACATCAGCCCGGGCATCTCCTGCTCCGCGATGATGATCTCTTTGCGTCCCCACTCCGCAAGCCCGATATCGGCTACCTTGTACTTCGGCTGTACTGATTCCAATGTTGCTGTCGCCATAGTGTTCTCCTGAAATTCCTGTACTACAAGGGTATCAAATTCAAGAGGACGTCTGTGCGGCAAACGCCCCCTGAGTGCCCGGTATTCACACCGCGCACATCGTGCTCCCCATCTTCGATTCGCTGAAGCGGCTCAACGTTTTCCGGCCGGCTTCTGCATCGCCTTCAGCTGCTCCCACACCACCGCCACCTGCTGTTCAAGAAACTCCACATCTCCATCGTTATGCAGGACAATACAATCGCCCGGATAGACCGTCGCGTGCTGAACTTGCAGCCGCCGCCGCGCATCCGCCTCGAATCCCTCCCGCTCCCCGGAAGACAGCGGCCGCCCCGCTGCAATGCGGTCTACAAAGCGCGCGATCTTTACCTCTTCCGGAGCATCCACTACCAGCACGCAATCGAAGCGGTCTCGCCAGCTGCCACGAGGCCCATGCTGCGTGGAGAAAATCAGAGCCGACTCCACTACCGCAATCGCATCGGGGCTCGTCTTCTCCATCTCCGCCAACTGCTCTGCCTGTGCGTCAATCACGGCCGGATGAATGATCGCGTTTAGCTCCTCTATTCTCGGGCGGGCGGAGTCGAAGGCCAGCGCCGCCAGCTTCTTGCGATCGAGCGATCCGTCCTCGGCAACCACGTCGCTGCCAAACGCGTCGACAATCTGCGCATGAGCTGGCTGCCCCGGCTGCATCAACGCGCGCCCCATCTCGTCGGACGACAGCACTACCGCGCCGCGCTCGGCCAGCATGCGCGCCACGGTCGACTTCCCACTCCCCAGATCCCCTGTAAGCCCTACACGCAGCATCGTCACTCAGTTCCGCCGCAGCCGCGCAGCCTTCACGGTATTCGCCATCAGCATCGCAATCGTCAGCGCGCCCACGCCTCCCGGAACCGGCGTATATGCTCCCGAGATCGCAAACGCTGCCGGATCGACATCGCCCATCAGCGTCGATCCACGCTTCTCAAACGCAGCGCGTCGCACCGCGTTGCCCGGGAAGAACCTCTGCAGTTCCTCTTCCGTTTCAATCCGATTCATGCCCACATCAATAATCGTTGCGCCCGGACGCACCATGTCCGCCGTCACCAGGCCTGCCTTTCCAATCGCAGCCACCACGATGTCCGCCTCGCGCGTAATCGCTGCAAGGTCAGCCGTCTGCGAGTGGCACACCGTCACCGTAGCGGACGCGTTGATCAGCATCGCGGCGGCTGGTTTCCCGACGATGTTCGAGCGCCCAATCACCACAGCGCGCTTTCCGCGGATCGGAATCTTGCTTCGCCGGAGGATCTCCATGATCCCCGCAGGCGTGCATGGCGCAAGAATCTCTTCCATCGGTGATCCACTCAGCAGCCTTCCCGCGTTAACAGGATGAAAGCCGTCGACGTCCTTTTCCGGCATCACGGCTTCCAGCAGCCGAGACGTATCCACATGCGAGGGCAGCGGCAGCTGAATCAAGATGCCATCAATATCCGCGCGCGCGTTGAGCGAAGCCACCAGGGCCAGCAACTCATCCGTGGTGACGGTCGCCGGCGGCGTATGCATCTCGGAATAGATTCCCAGTTCGCCGCACGTCTTCACCTTGCTGCGTACATAAATCTGCGAGGCAGGCACTTCGCCTACCAGGATCACGGCAAGGCCAGGCACGTATCCGCGGTCGCGCGCAGCTTCGACCTCCGCGGCCAACTCTGATTTGATCTGTCCGGCGATCGCAATGCCGTCAAGCACAATCGGTGATGAGACGATAGAAGACATAGTTAAAGGATATCGCGCGATTATGAGAATTTAATTCCCATGCCGGCACCCAGAATCAAGTTTGTGTAATAAATCACAGCGCTCCTGCAACCTGCGTCCTAGGATTGGGTTCTAAGCATACAAGTCGCACATCGCTGTCGTGATGAAAAGGAGGTCGCCCCGTGAGCCAGTCCGAGAATAAAAACGATGACCGCACTTACGTCGAGCAGTTCACCCCCACCGACCTCATGACGCTGCGCAATGAATTGCTGCAGTCTGGCGTCGATTCGTTCCAGGCTGCCGAGATTGTCGCGAACTTTCTCAGTGGTCGTGGCTATGGCGTCTCCCATCACGAGGCCCGCACAGCCGCGTCCCGCATTGAAGTTCCCGGCTGCACCGCGGAGCACATCCAGGCTGAACTCGAGCGCGTCGCCCTCGCGATGTAGTTTCGCCCACCTCTACTGCTTGATTTCGCCCTCGGGCTCATCCGTGGGTGAATCAATCTCTGCCTGAAAACCCTCCAGCAGGCGCTCGAGGAAAGCCTCTTCGTCAAAGTCCTTGCGATGCATCGACTCCGCATTCACAATGTGTCGCGCCAAATCCGCCAGCACGATTCCCCACGCAAACGGATCTTCCCACGCCCCACTGCGCAGACTCACATGCTGACCCTGCTCAGCCACCCACACCCGCAGCAGTTCGAACGAGGCCTTGTCGCGACTTGCAGCGGGCGGCGGATCAAGAAATTTTGCAGTGGCCATAGACCCTCCTGATGCTTCAAAGACCAACAGTGTTTCCTTGCAGCCTATGCCCTTAGAGCTTACGCCAGGTGGTGCGTTGTCGTGTCGACTGCATGCGACGATTGTCAGTCGCGTCTAACGCGCGGCCAGCTTCGCCTCAATGCCCGAGTTCACCGAGGCCGACGCAAACTCCGCCGCCACCCGTATCCCGTTCATCACAGCGCGCTCATTCGACGAGCCATGTCCCACCACACACACACCGCGTACTCCCAGCAACGGCGCTCCGCCATACTCTGAATAATCCAGCCGGCTCTTGAAAGCCTTGAACGCCTTTTGCGAAAGCATCGCCCCCACCTGCGACGTCACCGTCATTTTCAAACTTTCGCGCAGGCTCGAGCTCACCAGTTTCGCCAACCCCTCGCTCGTCTTCAACGCCACGTTGCCGACGAATCCATCACACACCACTACGTCCGCGTGACCGTTGAACAGATCGCGCCCCTCAACGTTCCCAATAAAGTTCAGCCCCAGCGCGCGCAACAGCGGCAGCGTGTCGCGGGTCAGCGAGTTGCCTTTGGAATCTTCCTCGCCAATCGACAGCAGCCCCACCCGCGGATGCGGCACATGCAGCACGTTCTTGGCGTACATGTGGCCCATCACCGCAAACTGCACCAGGTTCTCGGGATCGCAATCCACATTGGCGCCCACGTCGAGGATTACGCATGGCTGTCCCGTACTCGTCGGCAGCATCGCCGTCAGCGCCGGACGATCTACCCCCGCCAGAGACCCCAGCACCATCTTGGCCGTCGCCATGGCCGCACCCGTGTTCCCGGCGGTAATAAACCCCGCCGCGCGGCCCTCGCGCACCATCTTCAGCCCCACCCGCATCGACGAGTCGCGCTTGGAGCGGACGGCCTGCGCCGCCTTGTCCTCCATGCTGATCCACTCGCTGGCCTGCACCATGAAGATCGGCAGCCGCGGCTTCTTTCCCGTAGAGCCCGGGAATCCTTGCGCGCCGGGAAAGCCGGGCCGCGCGGTGGCCTTGAGCGCTTCCCTTAATTTCGGACGCAGCACATCCTCCGGCCCGACCAGGTGGACACGTACGTCCAGCTGGCGGCAGGCCAGAATAGCTCCGCGAATCTCCGGGTCCGGGGCTTTATCAGACCCCATGGCATCGAGAACGATGTCGATCGGCATGGCTCGCGTAGGCTCGAAACTCTCTTACTGGGTTGGAGACTTCATCCGCACTGCAGAATCCGGCAAAACCGCGCTCGGATCTTCTGACTACGCAGCGTCCTTGACGGCAACCACGGCGCGACCCTTGTACTCGCCGCACTTCTTGCAGGCACGGTGGGGAAGCTTTTTCTCGCCGCAGTTCGGGCAGTTGGAGACGCCGACGGGCGTCAGGAAGTCGTGGCTACGGCGTTTTGCGGTGCGCTGTTTGGAGTGCCGGCGCTTTGGATTAGGCATGGTAAACCCTCTTCTTCATGGGCCAGTCAGCTCAAAGCTGCAGGGCCGAAATTCTTGTAAATCAGAAACTTGCGGGTGTTCAACCTCGAACAGCCCTAGCCTTTGTGCGCAACGGCAATCCCGGCTAACGCAGCTAACCGTGGATCCACCGGCTTCTCGACACACTCACAGTTTGCGAGGTTGCGATTGATGCCGCAATGCGGGCAAAGACCCTTGCAGTCCTCCTGGCAGAGCGTCCGTCCGGGCAGGGTCAAAAGCACCTGCTCGCGCACGGCGTCCTCCAGCAGCAGGCCGCTCTCTTCATAATACCCGATTTCCGTCTCATCTTCCGTAATTGCGTGCTCCCCAGCCACATTATCGACACCCCCAGGCCGGAAGATCAGGTCAAACGTCCCCTCCAACGGCCGTTCGACTGGCTCCAGGCAGCGCGCGCACAACTGCTCGAATCTTCCCTTAAAGCTGGCACGGAGTCGGATGTCCTGCACAAACTCCTTCGGCCCCCGATGCTCGACAATCAGCTCAGCCTGCCCCTTTACGGTGAGCGGCCCCACCTGCCGGATATCCGGGGCATACTCGATCGCGCCGGGGGCAATCGTTTCATCCAGCTTTAGGGGCTCGTCAACAAGTTGTGCAGGGGAAATAACCATAGTGTTAACGGTAGGACGCTCTGCCCCCCACGTCAATCAAACCCCGCACAGCAGGGAATCAGGGGCTATTCCTTCCGTCCGTACCTCAGTGAAAGTGAAGCACGATCCCTGTCGACACCGCCAGCGCCTGAACCCCGGACGACCCGCTGAAAAATCCCACGTTCAGCTCCACCACTCGCCAACGCACGTACGGCCCAAGATCGCTCTCCACCCCAAACGCCACCTGCGACGTCACGCCGGAAATCTGCTTCGTCCCCGTCTCATTCAGTGTGTGGCTCGGTCCGAACAGCGCGGCCGCATACACATCGCCCCTGAACAGCGAATGGGACACACGCGGGCCCGCCAGCACGAGCCGCCCTTCCAAATCACCATCCGTGCCCCGAACCTCCAGCCCTGGCCGAAACCGAAACCGCGCCGCCTCCAAGTACGCGCCTCCGGTCGCCGTCACGACAAGGAACCCCTCGACCCCAACCGACCCAAACACGCCGCCCGCCACCCGCGGCAGATCACTCTGCCCTACAGCAGGCACCGCAGCCAACATCACCAGAAAACCCAAACACAGGACAAAACCGCAACGAGAGATTCGCATGCCTCAGAGCCTGCGCCCGGCAGCGCCCTCAAATCTCCAACCTTAAGCCACTTTCTCAAGTGTCATGAGCCCGCGCGGTCCAGCCCGCCCCTTCAATCTCCCTGAGTTCGGCCAGCGAAGCATCTGCCACCAGCGGAAACCGCAACACGCGAACCCCCGCCGCCATCGTTTGAGCGGTCCACGCGTCGCACACAATCGCCGCCGCCTCCTCCAGCCCCATCTGCCAGTCGGGCAGCCGTGCATCGCGAACCATCAGCGCCTCCTCGTCGACCCCCGCGGCCAGCAGCATCGTCCGCGCCACGTCCAGAAACTTCGGCCATCGCGAAGCAATCCCAATCAGGCTGGTTTTTGGTGCAGGCAAATGTCGCATCAGCGAATCTGCCGCGGAACGAATGAGCAGCACCAGCAGCGGTGCGCTTTCGGGAAGAGAAGCCCGCGCCGCCACCTCGTTACTCGGCAACACCAGCACCAGCGCGCCCTCCAAATCCTCACTCTCTCCCGCATTCGCAGCAGGTAGTGAGCCAACACGCAGCGGCAGCGTCACAACAGTCCGCAACTCGCAGAGCACAATCTGGCGCAGTTCTTCATCCGGCTCGATCAGCACCAGGCGACGCACCTGCGAGCGCTCCATCGCGCCCTGCACCCGTTGTTGTATATCCGCTGCACTCATCCCACATTCGTGCGCCGCCGCCAGCAAGGCAGCGATCATGCGGTCAACCGCAAGCTCCCGAATCGTACCTGGGTCAGTAGCACTCTTCAACGACCCGGCCTGGCGAACATACACGCCGCTGCCATGCCGCATCTCAAGCCAGTTGGCCTGTTCGAGCTTCTGATAGGCGGAGCTCACAGTGTTGCGGTGAATTCCGTATCGATGCGCCAGCGCCCGCACGCTGGGCAGCCGTTCTCCCGGCTTGAGCTCGCCAGAGAGCACCGCCATGCGGACCTGCGTCACCATCTGTTCGCACAGCGAAACTTCGCCGGAGTGAAGAAACCAGAGCTGGACCATAAGGGTTCGCCCATCATACTGGTTGCGATCGCCTCACCCGAACAGCCGGATTCCCGCTACCCCGGACGCGCCCGCCTCGATACAGAGCTCGGCCCTCGGCCACGTCACCCCGCCTAGCGCCAGCACCGGCGTATTCCCGGCCTCGTTGCAGGCCTCCTGCAGCTTCTCCAGCCCCACGCCTTTGCCCACCATCTCTCCGTCCACGCGCTTCTCAAAGACCGGCCCGAACAAAATCAAATCCACCCCTTCGCTCACCGCATGCCGAACCTCAAAAAGCGTATGGCACGACACGCTGATGACCGGCTTGGCCGCGCCCGCCGCCTGAAACACCTGGCGCACCTGCTCCACCGTCAGCTCGCCCACTTGAGCTGTCAGGTGAACCCCATCCGCTCCTGCCGCCATTGCCACATCCGGCCGCCCATTCACCAGCAGCCTGGTCTTGCCGGACTCGCGCAAGACCGCCTGTATTGCCGCCGCCAGCTTCGCCAGATCGCCTGCCTCCATCTGCTTTTCGCGCAGCTGCACATACTGCACGCCCTCGTGCACCCACCGCCGCACATGCTCCATCACCGACCAGCCCTCACCGCTCGTGATCGCGCACTTCAGCATGCAGAAAGTCTAGCCCTTAGCGTTTAGCTCTGCAGCCTAGAGCTGGCAGGTCGGGCAATACACCGTCGTGCGGCCACCGACGACGATCTTCTTCAGCGCCGAGCCACAATCACGACAGTTCTCGCCCGCGCGACCGTACACCTTGTGCTGCAGCTGAAAGAACCCCCGCACTCCGTCCGCGTCCACGTAATCCGACACCGATGACCCGCCCAATTTAATCGCATGCGCCAACACCTTCTGCAGCGCCGCATGCAGCCGTGCAAGCTCTGCCTTGGTCAGCCGGCCAGCCTGCTTCCGCGGCCGAATCCCGGCGCGGAACAGGCTCTCGTCCGCATAAATGTTCCCCACCCCATGCAGGATCGACTGGTTGAGCAGCGCCGCCTTAATCGCCAGCTTCCGACCCTTGAAGAGCCTCGAAAAGTCCTCTACCGAAATCGTCGTAGGCTCGGCCCCTGGCCCCGCATAACCCCCAGCTTCGGTCACCACCGACAGGCGGCCAAACCGCCGCGGGTCGACGAACCGAACTTCCCGACCATCGCCCAGTGACAGCACCGCATGCGTATGCGGCGGCAGCGGCACCTCCGCCTGCGACACCAGGAGCCTGCCTGTCATCCCCAAATGCACCAGGAACTGCGCAGTCGTCTTGTCCTTCCGCCCCAGGTCCATCACGATCGTCTTGCCCACCCGCCGCACCCGCTCAACCTTCGCGCCGGTCAGCGTCTCCGCAATCTCCGCCTCGCTGGACTTGAACGTCTGCGGCTTCCCGCTAGTCCACACGCGCTCAATCCGCTGCCCGCGCACCCGCGCATCCACCCCATTCGCAACTGTCTCGACCTCGGGCAACTCCGGCATAGTTCTTTTAGATTACTCACGCGTGCAAATCGACGCGCTTAGAATGGCCGCATGTCCTCCAACCCTGTCGCCGACAACTTCCTCGACTACGCCGCCAAGCGCTTGCACCAATCCCAAAAATCCATCGCCGCCTGCCTCGACAAGCTGACCGACGACCAGGTCTGGCATCGCGGTGGTGACCACGAGAACTCTATCGCCAACCTTCTGCTGCATCTCGAAGGCAACATGCGCCAGTGGATTCTCCACGGCATCGACGACCAGCCAGACGTGCGCGAGCGCGACGAAGAGTTTACCCTCATCCCCTCCACCAACTCCGCCGACGCAGCCGCGCGCTTCAACGCGACGCTCGACGAATCCGCCCGCGTCCTCGCCGGCCTCTCGCCCGACCGCCTGCTCACCGTCATCGACCCCCAGCCCACCGGCACCTGGCGCCACACCACCATCCTCGAAGCCATCTTCAAGGTCGTCGGCCACGTGGAAATGCACACCGGCCAGATCATCCTGCTCACCAAGCAGCTAGCCGCGACGGACCTGGATCTCTCCATGCCCCGCAAGCGCTAAACCTGCCAAGGACCGCTTCACAGCCAGTCGGTATAAAATGAATCATGGGCGCGAGCGGTTCCTTCGGGAGCGACGTTGCGCGCACTTCCCCCCGAGCATCATCTCCGGAGCATCTTCCTCGTGAGCCAAACCGAAAGTTCCGTCTCGCCGCGCGCGAATCACCGCCCGTCCGCTGTCATCCTTGGAGCCCAGTGGGGCGATGAAGGCAAGGGCAAGATCGTCGACGTCCTCAGCGAAAAGTTCGACATCGTCGCCCGTTACGCCGGCGGCCACAATGCCGGCCACACCGTGATCATCCATGGCAAGAAGTTTGTCCTGCAGCTGATCCCCTGCGGCGTCCTCCGCCCGGGCTGCAAAGGCGTGATCGGCAACGGCGTGGTGCTTGACCCCATGGCGTTCCTCGGCGAAGTCCAGAAGCTTCGCGACGCAGGTGTGCCCGTCGACGGCAACCTGTTCATCTCCAACCGCGCGCAGGTCATCCTGCCCTACCACCGCATGATCGAGCTGGCCGCCGAAACCGCGCCCGGCCGCCAGACCATCGGCACCACCCGCCGCGGCATCGGCCCCGCGTACGAGGACAAGATCCATCGCAACGGCCTGCGCGTTGTCGACCTGCTCAACACCTCGCTGCTGCGCACGCACATCAACAACGCGTGCCACGAGAAAAACACCATCGCCCACGCTCTCTTCGGCACCGAGCCGCTCGATCCCAAGCAGATGTACGAGGATTATGTCCGGGCGGCCGAGCAGATCGCGCCCTTCGTGACCGACACCGCCTACATGCTCAACAATGCCCTTACCGCCGGCCAGAACGTCATGTTCGAAGGCGCCCAGGGTGCGTTGCTCGACATCGACCACGGGACGTATCCCTTCGTCACCAGCTCCTCCTCGACAGCTGGCGGCGCGGTCACCGGAACTGGCGTCGGCCCCACCCGGATCGGCACGGTTATCGGCGTCACCAAGGCCTATGTCACCCGCGTCGGCGAAGGCCCGTTCCCTACCCAGATCGACGGCTACTCTGCCGAGCTGCTCCGCGCGCGGGGCCAGGAATACGGCGCCGTCACCGGCCGTCCCCGCCGCTGCGGCTGGCTCGACATTCCGCTGCTGCGCTACTCCAACATGATCAATTCGACGGAGTGGCTGGTGGTGACCAAGATGGACGTCCTCGACGAGTGCGATGAGATCCCCGTCTGTACCGCCTACGAGATCGACGGCCACGTGACTGACATTATTCCCGCCGACGTTCGCGGCTTCAAAGCAATTCATCCCATCTACACAACCCTCAAGGGCTGGAAGTGTTCCACTGAGGGAATCACCGAATACGAGAAACTCCCGAAGCTTGCCCAGGAGTATCTCGAGTTCATCCAGCGCGAGAGCGGCGCTAAAATCGGTATGATCTCCACCGGCCCCGACCGCGTCCAAACGATGACGCGGCCCGGCTTCGAACAATTGTTCAGTTAGAACAAAAGGCAGCTTCCAGCTGTCAGCGACCAAGGAATTTATGATCAGCTTCACCGTACGCATGACCTTCCGCTCCGATGATCGCGAAGAGATTCACCAGATCCTTCGCGAACTCACCCGCCTCTCTCGCCAGGAGGCTGGCTGCGTGAGCTACATCCCGCACATCGTCGAGAGCGATCCTGACACCGTCGTCATCTACGAGCAGTATCGCGATGAAGCTGCGGCCGAGGCCCACCGAGCCACCCCTCACTTCGCGAAATACGCTGTGGGCGGCCTCTATCAGCACATGCTCGAGCGCAACGTCGAGAACCTTACCGCCATCGCCTGAGTCTCCCGTCCGGTCAACAAACATCGCTTCTGCGCCTGCCCGCATCCGAACGATTAGAAATCGGCTAGACCCGATAACGTAACGGTGAACGATGTCCCTTCACGCAGCCGTCACAAAGAACTTTGACGTGGCCTCGATTTCCGGTCTAACATCCGGTACGCCCATGTTGCGCCGGCTGCCAATGCGCATGTTCGTTCTTGTGATGGCTGCCTTGCTCGTGGCAGCTCTTCCGCAGGCCTCCGCGCAGGACCGTGAGCACCGCGAGAAAAAACACGCCGAGCGCGCCCAGATCGTAGCCCTCGAGCGCGAATGGCAGAAAGCCGCCCTTGCAGACGACATTCCGGCCATGGACAAGCTGCTCTCCGAGGACTATCTCGGCATCACCGCCACGGGCGAGGTCCTGACCAAGACCCAGCAGCTCGATCGCATGCGCGACGGCAAGTTCGCGCTCACCAAGCTCGACATCTCTGAGACCAAGATCAAGCTCATCGGCAACATCGCGATTGTCACGTCACTGGCGCAGGTGGAAGGGGCGGCGGGCGATACTGAGCCTCTGCATGGAGCGTATCGCTACACCCGCGTCTATCAGCGACTCTCCGGCAACGTCTGGAAGGTCACCAACTTCGAGGTCACGCCAGCCAACCGGGTGCATCGCGTTCCCGCCAACCCGAGCTAGCCGTCGCGGCATAACCCTAACGCGAAAAATTGGAACAAAAAAACCGGGCCGATTGGCCCGGGTGCAAGTGTGAATTGTGCGCCCTGTGCAGAGCGTCTTGAACTTTAGGCGACTTCGACGTGCGCGATCGGCTTCACTGCCTTGACGGCCGCCGCGGAACGTTTGACATACGTATTCAGCACATTCAAGCCGAGCAGGCGGCGATCCAGAGACCGCGTTCCGCCGGTCAACCGAGCGTCTTCCGGCTCATGCAATCCGTCGCTGTGCTGATGCGAACTGATGCTCGCCAGCCGCGTCCGCGTATCCACGGCGCCATCTTGCGGCTGCATCATACCGGTCTCGGCAAACGGCAGACTCCACGCCGTTCCACCGTGTACCCCGTGCCGCGATGCCATCTTCGGCATCCGCACTACATCGCCAATCTTGTTCATCCAGGAACTCATCCGTGCTGGTGGCGTCGGTGTCATGGGATACCTCCTCAAGATTGTTTTGTCGCGAAGCCGTACACAATGTCAGATACCTGTCGCGACCTCAGAGTTGCACGCAATCGTCCGGAAGTAATCGCTAATCGAACAATTAATCACGAATTCCGACGCGTTTGCCTGCGCAATCCATTGCGCATCCCGACCGCACCAATACAGGGGTTTTCGCCGCTACCGTTCGAGCGTATCCAGCGCCAGCGCCGCCCGCAGTCGCCGCCAGCTCTCGTCCAGCAGCTCGGGAAGAATGCGTGTCTCGGCCAGTACGCTCATGTAGTTGTTGTCCGCCAGCCAGCGCGGAACCGCATGCAAATGCAGGTGTTCCGCCACCCCCGCTCCCGCCGCTTTGCCCAGGTTCAACCCCAGGTTCTGTCCATGCGGCTGGTATACCGCCTGCAGAACGCGCTCGCCCTGCCGCGTCATCCGGAGCAACTCGTCGGCCTCCTCCAGCGTGAGCCCCGCCAGGCTCTGCTCATGGCGGTATGGCACGACCATCAGGTGCCCGCTGTTGTAAGGAAAGGCGTTGAGCACCATGAAGCAAGTCTTACCCCGCTCCAGCAGGTAAACTGCCTCCTCTGCCTGCTCCCGCGGCATGCCGTGTTCAATGGCGTAATCCACTGCGGCAATCATGTTGCAGAAAACGCAATGCTTTTCTCCAGGCCAGCCGGCCAGCGCCTCGGGAACACCGAGCTTCGGCCTGGAATTGTCCGCGCCCGTCACATAGGCGTAGCGCCACGGCGTCCAAAGATGATCCATCGCAGCAGTATTACAGGCCGCGCTCGCGGCAGGGAAGCCAATCCGCGCAGAGGGCCCCGGCTCCCGCCAAACATATCTCCGGATGCCCTGCAAGTTCCTCGGTCACACGTCGCACAAATTGCGCGATGTTCGATTAGGACGTTCCCGCGCATTGACCCTCACGTATCACGCTGCTACACTTTGGATTGAGGACATGCGCGCGGGACCCAGTCGCAGGCTCTCATTTATTTGCATCACTCATTCCCGCTGACATCATCGTATAGAACACACTCTCTTTGGGAGGCAGTCTTCTGCCACTCGAAAGGGCTGTCCACCGACTGATGCAAGCGACTGAGCAACTGGACCCCGGAGCAGTTTTATCCATGGCCGACATCGACCACAATTCTTTCCATCCCGAGAGCATAGCCCTGAACACCACATTGGAAACAACCGCAAACGACGCGACGGCCGACAATTCGGCGTCAAATGACCTTTCCCTCAACCCCAGCACCCCCGCGGCCGAGAATGCCACTGCCTCTGAACAAAACACCGTTCAGCCCGCAGTTGAGAAGAGCCACGTCGCTGTCGACGTTGCCACTCCCGAGCCCGAGTACGATGCCGAAGACTTTGCCAAGGCGCTCGAGAGTTTCGATCGCGAACAGGCCGCCGAAAAAGACGCTGCCCAGGCGCTGACTGCCGAAGAGGCCGTCATCACTGGCACCGTCGTCAAGATCACCGACAAGCATGCGGTGGTTGACATCGGCCTCAAGTCCGAAGGTCTCATTCCGCTGGATCAGGTTCTCGATCACACAGGCGCGCCCAAGTTCAACGTCGGCGACGTCATCGAAGTGGTCGTGGAGCGTGAGGAGAAGGAAGGCGGCTATCTCGTCAGCTACGAGAAGGCCCTGCGTCACAAGGTTTGGGACAAGCTCGAAGAGGCTGCCAACACCAAGACCCCGGTTAAGGGTATGGTCGTTTCGCGCGTCAAGGGTGGCCTGACTGTCGACATCGGCATCAAGGCATTCCTGCCCGGCTCGCAGGTCGAAGTTCGCCCCGTCCGTAACCTCGACGGCTACATCGGCACCGAGATCGAAGTCCGCGTCATCAAGCTCAACAAGAAGCGCGGCAACGTCGTCATCTCCCGCAAGGAGATCCTCGAAGAGGAGCAGAACGAGAAGAAGACCATCACCCTCTCGACCCTCGAAGAAGGCTCCGTCTTCACCGGTGTCGTCAAGAACCTCACCGACTACGGCGCGTTCGTCGACATGGGCGGCCTCGATGGCCTGCTCCACATCACGGACATGAGCTGGGGTCGTCTCACCCACCCCCGCGACCTCGTCAACGTTGGCGACGAGATCCAGGTCAAGGTGCTCAAGTTCGACAAGGAAAAGCAGCGCGTCTCGCTTGGTTTCAAGCAGCTCTCGCCTGATCCATGGCTCGACGCTACCGAGCGTTACCCGGTAGGCGCTCACGTCAAGGGTCGCGTCCTTTCGGTCACTGATTACGGCTCGTTCGTTGAGCTCGAGCAGGGAATCGAAGGCCTCGTACACGTCTCCGAGATGACCTGGTCCAAGCGGATGAAGCACCCCTCCAAGCTGGTCAAGCCCGGCGACGAAGTGGAGACCATCATCCTCTCGGTCAACCCCACCGACCGCCGCATCTCCCTCGGCATGAAGCAGCTCCAGGACAACCCCTGGGAGCAGCTCGAGGAGAAGTATCCTATCGGCGCAGTCATCGAAGGCCGCGTCCGCAACCTC
>Ga0302226_10000310_pt1 | contig 44033 bp, 42 predicted proteins | sample II_Palsa_E3_3_FD_193524 | JGI IMG/M metagenome (GOLD analysis project Ga0302226, IMG submission 193524) | Peat permafrost microbial communities from Stordalen Mire near Abisko, Sweden - II_Palsa_E3_3 | ecosystem: Environmental > Terrestrial > Soil > Palsa > Peat permafrost | place: Sweden...
GGAAACTACTCAGACCGGGCCAATCGAACTTGAAAAGCCGCACCGCAATTCGACTTGAGTCAGGTGCCGCCACATGAACTACAGATTACAGATCAATTGTAAGCGCTCGATCTGGCACACACGGGACCCATATGGCCGCGTGGCAACGGTCACGTCAATACGGTGGTTGGACCAAGCGTTGTTACGCGGTCAAGCCGTAGGCTTCGAGAAGTTAAACGGCAGCAGGTCGGTAACATCGGCGTCTAATGCCCGTTGCGGCAATTCGCTGAGTACCCGTACGAGATATGCATAAGGTTCGACGTTGCACGCTCGGCACGTGAGCATCAAGCTGTAGATCATGGCACTGGCCTTCGCACCAGCAACCGTGTCACTGAACATCCATGAGGATCTGCCGGTACAGAATGGCCTGATGTCGCGCTCTTATCCACGTAACCGAATTATGCAGAGTCCTACCTTCTGTGCCGTGCCGTCAGTCGTGCGTCCGACCGCCCTGGGGCCGGACGTCTCTCTTAAGGAGCTTCAGCAACGCAATACGTTCATGCTCTACGGTTAATGAGGGCGACCCACCAAGCAAGCATAATCATAGCCCGTCGAGAAAGGCGAGAATGTCTTTCGGCGGACAAAACCGGTGCTGTTTGAATTGCGGTGCTTGAATGGAGTTCAGTGCCCGCTGTTTCATGGCGAGATCGGCTTCGATGTACATATGGGTGGTGGCGGCACTTTCATGGCCAAGCCACAAGGCAATCAACGTGACGTCTACACCGGCCTGAAGCATGTGCATGGCCGTGGCGTGCCTTACGATATGTGGAGTGATGCTTCGAGTCTTGAGTTGGGGACAGCGGATTGAAGCGCCAGCCGCAGCGAGCTTAAGTCGATCTGTTACGCCGGACCGTGTCATCTGGCCGCCGGCACGATTAGGAAAGAGCCACTGATTCGGATCTGGATCAATCTGGTGTAGCCAGCGGCGGATTTGCTTCGCAGTACTAGCCCACAGTGGCACGGTTCGCTCCTTTCGTCCCTTGCCGTGCAGGTTTGCGCAGGCGCCACGGTCCAATACGACATCCCCGACGCGCATAGCTATTAGTTCAGATACCCGTGCACCCGTGTTGTAGAGCGTAGCCAGCATAGCCTGGTCGCGCTGACCGCACCAACTGTTTGCAGCAGGAGCTGCAAGGATGCACTGCATTTCGTCTCGACTGAGGAAACCGACCATGGGTCTGTCGAAGCGTTTCATGGGAATGGCCAGCACGCGCTGAAGCCCGGGCAGCGCCGAAGGCTCCTGTAACGCTGCATAGTGAGCAAAAGACCGGATCGCAGCCAGCCGCGCGTTCCGGCTGCGGATCGCGTTGTGACGTGTAGTCTCCAGATATTTGAGGAAAGCGAGAATCAACTCTGCATCGAAGTCGGCTAACCTGAGCTTATGTGGTGACTTGTTCAAGTCATTCTCCGCGAAGCTGAACAGCAACCGGAAGGTATCGCGGTAGCTGGCCACAGTGCGAGGACTGACGTTGCGCTGCTCGATCAAACGGTCCATAAAGAACTGTTGAATCAAGGTCGAAAACCGTACTGCTGGATCGGAGCTAGTCATTTGAAATCTCCCGTGCATAACGTTCGAAGCGTTCAGAGACTGAGGCCATCAGTTCAGGGACGGTGCTGACATACCAATAGGTGTCAGTGACGCGAACATGCCCCACATAAGTGGATAACGATACGATTGCGTTATCGACATTGATCTTGTGTCGATACCAGCGAAGCAGGCAGTTCGTGATAAACGTATGCCTTAGATCGTGGATACGTGGTTCCGGGTAATCGCCTCGGGCAATCCAGCCAAGCTGTCTGCGCAAGTTGCAGAAGGTCTCCTCTGCATTCCAGATCTTCAGGGCGCGTCCCCACGGAGACAGAAAGAAGTTGTTGTCCATTGCGACCGGGAGAAACTTGTCGCGTTGTCGCGCGTAACATCGAAGAGCGGTGATGGTCGTCGCATGCAAAGGCACAAGACGGGATTTGCGGTATTTGCTTTGGCGAACGACCAACATACCGTGCTCAAGCAATACGTCCGCGCGCTCAAGTCGCAGCGCTTCCGAAATTCGCATGCCGGTAGCGGCAAGTAGGCCAAAAAGTGTTTCGTAAGTTGCTGGCCGTAGTCCGCCTGACGGACGCAGCTGTCCAGCTGCAGCTAAGAGCGCCTCGATTTCCTCATCGCTGTAGATATGAGGCGCCGGTCGGCGATGGGTAGAGCCCAGCAGCTTGGGCGGCGGGACTTGTGTGGCGGGATCGAACTGCTGAAGATACCTGATGAACGGACGGAGCACTTCAATCCGCTTCGCTGCGGTAATTGGCTTGGCAGAGTTGGAATCCCGGGCCCAGCGTAACGCGAGTTCCAACGTTACCGGGCCCTGGTGGCTGCCATTCTCGGCGAACCGGGCAAACGCAAGTAATTGCGTCCCTTGGCTCTTCAGCTTGAAACCGAGTTGCCGCCTGGCGTAGAGATAATCCTCTACCCGGGTAGTCATCAAACACAAGTGATTCATGATCTGCTCCCGGGCCAAGGGGAGACCACCGCCGCGAGTTTGCGGAAATCGACCTTTGCGTAAATCATGGTGGTATTGATGCTGCGATGGCGCAACACATCCGCGATGTCCTTGAGAGAAGCACCATTGCCCAGCATGCGACTGGCTGCGGTGTGCCGCAGTAAATGAGTACCCATGGACGAGCTCGGCCAACCGCATCGGGCGTAGGCCAGCCGGATCGCGCTGCATACAACAGCCGGTGTGACCAGCCGGTCGAACGGGGCTCGATGTCGCACGAACAGCGCACGACTAGAGGTCTGGGGTCGGCCGAAACGCACGTAATCGAACAGCGCGCGCCCGGTCTGTACGGGCAGCGGCAAAAGATCCGTACGCTTGCATTTGGTTGCCCTGATGCGCAACGTTCCCTCATGCCAATCAACGTCTGCGAGTTGCAGTGCGGCCACCTCTCCGACGCGCAACCCTAGATCTACCAGCAAACGCGCCATGGCGTAATCTCGCCGGCCTGACGCCGTTTGTGTGTCGAAAGCATTCAGGAATTGGGCGAGTTGGGCTTGCGTCAACAATTTGGGCAAGCGAGCCATTGACCATACCGCTACCTTTGGTACAGCGGCGATTAATGCCTCCGTATGGTCGCCACTGAACTGACGGAAACGCAGATACACGCGCACGCTGCTTGCGATGGTACCGGCGCTCGCCGGGGTGTGGCCCTTACTCCTCTCGACGACGAAATGCAGCACGTCGGCCGGTTTGATTCGACGCATGTCAATGCGGTGACCACCAAATTGATCGACTAGAAAGTCGCACGCGCAGTCGCGGTGGTTGCGGCGGGTGCTTGCGGCAAGACCACGGATCTCGTCAAGATAAACGTCAAGGCGGTTTAACTCGTCGGCGATAGTACCAGGCAACCGAAGCGGCGGTGGTCGGATACAACCGTCCGCGCGAAGCACCTTAAGCAAATGTTTGAGCGCTGCCCGTGTGAAATTTAATGCGCACTTCCTTCGCCCGGGACAGTCGCAGTTCGGCAAGTGCACGGAGATGAATTGCCGTACCAGATTCTCATCGATCTGATCGAGCCTGATTCGCTTTCTGGTGAGCCAGCGGGAAAAGTGCGCGACGCTGGCGAGGTAATGTCCGATGGTGTGAAGGGCATAGCCGTGACTTTGAAGGTAGCCGACATACGCCTGACGACTCGCGGCAAGAACACTATCTTCGAGCAGTTGCCACGATCGAACTCCGAGCTGGTCCTCTTTCATGGTAGCTCTCCTCTGAGACAATCGAGTCTCTCAGAAAAGCACCATTTATTATGTTCAGCAAGAGCAACCCGCCATGCACTGCAACAGAGCCAGCGCAGCGTGCGGTACGCTACGGGCTCGGGAGGAGCCCAGCATAATTCGGTCACGTGGATAAGAGCGCCTATGGATTCGAATCCATAGGCGCTCGATCACGTTGTTATGTGTGCCTTGCTAAGGCACGGTTGATTGGTCGGTGCAAATCCGACCCGGCCAACTCTCGCTCCGGCCGGAAGCACAAGGGGCGGTCCAGGAGGTAACAAATGGGCTGAAGCACTCTTTGAAAAGGCCTCGAAGGAGGTCAGCGGGCTCTGCGGGCCGCAACGTGAGTGAACACTGAGCAGGCCTCGAAAGATCGTTGTGGAAGCCGACTCGCCATAATAACGAGGAAGGCCGATGTCGTCGGAGAAGCGAGCGAGATACGCATCCGGCGGTTCCACCGGGGTAGTGGTGGCAGCACGCAGAGAAGCGATTAACCGTGCAACAAGGGAAGTCCGTGTCGGTGCGTGGCGGGCAGTCGCGCAACGGCAATCTCGTGAGAGATCGAGCCGGCCGCACGGATGGCGGATGGGGGCGTAGTAGTGATGAAGCCGGGTAACGCTGGTGGAGCGAAGGCCCCCTGTTTCAGAGCGAATGGCGGAAAGTGGAAAGAACCCAAGGATTGACGTGAGTCTACTAACCTTGCTTGATTCGGTTCGGACGCTACAGACCACATTGCAGACGAAAGCAAAGAACGAACCGGCTACGCGGTTCTACAGTCTGTGGGACAAGGTGTGCCGAGAAGATGTTCTGTTCGACGCCTATCGGCGCTGCCGCGCAAACCGCGGTGCGCCGGGGGTCGATCGAGAGCGCTTTGAGGATATCGAAGAACATGGACGAAACGACTGGCTGGAAAGATTGCAGCAAGAGTTAAAGGCCAAGACTTATCGGCCGCAGCCCTTGCTGCGCGTATGGATCCCTAAAGCTAGTGGTGGCGAAAGGCCACTCGGTATTCCAACTGTTCGGGACCGTGTGGTGCAGATGGCGGTATTGCTGGTAACAGGTCCGATCTTCGAAGTGGACTTGTTTCGCTGGCAATATGGCTTTCGGACAGGAGTGGACGCAAAGATGGCGTTACGGCGCATCCATTTCGGCATTGTCGATCGGGGTGCACGGGATGTTGTTGATGCTGACCTGTCTGATTATTTCAACACCATTCCGCATGGTGACCTGATGCGCTGTGTGGCTCGGCGTATAGCCGACGGCTCCGTGCTGTCGGTGATTCGTGACTGGCTCAATGCGCCTGTGATCGAACGCACATCGAACGGTGAGCGGCAATCCACGGAAGCAAAGGACAGTCATCGAGGCACACCGCAAGGTGGCGTGATATCGCCACTGCTTGCAAACCTGTACTTCCGACGGTTCATGCTGGCTTGGTATGGCCACGGCTACGCCGATAAGTATCAGGCGGAAATCGTGAATTATGCCGATGACTTTGTGATCCTCTGTCGCGAAGGACGTGGTGAGGGAGCGATGGAAGCGATGCGGCACTTGATGGGAAAACTCGGCCTGACGGTCAACGAGAAGAAAACTCGGCTGGTGAAGTTGCCGGACGAAAGGTTTGACTTCCTCGGTTATACCGTCGGTCGCTTCTATGGTTTGGGAGGCCGTCCGTACTGGGGCACTCGACCGTCGAAGAAGTCTATCAAGCGGCTGAAGGATGCGGTCCACGACGCCACCACGGCGCGTTGGAACGCCCTTGACGTAGAAAGTCGAGTCACGGAATTGAATCCGTTGTTGCGCGGTTGGGCCGGTTATTTTAGTCAGGGCCCAGTGACGCGGATTTATGAAGATCTTGACCGGTACGTCGCGCGGCGCCTACGGGTCTGGTTGATGCGCAAACGCGGGAAGACGGGAACGGGGTACCGCCAATACTCTGACCAGTTCCTTTACGAATCATTGGGATTGATACGCCTCCGCACGCTTGCCGCCAACCGTTCGAACGCGAAGGTCTGATGTTCTGAAAGAGAGCCGGATGCGGGAAATCCGCACGTCCGGTTCGATGAGCGGGATGTGGAAACGGAGCTATGGTGAGGTTATTCGGGCACCGCCAGACGAAAGGGGCGGCAACAGACAAACCAACCCTACCGCCACCGCGCCACATCTCGACTCTACCGAGTCCCGATGTTGCGACGCGCCTGAAAACGGCTGACGTCAGCAAATGGGTGCGTGGACAACCGCATGCCAGCGATCATGCGCCAATGTGGGTTGAACTGGGGCCGCTCAAGCGCACGCGTCGTGCAGGGAAGGGCGCTTCTGGTTAGCCGGAGGAAAAACCGGGATGCACGTCGCCTGCCGATATCAGCCAGTGGTGATGCCTAAGACCGATGCCCGCCTTAGGTCGCGGGCGTGGCGAGTAGCTAGGAAACCCGAAAGCTCCAATCTTGGAGATTCAACCTGAAACCTTGGCGATGAAAGCCCGCAAGTCGGCCAACAACAACTCCGGCTGTTCCCATGCCGCGAAGTGTCCACCCGAAGACTTCTCAGTCCAATGAACGATGTTGAACGTCTTCTCAGCGAATGAGCGAGGTGGCGGCACGAACACGGGGTCCCGGAAGGCGGCGAATCCAGTCGGCACCTGAATTTTTGTACCGGCGGGAAACTTACCTGATCCCTCCAGGCCCTTACCGTGGTACATCCAGGTCGCAGTGACCACTGACGACGGCGCAACGTAAAGCACGATGTTGGTGAGCAACTCCTCCTCTGAAAACTTGCTCCAAATATCCGGATCGCCTACACCGGTCATAGGTAGATCGGCCCACTTACCCAATTTCTCTAGTATCCAGGCGGCCGCACCAACTGGACTGTCAGCCATCGCAACCCCTAGCGTCTGAGGGCGGGTTTCCTGCTCGTGGTTGTAGCCAGTTTCCCAGTCAAGGATGAAATCACGCTTGGCAACGAAATTCTTTTCCTCGATCGTGGTTGGGGTGGTGCCTTCTGCGAGGAGGTCGGCCATGTTCAGGTGGATGCCGAGTAACGATTCAGGTCGGCCATAGGCCATCCAGCCCGCGATACCCGATCCTCAGTCTCCTCCCTGGACGATGTAGCGAGCATGCCCAAACAATCGGGCCATCAATTCATGCATGAGTCCGGCTGCCCGACGCGGAACACCTCTGATACCGGAGGCTTGCTCAACCATGACTGCGTCAACTTCAACTTTAAACGCTGCGCCTAGCTGGCCGTTTCGCAAGGATGGCAACGTTTATTCGTTGATGGTCAAAGGCAGCGTGGAGACCAACAACGGAGACACGCAGGGTCAACTCGCCGCGCAAGGAGTCGGAATAGCGCGCGTATGTGCTGAGACGGTAAACCAAAAGATCAAATCCGGTCATTTGGTACCGCTATTGGAAGCGTTCAATCCAGGCGACGGCGAGGAGATTTATGCAGTGTTCGTCGGCGGGGCGCACATCCCCGCTCGCGTGCGCTGCTTTGTTGATTACCCGCTCGAACGGTTCCAGGGGGCCGCTTGCATCCATCCAGCGAGGGCCATTGAGAGTACTCCAACGAACGGCTGTCTGGAAGCTGGAAGCTGACAGACAAGACTCCGTAAATTGTCGGTCAACTGCGCGATGTTTGCCTCCATCAATAAACATTCCATTGCCCCCGAGATTACTTAGCGGCTCTTGCGCGGCTTCGACGACGTCGCGTCGCCGCTCAGGTAAACCCGCCGTCGTAAGCACTTGACAGAAAAATTATGTCTCAATAATCTGAATTCAGAATCTTGAATTAAAAAATGGCCAGAAAGTGAATCGGGCGTTGCCGGGCCGACGCGTGTATGCCTATTGCTACAGAGAAAACTGATGACTCTTGCACGACAGTCAATCGTCGATCTACCTGATTCACCCATTATTGAAGTGTGGCGTCTCGGGATCGATCGCCCCGACGTTATCGGTTTGTGGGCGGGCGAAAGTGATTTGCCCACTCCCCAGGCATTTTGTGATGCGGCGAGCCGGGCACTCGCCGAAGGCAAGACGTTCTATTCCCAGAACCGCGGTATTCCTGCGCTGCGTCAGGCCATTCGCGGCTACTACCGCCGCCTGTGCGGACTCGAGGTTGCTGATGAGCGCGTGGCGGTTACGTGTTCTGGAATGAACGCGGTGATGCTGATCGCACAGGCCATCATGAGTCCCGGCGACAACGTTGTTTGCGTCACGCCGTCCTGGCCGAATATTTTGCGGGCAGCCAGGATTACCGGTGCGGACGTGCGCACCGTGTCCTTGCAACACGGAGACGACGGCTGGCACCTGGACCTGGAACAACTGTTTGACGCATGCGACGCTCGCACCAAGGCCATTTATTACGCATCGCCGGGAAACCCGACCGGTTGGATGCTGGAAGGTGATCAGCAACAACGCCTGTTGGCATTTGCTCGTGAACGGGACATCGCGATCATTGCGGACGAGGTGTATCAACGACTGGTGTACGACCGGCCTTATGCCGCGTCGCTCGCCGAGCTTGCAAGCCCTCAGGATCCGGTCTTTGTCGTGAACAGCTTCTCCAAAGCGTGGGCGATGACGGGTTGGCGGTTGGGCTGGATGATTTATCCGGAAAATTTCCTCGACACTTTCGAAAAACTGATCCAGTTCAACACGAGCGGCGGCCAGGCTTTCTTGCAAGAAGGCGCAGTCGTCGCGCTCAACGAGGGCGAGCCTTTTGTTCAGTCATTCGTGGAGCGCTGCCGGGGCGGCCGTCAGATCGTGCTTGACCGACTGCGTGCAATGCCGGGTGTGAACGTCGTTCCTAACCGTGCATCGTTCTACACCATGTTCAGCATCGAGGGCGTCACCGACACTCTCGATTTCTGCAAGCGCGCCGTTCTCGATGCGGGTGTCGGCCTGGCGCCGGGCGTGGCATTTGGCGACGATGCCGCACAACAAATCCGGCTTTGCTATGCGCGCAGCGACCCCAGTCTGATGACGGCGATGGACCGGCTGGAAGCGTTCATCGCGCTGCGACATCGCAGCCGGTTCTAGGCGAACGAAGCACACCTCTGACATCGCTCCAGAGGTGTCTCATGACGCGTTTCCCACGACCCGGCAAGGCCTGTTCATGGGAGGCCGGCCGTCGCTCCGACGCGTCGCCAAGTCCTTGATCACCTGGCTCCTTCTTGCGCAACTCCAAAGTGTCACGCGGCGACCGGGCTTCGTTTAACCACGACGCTTGCCGGCAGCAATGAGGTCCGACCGGCCACATCAAAGTCATCCGTTTCAGAAAAAGCTTGATTCCAGAATTTTTATCAAACAAACTGAATTCAGAAGTCAGAAACTACTGTTGCGACGATATCGACCGATCATCCAAGAGGACATGCAGTGGAACGAACTCCCGAAACATCAAGAGAATCCGGCCTTGAGAAGGTACTGAGCGAACGGCAGATCGCCATGATCGGGATAGGTGGCGCCATTGGCACCGGCCTTTTCATGGGCAGCGGCATCGCCATTGGCTATGCCGGACCGGCCGTGCTGATCAGTTATGCGATTGCTGCGGTGATCGCCGTGATCATGGTGTTCAGCCTCGCTGAAATGGCGGTGGCGCATCCGTCAGCGGGGTCGTTCGGAACCTATGCCGAGATGTATTTGAATCGCTGGTCTGGCTTCGTTGTGCGCTACACCTACTGCGTCATCGAAATTGTGGCAGTGGGTGGAGAAGCAGTGGCCGTCGGCGTCTACATGAGCTTCTGGTTTCCGAGCATTCCTGTGTGGATATGGTCGTTGGGATTCGGCGCAATCCTGGTGTACGTCAATTGCCGCTCGGTCAACAATTTCGGCTCCTTTGAGTACTGGTTCTCGCTGATCAAAGTGATCGCGATTATTCTTTTCATCATCTTCGGGTTGGGCGCCATATTCGGACTGGGCACGCACGCAGGGCCCGTCGGCATACACAACCTCGTGGGCTTGCCTGGCGGTTTCATGCCGCACGGTTTCAGCGGTGTTTGGATGGGCGTGCTGATTGCGATATTTTCGTTCTACGGGGTGGAAGTGGTAGCGGTCACCTCGGGCGAGGCGAAGGATCCGACACGGGCGGTTCCGCTCGCACTGCGCTCAATGGTATTGCGCCTGACCCTGTTCTATATCCTCGCGCTCGGCATCATGATGACCTACCTGCCGTGGACCGAGGCAGGCGCCAAGGTGGTCCAGCAGAGTCCGTTCGTCCGTGTGTTTGCTCATGCCGGAATATGGCATGCCGCGGGCATCATGAATTTCGTGGTGATCACGGCCGCGTTGTCCAGCATGAACACCAACCTGTACCTGTCGTCGCGCATGCTGTTCTCACTGGCACGCGCCGGGCTCGCACCTCGCTGGTTCGGCAAACTGACGGCAAAAGGCACGCCCGTTGTCGCCACACTGATCTCCAGCGCCGGAGTGGCCGTCGCCGCGTTGATCTCGGTCTTCAGCCCGCTTGCCTACAACTACCTGTTCGGTATCGCGTTGTTCGGCGGCATCATGGTCTGGATGTTTATCCTTGTCACTCACTTGCGTTTTCGCCAGGCGTGGAAGGGGCGCGCATTGCCGGTCCGCATGCCGTTCTTCCCGTATGCGCAGATTCTCGGTCTCGTATTGCTGGGCGCGATCCTGGTCACCATGGGTCTCGACACCTCGTTTTGGGACATCTCGTGGATTGTCGGCGTGCCCTGGCTGGTGGTGATCTCGATTCTTTATTTCGTCTACCGCAAGCGCTTCGCAATGTTGGCCGCGGCCTGAAGTTGCAGCGGGACCTACCCCTTTGCTTGTCAAACGCGCTACAGGTGCCTGTGAAGCGATGCCTCAGCATATCTGGCCGCGTGTATGGCGTATTTGACTTATCGACTTATCGATTGAAACAGGTGATGAATGACGTATCTTAAGGATAACTACGAAGGCTGGTTGATGTATCACTCGGTCGGTCTTTTCCCCGATCACGAAACGGTTGTCGGAGCCGCATTGGCCGACTACAACCGGCAGTGGTGCCGCCGCGAGAGCCCCCGATGGGACTACGGTCTGCAAGCACGCGACAAGATGCTGGGCCTTTGGTCACAGTTGATCCACGGGGACCCCGCTAACGCGTTCGCGAGCGAAAACGTGACCGAAGCGTTTGGTCGCTTTGTCTCTGCGCTGGGGCCGGCGCGATTGCGGGGCAGGAAGGTGCTGATCGCCGCGGATTGCTTTCCGAGTCTGCACTTTCTGCTCAGTGGTCTTGCAGAGCGCATCGGCTTTGATCTCGTCACGGTGCCGCTGGCCCCCGAAGTCTCGTACGTCACCGATGACGCGTTCCTCGCGCATTGGGACGATCAGGTCGGGTTGGCGATCATCACGTGGGTCACGTCGACTACGTCCAAGCGCGCCGATCTCGCTCGTCTGGTCGAACATGGCCGCACCCGGGACAGTCTGATCGCTGTAGACATCACCCAGGGGGCCGGCGTGCTGGAATTCGATGTAAGCGAGCCCTGCGTGGACTTCGTCGCCAGTACCGCGCTGAAGTGGCTGTGCGGTGCTCCTGGTACGGGCCTGGCGTACATCGCACCGCACTTGCTCGATGACAGCCTGACCCCGCTGTTCCAGGGCTGGTTTAGTCAGCCTGACCCGTTCAACTGGGATATCACGCGCTTTTCCCTGGCGGCCGAGGCGCGGCGTTTCGACAACGGCACACCGTCCTTCCTTCCGTTCATTGCGTCCACGCCGGGACTCGAGTGGCTACTTGCGCAAGCACCCGGCTCGGTCCGAGCGCACAACCTGACGCTGTCGCATCGCCTGATCGAGATTGTCGATAGCGTCGGCTTCGAGCTGGTGTCACCTCGCGCCGATGATCAGCGCGGTGGCAGTGTGATGGCAAGGGTGCCACAGGACCTCGAAGCTGACCCGGTCGTTCGCGAATTGAGGGAACACGGATTCGAAGTCGATTCACGTGGCCGCACGATACGTTTTTCGCCAGGGCCACTGACCACGGCCGCGGCGCTGGATCGATTGAAACCAGTCCTGAAAAAAATCAGCGACTGACCTGTACAAGCAATGCACCCACAATCGGCTGAGTCTTTGCAGCGACCTGTTTCTTATTTGGGAATCCAATGAAAAAAATAATTGCCGTGATGGTTCCGGGGCTGCTTTTATTCGGGCACGCCTTTGCGCAATCGAGCGTGACGCTTTACGGAGTGGTGGATACAAGCATCCTGTATCAGAACCACGCCAACAGCAGCGGCGGCCACTCAATACAAATGACGGACGGAGCAGTCAATGCAAGCCGAATCGGCTTCAAAGGCAATGAAGATCTGGGCGGTGGTTTGAGCACTATCTTTGACCTCGAGGGCGGTTTTCAGCCGGAAAGTGGTGCCCTCGATTCGGCCAACACGATGTTCAACCGTCACGCCTATGTGGGCTTGCAGGGCAACTGGGGAACGGTCACGTTAGGCAGGCAAGACACGCTGTTCTTCACGGGCCTGGGCAACTACGACCCGTTGACCGTGGGCAACTACTACAACAATTCCTGGTATTTCTACCAGTCCGATGCCCGCTATAGCAACATGGTGAAGTATGAAGGCACGTTTCGCGGCTTGTACATTGGAGCGAGTTACGGTCTTGGCGGTCAGCCCGGCAGTATCTCCGCCGGTTCCCAAGCGGCGATCGCGCTCAGTTATACGACCGGCCCGTTCTCTATTGGCGGCGTATTCAGCCAGACGCACGCAATCAATAATGCGACGCAAGATATCGCCGGACTCGCCGCTTCATATCAGATCGGTACGACTACGCTGTATCTTGGCTTCTCTCATAACGACGACGGCAGTGGCCTCGCGGAAGAGGGCCTGACGGTGCAGCCTGTGACGGTTGGCACCTCGAACGTCCGGCGCAAGGACACCGGCTTCTTCACCGGCGCGATCTGGCAGGTGAGACCGGACATCGCGCTCACGGGCGCGTATTACTACGACGCGATCAAAGATGCTTATTCCACTGCCGGCGACAATGGTCATCGTCAGACGGTAGCGTTCTTCGCGCAATACCTGCTGTCCAAAAGGACGTACGTGTATGCGACGGCGGACTACAACAAAGTTGAAGGACAGGCCGCGCTGGTCGAACTCCCGGGTGCGAACAATCAGTTCGAAGCCGGGCTCGGACTGCACCACTCGTTCTAAGTGACTCGATTGTCCGGGGCGTGTCGTCATGCGGCACGCCCCGGTGCGTGAATTGACGAAAAAGGCACGTGGCATGTTTTTGTTTCAACATCGCGATCCATGAAACCCGCCCGCATCAACTCTTCGCTCGCACCGCTTGACGGCATCCTCATTAGAAATTACTCTGAATTCAGAATTCTTTTTAAGGCAGCCGCACATGGCAAGTGATTCAACCGTTATTAAATTGCCGCGTCGAACCGCGCTCAAGGCCACTACGCTGAGCGAGGCCATCTACATCGAGATCCGTGCACGTCTGCAGCGCGGAGAAGTAGGTACCGAGGATCGGGTCCTCGACTATGAGGTCGCCAAGGAATTCGACTGTACCCGCATGCCGGTTCGGCAAGCCTTGCTGCGTCTGGTGAACGACGGTTATCTGATTGGCACCACGCGCGGCTTCGTCGTTCCCACGCTGACCAGCGACGACATCCACGAGATTTTTGAAGTACGCCGCCTGCTGGAACCCGCCGCGGCGGCCAGCGCGGCCGCGGTCTTGATTGACGCCCAGGAAGCGGCGCTGGAAGCTGCCTACAAGAAGATGCGTCGGGGTTTCGACAAACGTTCGGCGGCGGTCATGATTGACGCCAACATCGAGTTCCGGGACGTGTGGCTGAGCGCGGTACAGAACGAGCGGCTGAAAGCCACGATCGCACGGTTTGTCGATCATGCGCAGCAGGTCCGCCTTGGTACGCTGAACAACCGCGGCACCCAGAAGATCGCTCTCGACGGCATGCGCGCACTCGTCGAAGGTTTCGTCGAGCGCGACGCGAAGCTGGTCAAGACCGCAATGCTCGAATTCATTCTCAGCGCGGAACAGCAATATTTCGCCTTGTTGAATGCCACGGACTAGGTGCCGCGCTCGACCTCATGCGTACCGGCATCGCCGTTGTTGGCCGCGCTGTCGCCCCATTATTCGTTGCAGGAGTTTTTGTGGCTCGTCCAACCTTTCAATCAATGTTGAATGAACGTCAGCCCGTCGGAGTGGTCTGGCTGGCGTTAGGTTGTGTCGCCGTGGTCGAGATCGCTGCGCACTTCAAGCCCGCAGCAATCGTTATAGATATGCAGCACGGACTGTGGGATCGCCATTCGCTAGAAGCCGCGATCGGCGTGGCCCGAGTTTCGACACAAGTCATCGTGCGCTGCGCCGACAACACGGCCAGCGCGATCTCAACGGCCTTGGACGCAGGAGCCCATTCGGTACTGATTCCCCTGATTGAATCGGCTGATGCCGCGAGACGCGCGGTGTCGTTCAGTCGCTATCCACCGGAAGGGATCCGCTCGGCGGGAGGCGTACGGCCGTTGTTGCGGGGCGTTGAGCGGTTCGCCAGCGCGAACAGCGAGGTAACAGTCGGCGTGATGATCGAAACGATTGAAGGCGTGCGAGAGGCGGAGGCTATTTCGGCGGTAGAGGGTATCGATTATCTGTTCATCGGGACCGGCGACCTCGCGATGTCGCGTGGCGCAACGAATGAAGATGACATCAAGGGCGACTGTGCTCATGTGCGCGACGTGGCGACCCGGCACGACTTGCCGTGCGGAATCTTCACGCATGGCGTATCCGGTGCCTTGAAAGAATTAGCGCACGGTTATGACATGGCGGTGATTGCTAACGATATGGATATCGTCAAAACCGGTGTCGCCGGCGCGCAAGCGTTGTTCGAGCAAACCCTTGGCGCAAGGTTCATATCGCAGTAAGTCGTGCGCAATAAGGCCGTGCGCAAGAATACGATCGCGAGCAGGCGATCGTCCGGCCTTTAAACTCTTTTCATTGAGGCAATTGCATGCTGGTTGAAAACGCGGTGGCGTTTGTGAGCGGCGCGAATCGCGGAGTCGGCGCGCGCTTTGTAAAGTCGTTGCTGGAACGTGGTGCGCGCAAGGTGTATGCGACCGCGCGTGACACCCGCATGATCGTCGCGCACGACCCCCGTATTGTGCCGGTAACACTCGACATCACGGACCCGGATCAGGTCGAGCAGGCAGCGTTGCTGGCGCCCGACGTTACCTTGCTGATTAACAACGCCGGCATTAACCGCCTGGAGCGTGTGATCCGCGCGCGCGACGGCGACGCGGCGCGGGACGAAATGGACGTGAACTACTTCGGCACACTACGTATGTGCCGCGCATTCGAACCGGCGTTGATCGCGAATGGCGGGGCGATTGTCAATATGCTGTCGGTGCTCGCTCGTATCACGCTGCCCGGGATGGGCTCGCTATGCGCCTCCAAGGCCGCGTCGCTGCGCATGACTGAAGGCATGCGCGCCGAGATGGCCGCTCACCATGTCAGGGTGCTTGCCATCCTGCCGGGTGCAATCGACACGGACATGAGCCGAGATTTTCCGCCGCCCAAACTCCCGGTTTCTGAAGTGGTCGATGCTGTCTTCAATGCGCTCGACGGCGGTCCCGACGAGGTCTACGTCGGTGAGATGGCAATAGGTGTTGCGGCCGGCCTGGCGGTGGATCGCCAAGCCCTGCAATTGCAGTTCGCAAGCTACCTTTGAAGGAGATGGCATCATCATGAGCGGTCAAATCATTGACGTCGCCGCACGCGACGGCGGCAAATTTTCAGCATATCTTGCGACCCCGGCCAAAGGCTCCGGACCGGGGCTCGTGTTGTTGCAGGAAATTTTCGGGATCAACGACTATATGAAGTCGATGGCCGATCGTTACGCCGAAGAAGGGTACGTCGTACTGGTACCGGATCTTTTCTGGCGCATGAAGCCCGGTGTGGTGCTCGGCTATGAAGAAGCGGATTTCCTGCAAGCGCTCGACTACCACGAACGCTTCGACGTGGAAGCATCCGTGGGTGATATTGCTGCGACCCTGGACGCGTTGCGCCGGCTCCCCCAGCATGCGGGCAAGACCGGCGCGATTGGATACTGTCTGGGCGGCAAACTCGCAATGCTCGCGGCCGCGCGTACCGACGTCGACTGTGCGGTGAGCTACTACGGCGTGGGTCTTGACGCGTACCTCGACGAGGTTGCTGCAATCAAGTGTCCCATGGTGTTTCACTTCGCCGAAAACGATTCCCTCTCATCGCCCGGCATTCGCGAAAAGGTCCAGGCGGCGTTGAGCCAGCAGGCGCAGATCGAGCAATACGTCTACACCGGTTGCGATCACGCGTTCGCTACGCCCGGGCGCGATCATTTCGACAAACCTGCAGCCATGATGGCGTACTCGCGCACCATGGCCATGCTGCGAAAAGTGCTGGGTCCTGTGTACGATCTGAACCACTTGTGGGAGATGCATTGCTACTATGAGTTCGGCACCCGCGACGTCAACGCCGTGATGCCCACCATGGTGGCGCAACCCTACGTGAACCACGTTCCAACAATGACTGGCGGCGTCGGCCACGATCAGCTGAAGCGCTTTTACAAGTACCATTTCGTGGATTCGAACCCCGCCGATACGAAGCTGATTCCGGTCTCGCGGACGATTGGTGCGGATCGGGTAGTCGATGAATTCGTGTTCTGCGCCACGCATGACCGTGAGATCGACTGGCTTTTGCCCGGGCTCAAGCCGACCGGAAAATACTTCGAAGTGCCCATGCTCGCGGTTATCTGTTTTCGGGGCGACAAGCTGTACAACGAGCATATTTACTGGGACCAGGCGTCGGTGCTGGTGCAGATCGGCGCTCTCGATCCGACAGGCTTGCCCGTCGCGGGCATTCAGACCGCGAAGAAAATGGTGGACGAGACATTGCCCACGAACGCTTTGATGCCGAATTGGGCGAGTAGTGAAGGCAAGCCGGTTTAAGCTACCTGGTCCAGGAATCGCATAGATTAACTGTGCGATTCGCAGACATCCGTTGCAACCAAGGTGCTCTCACGGGTCGCTCAAAGGTCGGCTGATTCAGGACGGACACGCTTCTGTGGGGTTTTCTCAGCGTAGTCGAGCCGACTGTACTTGCGGGCAGAAGCCGCAAGACTCTTCTCGAAGCGAGCACCAATGTGCGCAGGGATTGTGCCTCGGCGCGTCCGAACGCGGACTCAAAGTTCTTCTCCCCCTGGGCCCAAAGCGCATTCGTTTCCGCGACTTACCGTATTTAGACGAACTTAAGGATAACTGGCAATCGCTCAGAAGGCAGTCGACAGTTTTTGGGTGAGCTCAGTGAATCGATGCCACGCGGCAAACATATCGTTATCTGCGAGTAGTGAGAGGGAAGGTGACTCACCGAGCGGAGAAACTGGAAGGCAACAACTGGGCTGCAGTCAACTGCAAAATACCCTCTCGATCACGAACTTGGTAGCCGCAGGGGAATGAGCGCGTCCTTCTGACGTGCTGTTTTACCCCGGGTGAGGCGCCGGCACAAGTGCCTCGAAAAGTTTTCTGACGTGCGGCGCCAGCCGTTGCGAAGACCTGCAGACGAGTTGCAGCTCCCGCTTGGACCACTGCTCGTCGAGCGGTACGATCGAAAACGGCAGTGCGCCGCTGAGCCGGCGCGTTGTTGATTCGGGCACCAGCGACACGCCCACACCCGCTGCCACCATATGGCACACGCCCTCGAAGCGGTTGTGTCGCGATAAGGTCGAAAAGGCGAACAATTCTTATATGATAAGGATTCCTACATCATCAGAGAGTAGAACTGAGCGGCAGCTGTTCGCGCGACACCGCCGTCTTTCATTTGGCCTTTCCTGATCATGTGCATTGTCTCAATGCCTGAGAGGATGATGCGGGCACAGCGAAAATCCTTGAAGCCCATCATGGGCCTAGTTCGGCGTTTGATCGATCGATGATCCTGCTCGACGATGTTGTTCAAATACTTGACCTGCCGGATCTTGATGGGCGTTTCCCGTTTAGCGTTGATGACTTGGAGGGCGGCCAGATTGGCCCCGCTTTTATCCATGGTCACGATCTCAGGCGCGCCGTTGCGATCGATGGCCTTCTCGAAGTAGCGCATTGCGGCAGCCTTGTCGCGATGCGCCCGCAACAGGAAATCGACCGTATTTCCGGCCTTGTCCACTGCGCGATACAAGTACTTCCACTGGCCGCGCACCTTGACGTAGGTTTCATCCATCCTCCAGCTCTTACCCACCGGACGTTTGTGCTTGCGAAAGGCTTTCTCGAACAACGGTACGAGCTTGATGACCCACCGATGCACGCTCGAATGGTCAACCTCAAAGCCGCGCTCAGCCATCATCTCTTCGAGATTGCGATGGCTTAGCGAGTAGGCCACGTACCACCGCACACACAGCAGGATCACATCCAGCGGATAGTGCAATCGCTTCAGAACTTTCGCGATCCCTGCCGGTAATATCTTGCGCGGCGTCTTGCCCGTCATGGTCATCGTGCTCGTCTCAATTCCGGTGGCCGAATTTTACATGATCGCCTTAGCGCGACAGAGCCTCAGTTCGCGCATTGCTACCGAGGTATTTCTATTCACGTGCGCGAACTGATACAGCCTGGTCTGCTAGACGCGATCAGGCGGCACGAGGTGGAATTTGGTATTGGCCCAAGTTTGGAAGACTCAAACGAATTCGAATTTCGGCCCGTTTTCGAAGATCCGTATGTTGCCCTGTTGCCCGAAAAGCATGCGATAGCCGAAAGAAGCGAAATTGCATTGAGTGAATTAGCCGGAATGCCAATCTTAGCCTGGCCTCTTCGCAGTTTCATGAGCATTTGTTGCAGGCGCTCGACGCGCAAAGTTTGGCGGTCGAACTTAATTATAATTTTACCAACGTGACGACGCTGATCGCGATGGTCGATGCAGGGCTTGGCGCAGCGGTTTTTCCATCGAGCGCGGCCCCGCAACGCGACGAACTGAAGGTGCTGCGCCTCATAAATCCCACCATGTGCCGCACAATTTCAATCATTACCCTTCGTGGTCATACGTTGTCGCCAGCCGCAACGCGTTTTGTGAAGTTGTTCGAAAATTCCTTAACACAACCTGCAAGCCTCTCGCCAACCGCTTTATGGAGCGCCTAGTCGGTTTATGATTTACGATAAAAGGATGAGCGCGATCACCGCAGAATTCTTATATTTTATAATAGGGATTCTTACGTCACTGAATAGTGCAACTGCCCAGCGCTTGTTCGCGAGACGCTATCGCCCGGCAACGATAAATCCGCTTGTGCCGGGATTCTGTAAAGATCTGATCGACACGTTACGATCGACCCGCACCTAAAAATCAGCCGCTCGTCAATCAAATGACATCTATTTGACATAAATAGAATGATCGTCGGTCGACACGACATTTAACACCATGTGCTTCGTATTCCGTAATATTTGGCTGCATCTACGATGCAGGAAGATTTCTTTATTCAGAGGTAAAGTGATCGCGTCTCTTGGCGCCCAAGGTTGCCTTCTCAACTGCTTGCTTTCGTAGCGAGTTGCAGCGACGGCAGGAACACTCCGCCATCGCTTCGAAGACTTGCTATGGAAGCACCAAGGTTCAGAGTTTCGGATACTGGGTGAGCCCTCAGGGATCGTGATCAATCGATAGATGGCCTGCTATGCTCACGCTTCGAGCTTACCCGTCGAAGCCGCCCTTTATGAACCTGACCGCACGTGGGAACAGCGACACTCAAGACCAAGCTCAGCGCAAGCCCCGGGTCATGATCTATGGCGTCGGCTTCTATGGCATGGAGGCAGTGCGCATCTTAGCAAAAAAGGCTGGTCGATCGTCGCGGCCGCGAACCGAGCGGGTCCCAAGATTGGCCAGGATCAAGGACGCCTCGCTGGTCTGAACGAAGATCTAGGGGTCATTGTTCAAGATTGCGAAACTGCCGACTATGCTGCCATGGGGGCGGACATCGCGCTCGTTGTTCAGACTGAAAGGCTGAATCGAACTTGATGGCGAACCAACGTCTTCTAGGGGCTGGCATCAACGTTATCTGCCACGGTTCCGAGTCCTACTTCCCACAAGGCGCTGATCCGGGGTTGGCCGAGAAGATCGACGCCTTGGCCAAGCAGGGTGACGTCACGTTCACGTGCACCGGCATCTGGGACTTCTCGCGTATCTGGCCGGGTATCCTAATCGCTGGGCCTTGCAGTGAACTTTGCTCGCTCAATCATCACAGCCTGCACAAACGCAGAGCTAGCGAATGAGCGCATGATGCGAGCCTATGGCGTAGACATGACGCAAGCCGAGTTCGCGCAAAAGGTGACCAAGGTGCCTGGTCAACTAGGTGAATCGTACAAGGGCATTCCGCACCACGCGATGCACGCGCTTAGCTTCACCATCACGAACGTGACTGAACGGCGCGAGCCGGTGCTCGCCGATCAACCCGTGTGGTGCCGCATCCTGAATAGGTCCCTAGACCCCGGCATCTCGCTTGGCCTAAGGATCGTCGCGTCAGTCGAAACCGCCGAAGGGCCGACGCAAGCGCGCATATCCAATTGCGCATCCTTGCAGAGGGCGAGGCCGAACACATGATGTGGACGGTTGACGGAAGACCGCCATCAAAAACCCGGGTCGACCGCGCGGACGGAGTGCACACCTCGGCCGCATGCATGGTGAACCGCATCCCCGACGTTATAGCCGCTCCGTCGGGAGTGAGATTGATCTCACAGCTTGGTCCTTTGCGGCCTTCAGTCGCATAGCTGCGGCCATCCGGCTCCTCGCGGTCGGGGACAGGCCGTTCGTCGCTAGGTAGCACAACCAACGCCGCGCTGTGCGTCTTGTTCGTGGCAGCGATAAGTAGATGAATACCGCCGGTCCGATATTCACTTGATTTTCACGAGCCTCCGTTAAAGCTTATAAATGGCATGCTTGGGTCGAAACCTTGTTCACTCCAGCATCATCCCCTTCGACTCAAGACCAGACACAACCTTCGCCAAGGCTGCGATCTCTGCGTCGGCGCGGAACACCAGCTTGATATCTTGCGCAACTGCTGTCCGAGCTCCCCAACAAAGGCATCGAGCATTCTTCGGATCGCAGCCGGAGGCGTCATGCGCCAGCAACGGGGATGCGATCATAATTTCGCTGGATTGCATGCAACGATCAGCAGCAGGCCAAAGACGATCGGAAGGATCGACACCAGCGCAAAAGCCATATAGAACGTGCCCGTCGCATGGACGATAAAGCCGGTGAACAGCGGTGCGACAATACCCGCCGTCGAGCCAATGCCCGTAGTCAGGCTCGACGCGGCGCCACCATGTTCCGGGCAGGCGTCGATCGGAATGGCAAAGAACACGGGGTTCGCGATGAAATTGATGAAACTCGCGACGCTGATCAAGGCGACGATCGCGTAGGTATCGGACAGGACCAGCGTGAGGCTGATGATCGCGCCTGTCAGGATGAGGCACGCGCCCGCCAGGTAGCTGCGCGCCCACCGCAGATTTTGCGTGCGCCGGTAGACAAAGTCAGACACCGGCCCGGACAGCAGCGCACCCGCGGTCATGGAAACCCACGGCAGGATGCCAAGAAAGGACACATGCGAGAATTCGATATGGCGTTCGCGTACCAGCCACGTCGGCAGGAAATTGAGCAGGAAATACAGCACATACGCCGATGAGAAAAACGCGAGACCGGTGAGCCACAAGGTCTGGCTGCGCAACACGAGTCTCCACGGCACTGGCAATGCGTCGTGCTCCGTTACGGCGCCACCGGACTGCGCATTCGCCGCCGCTTGCGGCGTGTCGTGCACAAACAGTTTGCACAATATGGCCCATGCAATACCCACTACGCCAAGCAGAAGAAATGGCGCCTGCCAGCCGTAGTTCGCGGTGAGCCACACCGCGCATGGAATGACGAGCAGCGAACCCAATGGAATACCGGCGCCCATCAGTGACGCAGCGCGCCCGTGCTCTTCTTTCGTGAACCAGTTGCCGATCAACTGCGAGCCGCTGGGAAACACCACGCCTTCGCTGACGCCGAACAGCAAGCGCAATGCGAAGAGGCTTGCAAAACCGGTTGCAACCGCAACCAGCGAGATGGTGCACGACCACAGCACCGAGAACCAGACATAGGTACGCTTGGGGCCCAGCCACGAGACGATTCCGCCACCGAAAAACACCATCACCACGTAACCCCAGCCGAACGCGCTCGCGATGATGCCGAACTGGCGAATGTCGAGATTGAAGGTTTTGATCAACACCGGCGCGACCACGCCCAGCACTCCGCGATCGGCGTAGTTAATGATCGTGATGATGAAGAGCAGCCAGGCGATGGTCCAGCGGTTGCCTCGGCTCGCAACGGCCGTCTGTGCACTGTAGTCCGAAGCTGCCATGTCTCCTGTCTCCCCGATTCTGTCCTGCTGATGGGCCGACGAATACACGCCCCGCGGGCAAAGCCGCAAGGTGCGTAAAAGCAGACTAGGAAACGTCTTCAATAATGTCAACAATTTTGTTTGATCGGCAAAAAATTCTCGAAAATAAACTTGAAAACCTTTGTAAAACAGCGCTTATACGATTCCGACAATATTGTTGACAACCTGATATCAAGTTACTACCATCGGTTGCAACACGTGGATACGGACAGCACATGAAACGGGATAGCACCACCAGGCGGGGTAGCAGCCCACAGGAGTCTGCGGTTCCGAAAACTGGTAAGGCGGCGAAGGGCGGCGAGCAAGCGGTGGCTAAGCCGACGCTGAGATCCGTGAAGCCCGTCGGGCAAGTAACAAAGGCTGCAAAGGTTACGAAGCCGGTAAAGCCCGTCAAGAGCGAAGACGTCTTTCAGATGCTGCGCGACCAGATTGTGTCGCATCAGATTGCGCCGGGCAGCCGGCTGCGCGAGCAGGAACTCGCCGACGAACACGCCATTCCTCGCGCAAAAGTGCGCGACGTCCTGGCCATGCTGGAGCAGCGCGGTCTCGTCGAGCGCATTCCGAATCGCGGCGCGATTGTGGTCAAGTTCGACGTCTCGCAGATCTTCGAGTTTTACGAGGTGCGCGAAGTGCTCGAAGGTCTGCTCGTGCGCCTCGCGACAGAGAAAACCTCTCCTGCCGACTGGCAAGATCTGGTCGAGTTGTTCGCTGGGCCGATGCAGACTTACGTCGATAGTTGTAACTACGAAGCATTTCTCACAGGCTATTCTCTGTTCCGCCAGCGTATTCTCGGTGCCGCGGGCAACCCCGTGCTCAGCGCAATGATCGACGGCATCTATGAAAAGACGCAGGCGGTGATCCGACGCGTGATCATCTTGCCGGGACGCGCCGAGCAGGGACTCAAGGAGCACCGCGCGGTGCTCGACGCAATGCGCCGTGGCGACGCGCAGGAAGCCGAGCGCTGCCGTCGCGAGAACATGAAAAGCGCGCGTGAATTCATCAAGCGGTACAAGAACTTCATCGTCTGAATAGTCTGTATGACGCACAGGCGCGGCCGTCGTGCGGCGCCGGGGAGTGACAGATGTCGGAGACGCAAAACGAAGGTGGGCCGGTGCGGCAAGGGCCGCTTGTCGGTTTGCGTGTGCTCGAACTCGGTTCGACGATCGCCGGGCCGTTTTGCGGCAGGCTGCTCGCCGATTTCGGCGCCGAGGTGATCAAGATCGAGCCTCCCGAGGGCGACGCGCTGCGCACGATGGGCAAGCAGTACAAGGGGAAGTCGCTGTACGCGGCGAGTTTGCTGCGCAATCGCGAACTCGTGTCGATCGATCTGCGTACGCCGGCCGGGCAGTCGCTCGTCAAGCGGCTTGCCGCGCGCTGCGATTGTCTCGTTGAAAACTTCCGGCCCGGCGGCCTCGAGAAATGGGGCCTCGGCTACGACGAACTGTCTGCAGTGAACCCCGGCCTCGTCATGGTCCGCATCAGCGGATTCGGCCAGACCGGACCCTACCGCGAACGCGCAGGCTATGGCGTGATCGGTGAAGCGGTCAGCGGTTTGCGGCACATCACCGGCGACCCGGACCGGCCGCCAGCGCGCACGGCGGTGTCGTTGACCGACTATTGCACCGGCCTGTACGCGGCCTTTGGCGCGGTAATGGCATTGCTCGCTCGCGGGCGCACGGGCGTTGGCCAATGCGTGGACGCGGCGCTGTACGAATGCGCGTTCAGCTTCATGGAGCCGCATATCCCCGCTTTCGAAAAGCTCGGAGTCGTTGCCGGTCGAACCGGTTCACGGCTGCCGGACAGTACACCGAACAATCTGTATGCCTCCGCCGAAGGCGAATTCATCCACATTACCGCGATGGGCGATGCGGTCTTCAAAAGGCTTACACAGGCGATGAGGCAGCCGGCCCTCGCCGACGATCCACGTTTCAGCAGCGGTCTCGCCCGTTCGGAACATCACGAGGCGCTCGACGATCTGATCGGCAACTGGGCCGTCATGCATCCGCTGGCCCGACTCGAAGATTTCCTGCACGAGGCGGACGTGCCCGCCACGCGCATCTACACGATGAAAGATGTCTTTGCCGATGCTCACTTCAAGTCGCGCGACATGCTCTTGCCAGTCGCCGACGATCAACTCGGCACCGTGACGATGGCGGGCGTCGTGCCGAAGCTGAGCGATACGCCCGGCCAGTTGCGGCTCAGCGGCGGCGCGGTCGGCCGCGACACGCGGCGAGTATTGCAGGCACTCGCCGATGTGTCGGACGAGGAACTGGCGAGTCTCGATGCAAGCGGCGTGATTCACATCGCCAGGAGCGTCACGCCCGCGAGTTCCGCTTCGCTCTAAAAGTCTTGCCACTTAAGGCCACGCCGTGAAGTCATCCGATCCCCGTCAAGACGCCGCTTCATCGGGAAGCAAATCGACAGCGACGCAGGAAAGCGACTTACAAACCGAGTTTGAGCGCCGGCAAGCGGTAGCGCTTGCCATGGGCGGTTCTTCGAAGCTCGACAAGCGGCGCGAGCAGGCCGTGCTGAATGCACGGGAACGAATCGAGCGGCTCGTCGATGAGAACAGTTTCATCGAATCCGGATTGTTCGCGACGTCGTCCGTCTCGGAAGCCGACCGCAGCCGCACGCCGGCGGACGGCAAGATTGTCGGCTATGCACGGATCAATGGCCGCGAGGTTGCGGTGGTGTCGAACGACTTCACGGTGATGGGCGCATCGAGTAGCGCGACCAACGGCAAGAAGATTGCGCAGATGAAGCGCGTCGCGACGCAGCGCGGTTTGCCCTTGATTTTCCTGGGCGAATCGTCAGGGGCGCGGATGCCCGATACGATGGGCGCCCGCGGCATGGGCAGCATGCTCGGAGCAGACCCGACGCAATACCAGCGCACCCGCGAAACACCGTGGGCCGCTGCGGTGCTCGGCTTCTGCTATGGATCGTCGACGTGGTACACGGCGCTTTCCGACTTCAGCGTCATGCGCAAGGGCGCGGTTCTCGCCGTGTCCAGTCCGCAACTGGTGTCGCTCGCGGTAAAGGAAGCCATCGATCCGGAAGAGCTCGGCGGCTGGCGGCTGCATGCGCAGATCACCGGGCTGGTTGACCGCGTCGTGGATACCGACGACGAAGCACTCGACGCGATTCGCACGTTCCTCGATTACCTGCCGAGCCATTGCAACGAAGCGCCACCGGTACGCGCAGTGCCAGCCGGCTCCGGTACAACGACCCGCGATATCGGCGCGCTGTTGCCCGAGCAGCGCACGCAAGTCTACGACATGCGCGACATTTTGCAGGCGGTAGTCGATCGCGACAGTCTGTTCGAACTGAAAGCGCGTTTCGGCAAGTCGGCGGTCACGGCGCTGGCCCGGTTGAACGGGCGGTCGGTTGGCATTATCGCGAATAATCCGCTGCATAAAGGCGGCGCGCTCGACACCGACGCGTGCGAGAAGATCACCCGCTTCATCGTGCTGTGCGATTCATTCAACATCCCGCTCGTGATGTTTGTCGACACGCCGGGCTTCATCATCGGCCTCGACGCGGAACGCAAGCGCGCCCCCGGCAAAATCATGAATTTCATGAGTGCGCTGGCGCTCGTGAGCGTACCGAAGCTGTCGATCATTTTGCGCAAGAGCTACGGTCAGGCCTATCTGAACATGGGCGGCGGCCGCAATTCCGATGAAGTGGCCGCGTGGCCGAGCGCCGAGATCAGTTTCATGAACCCGCATTACGCGGCGCAGATCGTGCACGGCCTCAAGCCCGGCGACGACGCCTTCGACGACGTGCTTCAGCAGATGGACAAGGACAGCAGTGCATACGACATTGCCGGCAACTACGGCATTCAACATGTGATCCTGCCGCAAGACACGCGCGAATACCTGATCCGTATGCTCGACGTGCATCGTTTGCGTTTGACCGATGGCGTTGGCGCGCATCGGATGCATACCTGGCCGTCCACGTTCTAGGCGCAGCGGTATCGAAAATCATAATGAGGAAGCCGAATGAGCACGTACGAGATGAAGGCGGAAGTCACGGGATCGGTCTGGAAGGTGCTGAAAGCCCCAGGCGATGCGGTGGCCGAGGGCGAAGTGCTGATCATCTTCGAATCGATGAAAATGGAGATCCCGCTTATCGCCGAGGACGCGGGCACTGTAACGGAGATCCTCGTCGCCGAAGGCCAGTCGGTCGCTGAAGGCGACACGGTCCTGCGGCTTGAATTGTCGTAGCCCGTCCTTTGGACATAACGGGGAATGCCTAGCAACGGAGCACGAGAACATGGACGAGCACTGGCAGGCAGAAGCAGATGAAATTGCGTTGCGGCACCGATGGGCCGACGAACTGGGTGGCGCTGACGCAATCGACCGTCAGCACGCACAGGGACGGCTGACGATCCGCGAACGCGTGGAACGGCTCGTTGACGTCGGCTCGTTCGAGGAAATCGGCAAGCTCGCGGGGAACGGAGTCTATGAGAACGGCACGGTTCAGAAAGTGGTTCCCGCGCCCTACGTCTGCGGTCTCGCGAACCTCGACGGCCGGCCGGTCGCAATCGGCGGCGAGGACTTTACCGTGCGCGGCGGAACGAGTTGGGGCGGTGACCGGAGGAAGGGGGGGCAGGGCGGTTTTGTCGAAGATCTGGCCTACAACTATCGTATCCCGCTGATCAATCTGATCGACGGCGCGGGCGGTACGGTGAACACCGCGAAAAGAAAGGGCCACACGGTATTCCCGGGTGTGCACGGGTTCGAACGTTCGGTGCAGCTGCTCGGCGTGGTGCCGGTGATCAGCGCGGTGCTCGGCACCGCCGCGGGCGGCCCGGCTGGACGCGCGATTCTGTCCCACTGGTCAATCATGATCAGGGACACGAGCCAGGTGTTCGCCGCTGGGCCGCCCGTGGTCGAACGATCTCTCGGTCAGAAAGTGAGCAAGGAAGAACTGGGCGGCGCGCACATGGCGGTCGATATCGCCGGCACGATCGACAATGCCGCCGACAGCGAGGTCGACTGCTTCGCGCTGATTCGCCGCTTTCTCAGCTATCTGCCGCAAAACGTGTACGAACTACCGCCGGCGCTGCCTTGCGACGACCCGCCCGATCGCGCCGATGAAGCCTTGCTCAGCATCGTGCCGCGCGATCGCCGCAAGCCCTACAACATGCGTAAGCTGATCGGCATGGTGGTCGATCGTGATTCGCTATTCGAAATCCAGCCGAGCTTCGGCAAGGCGCTGATTACCGGTTTCGCGCGTCTGAACGGCAAGGTGGTTGGCATCGTCGCAAACAATCCGATGGTCGCGGGCGGCGCGATGGAAGTGAAGGCCGCACGCAAGCAGGTTCATTTCATCGAGCTGTGCGATACGTTTCATGTGCCGCTGGTGTTTCTCGTCGATGTGCCGGGTTTCATGGTGGGCACCCAGGCCGAGGCGGCCGCGACGCTGCGCGAAGGCATGCGTGCCGTGTATGTCGGTCTGCAGGCCACTGTGCCGATGCTGACCGTCGTGATCCGCAAGTGCTACGGCATGGCCGGCATGAGCACGACCGATAAGAACGGACTCGATCTCAAGCTCGCGTGGCCGTCAGCGGAGTGGGGGTCGTTGCCGGTCGAAGGCGGCGTCGCGGCTGCATTCAAACGCGAGATTCAAGGCGCGGCAGATCCGCTGCTGCGGCAGCGAGAACTCGAAGAGGAGTTGCGTGCGCTGGCTTCACCCTTTCGCACCGCCGAAGCATTCGGCGTCGAGGACGTGATCGACCCGAGACAGACACGGCGTTATCTGTGCCGTTTCATCGACGCGGTGCAAGGGCGCATGAAAGCCGACGTCGGACCAAAACTGCGTGCGGGCGTTCGGCCGTGAATGATGACCCGTGTACGAAGCCGACTCGTCCTTGGCCGATGAGACAGCCATGTTCAACAAGGTCCTGATTGCCAACAGGGGGGCGATCGCCGCGCGTGTCGTGCGCGCGCTGCGGCAGATGAAGATCGCCTCGGTTGTCGTGTATTCCGAGGCGGATCGCGATCTGCCCTATGTCGTGCAGGCCGACGAGGCGATCTGCATTGGCGAGGCCGCGCCGGCAGCGAGCTATCTCAACGTCGACGCGCTGAGCGCGGCGATCCGCAAGAGCGGTGCAGATGCCGTGCATCCGGGCTACGGTTTCCTGTCGGAGAACCCTGACTTCGCCACCGCCGTGAGCGCGCTCGGCGTCACCTTCATCGGGCCCGACGCGCGTTGGTTGCGCGCAATGGGCCGCAAGACCGACGCGCGCGCGTTGATGGCGAGCCTGGGCATGCCCCTGAACCCAAGCAGCGGCGTGCTGGCCGGCACGCCTGACCAGCAACTCGCGGCAGTTCGAAACGTCGGCTTTCCGGTGCTCGTCAAGCCAGTCGCGGGCGGTGGCGGCATCGGCATGCTGCCGGTCCGCGACGAAGCGCAGGTAGTCGATGCGCTGGAGCGCGCACGGTCGATGTCGCAGCGCAGCTTCGGCAACGCCGACGTGTATGTGGAGCGGCTGATCGAGCGCCCGCGCCACATCGAATTTCAGTTGCTGGCCGACAAATACGGCCAGGTCAGACATCTGTTCGAGCGCGACTGCTCGATCCAGCGTCGTCATCAGAAGGTCATCGAGGAATCGCCCGCGCCGCATCTGCCGCGAGCGTTGATCGAAGAAACCGGTACGCGTATTGCGCGCATCCTCAGCGAACTCGGCTACGACGTGATCGGCACGGCGGAGATGCTCTATGCCCAGGATGGCTCGCTCAGTTTCCTTGAGATGAATACGCGTTTGCAAGTCGAACACGCGGTGACCGAGGCGATCACTGGCATCGACCTTGTGCAGGCGCAGATCCGTCTCGCAGCAGGCATGCGGCTCGACGCAGTCTTACCCGCTTCAATCGAGGCTTCAGGACACGCTATCGAAGTGCGTGTCTATGCCGAGGATCCACGACGTTTTTTCCCGTCGCCAGGGCCACTGGATGTATTCAGGCCGCCCACGGCGCACGGCGTTCGTATTGAGACGGGCTATGCCGAAGGCAATCGCGTGACACCGTTTTACGACCCGATGCTCGCCAAAGTCATCGTGCATGAGGCGACCCGCGAGCAGGCCATCGCGCGGATGCTCGACGCGCTCACGGCCTTCGAGGTGGTCGGCGTAAAGACCAATATTCCATTTGCTGCGGACGTGTTGCGCAGCGACGCCTTTCAGGCCGGCGATGTGCACACGCAGCTTGGTTCTGCGCTGACGCGAGCATAATTGAGGAGCCCATGACCGACCCAAATAATGCATCTAAACGTCCAATGCTTTATTCGCGAGGAAAAGCGGGCGTTACCCAATGCCATTACCCTTCCTGCTCCTCGCGCCCTGGGCGTGCGCCCACGTATTCGTAATTTTCAGTATTTAAACGGGATACGCGAAGCTCGACCGCACAACGATGATACGAGTAGGCGATCCGCCGGATTTCCAGTAGCGGTGTGCCGAGGTCGAGGGACAGTTGATCGCTTTCCATTTTGTTCGCTCGCGCAACGGTTACGCGCTCGTCCGTCTCAACCACGTTGATTGCAAATACGTCTTGGTAAAAGTTGTAGAGCGTATTCGGGCGATTGCGCAACTTCGCCTCGGTCAGCCCCGGAAATTGGGCCTCCGGAAGCGTGATGTGTTCGACGAGAACAGTCGAACCGTGCAGTGCAAGGCCGTTGATAAACTGAAACACGCGTGCGCCGGCTTCGATGCCGAGCACCGCCGCGGCTTCGCGCGAAGCGCGCGCTTTGCGGAATTCAATTAGCGTGACAACGGGGTACGCCTTCTCTCCATCGCGCCGGACAATGCGAAAAAACCGAAAAAAATGGCGGTCGCGCTGATGCATGGAGACGAAAGTCCCCAAGCCCTGATGCCTGATCAGAATGTTCTCGGCGCACAGTTCGTCAATGGCTTTGCGCAACGTGCCGATAGACACGCCGAATCTTTCGGCGAGCCGCTTTTCGGAAGGAATGCATTCGCCGCCTTTCCACTCACCCGCGGACAGTGCCGCCAGGATGGCGCTCTTGACTTCCTTGTAACGCGTGCCGCCTAGCGACGGCGGAGTGATGGCGAGCGTGCTCATAAAAACCTCTGACGTGAGCGAATTGCGTCGAATTTAGTCCGTGCCGGCCTTCCATGCTTCCAGTCAGGCCCATCGAGGACCTGCCCCGATTTTAAACGACAAAGTCATATAGCACATATAGATGAGGTGGGTTTTGTAGGTTTGTCGATACAAGGGTTTCACCTTGGGCCGCGCGAGCGGAATTCAGCGTCGTACATACCCCAAGAAACACTTGCGCTCGAATCAAGAATTATTCGCTGTTCAACCGTAGATGCAGCGCGCTAATCTGAGGATCAGCCTCTCCTCCAAAGCCATTCAAACAGGTGTTATTCTCCATGCAGCCTTCTGTCAGCGACTCGCTGAGCGTGCGCGTCTGGCGCGGTGCCGAAGACGGCGCGTTCGAAGCGTTCGACGTTCCGCGCCGCGAAAGCCAGACCGTGCTCGACGTGGTGACCCATATCCAGCGGTGTATTGACGCCACGCTGTCCTACCGCTTCGCATGCCGCGTCGGTATGTGCGGTTCGTGCGCGATGACCGTAAATGGCCGGGCGCGCTGGACTTGCCGCACGCACGTAACAAAAGTGCTTCGCCACGCAGGCGATGTGCTCGAGATCGCACCGTTGAACCACTTGCCGATCGTGAAGGATCTCGCGGTCGACATGACCACGTTCTTCGATAAATGGCGTGACGCAAAAGGCTACTTCTCGGGCAACCGCGACCGCAGCGCGCCGCTCGAATTGATTGATCCGGCATCGCGCGAACGGCAGGCCGCTGATGCGGGTATCGAGTGCATCGGTTGCGGCGTGTGTTATGCAAGTTGCGATGTGGTCGGATGGAAACCGGATTATCTGGGGCCGGCAGCGCTGAACCGCGCGTGGACGCTCGTCAACGATGTGCGTGATATCCAGCAGGGTGTGCGCCATGAAGCGGTATCGAACGATGCGGGCTGCCACTCATGCCATACCCTTGGTTCGTGCACCGAACGTTGTCCTAAGGCACTGTCGCCTACAGCGAGCATCGCGGGCCTCAAACGCGCGGGTCCGCAGACGCCGAAAAGAGGGACGCGATGAATATCATGTTCAACGGATGGTGGCTGCAACGCATGTCCGCGATGGTGCTCACAGTGTGCGTCGCGTTGCACCTTGCGACCATGATCTGGGTGGTGCATGGGGGCCTGCGCGCCACTGATGTAATAACCCGCCTGCACGGCAATCTCGCGTGGGGCGCGTTTTACGCGGTCTTTGTGATCGCGGCGTCGGTGCACGTGCCCGTGGGCCTGCGCCGTATCGCCGATGAATGGCTGAACTGGCGTGGTGCGTGGGCCGGGATCGCCAGCGTGATAGTCGGTATTGCGCTGGCGCTTGCGGGCCTGCGGGCGGTCTATGCGCTGATTGCAGGAACGCCGGCATGAGCACGGACCGCCATGTTGTCACGCCCGGACGCAAGCTGGATTTCCGCGCGCGCAATCACCCTGCATGGTGGGCGTTCTTGGTCCATCGGTTGTCCGGGCTGGCACTGGCGTTTTTCCTGCCCGCGCACTTCTGGGCGCTCGGAACGGCGTTGCATGGCGCAGCGCCATTCGATTCTTTCCTGAGCGTCACGCGCGCGCCCGCGTTCGTCTTTGCGGAATGGGGACTTGTCACGTTGCTGGCGGCTCACCTGATTGGCGGCGTGCGGCTGCTGCTGATCGAGTTCCGTCCGTGGAGCGGCTTGCGCAAGGATCTGATTGCTGCAACGGCAGGAGGCGCTTTCGTCATCGGAATGGCGTTTGCGCTATCGCTGACATTGTAAGAAAGACGTTGCGAGGCTGACGGTTTAAGCACGCGTGCTATGAAAGAGGTGTCCATGGAAACGACAACGGATTTGACGATCGACTACGCGTTAATCGAAGAGATCGCGAAAACACTGTATATCCGATCGCTGAAGCACCTTCCGCCGGACATCAAGGATGGCATTGCGAAGCTCGAAGCGGGCGAACGCAACGATACCGCGCGGCGTGTGCTTGGCACGATGCGCCAGAACATCGTCGTCGCGGAGCAGGCCGATAACCTGTTGTGCCAGGACACGGGCATCCCCATCTACAACGTGTCGATCGGGCAGGGCGTGCAGTTCGATGGCATGCGCCTGAAGGCCGCGATTCGCCGCGGTTGTGAACGGGCGACACATGAGCATCCGCTGCGATCATCGGTTGTCCATCCGCTCACGCGGCATAACGAGCAGAGTTCGTGCGGCGCGGAAGTGCCCGTGATTCACATTGATTTCGACGATACCCCCCAAAAGCTCTCGATCGAAATGATTCCGAAGGGCAGCGGCTCCGAGAACAACTCGTTCCTTCGCATGGCGATTCCGGCAGAGGGAGTCGACGCCATTCGGCGCTTCGTCATCGACTGCGTGGTCGATGCTGGCGGCAAGACGTGTCCGCCGACCATTGTTGGCGTGGGCGTCGGCGGTACCTCCGATCTGTGCGTGGCGCTTGCAAAGCGCGCGGCGACCCGACCCCTCGGCACGCAATGCCGCGATCAACATGGCGCGGCGCTCGAGCAGCAATTGTCCGCCGCGGTCAATCAGTTGGGTGTCGGGCCGCAAGGACTCGGTGGCGACGCAACGGCGTTCGCGGTGCACATCGAGTTGGCTGCCACGCACATTACGATGAACCCGGTTGCGGTGAACATGCAGTGTCATTCTGCGCGGCGGGCGCGCGCCACCTTGAGCGAGCAGGGAGTCGACTATGGCTACTGACACGCTCGCGACCGGCAAGCATCATCCGCTCGACATGCCGGCAACCGAAGAACAGATTCGGGCATTACGCATAGGTGACACGGTCACGCTCAATACCACGCTGTTCGGTATCCGCGACGCCACTCAGATCCATATGTTCGACCACAAGCGCACGACCCGGTTCGACCTCCGCGGCCATGCCGTGATCCATACTGCGCCGAACGTGCGGCGGGTCGAGGCATCGGCCCAGAATCCCGCCGGTTACGAACCGGTCTGTATCGGCACGACAACGTCGGCTCGCATGGAGCGATTTACTGCACCGCTGATGCAAACCTATGGCGTGCGGATCGTGATCGGTAAGGGCGGTCTCGGAGCGGCATCGAGCGGGGCATTTGTCGAATTCGGCGGTGTGTATCTCGCAATAGTCGGCGGCACGGCCGCGCTTGAGACCACGTGGATCGAGCAGATAGAAGACGTTGATCTGGACGATCTCAATCCCGAATCGCTCTGGCGTTTCCGAATTCGCGACTTCGGCCCGTTGCTCGTCGCCATGGATAGCCACGGCGGCAGTCTCTATACCGCCGTCCAGCAGAACACGCGATCGCAACGCGATGTGGTGCTTGCGTCGCTCGGCATTCGCTCCTGAATATTCCTATGAAACAGTTCGATACTGACATCCTCATCCTCGGCAGCGGCGGTGCGGGCCTTTTTGCCGCGTTGCACGCGCAGGCCGCAGCGCCGCAGTTGCGCATCACGGTGGCCGTCAAAGGGCTGCTCGGCAAGTGCGGATGTACGCGCATGGTGCAGGGAGGCTACAACGTCGCGCTCGCGCCGGGGGATTCTGTCGAGCGGCATTTCATGGACACGATCGAAGGCGGGAAATGGCTCTCGAACCAGGACCTTGCATGGATGCTGGTAACGGGTGCCATCGAGAGAATCCAAGAGCTTGAAAACGAACTCGGCTGTTTCTTCGATCGCAACCCCGACGGCTCCGTGCGCCAAAAAGCGTTCGCCGGGCAGACCTTCGACCGTACCGTGCATAAGGGCGACCAGACCGGCATCGAGATCATCAACCGGTTGGCTGAGCAGATATGGGCACGGGGCATTGACCGGCTGGAGGAGCATCGGGCCGTAGAGTTCATCCACAGCCGCGATGGCAAGTCGCTGGCCGGCGTCCTGATGATCGACATGCGCAGCGGCGAGTTTGTCTTCGTGCGCACGAAAGCCGTGTTGCTTGCAACGGGAGGCGGTCCGACCATGTATCGGTACCATACGCCCAGCGGCGACAAAAGCTGCGACGGCATGGCAATGGCACTGCGCGCCGGCCTCACGCTGCGTGACATGGAGATGGTCCAGTTTCATCCCACGGGGCTACTTGCCGGCGCGCATACGCGCATGACGGGCACCGTTCTCGAAGAGGGTTTGCGTGGCGCGGGCGGCTACTTGCTCAGCGGTGCGGGCGAGCGTTTCATGCATGCGTACGATTCTCGTGGAGAACGCGCGACGCGTGACGTCGTTTCGCGCAGCATCTTCCATGAGCTTCGGGCAGGGCATGCAACGCCCAACGGCGGCGTGTATCTGCAGATGCATCATCTCGGCGCCGATAGTGTGCGCAAGCGCTTCAAGGGCATGGTCGAGCGGTGTGCGGATTGCGGTTTCGATCTTGCGGGCGGTCGAGTGGAAGTCGTACCGACGGCGCATTACATGATGGGCGGTGTGGTCTTCGAGTCCAATTGCGCGACCACGCTGACCGGGCTTTTTGTGGCGGGCGAAGACGCGGGCGGCGTGCACGGAGCGAACCGGTTGGGCGGTAACGGCGTGGCGAATTCAACGGTGTTCGGCGGTATCGCCGGCGATACGCTCGCGCGTTGGGTACCGCAGCACGGTGCCTATGCTGATGTTGACACCGACGCGATCAATGCGGCGATCACCCGATGCAACCGTCCGCTCAACCAGCCGCGCGGCGATCTTGAAGCGATCCGCGACGCGCTCGCTGAACTTATGTGGAACGATGTCGGTATCCTTCGCGACGCGCAAGGGCTCGAGCGTGCCAAGCAGCAGCTCATCGGGCTTGAGGTGCAACTTGATCGAACCGGCGTCGACGGTCGCGACTTACGGTTCAACCTCTCGTGGCACGACTGGATGAACCTGCGCAACCTTATCCTCGTGAGCCGCGCGATCACCGAATCCGCGCTGATGCGAGAGAATTCGCGAGGCGCGCATTATCGTGAAGACTTTCCGGAGGCCGGCGCGCTGGAGACGTCTGAGTACATGTGCGTCCGACTCGATGACAACGCATTCGCCACCCGCCGCGAACGCGTTCAGTTCACGCGCGTGCGCCCCGGTGAATCGCTGATCGAAGAAGAAGGTTCAGCGGTATCGATGAAATGACGCTTCACTGCGTCCGTGAATGCCTGCCTCGGATGATCGCGCCGTTCAAGCAAACCCACGCGGCGAGGCGTGATGTGCCCGGGCAGCGGCGTGACGCGCAAGCCCGACTCGCGGGTCCAGTTCGCGTTGGCAAGCAGCGGCACGATCGACACGCCAAAGCCGCGCCGCACCATCTCGGAGATCGCCTCGATGGAATTCAGCTCCATGATTTCATCGCGGGCAAAACCGAGCTGCCGAAGGGCGTTGTCGACCAGAACGCCAGTCCACGTATGCCGGTCGAAACGAATGAACGGCTCTTCAAGCAGGGCTTCGATGCAAGCAGGCGGACCGTTGGAGGGTGCGATGAAGACCATTGGTTCGCTGTACAGCATCGTCCACTTCAGCGAGGCTGGCAACGCCGCGGGGGATTGCGTGACAATCGCGGCGTCGAGTTCGCCATTTTCCACCCGCGCCGCAAAGTCGCTGGACAAGCCCGTGAACAACTTCAGGTCCAGACGCGGATAACGTTGCTTGAGTTTAAGCATGGCGTCAGCGAACGCGCCCATCAGCGACGAGACGAGAGCACCAACACGCACCGTGCCCGACAGTTCGCCCGCGTTGCCCGTTGCAAGGATCTGCCTGTACGTTGCCACCAGCGTTTCCGCCAGCGGCAGCACTGCACGGCCTTGCGCGCTGAGCGATACCGAGCGGGCGGCACGGTCGAAGAGAACCAGGTCGAGATCGCGCTCGAGCGAACGCATCTGCAAGCCGACAGCGGCTTGCGTGAGACAGACCTCCTCTGCAGCGCCAGCGAACGAGCCGTGCTTCGCCACTGAGAGAAACGTCACGAAATACCGGATCGCGCTCAACGCCGTCTCCTTTTCATTTCAGCGCGTGCCGCAGCGATGACCCCAGTAGTGCCACACCCGACGCGAGCAGCAGGACGAAAAGCATGCGGCGAAATGCGTACTCCGAGAGGCGCAGGTAAAGCCGCGACCCGAGCCACGCGAACAGTAGCGACGACGGCATCATCCATGCGAACAGCACGAGCGTCTGTGCGGAAATGAGTCCATTCAAGCTGTACATGACAAGCGTCAACGTTTGCATCACGATGAAGAACGTCTGGCAAATCGCCCGCTGCGAATCCTTCGGATAACCTCGCAACATGCACCATACCGTGGGCGCCGGACCGACAAGACCCGCGATACCCCCGAGAATTCCGCCGATCACGCCAACACCGCCGTCCGCGAACACGCTGCGGCTTGCGCTAATGGTGATGGTGGGCAGATTCGCCGCCAGTAACATCAGACCGCAATACACGATCAGCAGCACGCCTACGCCTAAACGAAACGCCACCGGGTCGAGCCACGGCAACAACGCTGCCCCGATAGGCACACCGACAAGCCCGCCCGCGAGCATGGGCGCGATCTGCTTCACACGGATGCTGCGCCGCACGGTCCCGACCGTCAGTACCTGTCCTGCAAGCGAACCGACGACGAGCATCGGCCCGATCATTTGCGGTGGCAGCGTCCACGCCCAGAAAACCATCGCGACAAGCCCGAACGCAAACCCGGCGAGCCCGGAAACGAAGCCCGCGATCGCACTTCCGCCAATGACCAGGAGCGCGAGGTTGGCGGTCATCGCGCACCGCTCCGGAAGCGCGTCAGGACTGCATGCCCCAGCGCTGCACCGTATGGCGCTCCAGCACCCGGAAAATCAGGTTCTCGACGGCAAGCCCGATCAAAATCACCGTGAACAGTCCGGCGAACACATTGGCGATATCGAGCAGATTTTTGTTCTCGTAAATAAACCATCCTAGGCCGCCCGACCCGGCGCTCACGCCGAACACGAGCTCCGCCGCGATGAGCGTGCGCCACGCAAACGCCCAGCCAATCTTCAGTCCGGTCAGGATGCTCGGGAATGCCGCGGGCACGAGAATTTGCAGCACATAGCGGCCGCCGCGCAAGCCGTAGTTCCTGCCGACCATCTTGAGCGTGTTGCTGACCGAGAGAAAGCCCGAGTGCGTGTTCAACGCCACTGACCACGTGACCGAATGCACCAGCACGAAGATGAGGCTGCCATTGCCCAGGCCGAACCAGATCAGCGCAAGCGGAAGCAGCGCAATCGCGGGCAGCGGGTTGAGCATGGACGTCATGGTTTCGAGAAAATCGGTGCCGATGCGCGAAGTGATCGCAGCCGCTGTGAGCACGGCAGCGAGCGCGATTCCGCAGGCATAACCGATCAACAACACATGGATTGATGCCCATGCCTTGCCCGGCAACTCGCCGCTCGCAATGCTCCTGAAGAACGCTTCAATGGTCGCGCTGAAGGTGGGGAACAGTAGCGGATTGTTCAGCCAGCGACCGTAGATTTCCCAGACGCCTGCAAGCAGTACGAGAATCACGACCTTGCGAATCCAGGCCTGGTTATAGAGCCGTTCGAACAGCGACAGCGGCTTTTCCACCACGCTGAACTCGCGCGTTTCAGCGGGCTCGCGGACCACTTCGGAGCGTGGCACGACGGCAGCCTGCTTGCGATGACCGGAACCGCCGTGAGTGAGCATGTCAGACATTTTCGGCCCTCGCGATTTCGTCTTCGAACAGCATGTGCTGGATGCGCTTTTCAAGTGCGATGGCGGCTTCGGGCGTAGCAGCGGTTTCGAGTTCTGCTTTGACCTGCCCAGGGTGTGGCGAGAGCAGCAAGATCCTGCTGCCTACCTTGATGGCTTCGGGAATGGAGTGCGTGACGAACAATACGGTGAAGCGGGTTTCATCCCACAGCGACAGGAGTTCGTCCTGCATCTTGCGCCGCGTGAGGGCGTCGAGCGCGGCGAACGGCTCGTCCATCAGCAGGATGTCTGGCTCCATTGCCATGCCGCGCGCAATGGCTACCCGCTGCTTCATACCGCCCGAAAGCGTGTGCGGATAGCTGTCAGCGAACGCAGATAGATTGACCTTGTCGATGTAATGCATGGCGCGGTCTTCTATCTCCTTGCCATAGAGTCGACGAGAAGCCTGCAGCGCAAACATCACATTCTGTCGAACCGTTTTCCACGGCAGCAACTGGTCGAACTCCTGGAACACCATCATCCGGTCCGGCCCGGGCCGCGTCACCGTCTTGCCCTTTAGCGAGATGGTGCCTTCGGTGGGCGCAAGATATCCGCCGACACTTTTTAGTAACGTCGACTTGCCGCACCCGGACGGTCCGAGCAGGATGAACCGGTCGCCGCGGAACACGTCGAAGTCCACGCGGTATGTCGCCATCACGAGCGTCTTCGGTGTCTTGTACTGGAGCGTGACGCCGCGCACCGAGAGCAACGGCGAAGTGTCAGGGTAAGCGGCGGTATCTAGCGCAGCGCGCATGTCAGCTTCCTTGCAGGGATTGAGCGACGGGAAAAAACATGTCTTTCCACGATTGCGGTTTGGACTTGATAAGCCCCGTGCGCGCCATGAAATCGGCGTATTTGATGGTGTTTTGCGGGACCGTGGTAAAGGAAACCTCGGGGGACGAAATCATCTTCTCGACGGCATCGACACTGCTTTTTTCCTTAGATATCCGCAAGTACGCGATTGCCGCCGCATGCTTGTCCCGGTTGATCCACGCTTCCGATTCAGCAAGTGCGTCCATGAACGCTTTCACCAGTTTCGGGTTCTCGTTATAAAAGCGCGCTGTGCACCAGACGAGGTTGAAGCTGGATTTACCGCCGAGCACGTCATAAGAGTTGAGTACGGTATGTACGTTTGGCTTTTGCAGTTCCTGTTCCTGGAACGGCGGCGAGCCGAAATGTGCGGTGACTTCGCTGCTGCCCGACATCAACGCTTGCTGCGCGTCTGGATGCGAAAGCGATACGGTGTACTTGTCGAGCTGTCCCTGGTTGCCTGCACCGAACGCCTTTTCCGCGGCCATCTGCAGCGTGATCGCCTGGATGGATACCTTCGCGGCTGGCAACGCAATCTTGTCCTGGCCCGTGAAGTCCTTGAGCGTCTTCACTTTCGAATTGGTCGTATTTAACAGCAACGGCATGGAGTTGATCGCGGCCAGCGCCTTCACCTCGACCGGCGTGCCCTGCGTGCGCGACCACAGCAACACGAGCGGCGCAACGCCACCCGATGCAATTTGCAGCGAGTTGGAGAGCAACGCGTCGTTCATCACGTTTCCGCCTGCAAACTCCACCCATGACACCTTGAGGTCGGCAATACCCGCCTGCGCCGCGTGTTTCTCGAAAAGCCTCTGATCCTGCATGATCATCAGGGGCAAATAACTCACGCCGTATTGCCGCGCGATCTTAACCTCGCTTACTTCGGCACGGGCGGTCCCCGCTGCGAGCGTGGCGGACAGCGCACACGCGACGCCGATCATTCGAAAGATTTTCTTCACGTTCATCGAGGACGACCCTGTGGGTGGCAAGAGCGCCGACGCGGCGCAAAAAGCGAGGAACCAAGACGCGAGCCTAGGCTTTCCTCAAGAAGGAGGGTCGATCGTGGCGTTGAGCGGGGACGGGCCGGACTTGATGACACGCGGACCCAAACGCGGCCCACGGATGAAAGAACAGGTGCGATGCATCGTGCAGTCTCCTGTTGCCGGTCGTGCGTATTGCGTGCATGGCTTGCGCGCTTCGTCCGCCGGCTATTTGTTCGTTCGCTTGGACTCCGGTCATGCGTTTCTATTGCGCCGGAAACCGTATGACGTATGGCCAAGATGCCCATGTGATTTAGGTCATCTGTATGACTGCGAAGTCTAGGCGATGGATTCCTTGAAAGCAAATTGGGGGAAACACGGCATTGATCCAGACTGCCAAAGGAATGCTGCGGCGAGCGCGAATGAGAGAACTAATGGAAAACACTCATCCAACACATATAGATGACCTAGTTGACATAGCGCAACCTGCCGCCTAATATCGATTTCAACGCAGCGCATCTGGCTCGCTGCCCACGCGGGACGCACACCGCATTCCACACACGAACGGAGACGCTAATGAGCAATCCCACGGCAGACATCAACAGCACGGCAGCAGCGGGCGCAACGCCCGAGCGCACGACTATTCACATCGTGCTGCACGAGGCGAAAGACACGGTCGGCGTGGCCGTTGTTGAGGGCATTAAGGCGGGAACGCAGCTCAACGCATGGATCATGGACGACGACGAAGTCGTGACTTTCCCCGCCAAGCAGGACATTCCTATCGGCCATAAGGTGGCGCTCAAGGATATGGCTGTCGGCGACACGGTCTTCAAATACGGCGTCGACATAGGCAAGGTGGTCGCGCCGATCAGCGCCGGCGAACACGCGCACGTGCACAACATCAAGACGAAGCGCTGGTAAGTGACACGCCAATGCGTGACATGGCCCGATCCAATCCCCCGAATTGAACCGACTGAACCGACCCAAACGAGAGACACACCATGAGCGTGATTGACCTGGATACGATTTTCCGCGGCTACCGTCGCGATAATGGCCGCGTTGGCGTGCGCAACCACGTGATCATCCTGCCGGTCGACGATCTGTCGAACGCCGCAGCGCTGGCGGTCGAGAACAACATCAAGGGCACGATGGCTTTACCCCATCCGTATGGTCGTCTGCAGTTCGGCGCCGACCTTGACCTGCATTTCCGCACATTAATCGGTGCGGGCAGTAACCCGAACGTCGCGGCGGTGGTGGTGATCGGTATTGAGGAAGGCTGGACCAAGCGCGTGGTGGACGGTATTGCCAAGACGGGCAAACCGGTAATGGGGTTTGGCATCGAGTTGCATGGCGATCACGACACCATCATGCGGGCATCGAAAGCGGCGAAGGAAATGGTGCAGTACGCAACGTCCCTGCATCGCGGGGAATGCCCGATCGCTGACCTTTGGATATCCACCAAATGTGGTGAGTCGGACACCACCTCGGGCTGCGGCGCGAACCCGACCGTCGGCAATGCATTCGACAAGCTGTACGGTCTCGGCACCACGCTCGTGTTCGGCGAGACCTCCGAGTTGACAGGCGGTGAGCAGATCGTGGCCGCGCGCTGCGCCAACGATGGCGTGCGCGAGCGCTTCCAGTTCATGTTTGATCGCTATCAGGAGATGATCAACCGCTGGAAAACGGATGACTTGTCGGAATCGCAGCCGACCAAGGGCAACATTGCAGGCGGCTTGACGACGATTGAGGAAAAGGCGCTCGGCAACATCCAGAAAATCGGCAAGAAGTGCATGGTGGATGGTGTGCTCGATAAAGCCGAGGAGCCGACGCATCCTGGTCTCTGGTTCATGGATTCGTCCTCCGCCGCGGCGGAAATGGTGACGCTGTGCGCGGCATCGGGCTTTGTCGTGCATTTCTTCCCGACGGGGCAAGGTAACGTGATCGGCAATCCGATCGTCCCTGTCATCAAGATCTGCGCGAATCCGCGTACAGTGCGCACGATGAGCGAGCATATCGACGTGGATGTGACGGGCATTTTGCAGCGCGAACAGAACCTCGACCAGAGCGGCGACAAGCTACTCGAATGCATGCTTGCAACGGTGAACGGGCGCTTCACCTCGGCAGAAGCGCTCGGGCATCGCGAGTTCGTACTGACCCGGTTGTTCGAAAGCGCCTGACGTTCAAGCGGCAGGGTCAGTGCAATAGCTGGCAAGACAGTGAAAGGCCGGCGCGCGCCGGCACGGAGAAGGCCATAAGAACGGCCTTGGCGCTCCCGTGCCGGCCGACCCATGCCGCCAACGGCGCCGGCTCAAGACTTCGCGGCAGCGAGTGGAGGAGACACCATCTTGCGCGTGCTCAAACATCTATACGTGCAGGTCCTGATCGGACTTGCGGCCGGGATTGTCGTCGGTTATTTCGCGCCTTCGTTCGGCGTGGAAATGAAGCCGCTTGGCGACACGTTTATTCGTCTCATCAAGATGCTGATCACGCTCGTCATCTTCTGCACGGTCTCCGTCGGCATTGCGCGAATGGAGAGCCTCAAGCAGGTGGGACGCGTCGGTTTCAAGACGCTGCTCTACTTCGAGGTGATGACCACCATTGCGCTGGTGATCGGACTGATCGTGGCGAACGTGCTGCATCCCGGTGCAGGCCTGAACATTGACCCGGCCACGCTGGATCCCCACGCGATGTCGCACTACGTGGCCGACGCGCACGCGGCGTCGTCCAGTTTCTTCGACCTGATCGTGCCCAACTCGGTGGTCGGCGCATTCGCCCGGGGCGATCTGTTGCAAGTGTTGTTGTTCTCGGTGCTCTTCGGCATTGCGCTATCGATCATGTCGCAACGCAGCCGGTTGCTCATGCGCGGAATCGAGCAATTCGGCGATGCACTGATGAGCATTGTCGGCATGATCATGCGGCTTGCACCGCTCGGCGCATTCGGCGCGATTGCCTTCACAGTCGGCAAATACGGCATCTCGTCCTTGCAGCAACTCGGGATGCTGATCCTCTGCTTCTATGTCACCAGCATTCTGTTCATCGCGATTGTGCTGGGGGCCGCCGCGCAGTGGGCAGGCGTCGGGCTGTGGCCGCTGCTCAAGTATTTTCGCGAGGAACTCTTGATCGTGCTCGGCACGTCGACCACAGAATCCGTGTTGCCGCGCCTGATGGAAAAGCTCGAACGCATGGGCTGCCCGAAAGCTATCGTGGGACTTGTGTTGCCGACCGGTTATTCATTTAATCTCGACGGTGCAGCGATCTATTTGACGATGACATCGCTGTTCATCGCACAAGCGACCAACACCCACCTTACGCTGATGCAGCAAATCGGCTTGCTGGCCATCCTGATGCTGACGTCCAAAGGCGGTGCAGGTGTGGCCGGTGCGGCGCTGGTCGCGCTGACGGCGACGCTCTCCACGCACAACATCATTCCGGTTGCAGGCATCACGCTGATCCTGGGTGTCGACCGGGTGCTCAACGAAGTTCGCGCGCTCACGAACATGATCGGCAATGTGGTGGCCGCGCTTGTCGTCGCACGCTGGGAGGGTGCGTTCGATCCCCGCGCGGCACGCGAGTTTCTCGCTGCACCGAGCGAGCGTCAGCAAGATCTCGTCGGCCCGAGCCTGGAACAAGAAGTACGCCAGCCCGGCTCCGTTCAACTGATGGAAAAGGCGGCCGAATGAAGAAGATCGTCATCAGCGAGTTTATGGACGAAGCCGCAGTCGATACCCTAAGAGAGCGCTTTCAAGTCCGCTTCGACGCCACCCTCGTCGATCAACCGGAACGCCTTGCTGCTGAACTCGTGGACGCGCATGCATTGATCGTGAGGAACCGCACGCAGGTGTCAGAGGCGTTGCTGCAAACGGCCACGAAACTGAGCGTGGTGGGCCGTCTCGGCGTTGGACTCGACAACATCGACATGCCCGCGTGCGCCGCGCGCAACATCGCTGTCTTCCCCGCGACGGGCGCTAACGCGCAAGCGGTCGCGGAGTATGTGATCGCTACCTCGTTCATGCTGTTGCGCGGCGCGTACCTGCGCAGCGCCGACGTTGCCGCGGGCGAGTGGCCGCGTCAGGTGTTATCGAATGGACGTGAGATCGCCGGCAGCGTGTTGGCGGTGATCGGCTTTGGTGGCATCGGGCAGCTCGTGGCGAGGCTGGCGCGTGGCCTTAGCATGACGGTAGTCGGCTATGATCCGCAGCAGCCCGCGGAGGCATCCTGCTGGAACGAAACCGGCGCGCGCTACATGGCGCTTGAAGAAGCGCTGGCCGCTGCTGATGTCATCACGCTGC
>Ga0302226_10000311_pt1 | contig 43849 bp, 36 predicted proteins | sample II_Palsa_E3_3_FD_193524 | JGI IMG/M metagenome (GOLD analysis project Ga0302226, IMG submission 193524) | Peat permafrost microbial communities from Stordalen Mire near Abisko, Sweden - II_Palsa_E3_3 | ecosystem: Environmental > Terrestrial > Soil > Palsa > Peat permafrost | place: Sweden...
GAGCGCTTCGTGGCGGACGGCCGGGACCTGGCCGCCAGCACCGAGAAGCACGGCTTCGGCTCGCTGTGGATCGGCGGCAGCCATCCGGCGCCGGATGCGTTCACAAAGCTGGTGGGCCTGCTCGACGCATCCTCACGGCTGGTGATCGGGACCGGGATCGCGAGCATCTGGGCCCGCGAGCCGTCCGACATGCGCCAGGGCGCCGACACCCTGGCCAAGGGCTTCCCGGGCCGGTTCATCCTCGGCCTGGGCGTCAGCCACGCCGACCAGGTCGAGAGGCTGGGCCGGGCCTACGAGCGCCCCTACTCGGCGATGGTGCACTACCTGAACGAGATGGACCACCCGGCCGGCCATTCCGCTGAGCCGCCCGCGGGGGAGCGGGCGCCGCGCGTGCTCGCCGCCCTCGGGCCGCGGATGCTGGAGCTGTCCCGCGACGAGGCCGACGGGGCGCACCCCTACTTCGTGCCGGTCGAGCACACGTCGTTCGCCCGGCAGGTCCTCGGGCCCGGCCCGCTGCTCATCCCCGAGATGGCGGTGGTGCTCGAAACCGACCGAGCCGCCGCCCTGGCCGCCGCTCGCGCCTACGCGTCTCGCTACCTGCAGCTGCCGAACTACGTTAACAACCTGCGCCGCTTCGGGTACGGGACCGAGGATACGGACGGCCCGGGCAGCGAGTGGCTGATCGACGCGCTCATCCCGCATGGCCCGTCAGTGATCGCCGCGCGGGTCCGGCAGCACCTGGACGCCGGCGCGGACCACGTGCTCCTGCAGCCGCTGGGTCCCGACGGCGGGTTCTCCTACCCGGACCTGGCCCCGCTGGCCGAGGCCGTGTCCAGCCTCTGACCTGGAAAGCCTTCGGACCAGGTACGGCGAGGTACTCGGCGCTGCCACCGGCCATGCTGCCACATTTTGGCCGCACAGCGACGCTCAATGCCGCCGCCCAATGCGGGCCCGCCAATGCGGGCGGTTCAGAGCAGGCAAAGGTCCAGGGCCCGCTCGATCGCCTCGGAGCGCGAGGACGCTCCCAGCTTCTGGTAGATCGATCGCAGGTGGGTCTTGACCGTGTTGCGGGAAATGTAAAGGGTGGCAGCCATCTGGACGTAGTTGGTGGTCGGCAGCAGTTCGAGGATCCGCAGCTCGGCCGTGGTCAGTCGCGCGGCGACACGTGCGGTACGCGGCTGGGTGGTGCGGACCTCCAGGGCCGCGTCGATGATCCGGTCCAGGAAGGGCTCCGGTTGCAGCTGGGCCGAGTGCTCGACGAGATAGCGCGTCACCTGAGGCGCGGTCGTTACGATCGTATGGAGGAAGCCTTCGTGGCGGGCGGCCCGGAGCACATCGCCCACGATGCTGGCCGCCTTGGGGTCGCCGCGCTCGATGGCGGCGGCGGCCAGGAGCACCTGGCGCACCAGTGCGGCTCGCGGCGTCAAGTGCCCCAAGGACCGCAGGTCCAGCTGTTCCGCAGCGGCTAGGTGATCGTTGGCGGCGAGCGCGACCCTGGCCAGCAGCAGGCTGCGGTTGGTGGCGGGAAGGCTGCCCGCCAGCCGGGTTGCCGAGCGCAGGTCGCCGAGCGACAGGCGCAACATCGCCTCTAGCTCGTCTGCCCGGGCCAGCAGTACAGATTTCGTTCCGGCCAGGATCAGGCGCGCCGTTTCGACGCTGGCCAGCGCCTCGTGGATCTGGCCGCGGGCAGCCCAGATCCGGGCCCGGTCCAGCAGCGTGAGGAATTCAAAGACCGGCCGGAAACGTTCAGATATCGCCAGTGCACGCTCGGTGAGCCGCTCCGCCGTGTCGAGGTCCCGTTGCTCCAGCGCGACACCGGACAGGACGCGCAGGTAATCCACCGCGAAGGGGTGCTGCTCGAATCCCAGCCGCCTGGCGTCCGCATCAGTCCTGCGAGCCGCCTCAGCAGCCCGGGTAAGGTGGCCGGCCTCGAACCACGCAAGCGCCTGGGCGCCCCGCACGTCCACCAGCCTGGCCGACTCAGTGACCGTGGGCACCGCCTGCGCTGCGGCCGCCTCACGGTCGACCGCCTCGAAGTCCTCCAGCCAGGTGTAGCCGCGCAGCAGGAGCAGCGGCACGCCGAAGCCCCATTCATCCCCGAGCTGGGTCCGCTCTTCGATACTCCGTGCCGCGAGGGCATGGCCCACCACTTCGGTCGCCTCACCACGTAGCGCGCAGCGCAGTGCTCGCATCACCGCGAGCCGGGACGCGAGCCGGGAGTCCGGCGGGATCGCCGGCTGGGTGCGTTCCAGTAGGTCCAGGTACTCACCGCCACGCGTCCAGTCACCCCACAGCAGAAGATCGGCCGCCAGGGCCAGCAGCCGCTCAGGGACGCTGGTCAGCAGCGAGGGGTTGATCATGCTGAGGTCCAGGGCCGTCGGCGCGGCCGGATCATGCAGCAAGTCCGCCGCCACCCGGTCCTGCAGCAAGCCGAGTGCCCGGTCAGCCTGTCCAGCCGCGAGGAAGTGACGGGTCGCTCCCCGTGTGTCCCCGGTGGACTCGAGCCAGTCGGCAACTCGGTGCTGCAGCGTAAGCTCCCGCTTCCGGTCGGTGGCATGCAGCTCCGCACGCAGCACGTCGCGGACCAGATGGTGATAGCGGTAGCTTGTCCGGTCGTCATCCAGCGCCACGATGAACAGGTTGGCCGCCTCGATGCTTCGCAGCAGCGCCGGCGCATCCGGCCGGCCGGTTGCCGCCGCGCAAGCGTCCCCCGTCAGCTCATCCAGAACAGAAGTCTCCAGCATGAAACGCGCCACCTCTGCTGGCTGCTGCTTGAGGACTTCATCAATGAAGTACTCGGCGATCGTATGGCCGCGGACATCCAGCGCACGTGCCACCTGGATCGGGTCGCTGGCACCGCGCAACGTGAGCGCGGCCATCTGCAGGGCCGCGACCCAGCCCTCGCTTCGGCCGTGCAAGAGGGCAAGGTCATCGGCGGCGACCTGCACGCCGAAGTTCGACAGCAGGGCGCCGCTTTCGGACAACGACAGGTACAGGTCGCTGTCACGAAGCTCGCACAGCTCACCCGACAGGCGCAGCCGGTGCAGCCGCACCGGCGGGTCGGCGCGGCCGGCCAGCACTAGCTGCGCGGTACCAGCCGGCCAGCGTTCTACCAGGTCGGTCATGCTCGCGGCGGTTGAAGCGGCCGCGGCGTGAAAGTCGTCGACCACGATCGCCGACCCGGTCGGCAGTTTCGCGGCGTCGTTCGCGATCGACGCGGTCACATCCGCGGACATCACGCCGTCCATCGCGAGCAACTCGGCGGCGTCGGTGCCAAACCCCGGCGCAACAGCCTGGGGCGCCTGAATGAAGCCCGCCCAGAACCGAACCGGGTCCGCGTCGGCCTCATCGCAGGACAGCCACGACGTCACGCCGGCCTCTCGGGCCGCCGCCCAGCTGGACAAGAGCACACTCTTGCCGGCGCCTGCTGATCCCACCACAACCGTCAGGCGCTTACCGGTCCCCGCCTCCAGCCGTCCGTGCAGGGCCGACCTCGTGAGCAACGTCGTGGGCAGGGTTGTCGGACGGAACTTCGCCGCCGCGAACCGTGCGCCTTTCCTATTCGCGGCGCGCTGCGCTGTGACGTGTCCCACCGTCCCGTCCGTGGCTGATACGGAAGCTAGGCGGGTGGCTGCCTGAGCACCCTCAGGGCTATGGCGCCGATCGTGATCACGGCGCGATCCCGCCGCCGGGGGGACAGCGCTGGAAAGGTCGGTCGACTGACTCTTCGCCACGACCCGCTGATCTTCGCGGCTCACTAACGCCCCCTGGCCGCTCTTCGCGGCTCACTAACGCCCCTGGCCGCTCTTTGCGGCTCACTAACGCCCCCCGCCACTAGTCCTTATGGCTGCCGGGGTCTGGGACAGTACCAAAACGCAATTCTCGCAGCAAAAACCGCGTTTGGGCAAGCTACGCGGGGCGGTGCGCTCCGCTAGTCGCCCTCAGAAGGTGATGACGCCGGCTGGTCCGTCAGGCATGCTCGCGGGATGCGTGACCCGGCAGCAGGCAGCGAGGCGCACAACGATGCAAGCACGAACGTTTGAGATCACTTTCGTGGGCCAGGCGGGTCCCGTAGTCCGCGCGGAGTTCGACGACTGCGACGTCAGCGTGGGCCCCGGCACAACCACGCTGCATGCCGGGCTACTAGATCAAGGCGCCCTGCACGGACTGCTGCAGCGGATCAGCAGCCTCGGCCTCGAGCTCATCGACGTGCGCGTCGCAGCGCCAAGCCCGGAATGATCCGAGATCCCGCCGCAGCTTCAGCGACTCCGCGGGCCTCGCACGCTAACGGCCGTCACCCGTCCCGTCCCACGATGACGATCGTGGGACTCAAACCGCTCGCCCTTTGGCATGGGCGCCTTTGCTGCCGGCCAGAAGCTGGTCCGCCAGCCCGTCCGCGAATGTCCGTGCCGCGTCCAGGTGGTAGTTCTGGAGGTTGGTCGGCGGGATCTTGACGCCGAGGTATCGGTCCCGGTATTCGCCCGACCCGAGGTAGCTGAGCAGCGACAGCAGGGAGCGCACCTGGCCGCCCTGGTAGCGGAAGTGGATGCCATCGGCGAAGATGCCGCCGCTCTTGGTCCCGAGCCTGCGCACGGTCTTCAGGTTGTGACGCCAGTACCGGCGGCAACAGACGGCAGCGGCGAAAGGCGTGCCTTTTAGCACCTGGCGTGCGGTGTCTGACTCGAGGAACGACCGGATCGGGACGTCGGTCGACAGCCACCAGGTCGGAGAGCCGATGCACACCAGGTCGTAGTTCTGTTCCGTCACGATGTCGGGGATGCGGATCTGGGCCGGGCGGCGGCGCAGTTCGGCGGGGATCATCGCCACGACCTCAAGGAACGGGCGTGGCATCGGGAACTCCTTGAATCGCTTCTGGTAGCGCGGGTCGGTGAACTCGATCGCCGCCAGATTGACCGCGCAGCCACGATCTCGAAGAACGCCGGCCATCTCTTCGGCCACCCGTCGGGTCTGCTGAGTGTAGGAGTAGTACACGATGAGGACCGAAGGCGTCGCGACGGTGGATGGCTGGCCCATCTTGATCAGCCGCCTAGGCCGGACCCGGAGAACGGCGGGTCCGGCATCGGCAGCTTCGAGCGGTCGCGGCCATCTGACATGTTGCTCAGCTCCATTTCGCGGGCGACCTACGCCAAACACCGCTCATCAGGCGTCTGCCATCACCCTTACGAGGGGCACGGCAGCCGCTGCGTCAAGGCGGCGTCTCAGGCTCCAACGCGCAACCCGAAGCGCGACGAATCGTCCCGGCCCCGCTGCGGCGCCTAAATGCGGCGCCTAAATTCGGCGGCGGCCCACCCTGGGTGTGACGGCCGCGGCGACGACCGCGGTCTTGGCCACCGGTGCACGCCCGGGTGTCACGGCCCTTGCTACGACCGCGGTCTTCGCGACTGGCGCGCGGATGACGCCGACTCTTCCGGCACGTGCTGGCCTCAGTGGCATTGTCAGTCTCCTGCCGTTGCGGTTTCGTCATCGGCCTCGATCGAGGCGATGATGGCCTGAATGGGAATGCGCCCGTCGGCGATCAGCTGGCCACCCGCCCGCCGCGCCGCCGACGCGAAGGGTGCGGCCCATAGGTTTTCCCAGATGAGCACCCCGGCCGTGCTTCCCGGCTCCATCGCAGCGGCGAGGTTGTCAACGTCATCGGCGGCCAGCAGGTCCGCCAGCTCCGCTTCGATGGTCTCCAGTTCACCGAGTTCACCAACGTCGGAAAGTTCCGTCGCCTCGACGGTACCGTCCGCGTCCTTGGTGAGGATCAGCACGTCGATCACGCGGATGGTGCCGGAGTCGACCAGAGCCCGCAACTCCGCCGCCATCTCGCCGGTGAAGTTGCTCGCCCCGGCCGGGAACTCGACGACGACGTAGTCGACGGGACCCAGTTCATCCAAAGATACGCTCGTCATGATCATCTTCCGTTTTCGCTGGGCGGAAGCGAGCTGCCGCCATGTGGACATCCCGGATCGCGGCCCCCTGCCGCTTGTGCTCAACCCTTGCGCCACCCCGACCTGCCCGCATCACCCTCCGTGGATGAGAGAGTCGACCCTCCCGGGAACCGCGCCGCGCCGTCGCTGATCGTTATGCGGGCAGATTGGCAGGATCCGGGCGGGATGTGGCGGCAGGTTGACTACGCGGGTGCGCGCCCGGCGGGTACGGTCGGTACATGACGTCTTCCACGCCTGCTGAAGCGCCGGCCGCGCCGCCCACGGCACCGTTCGGCCGGATGCTGACCGCGATGGTCACGCCGCTGACCGCGGACGGCGCCGTCGACTACGACGGGGCGGCGCGCCTGGCGTCCTTCCTCGTTGACGACATGCGTAACGACGGCCTGGTCGTGAGCGGTACCACCGGTGAGGCCCCCGTTACCAGCGACGAGGAGAAGGACCGGCTGCTTCGCACGGTGGTCGAGGCGGTCGGTGACCGCGCCTCCATCGTGGCCGGCGTCGGCACCAACGACACGGCCCACAGCCGGGAGCTCGCCCGCCAGGCGGAGCGGGCCGGCGCGGACGGGCTGCTCGTCGTCACCCCGTACTACAGCAAGCCGCCGCAGCACGCCCTGCTCAGGCACTTCCGGGCGGTCGCGGACGCAGCCGAGCTGCCCGTGCTGCTGTACGACATACCCGCGCGCACCGGGACGCCGATCGCCACCGAGACGCTCATCCGGCTGGCGGAGCACCCCCGCATCGTCGGCGTCAAGGACGCCAAGGACGACGTGGCCGCCACCTCGCAGGTGCTGGCCCAGACCGATCTCGTGTACTACTGCGGCACCGACATGGTCAACCTGCCGTGGCTGTCGCTCGGCGCCGTCGGGTTCGTCAGCGTGGTCGGGCACGTCGTCGGGGACCGGCTGCACGAGATGATCGATGAGTTCGAGGCCGGCCAGACCGGCCGGGCCCGGGAGCTGCACCTTTCTCTGCTGCCTGTGTACACGGGCATGTTCCGCAACCAGGGGCTGGTCATGACCAAGGCCGCGCTAACCATGTTCGGGCTGCCCGGCGGCCCGGTGCGCCCGCCGCTGGAGAGCGCGACGCCGGCTGAGGTCCGGCGGCTGCGCGAGGACCTCGAGCTGGGCGGTCTGAAGCTGCCGGACAGCGGGTCCTGACGGATAGCGCAGGCCGGACGGGCCCGCCTCGCGCACGCGAGGCGGGCGCACCGGCCGCCTGCCGGGCACCCGGGTACTCCGCGCCCCGGACCGGCGGGAAGGCCCAGCGGGAAGGCACAGACCAATCATGATGTTGGAAAATAGGAGTGATCGAAAGCATGACGGACAGAGGCCCTGACCCGAGACCCGTACCGGCCGGGACCATCTGAAACAGAGCGGAATAGAGCAACGTGAGTCATCCCCACCCCGAACTTCCCCTGCCCCCGCCGCTGGCCGAAGGCGGCCTGCGCCTCGTCGCCCTTGGCGGCCTCGGCGAAATCGGGCGGAACATGACCGTCTTCGAGTACGACGGCCGCCTGCTCGTCGTCGACTGCGGTGTCCTGTTCCCCGAGCCCGACCAGCCGGGCGTCGACCTGATCCTGCCTGACTTCCGCTATCTGGAGGGCCGCTTCGACCTCATCGACGCGGTGGTGCTGACGCACGCCCACGAGGACCACATCGGCGCCCTGCCGTACCTGCTGCGCAACCGCGCCGACATCCCGCTGATCGGGTCCCGGCTGACGCTCGCGCTGGTGAAGAGCAAGCTCACCGAGCACCGCATTACCCCGGTCGTCGACGAGGTCGCCGAGGGCACAAGGCAGCAGGCCGGCCCGTTTGACCTCGAGTTCCTGTCCGTCAACCACTCGATCCCCGACGCGCTCGCGGTGGCCATCCGCACCCCGGCGGGCCTGGTGCTGCACACCGGCGACTTCAAGATGGACCAGCTTCCGCTGGACCACCGGCTCACCGACATCGGCGGGTTCGCCCGGCTCGGCGCCGACGGCGTCGACCTGCTCATGTCGGACTCCACCAACGCCGAGGTGCCGGGGTTCGTGGTCAGCGAGCGGGAGATCGCTCCCGTCCTGGATCAGGTGTTCGCTTCCGCCAGCAAGCGCATCATCGTCGCCTGCTTCGCCAGCCATGTGCACCGCGTGCAGCAGGTCCTGGACGCGGCGGCGGGGCACGGCCGCAAGGTCGCGTTCGTCGGCCGGTCCATGGTGCGGAACATGGGCGTCGCCCGTGACCTGGGTTACCTGCGGGTACCCGGCAGCATGCTGGTCGACATGCGCGAGGCCGAGGAGATGCCGCCGCAGGACGTGGTGCTGATCTCGACCGGGTCGCAGGGCGAGCCGATGTCCGCGCTATCCCGGATGGCGGGCCGTGACCACCCGATCCGGATCGCCGAAGGCGACACGGTCATCCTGGCCTCGTCGCTGATCCCGGGCAACGAGACCGCCGTCTACCGGGTCATCAACGGCCTGACCCGGCTTGGCGCCCGGGTGGTGCACAAGGGCAGCTCTCTCGTGCACGTGTCCGGCCACGCGCACGCCGGCGAGCTGCTGTTCGTCCTGAACGTGACCAAGCCGGGCAACTTCATGCCCATCCATGGGGAATGGCGCCACCTGCGGTCGCACGCCCGGCTGGCCGCGCTCAGCGGCGTTCCGGAGGGCAACATCGTGATCGCGGACGACGGGGTTGTCGTCGACCTCGTCGAGGGCCAGGCCACCATCGCTGGCGCCGTGCCTTGCGGCTACGTCTACGTGGACGGCCTGTCGGTGGGTGAGGTCACCGACGAGCAGCTCAAGGACCGCCGGATCCTCGGCGACGAGGGGTTCGTCTCCGTGGTGATCGTGCTCGATTCGACCACCGGCAAGATGGTGGCCCCGCCGGAGATGCACGCCCGCGGCTCGGGTATCGACGAGGCGGCGTTCGCCGAGGTCCGGCCCCGGATCGAGGAGGCGCTGGCCCGGGCGGCCGCCGAGGGCATCACCGATTCCCACCAGATCCAGCAGCTGGTGCGGCGGACCGTGGGACGCTGGGTGAGCGACCACTACCGCCGCCGCCCCATGATCATTCCTGTCGTGGTGGAGGTCTAGGCCAGGCCCGGCGCGCCTCCTTCCCCTGGCGGGGCGGCGCAGCCCGGCGGAACAGCGCAGCCCGGCGGGCCCGGGGTCCCGCCCGCGGCCGCGGGCGTTCCCGGACTTGACCTCAGCGGCCGCCGGGCTGTCGTCACCGGCGGCGCGGACGGTATCGGGGCGGCCTGCGCGGCCCGGCTGGCGCAGGCCGGGGCGCACGTCATCGTGGCCGATGTCAACCTCGCCGGGGCCAAGACCGTAGCCGCCGAGATCGGCGGCCAGCCGTGGGGCGTCGACCTGGCCAACCCGGACTTTGACGCTGAGGGCCTGGCGGGCGAGGCGGACATCCTCATCACCTGCGCCGGGCCAGCCGTCTGGAGCCATCCCAGACCCTGACCGGGCCGACGTCGCCCACTCACGGGGGCCTACCAGCCCCGTGAGCGTGCCCCTTACGCCCTTACCGGCCCCACCGGCCCGACGGGTCCGACTGGCCCCGTGAGATCGGCGAGCCCGGTCCTCTCGCCGGCGATCGCCGCCGCCAGCTCGATGACCCGCCGGGCACCGTCGGCGGCGGCGTGCCGGACGGTGAACAGGCTGATGAGCCACTGGCCACCGGGGTCGAGGCTGGTGAGCGCGCCGCCCGCCGCGGTGCGCCGCTGCCAGCCGTCGATCGCCTCGTCGAGCCGCCCGCGCAGGCTGTCCAGCCGCAATGCCGCCTCGGCCACTTCCCACCGGTCCAGCGGATGCCCCGCCGCGGCAGAGCCCGGGTGCCCGGCCCGCAGCTCGCCCTCCGCCTGCGGGCCAGCTCGCCCGACAGCCAGATCGAACGCCTGCCGCGCGACCGCATACCACGCCATGCCCGTCAGCGGCAGGGCCCACCCGAACATGCCCGCCACCAGCGGCTCACCCAGCGTCCGGAGCGCCAGCGCCCCCGCTGGTCCGCCGCCGACCCCGTCCCGCCCGGCAAAGGTGTGCACCATCTCCGGGCGGTTCCCCTTCCGGCCGTCAGGCGCCTGCACCGCGAGCCAGTCCCAGGACGGCGGATCGGCGGCCAGGGCCGCCAGCTCATCGAGCCCGCACTGGCCGCGCATTCGCCGTACCGCGGGTTCGGCCCGCCCGGGCCGCCCACCGCGCCTGTCGTCCCCCTGAGCACTCCCGTCATGACCGGCGCCATCAGGCTGGCCAGTAGGACGGAGCTGGCCCGGGTGACCGGCGAAAAACCGGCCCCGGGTGGCCTCCCGGAGCACCCACTTGGCGGCCGCGTCATCCGGATCCCCGCTGGCCAGTATGTCGGCCGCCGCGCCGGCCCAGGCGTGGTGGGCGGTCACCGCGAGCGCGGCCGCCGGAGCGCGGGCGGCGAGCTGGCGCTGCGCGCAGGCGACCTGGCGCAGGTTGAAGCCCGCCCCGCCCAGGGACGCGGGCACCGCTAGCTTGAGGTATCCGCTGTCCCTGAGTACGGCCATGTCGCGGGCCAGCAGGTCCAGGTCGGTAGCGGCGTGGTCCGGCCGATCGCCGAGCCGGCCGAGCAGCGGGCGGGGGAGTGGGCCGGGCGTGTCAGGTACGGACATCAGGACGCCCCCTCCGCTGCCTCCGCAAAGCTCACCACCCTAACCTCAGCACGTCATGCCGATAGAAGTCAACTAAACAGGTTGGAAAACTATGAAAGCTCCGTACCGGCGGGCGGCAGCGTGGGCTGGGCTGCGCTGCACGGGCCGGAACGGGTAAGCCACGTACTGGTTCTGGTCGCTGGCCCACCCGGGTTCAGGACCGCAGGATGAGCCTTTGCCGCCCACGGCAACCGCCGTCACGGTGCCCACCGGGCCCGTATGGGGCCTGCCACGTGCCGTCCCCGGCGGGCTGCCAGTCAGGGACTGAGCACGCGGATGGGGTCTCCCTGCACGAAGGCCGCGATGTCCTCCACCGCCTCACCGTAGAAGACCCGGTACGTGTCGTCGGTGACGTAGCCCAGGTGCGGCGTGAGCACCGTGTTCGGCGCCAGCCGCAGCGAGTCGCCCAGCGGCAGCGGCTCAGTGTCGTAGGTGTCCAGCCCGGCCCCCGCGATCGTCCCCTTCCGCAGCGCCGCCACCAGCGCGCTGCTGTCGACGAGCGGGCCGCGGGAGGTGTTGACCAGGTACGCGGTGGGCCTCATCAGGGCCAGTTCCGCCGCGCCGACCAGCCCCCGGCTGCGTTCGCTGAGCTTGTAGTGCACCGTGACGAAGTCCGAGCTGGAGAACAGCTCTTCCTTACTCACCGGCTCGGCCCCGGCCGCGTGCGCCTGATCGGGGTTCAGATTCTGGCTCCAGGCCGCCACCCTCATGCCGAACGCTTGGCCATAGGCGGCGACCTGCTGCCCGATGCGTCCCAGCCCGACGATGCCCAGCTGCCGTCCATGCAGGCCCCGGCCGATGGTGCGCTGCCAGCCGCCGCGGACGGCGACGGCGGCCCCGCCTGCTCCACCGGTGGACCGCATCCGCTGGTCCTCCTCGGGGATATGCCGGGCCAGGGCCAGGATCAGGCCCCAGGTCAGCTCGGCTGTCGCGAATGGGCTGCCCCCGGTCCCGCAGACCGTGACCCCGCGTTCCCGCGCCGCGGCGATATCGACGGCGGCGTTGGCCATCCCCGTGGTCACCAGCAGCCGGAGTTGCGGCAGCAGCGATAGCAGACTGGCGCCGAAGGCCGTCCGCTCCCGCATCGCCACGATGACGTCGAACGGGCTGAGCGCCGCGGCCAGCGCCTCGTGCCGCTCGATGTGCTCGGTGAACACTGTGACCTCTGGCCTACCGGGCAGGCCGTCCCAGTCGGCGTAGGAGAGCGCGACGTCCTGGTAGTCGTCGAGGATCGCAATTCGCATCGGGGCGAACTCCCGTCGTGGAGGGCCGGACGAGCCGAAGGGTACCGAAATTGCCGGGCGCGAGCCCCGTCCTTCAGGATGGGGTTAGCCCGGAGGTTGCACTACAGTAACTGGCGTTGTTTGCTGCTCGATGTGCTGGCGGATGATGCTAAGCGGCGCACCACCGCAGGATGCGGCGAAGGCGGACGGCGACCGGAAGTGCCCGTGCATGATAGGCCGGTTCGCCCGGCCGGGCCTCCGATCGGATCCGCTGGGCCGGCGCCCCCTTGAGGCTGTTCAGCAGGGCCGGGACGGCGGCCTTGGGCGGGTACTGCACCAGCAGGTGCACGTGATCGTCTTGGCCGTTGAGCTCCCGCGGCTCCGCGCCGACGCCGCCGCGCCTTCCGCGTCGCGTTCTCGCATGACCGGGGCATGTCCGCATCGAGGACACCGCGCCGGTACGTCGTCACGACGACCCAATGGGCGTGGAGCGCGGAGACCACGTACCTGCCACGGCGGTGCTCCTGCGCGGTTGTCTTAGGCCGGTGGCATGCTCTGGTGTCATGCAGGTCAGGTACCGGTATCGCCTCTACCCGTCGCCGGGGCAGCAGCAGGCCCTGGCGCGGGTGTTCGGGTGTGCGCGGGTGTTCGGGTGTGCGCGGGTGGTGTATAACGACTGCCAGCCAGGTGTGCTCGGCGTGCGGGGTGACGGACGGCCCCAAGCCGCTCAGCGTCCGGGAGTGGACGTGCAAGGCGTGCGGGACCGTCCAGGACCGGGACGTGAACGCGGCGAGAAACATGTTGGCCGCCGGGCGGGCGGGCGGGCGGGCGGACAAGAAAAACGCCTGCGAAGCCGGTGTAAGACCACGCCCTATGGCAGCCGGCGCTGAAACAGGAACCCACCGGAACGCGGCGTGAGCCGCGCTGGAGGAACCCCCGCCGTTCACGGCAGGGAGGACGTCAAACTACTCGCCATCGGGGGACCCGGTGAGGTGCTGATACGGTCAGCCTCGGGTATGCCGGGAATTCGGGTGAGAGGACAGCGATTGATGCAGTGGCTTGACGCACTGGCGGAGCAGGCGCTCAACCGTGAGCTCCCGGGCCGGGACGCGGCACTGGCCGTCCTGACCAGCGGTGACGACGAGCTGCTCGACGTCGTGGCGGCGGCGTTCCGGGTCCGCCAGCGGTACTTCGGCCGCCGGGTCAAGCTCAACTTCCTGGTCAACGTCAAGAGCGGGCTGTGCCCGGAGGACTGCTTCTACTGCTCGCAGCGGCTCGGCTCTGACGCCGACGTGCTGAAGTACACCTGGCTCAAGCCGGAGGACGTGCTGGCCAGTGCCGGGGCCGGGGTCGTGGCCGGGGCGAAGCGGGTCTGCCTGGTGGCTAGCGGCCGCGGGCCGGCCGATCGGGACATCTCCCGGGTCTCGGAAATGATCACCGCGTTCAAGGCGGAGCATCCGCACGTCGAGGTCTGCGCGTGCCTCGGGCTGCTCACCCAGGACCAGGCGGAGCGGCTGCGCGGGGCGGGTGCCGACGCCTACAACCACAATCTGAACACCGCCGAGACCCACTACGGCGACATCTGCACCACGCACAGCTTCGGCGACCGGGTGGACACCGTGCGCCAGGCCGCCGCCGCGGGATTGTCCGCCTGTTCCGGGCTGATCGCCGGGATAGGGGAGAGCGACGCGGACCTGGTGGACGCCGCCTTCGCGCTGCGCGAGCTCAACCCGGACTCGGTGCCCGTCAACTTCCTGATCCCGTTCGAGGGGACGCCGCTGGCGGGCAAGTGGACCCTGACCCCGCAGCGCTGCCTGCGCATCCTGGCCATGGTGCGGTTCGTTAACCCCGACGCGGAGGTCCGGCTGGCCGGCGGCCGGGAGATCCACCTGCGCAGCCTGCAGCCGCTCGCCCTGCACATCGCGAACTCGATCTTCCTGGGCGATTACCTCACCAGCGAGGGCCAGGCCGGCCACCAGGACCTGGAGATGATCGCCGACGCGGGCTTCACCGTCGAGGGCGCCGCGGAGCCCACCCTGCCCGAGCATCGCCGCGACCTGGTCAAGGTCCGCCGCCGCGGCGCCGGCACCCAGCTCCCCGCCAACACCTGACCGCCGCGCGGCTGGATGACACGACGTCCAACGCGCTCGCCCATTTGCGTGCCGCGGCGTTCGCGAGCGGGCGCTCAATGTACGACGCTATGAGTACGCACGGACGTGATTGGCGCCCTGAACCTCTTCCGGGGCACCGCGAGCCGTCCACCGAGGCCGAGATGGACATCGCGCAGGCCATGGCGGAAATGGCCGCACTGACCCAGGAACGGTCCCTACGGGAGCGCAACCTGCTGGCCGAGCAACTCCAGGTCGCGCTGAACAGCCGGGTGGTCATCGAGCAGGCCAAGGGAATGCCCGCCGAGTACCTGACCATGAGCGTGGACGACGCGTTCAGCCTGCTGAGTAACTACACGCCTGGTAACAACCGCAGGCTCTCCGAGGTCGCCAGCCGGAGAATTTCGCGCGCCGAGCTGGCCAGATGGCCCAGCCGGTAGTCTAGCGTCTCGGCCGCCGGATAGGTGCTGCCAGAGATCAGCGGTGCGAACGGCCTGGATCACCAGGGGCAAGCTTCCGCCAGATCCCTTCCTCGGGGTCATACTCCTTTCGTTCGTAGAGGTACATGTTGTCACCCAGAAGAATGAGTGAGTAAGGGCTGGGACCCGAGCCGCGGACATGGCCATGGTTGTGGATGTCACCGGGCGGGGTCAGCGTCGCGACGTCACCACGGCGCATGGCGCGGTCCTCGGCCAGGCGCAGTTCGGCCCGGTCTCCCTCATGGCGAACTGCATCCCACCGTTGATGGGTCTCCACTCCGCGGACCGGAGCGACCGCAACCCAGCAATGGTGGGAGTGGGTGTAGGCCATCACCCCCTCCGGCCGGTGGAACAGCACCAGGCGCGGACCCCGTTCGGGCTGGACCAGCCACTTCCCCCCAGCCTCCTCAGCGGGCATCTCCGCGATCAGCGGACCAAAAAATTCCTCGTCGGCGGCCAGCTCCACCAAGAGCCGCCCTACCTGCTCCATGTCGAGGATGTCGCCGGAACGCACCTCATCCAGCTGAGCCATGAAGTGGCCGAGCGGGCCCGGGAAAGCGCCAGAACTCACTGTCCCAACCCTGACTTCCGGTCCGCTCCAGAACTCGGTCTTCGCGCGGTCCGATCGGTTGTCGCATCCGCCATGGCTGCGACCCCTTCCTCGAAGGTGCCTGTCCGGCCGTGCGGCACGGGTCCAGTGCCCCGACTCAACCGCCCGGCCCAGCCCAGGGCATCACCCGCGGGAGGTGAACACGTTACCCGCCCACCCCTGCTGCAGCGGAGACGGCGGCTACTTGAAGATCTTGACGGCCTTCAGCGGCGGGCTGATATTCAGCGGGCCACCGTCCACGCGAGGCTCACCAGCGGGGTGAGGAAATCGGTCGCACCGGCCGGCGGCGGCGCCACGAAGCTCGAGTCCGCTCTCGCGGAGGCGCGAGCCGCCGGCGTTTGCGGCTGAGCGCGGTCGGCCCAGCAATCTGTCTTGCCGTGTAGCGATTAACGTGGCCGGGTCCTCTGCGGCTCCACCGCCCGCCATGTCCGGTCACAGTCAGCGTGACGCCGCCGCCTGAACAGGTATCGCCCGGCCCAGCCGATCAGGCCGAGCAGGATGCCCAGGAGCAACACCGTCACCACGCCGGTGATCGCCAGCTGCCGGGCCACGGCGGTGGCGGCATCACGGTCGGTATCCGGGTTCAAAGCGCGGCCGCAGGTAGCGGGGATGGGGCGGACAGTTGTGTGCCGGGGTGGCATCGGAGCCGTCAGCCGATCGGTGTTTGGTGAGGATGTGCAGTTGCGGTCGGCTCGTTAGGTCCCCGGGGACGGTGGTGAAGCCCGGTACAGGCCCCCGAACACTGGGCTTGTACCGGACTTCTGATTCCCCCTTTGTTCTGGCCTGTTCCCGTCCCAACAGGCTGCGCGGGGCTAGACCTCGGCCAGGTTCTCGCGGCTGCCGTAGGCGCACAGCCCGTACAGCGCGATCACGTCGATGGCGATGATGACCAGCGCCCAGAGGGGATAGGCCGGGATGAAGAACATCATTTCGATGGCGCTGATCCCGAGTATGGCCACAGCGAACCAGCGGGCCAGCTGGTTGCCGGCCAGCACCCCGCCCCCAGCGACCAGCTGCAGGATGGCGATGATGAGCGTGACCCAGCCCCAGGCGCGCAGGTCGCCGATCACGTAATGCGCGCCGGCGACGAACACGTGCGAGTTGGCGATGGCCGCGATGCCGTAGAGCATGTTGAAGAAACCGTCGACGAACATCAGGATGGCGGCGAAGAAGATGAGCCCGTAGCCGCGGTCTTGCGCGTGGCGTCCGCCCGCGCCGCCGGCTGGCTTCATGGTTGCCGTAGTCATGGTGACCTCCAGGGTCAGAGCCGTCTGGACCCGCCGGTGCTTGGCCCCCTTTCCGTTCCGCCGCTACGCGAGCGGCTTGGGCGCGAGCACTGATCGCGGGCCTATGCCTCACCTTCACCGTCAATTGGCGGCGAATGCGTATTCAGGGCCGGAGGTCCCGACGTAGGGGGGCCGTTTGGCCAGGCACAAACGACCACAGCACGCCAAATGACCAGAATCAGGGCGCCAAGGGCCTCGAATCGCTCGCGGCGCGACGGGAAAAGGCATCATCCGTCGTGGGTGATGCCGGCCCCTGCACGCTGCCGGAGGATTCGGATCATCGGGCGTGCAAAAATGAGGCCGGCGGGGGCAGCAGGGTCAGCATTGCGGGGGCCCGGCTTGATCTTGGTGGGGGCGTAGGGATGGCCGAGGACGGCGCGGGAGCCGGCCCGTCGGCGGGCGCTCGCGCGGCTGGCGCGGCGTCGGCTGGCGCGGCGCCGGCTCGCGCGGGACTGGTGCTCATTTCGCTGATCCTGGTGGAGTCCGTCGCCAACATGAACCTGGCCGTGGCCAACGTCGCGCTGCCTGATATCGGCAAGGCGTTCGATTCCGGACAGGCCGCCATCGACCTGATCGCCGTCGGATTCTCGCTCGGCCTGGCCTGCTCGGTGCTGTACCTGGGCGCCCTGGGGGACCGTTACGGCCGGAAGATGATGCTCATGCTGGGCGTGGCATTGTCGGTTCCCGCGTGCCTGCTGTCCGCCTACGCGCCGACCGACGACGTGCTGATCGCGGCCCGGATTCTCGGCGGGGTGGCGGCGGGCATGGCCTACCCGACCACACTCGCCGTGATCACGGCCCTGTGGTCCGGGCCTGCGCGCACCCGGTCGATCGCCTTGTGGGCGGGCCTGGGCAGCGCCATCGCCGCGCTCGGCCCGCTGATCGCCGGGGCGCTGCTACTGAGCTTCTGGTGGGGCTCGGTGTTCCTGGTCACGCTGCCGCTGGCCGTGGTGGCCCTGGTGATGGCGCTGGTCTTCGTGCCGGCCCACGTCAACGAGACCACCGACCCGGTCGACAACCTGGGCGGCGTCCTGTCCGCGCTGTTCGTGGCGGCGCTGATCCTTTCGATCAACTTCGCGCCCGTCCCGGACACCGGTGCCCTGGTCCTGGGACTGGCGGTCACCGCGGCCGCCGCGGCCATCGCTTTCATCATCCGGCAGCGCCGGGCCCGCAATCCGCTGTATGACCTGCACGTCGCCGGGCGGCGGGTCTTCTGGGTGGCGGCGGTCGGGGGGATCATCGTCTTTGGCGCGCTGATGGGCGGCCTGTTCATCGGCCAGCAGTACATGCAGAACGTGCTCGGCTACTCCACGCTGGACGCCGGGCTCGCGATCTTGCCCATGGCCGCGTTCATGGTGCTGGTCGCCCCCGGCTCGGCCAAGCTGGTGAACCAGCGCGGCTCCCGGCTCACCCTCATCGTCGGCTTCGCGTTCCTCCTGCTGGGCTTCCTGGCGATGCTCCTGCTGTGGAAGCAGCACATCCCGTACTGGAAGGTCGGCCTGGCCTACGCGCTGATCGGGATCGGAGTCGGGCTGGCCGGCACCCCCGCCTCGCATTGCCTGACCGCCTCGGTCCCGGTCCGGCGCGCCGGGATGGCCTCAGGCACCGCCGACCTGCAGCGCGACCTAGGCGGCGCGATCATGCAGTCGATCTTCGGCGCCCTGCTCGCGGCGGGCTACGCCACCGCCTTCACCGCGGCGATCGCCGCGGCACCCAACAAGCAGCAGATCACCACCACCGTCCAGAACGAGCTGATCAAGTCCTTCTCCAGCGCTGCCGATGCCGCCAAGCGGTACCCGCAGTACGCCAGCCAGATCACCGCCGCGGCGAAAACGTCGTTCCTGAAGGGCGACCAATGGGCCTACACAGCAGGAATCATCGCGATCCTGGTGGGGCTGGCGCTCGTCTTCTTCCTGTTCCCCAAGAAACAGCAGGAGGAGGACCTGCTTGCTCGCTACCACGGTCAGGCCACGACCAAGCAGGCGGTTTCACCGCCTGCCAGCGCCAGGCACCCGCAATGATCCGGCCCAGCGGGGCCGGGCCAGGCAAATAGCTTGACGGGAGCACAGTTGCGGGCAGCCAGCCGGAGGGCCGGCTCCCTCCTCGTCGGGACCACCGCGGTGCCCGCCCTTCCGCGGCGGGGGACACACCGCGGCCGGCATCCCCCACCGGGGGCGGGTTATTCGTTAGCTTGGTCATCATGGCGACACGTGCGCCCAAAGGCTCGACCCGCCCGCAGGGCGGCGGCTCCGGTGAATTCCGCGCGGAGCCGGACCGGCCTGCCCGGCGTAAGCCCGCTACCTCGTCCGGGCGCTCCGGCGCGTCCCGTGCGGGGACCGGACCGAAGGCACGCAGCGCCAGCTCAACCGCGAATCGCAACCGCAGCCGAGGCGGCAGGCGCCCTGCGGCCAGGGCACGCAAGGGAGCCAAGGGCCGCCGCCCGCAGTCGCGTCGGCAGACGCACGACCCGATCGTGATCCTCGTTGAGTGGATCGGGCACGCGGTCGCGGCGGCGTGGATGGTGATGGCCGGCCTCGCGGGCCTCACGGCGCGCCGGTTCGGTCACAGTGCCCGGGACCTCGATCCCGAGCACCGCCGGGACGGTGTCGGGCTGCTCTGGCTGGCCGTGGCTATCGTGCTGGCCGCCAGCATCTGGTGGGGGATGGACAACCTGGTCGGCCGGTCCATCTCGGCGTTCGTGCACGGCGCCGCGGGCGCGGCGTCCTGGCTGACCCCCCTGCTGGCCGCGCTGATCTCCTGGCGGTACCTGCGCCACCCCGAACGCAACTCCGAGGCCGGCCGGGTCGTCATCGGCTGGGCCACGCTCACCATCGGTGTGCTCGGCCTGGTGCACTTCGCCAACGGCATGCCGTCGCCCTCGGACGGCGAGGTGGCCATGCGCCACGCGGGCGGCCTGGTCGGGTTCGCCGTATCCGTTCCGCTGGCCAGGGTGCTGACGGCCTGGGTGGCGGCGCCCATCCTGGCCCTGGTCGCCGGGTTCGGCGTCCTGGTCATCACGGGCACCCCGGTGCACCGGATTCCCGAGCGGATGGAAGAGGCCCGCGAGTTCTTCGGCCGCCGCACCCGCGTCCTCGGCGAGGACGCGGATTACAGCCAGGAGTTCGGCGAGGAGGGCGGCGAAGAGGCCACCCCGCTCGACGGCGGCGGCAAGCGTATCCGCGGCCAGCTGGCCCGGGCCGCGCGCGGCGCCCGCACCGCCATCGAGGGCGGCGACCGGGTCAAGCCGTACGACTCGCCGCTGCTGGACGCCGAGGCGCGCGCCCGGCGCGGCACGATGGAAGATCCCGCCGCCGGGCTCGGTGCTGGCCAGCCCGGTGCGGCCGTCCCGGCTGGCGACGTGAGCCCGGTCGGCCCGGACACCGATGAGGGCCTGCTGGAAGCGCTCGGCTTCCTGCCCGGTACGTCCGGGACACCCGGGCCTCACGGCATGCCGGGCCTGCCCGGGGCCGATCACACCGACCACTCCGACCACGCCGAGCCCGGGCCCGGCGCCAGCTACCCGGGAGGTCCCGCAGGGGTCACGGCCGCTCATGATCCGTTCCGGCGCCCGGAGCAGCTCACGCTGACCGGCGCCGCCGACGACAGTTACACGCTGCCCCCGGCTGCCCTGCTGCGCCCCGGTTCCGCGCCGAAGGCCCGGACCAAAGCCAACGACCTCATGGTGGCCGCCCTCTCCGAAGTGCTCGAGCAGTTCAACGTAGACGCGCAGGTCACTGGGTTCACCCGGGGCCCGACGGTGACTCGGTACGAGATCGAGCTCGGGCCGGCGGTCAAGGTGGAGCGGGTCACCGCGCTGAGCAAGAACATCTCCTACGCGGTCAAGAGCGCGGACGTGCGGATCATCTCCCCGATCCCGGGCAAGTCCGCGATCGGCGTCGAGATCCCGAACTCCGATAAGGAGATCGTCAGCCTCGGCGACGTGCTGAGGTCCCCCGTCGCGACGGGGGACCAGCACCCGATGGTGGTCGGCCTGGGCAAGGACGTCGAGGGCCGCACGGTGGTGGCGAACGTGGCCAAGATGCCGCACATGCTGATCGCCGGCGCTACTGGATCGGGGAAAAGCGTCTGCATAAATGGTCTGATCACCTCGGTGCTGACGCGTGCCACCCCGGACGAGGTGCGGATGATCCTGGTCGACCCGAAGCGGGTTGAGCTGAGCATCTACGAGGGCATCCCGCACCTGATCACCCCGATCATCACGAACCCCAAGAAGGCGGCCGAGGCGCTGGAATGGGTCGTGGGGGAGATGGAGCGCCGCTACGACGATCTGGCCGCCTCGGGCTTCCGGCACGTGGACGACTTCAACAAGGCGGTCCGGGCCGGCAAGCTGACCGCCCCGCCCGGCAGCGAGCGGGTCTACCGGCCCTACCCGTACCTGCTGGCCATCGTGGACGAGCTGGCCGACCTGATGATGGTCGCGCCGCGCGACGTCGAGGATTCTGTGGTCCGGATCACCCAGCTCGCCCGGGCGGCCGGCATCCACCTGGTACTGGCCACCCAGCGGCCCAGCGTGGACGTGGTGACCGGGCTGATCAAGGCCAATGTCCCGTCCCGGCTCGCGTTCGCCACCTCCAGCCTCACCGACAGCCGGGTCGTGCTGGACCAGCCCGGCGCGGAAAAGCTGGTCGGGCAGGGGGACGCGCTGTTCCTGCCCATGGGGGCCAGCAAGCCGATGCGGCTGCAGAACGCGTTCGTCTCGGAGAAGGAAATCCGGGCTATCGTCGCCCACTGCAAGAAGCAGGCCGAGCCGGACTACCGCGAAGACGTGGCCGCGGCGCCGGAGCGCTCCCGGGAGATCGACTCCGACATCGGTGACGATCTGGAACTGCTGGTCCAGGCGGCAGAGCTGATCGTCAGCACCCAGTTCGGCTCCACCTCGATGCTGCAGCGTAAACTGCGCGTCGGTTTCGCCAAGGCCGGCCGGCTGATGGACCTGCTGGAAAGCCGGGGTATCGTCGGTCCCAGCGAGGGCTCCAAGGCGCGGGACGTGCTGCTCAAGCCGGACGAGCTGGGTGAAGTTCTCAGCTCGCTGCGCGGCGATTGAGCTGCGGCAGGGGTGGGCAAGGTAGCCTGCGGACGCCGCCGGATTTCCGCCAAATAGCGGTCACAGGTTAACAGCCGCTTCACTTCGGCAGCCCTGATGACGTCTACACTTAGTGATGGCTCCCGTACACGGAGACGATCATGACAACGCCAGTGGAGGCGCAGCGTGAGCATCGGTGACACCCTGGCGGACGCACGCCGTCAGGCTGGTCTCACCGTGACGCAGGTCGCAGATAGGACCCGGATCAGGGAAACCATCATCCGGGGCATCGAGCAGGACGACTTCTCGGCCTGCGGCGGCGACTTCTACGCCCGGGGGCACATCCGGAGCATTGCGTCGGTGGTCGGCATCGATCCGGTTCCGCTGATCCGCGAGTACGATGAGGCGCACGGTGCCCCGGAAGCGATGCGGGCGGCCGACGTGTTCGAGCCGTCCACCCCGCTGCGGATCAAGGAACGGCGCTCGCTGAACTGGAGCGTCGCCATGATCCTGGCCCTGCTGGTGATCGTCGGCTATGGCGCCTACCACCTGGTGTCGTCCTCCTCGTCCTCCTCGTCCTCCCACGGCAAGGCGGCGGCCGCGCTGGCGGCCCCGACCCGGCACCCCACACCCAAGCCCAGCTCGCCGTCCCCGACCCGGACGGCACCGGCCAGCCACGATGTGATCATCCACCTGAGCGCCGTCGAGGACTGCTGGGTCTACCTGACCAGCGACCAGGGCAACAACACCATCTACAGCGGTGTCGTCTCGGCTGGCTCCACCCAGACCTGGAAGGAGACCCAGGACGTCAGCCTGCGCCTGGGCAACCCGGCCGGGGTGGTGCTGACCGTCAACGGGAAGAAGCAGTCGCCGGGCACCAGCCAGCCGGTCACGCTCACCCTGGGCCCGGGCCAGCAGGTCTCCGGGCAGCCCGCGGCCGGCAACGCCAGCTAGCGCTCCTGCGACGGCCTGGTCCCGGCCGGTGCCGCAGTGGCCGGCCGCTGCCGTTCCGGAATTTCCTTAACGAGAGTCGCTGTGGGCTCCCACTTCCCTCCGGGTGCCCCGCGGCGCTCGCCGACGGCCCCCGCGGTGCCGGCGGTGCCGTAATCTGCCCGTGTGCCTTCCTCATCCCGCGGGCCGTCGCGCGCGCCGGGTTCGCCCGTACCCGGTGACGACGGCGCGGCCCGCCGCACCGTCAGCCTGATCACGCTCGGCTGCGCCCGGAACGAGGTCGATTCGGAGGAGCTGGCCGGCCGGCTGGCGGCGGGCGGCTGGGAAGTCGCCGCCGACGGCGAGGACGCGAGCGTCGTCATGGTCAACACTTGCGGCTTCATCCAGGCCGCCAAGCAGGAGTCCATCGACGAACTGCTCGGCGCGGCCGAGTCCGGGGCCAAGGTCGTCGCGGCGGGCTGCCTGGCCGAGCGCTATGGCAGCGAGCTCGCCGATGCGCTCCCGGAAGCCCAGATTCTCAGCTTCGACGACTACGGCGACATCGCGACGCGCCTGGACGACGTGCTGGCCGGCCGGCGCAAGGCCGCGCACACACCACGGGACCGCCGCACCCTGCTGCCGATCAGCCCCGCCGACCGGCCCAGCGGCGCCGCGCCCGCGGCCGCCGCCGCATCCAGCGGCCCAGGTGACCTGCCGGAGGGCCTCGCGCCCGCCTCCGGCCCCCGCCCCGTACGCCGCCGCCTGTCGCACGGGGTCGTGGCACCGCTGAAGATCGCTTCCGGGTGTGACCGGCGCTGCTCCTTCTGCGCGATTCCCGCGTTCCGCGGTGCGTACCTCTCGCGCCGGCCGCACGAGCTGCTGGCCGAGGCCGAATGGCTGGCCAGCCAGGGCGTCCGGGAGCTGTTCCTGGTCAGCGAGAACTCCACCTCCTACGGCAAGGACCTCGGCAACCTGCGCCTGCTGGAGGAAGTCCTGCCGCTGCTGGCCGAGACCCCTGGCATCGACCGGGTGCGGATCAGCTACCTGCAGCCGGCCGAGCTGCGGCCCGGGCTCATCGAGGCCATCGCCGGCACCCCGGGCGTGGCTCCGTACTTCGACCTTTCCTTCCAGCACGCCAGCGGCTCGCTGCTGCGCGCGATGCGCAGGTTCGGTGACCGCGAGCGCTTCCTCAACCTGCTGGAGCGGATCCGGGCCATCGCGCCGCAGGCCGGCGTCCGGTCCAACTTCATCGTCGGGTTCCCCGGCGAGACCCCCGACGACCTGCGCGAGCTGGAGCTGTTCCTCAGCAGCGCCCGGCTGGATGCCATCGGCGTTTTCGGCTACTCCGACGAGGACGGCACCGAGGCCGCGTCCCTGCCGGGCAAGCTGCCCGCCGACGAAGTGGCCCGCCGCGTCGAGGAGATCGCTGACCTCGCCGAGGAGCTGATGGCCCAGCGCGGCGCCGAGCGGATCGGTGAAACCGCCGAGGTCATCATCGAGGAGCGGCTCGGTGACGGCCTGTTCGAGGGCCGCGCCGCGCACCAGGCGCCTGAGGTCGACGGGACCACGACGGTCCAGGCCGACGCGGACCTCACCCCAGGCCAGCTGGTCCGGGCCACGGTCGTTTCCTCCGACGGAGTGGATCTCGTAGCCACGGCCCAGGCTGTGCCGGCGGCCGCCCCGGTGGCCCGCTCGCTGGCGGACCGGAGTTGAGCACTCCCGGGCCGGCTGCGCAGCCGCCCGGGCCAGCCGGGGCGGATCATCGTCCCGTTCCGCCTGCCCACCAGCCGGGCGTCGCTCCCGGCCTGGTGAACGTGGCTAACGTGCTCACCATCGTGCGTATCGTCCTGGTGCCCCTGTTCGTGACCTGCCTGGTCGCGGGCGGCACCTCGGGGCGGATCGCCGCCTTCGTGCTGTTCTGGATCGCCTCGGCGACCGACTTCTTCGACGGGCGCCTGGCCCGGCAGCGCGGGCTCGTGACCGACTTCGGCAAGATCGCCGACCCGATCGCCGACAAGGCGCTGACCGGCGCGGCGCTGATCACCCTGTCGGTGCTGCACGAGCTCGCCTGGTGGGTCACGGCGCTGATCCTGGTACGCGAGGTGGGGATCACGCTGCTGCGCTTCGCCGTCATCCGCCGTGGCGTGATCGCGGCCAGCCGGGGCGGCAAGCTCAAGACCCTGCTGCAGATGGTGGCGATCAGCCTGTACCTGCTGCCGGGGCCGTTCGGTGTCGCTCGCCCCATCGTGATGGGCATCGCCGTCGCGGTGACGCTGGTGACCGGGGCCGACTATGTCCTGCGCGCGGCCCGGCTGCGCCGGGCGGACCCAGCGCCGTAGCCTCGGGGCAGCACGGGACACGGCCACAGCGGGGAGTGCAATGACCGAAAATAGTCCGGTGAGCGACGACATGCGGATGCTGGCCACGCAGGTGATCACGCTGCTCCGATCGGCCGGGCAGACGGTCGCCGCCGCCGAATCGCTGACCGGCGGCCTCGTCATGGCCGGGCTGACGACGGTCCCCGGGGCGTCCTACGCCGTCCGGGGCGGCGTCGTCAGCTACGCGACCGACCTCAAGGCCGCCCTGCTCGGCGTCCCCCGGGCGATGCTCGACGAGCACGGGGCGGTCTACCCCGGCGTGGCCGCGGCCATGGCCGACGGGGTGCGCCAGCGGCTGATCGCTACCTTCGGCGTGGCCACCACCGGGGTGGCCGGGCCAGATCCGCAGGATGGCCAGCCGGTCGGCACCGTTCACATCGCGGTCAGCGCGGAAGAAGACACGGTGGTTCGAACCCTGGCGCTTGACGGCGACCGAGACCGGATCCGTAGGCTGACGGTAGAGCGCTCGCTGGCCCTCCTGCTCGGCCGTATCCGGGAAGACATCCGGTGATTACAGCGTTACGTCAGAAGCGAAAGGACCGTTGCCGGCTCCCGGACTGGTCATCCGGACAGGTACCGTGGGGGGTAACGGGTCTGCCTCGGGAAGGAGTGCGACGATGGTTTTGCTTCGTCACTTGCTCGGTGACGTGCTGCGTCGGCTGCGCCTGCGGCAGGGTCGGACCCTGCGAGAGGTCTCAGCCTCGGCCAGGGTCTCACTGGGTTATCTGTCTGAAGTAGAGCGGGGGCAGAAGGAGGCTTCTTCGGAGCTGCTGGCAGCGATCTGCAGCGCCCTGGGAATTCCTCTTTCTCAGGTCTTCCGTGAGGTCGCGGACAACTTCGCGCTGGCCGAGCTGCAGAATGAGCCCGTGCTCGAGGCGCCCAGGGAGCCGAAGCTGCCCGCTGGCAGCCAGGTCACCGTGGGCGTCGTGCGCAACGCGGGATTCAGCCCGGACGACATGACCTCTGACCCGGCTGCCGACTTTGGCGCGGTCGAATCCCACGTACATGAAGCAACTGACATGGTGCCGGTGTAACCGGCTCCGGTTCAAATAGCTGCCAAACGGCGGGCGCGGCGAGGCCGCGCCCGCCGTTCGCGTCTCCGGCCTCAGTTCGCGTGTCCCGTGCCCGCGGTTTGGACTGGCCCTCAGGCCCGGCCTGCCCAGGCCCTGCCTTACCCCAGGCCCTGCCTTACCCCAGGCCCGGCCCTGCCCCGTAGGGCCCGGCCTTACCCCAGGCCCGGCCCTACACCCAGGCCCGGCCTCACCCCAGGCCCGGCCCTGCCCCCAGGCCCGGCCTTACCCCAGGCCCGGCCCTACACCCAGGCCTGGGGGTTGTCCGTGAGCGCCTGCACTCTGGCGGGCAGCTCACCCGAGACGATGTGCGCGAGCGTTACCTCTTCCAGGATGGCGCGCTCGTTGGCCCGCAGCGCGATCCACACCTGCTGCAGCGGCTTAGCGGCCCCGGGGTAGTCGATGTTCTCCGGGCGCTCACCGCGAACGCCGAGCAGCGGCCCGTCGATGGCGCGGATGATCTCGGCCAGCGAGATCTCGGCGGCGGGCCGGGCGAGCCAGAAGCCGCCCTCCGGCCCCCGCTGGCTGCGAATCAGCCCGGCGCGCCGGAGCTGGGTCAGGATCGTCTCCAGGAACTTGCCCGGTATCTGCTGCGCGCGCGCGATCCGATCCGCCGTAACGTGGCCGTCGGTAGCTGAGGCGAGTTCGATTGCCGCGCGCAACGCGTAGTCCGCGCGGGCTGAAAGGCGCATGCCCAGCATTATGCAGCCTGGCAGCCCCAAAACCCGCATCGGCGGGCGTAGCGTAGTACTGAAGGGGCGTAGCGTAGTACTGAGAGGCTCGGCGAGCCGGGCCCGGAAGGGCGTTGAGTCCAGTCCCTGCTGACGCTTTCCTTCTCAGCCGAAGGAGCTGTCAGGTGAATGTTCGTCTTGATCGTGCGGGCAGCGAGACGTATTCGTACCCGCGGTTGCGTCGCTGAGATGGCTGGCGACAGGCATAGGCGGATGGTGGCTGCGCTGTCTGGTGGGGGAGATGGGTGGTCCTCTGCCCGGCTGTGCGCGGTGTGCCCGGGGATCGTGGGGGTCAATGGTGCCGGAGTCATGCTCATGTCGGGTGACGTACCGCGAGGGTCGTTGAGCAGCACCGATGATGTTAGCCAGCTGATCGAGGAGCTGCAGTTCACGCTGGGCGAGGGCCCGTGCGTGGATGCTTACCAGCAGGACAGGGTGGTGGCCGAGCCGGATCTGGCCGAGCCGGTGGCCGAGCGGTGGCCCGCGTTCACCCCGCCGGCGCTGCAGGCGGGCGTGCGGGCGGTATTCGGGTTCCCGCTGCGGGTCGGCACGGTGCGGCTGGGGGCGCTCAATTTCTACCGCAACCGGCCGGGCGTGCTGGACCGCGAGCAGCACGCTGACGCGCTGGTCGCGGCCGACTTGGCCGCCCGCTGGGTGCTGGACACCCAGGCCGGGGCACCCTCCGGGGTGGTGGCAGAAGAGCTGGAGGTCGGCGCCGACTTCCATTTCGCAGTGCACAATGCGGCGGGCATGGTCTCGGTCCAGGAGGAGATCAGCGTCGCCGAGGCGCTGATCCGGCTGCGGGCGTTCGCGTTCGGCAATAATCGCCTGCTCGCCGACGTCGCTGATGACGTTGTCGCTCGCCGGGTGAGGCTGGCATGAGCCCCGCTTACCCGGCGCGGCCGGGCGGGGACAGACCGCCACAAGGATGGACGCCGCGGCCCGGCCCTCGGTCTGCTGGCCCGGCGGCCCTGACGGGCCGCCGGAAGTGCGAGAGGTGACTCGAGATGTTGCAAGCAGCCGACGCGATTCGATCACTCGCCGAGATGGCCGACACTCTCGTTGACGACTACGACGTCGTTGACCTGCTGACCGGGCTCGCGGACCGATGCGTCAACGTGCTGGGCGTCGCCGCGGCCGGGGTGATGCTGGTCTCTCCCGGGGGCAATCTGGGGCTGGTGGCCTCCTCTAGCGAGACGATGCGCCTGCTGGAGTTGTTCGAGCTGCAGGCCCAGGAAGGCCCCTGCCTGGATGCCTTCCGCACCGGGGAGCGCGTCGAGCATCAGGATCTGGAGGCCGAGTCCGGCCGCTGGCCGTCCTTCTCCGCCGCCGCCCTCGGGGAAGGTTTCCGGTCGGTGTCTGCCCTGCCGCTGCGGTTTCGTGACGACACCCTCGGTGCCCTGAACCTCTTCAGCGTCACGCAGATCCCGATGGCCGAAGGCGACGTCATCGTCACCCGCGCCTTCGCGGACCTCGCCACCCTCAGCATCGTGCAGCATCGTGCCAGCGCCGGGGCCCAGCTTGTGAACGAGCAGCTCTCTGTTGCCCTGACCAGCCGCGTGGCAATCGAGCAGGCCAAGGGCGTGGTCGCAGAGCGCGCCGGCGTCGACCTGGCCGAGGCCTTCTCCCGGCTGCGGGCCTACGCCCGCAAGAGCAACCTGCGGCTCACCGATGTCGCCGAGGCGGCCGTGGCCGGCACCCTCGATCTCGATCCGCTGGCGTGGGCCCGCGGCAAACGTTGGTGAACCTCTTGACCGGGCTCACCGGCCTGGGTACGGCAGCGGTCACCCCTCCGGATCTGCCTCGCCGACCGGGTCCTGGGCCGCGCGGCCGTCATCGCCGGGCTGAAGGTCGGCTTCCAAGATCGCGGTCGATCCGGCTGGGCGGGTACGGACGTCCCTGCAGCGCTGCTCAAGCCGGTGCAGTGACTCGCTGTCGCCGAGCGGGAATACCGCCGCCAAGCGCGCGCTTTCCCGTACCGCGGGCAGGTCCAGCACCGCATCGACCAGGCTCGCGCGGCGGCCTGGAGCGATGTGCCCGGACTCCGCGCGCAACGACGCCCGGGCGGTTCCGCCGGATCCTCCGGAGATGATCACCTCGGCTGCGGCGACGGTGCGGCCGCCGTCACTGATCTCGACGTGCTGATACCAATCATGGGCGGCCATGTGATGCCTCCAGACGTCGTTCAAGATGTAGCTGCGGGTGCGCGGCCCGGCTTTCCTTCGGGGCAGCCGGTGCCGGACGAAGCGCAGGCGGGGGGCGATGGGGGGGCAGATCGCGCGCTGCACCGTCCACAGCGCCAAGGTCAGCGCCTCGAACCGGCACAGGTGCCGCGACAGCACCGCGGCATCCACCCACTGGGTCAGCGCAGGCCCCTTTCCGCGGACCGCGTCACCGCCTGCGCCGGCGATGGTGGCGCCCGCCAGGACGTCGATTCGCTCGCTCATGGACGCTCCGAAGTCACTGAGGTGATGAGCGGCGAGCAGGCAGGGTCCGGGCCGCCCCAACCGCATATTTAGCTAACAGCTAACGGCATTCTGCGAATCTGGCGCAAGGGTCCTGGCGCGGGAGTTGCCTTCCAGGCCGGCTTTCCGGCGAAGCGGGCGAGGGACGGGGGTTCCCCGGAGGGCGTCGTGCCGATGGCCGGTAATGCGGGTAAGTTCGGCATCGCCAGCCGTCGCAGGACCGAGAGGGTGACCGTGAGCGCAGACGCCGAGCCCAGTGTGTACTCACTGCTGGTTGACGGCACCACGATCAGGATCCGGCCCGCGCGGCCGGACGACTTGGACATGGTGCGGGAGATGCACGAGAAGCTGTCCCCGGACAGTCTCTACATGCGTTTCTTCAGCCTGAGCCCGCGCGCGGGCGAATGGGAGGCGCGCCGGCTCTGCCGTGAGCCCGCGCCGGACCACGCTGCGCTGCTCGCCCTGAGGGACGGTGAGCTGATCGGCTGCGGCAGTTACGAGTGCGACGATCCCCCGTCCAAGTCGGCTGAGGTCGCCTTGGCGGTCGCCGATGACATGCACCACCGTGGTGTCGGCACACTGCTGCTGGAGCACCTGGTCTCGCTGGCCCGCAGGCGCGGCCTGCACGCCTTTACCGCGGAGACGCTGAGCGAGAACGCGCCCATGCTGAGAGTGTTCGCCGAGGCCGGGCTGCAGGCGCAGCGCACCCTGGCCGACGGCGTGTACAGCCTCACCTTCCCGTTGCCGGCCGGCGAGGCGGACGTCGCCCTCGCCAGCTACCGCGACGCGGTGGCCGAGCGGGAGCGGTCAGCCGACGTGGCCAGCCTGCGACACGTCCTGGCGCCAGCCTCGGTCGCGGTCATCGGCGTCAGCCGGCGGCCCGGTTCAGTCGGGCGGGTTATCCTGCACAACATCGTGAGCGGCGGCTTCCCCGGTCCGGTGTACGCGGTCAACCCGGCCGCAACCGAACTGGACGGTGTTCCCTGCGTCCCGTCGGCCGCCGCGCTGCCCCGGGACGTCGACCTGGCGGTCATCGCCACACCGGCGGCGGCGGTGGCCGGTATCGCTGAGGAATGCGGGCGGCGGGGGGTCAAGGGCCTGGTGGTTCTCGCGGCCGGATTCGACAGCGCGGGCCGCGAGGAGCTGCTGAGCATCTGCCGCCGCCACGGCATGCGGATGGTCGGGCCGGCCAGCTTCGGGGTGGCCGACACCAGCGCAAGGCTCGACGCGACGTTCGCGGGCCACCATCTCAGGCCGGGAAGCGCTGGCCTGGCGCTGGAGTCGACCGGTGGCGCCGGCTTCGCCCTGGCCGGGCACCTGTCGCGGATCGGCGTCGGGATCTCCTCCCTCGTCTCGTTCGGCGACAAGGACGACGTGGCCGGCACCGACATGCTGCGGTGGTGGGAGTCCGACCCGGCGACCAAGCTGGCCCTGCTCTATCTTGAGTCGATCACGAACCCGCCCAAGTCCGCCCGCACCGCCCGCCGGGTCGGCCGCAGTATGCCGGTCCTGACCGTGATCGCGGGCCGGTCGGCGACGGGCTGGCGCCTGGCCGAGGCCCGCCCCTCGCCGGCTACCCCGCTGCTCACCAGGCAGGCCCTGTTCCAGCAGGCCGGGGTGATCGCCACCGCGAACCTCGGCGAGCTGCTCGACACCGCGGTCCTGCTGGCCTCGCAGCCGGCACCCGCCGGGCCCAGGGTCGCCGTGGTGTCCAACACCCGCGGCGTCGCGGTGCTCGCCGCCGACGCGTGCAGCGACGCGGGCCTGCACGTTGCCCGCCTGGCCTGGGAGACCCAGCGGGCGCTGCGGGACCTGCTTCCCCGCGGGGCCACGGTGGTCGGGCCGGTCGACACCACCCTGCTGATCGGCCCCGGAATCTTCGGCCGATGCCTGGAGCTGGCCGGGGCCGATCCGGGCGTCGACGCGGTGCTGGCGCTGACAGCCGGGAGCGCGGGCGGCGACCCGGCTCCCGAGGTGCCCGCCGCGCGGCTACCCGTACCGGTCGCCGCCGCAGTGCTGGACCAGGCGGAAGCGGTCCGGCTGCTCCCGGGCCCGGACGGGGACTCCCCCGCCGTTCCGGCCTTTGCCTACGCCGAGTCCGCCGCCCGCGCTATCGGCCACGCCGCCCGCTACGGCATGTGGCGGGCGGTCCCGCCCGGAAACGTGCCCAGCCTCGACGGCTTGCGCCAGGACCGGGCGAAGGATCTGGTCGCGGGATATCTGGCCGGCTGGCCGGCCGGCGGCTGGCTGCCGCTGGACCCGACCGTGGAACTCCTCGGCTGCTACGGCGTGCCGCTGGCCGACAGCATCGGGGTGGTATCGGAGGACGCCGCCGTCGAGGCGGCCACAAGGTTCGGGGGCCCGGTCGCGCTCCGGGCGGACGTGCCCGGCCTGGTCCGCGCGCGTGGCGCCGGCGCCCTGCTGATCGATCTGCACGGTGCGGACGAGGTGCGGCGCGGGTTCCGCTCGCTGCGCGAAGCGTTCGGCAACCGGCTGACCGGGGTCATCGTCAAGCCGATGGTCGACGGCGGCACCGAGGTGATGGTCAGCATGCTGCACGAAGTGGTCGCCGGCCCGCTGGTGCTATTCGGGGCCGGCGGTGCGGCCGCCGATGCGCTGGCTGACCGCGCCGCGCGGCTCGCCCCGCTGACCGACTCCGATGCCGACGAGCTGATCCGCTCCATCCGCGCCGCCCCGCTCCTGCTCGGGCGCCCCGGTGCCCCCGGCGCGGATCTCGCCGCGCTGCGGGACCTGCTGTTGCGCGTCTCCCAGATGGCCGACGACCTGCCGCAGATCGCTGAGCTCGAGCTGAGCCCGGTCTTCGCCCGCCCGGACGGCGTGCAGGCCGTCGATGCCCGGATCCGCCTTCAGAGCGCCGTCGACCCCGCAGACGCCCACCTCCGCCGGCTGCCCTGACCGCCGGTCAGCGGCGCGGGTCGACGGGCCGTTCGCGCGCCGCATGCTGGCTGCCACCGAAACGGATGCGGGCCGCATCACGCGGGCCGCATCGTGCCCTCATCCACCTCGTCAGCGGCGTGTTGCCCCGCACGCGCGCCCGGTTGTCACCGTCACCCTTCTGCCGTGCCCCGCACATCATGCCGGCCTGAGTCCCTGCTTCGGCGAGGACCTTGGTCCCTATCGGGCGCCGCGAAATCACCCTGGGCTGGATGTGTCGCAAAACGGACATAGCGGACCCAGGCCGCCCGTCTCAGATCGCGGCCAGAGGTGGGTGGTAGATATGAATTCAGTCTCATACACAGCGCTGACGCCGTTGTCGTTCCTTCAGCGGTCGGCCCGGGTATGGCCGGACAAGACCGCCGTGATCTACGGCAGTCGGCGGCTGACCTATGCGGGGTTCGCGGCCGAGACCCAACAGGTGGCCCTTGCGCTTCGGGCCAGCGGTGTGGAACCCGGCGACCGGGTCGCCTATTTGATGCCCAATGTGCCTGAGCTGCTTATCGCCCATTTCGCGGTGCCGCTGGCGGGCGGAGTACTCGTGGCGATCAATACGCGGCTTGTCGCCGAAGAGGTGTCGTACATTTTGCGGCACTCGGGCGCGAAAATTCTTGTTGCCGACGCCGACCTGCTGCCTACGGCGCTGGCGGCTGCAGGCGACCTTGACACGGTGACCCACCTGGTGGTGAGCGAAGATACCGAGGCCGGGGCCACCAGTCCCGATATGTCTGCCGACCCCCGGCTCGTCGGCTACTCCGACTTTCTGCGGAGAGCGGCAGGGGACCTGCTGCCCTGGTCGGTCCCGGACGAGTCCGCTCCTATCTCGATTAACTACACGTCCGGCACCACCGGACAGCCGAAGGGCGTCATATATACCCACCGGGGCGCTTACCTGAACTCCTTCGCCCAGATCGTCCACTCCCGGCACGACGAGAACAGCGTTTACCTGTGGACCTTGCCGATGTTCCACTGCAACGGCTGGTGCACCCCGTGGGCGCTGACCGCCATCGGCGGCACCCAGGTATGCCTGCGCGAGGTGCGCGGCGATGCGATCTGGCAGCAGGTACGCGAGCACGGCGTCACCCACCTCAACGCCGCACCGACTGTCCTGACGAGCATCATGACCACGCCCGGAGCCGCGCCGCTGGACCGGCCGATCGTGGTCACCACCGCCGGCGCGCCGCCCAGTCCCACCACAATCGCCCACATGGAGCAAATGGGCTTCACAATCATCCACGTCTACGGGCTCACCGAAACTTACGGCCCGAATTCCGTCTGCCAGGCCCAGCCGCAATGGGCTGACCTGCCCGCCGACGAGCGGGCCACGCTGCAGGCCCGCCAGGGCGTCGGCATGATCCAGGCCGATACCCTGCGCGTCGTGGATGACCTGATGGCCGACGTCCCCGCCGACGGCGCCACGATGGGTGAGATCGTCATGCGCGGCAACACCGTCATGGCCGGCTACTACCTCGATCCGGACGGCACCGCCGAGGCATTCCGCGGCGGCTGGTTCCACAGCGGCGACCTTGGCGTCATGCACCCCGACGGGTACATCGAACTGCGCGACCGGGCCAAGGACATCGTCATCTCCGGCGGGGAGAACATTTCGACGATCGAGGTCGAGCAGGCGCTGATGAGCCACCCCTTCGTCCTGGAGGTCGCGGTCGTCGGGGTTCCCGACGAGAAGTGGGGGGAGCGCCCGAAAGCTTACGTCGTGCTGCGCGCCGGCACGAGCGCCACCCCGGAAGAACTGATGGTGCACGTGCGCACCAAGATTGCCGGCTACAAGGCACCTCGCGACATCGACGTCATCGTGACCTTGCCGAAAACCACCACCGGGAAAATCCAGAAGTACCTGCTGCGCGAACCGGAATGGGCCGGTCAGACGCAGCGTGTGAAGGGCTGAGCGGGCCCGCGCCCGACGGCGCCGGTGTGCTGTACTGGATCGGAGACCTCTCCGCTTCAGCCTGACGCGACGGAGAAAAGTCTCCATTTGGTGACCCGGCGCGTCCGGACCGCGGCGAAGGAGGCCCGATGGCCCAGCGGGTGCATGAGCCCCGGCGGGCGGACGCGCTGCAACCGTGACCGCATCCTCGCGGTCGCGCGGGAGGCCCTCGCCGCCTCCGGCGACGCGTCACTGAACTCGATCGCGAAGCAGGCTGGAGTCGGCCCCGGCACCCTGTACCGGCACTTTCCCAGCCGGACCGGCATCGTGCTCGCCGTCTACCCCCGCGACGTCCAGCAGCTCGTGGACGCTGCGCCGGCGCTGCTCAAGGAGCACCCGCCGTCCGCGGCGCTGCGGCTGTGGTTCGATCGCCTGGCCCACTACGGGCGGATCAAGCACGGCCTGGCCGGAGCACTGCACGCCGCCACCAGCGATGGCCTCGCGGGCGAGACCTACGGCCCGGTCATCGGGGCCATCGCCCTGCTGCTGCGGGCCTGCGAGGAAGACGGCAGCGTCCGGCCGGGCCTTGACCCCGACGAGATCCTGCTCCTGCTGGGCTTCCTGTGCCGGATCGACAACAGTCCTGACTGGGCGGTGCACGAAGACCGGCTGCTCGACATTGTGCTCGACGGCCTGCAGGCCCGCGCCCCGGCCGCCGGGCGGCCGGCGAAGTAGTTTGCCAGCTGGCTCCGGGCAGGCCAATCTAGGGGAAACTGAACCGCCCCTGATAGCGGCCCGCCCAGTGGAGGCCAGCAAAGGAGTGCTCGTGACCGGACCCGCGCAGCCCCCCGTGCCCGAGGGCGAGCTTCGCGTTTCGGACCAGGACCGGGACCGCACGCTCGAGCTTATCGGCCAGCACGCGGCCGAAGGCCGGCTAACGCTGGACGAGCATGAGGAACGTGCCAGCCTGGTCCTCCGGGCCAGGACCCGGGCTGACCTGGCCGCCGTGACCCGCGACCTGCCCGCCCTCGGCCAGCCGTCACCCGGACGGCCGTCGGCGACGGCCGGTTTGGCCCCCCCGCGCAAGGAGACCCGCTGGTTCGTCGCGATCATGGGCGGCTCCAAGCGGCGCGGCCGGTTCCGCCCGGCCTCGGTGGTGAACGTGTTGGCGATCATGGGCGGCGACGAGATCGACCTGCGCGACGCCGAGATCGACGCCAACGGCCTCACCATGAACATGTACGCGGTCATGGGCGGCTCGACCATCTACGTGCCCAACACCGTCGAGGTGGAGATCTCCGGCTTCTCGTTCATGGGCGGCAACGAGGATCGTGGCGTGGCGCACCAGCCCCGTCCCGGCGCTCCGGTCATCCACATCCGCAGCTTCAACCTCATGGGCGGTAACACGATCTGGCGGCTGCCGCCCGAGGCGCGGGGCCTGTCCCTGAAGGAGAGCCGGAGACTGGCCAAGGAGGCCGAGCGCGGCCGCCTGACCGCCGGCTGACCGCCCTCGGTGGCCCGCCCCCTGAATCGCCACCCGGCCCAGTGCGCACCGCCGCCCAGCCAGCCCGGGAGCTTGCTCAGCGACCGGTCGACGATCCCGCCGTCCGGGCGGACCAGCCGGGCTGGCCACGCTGCCCTGGCCGGGCACCGGCGGCTGGGGGGGATAGCCACCGGCGCCCGGGACTGGCCGGACCTGACGGCATGTCCCGGTCATTCCGGGACGCCAGGTCCGTAGCACCTGCGAGGCCCTGCGGGCCCCGGGGCCCGGCCGGCGTTCCCCCGGGCCGGGGGGCACAGGCCGGTTGTCGACAGTGTCAGCCATTCGGCGTGCTCAGCTCTCCGAGCCGGTGTTGAGCACGTTCTGCAGCTGGGTGTTGGCCTTGCTAACGGTAGCGGTGAAGTTGGCGCCCTGCACTAGATGCTGCCGTTCTGAGTGTCGTTGGCCAGCATGCCGGGGACGAATTCGGGCTTGTTCGACCCTGGTGTCGAGGCGCCCATCGGCCATACGGTGAGCGAGGCGGGGGCTGCGGAGCTCGACGACGCCGATGACGACGAACCGGAGCCGCAGCCGGCGACCGCGAGCGCGGCCGTCGCGCAGAGCGCCACCGCGCCGGGCCAAGCGGGCCTGGTGTGCCTGGCGAGGGATTTAATGGGTCTCACTGCTGGCTCTCCTTCCCCCCGGGCGGGACGCTGTAGAGATACGGGACGCTGTAGAGATGGGGAGACACGGCCGTACTGACAAAACTAATCGGAAACTTTCCTATAAGATAGTCCCGTTGCCGGATTGAAATATCAGACCCAACGGCAGTGTGGCCAGGGGGACAGGGAGAGGGACCGCGATGGAGCGCCGACCGGGTACGCCGAGCTTGCTGCGGGAGCTGAACGACCGCGCCGCCCTGGACCTGCTGCTGCCCGGGATTCCGCTGACGCGCACCCAGATCAGCGAGCAGACCCGGGTGTCCAAGGTGACCGTGGCCCAGATGCTGGCCCGGCTGGAGGAGCGCGGCCTGGTCACCGTGGTCGGCCAGCAGGAGGGCGGCCGCGGCCCGAACGCGGCGCTCTACTCTGTCGTGCCCTCGAGCGCCTATGTGGCCGGGCTCTACGTCGAGCTGGACGGCGTCAGCGCGGGGGTCGCCGACGTCACCGGGCGGGTCGTGGCCGAGGTCAGCGTCAACCCCAACGGCGCGGCCAACCCGGTCGAACTGGTCCGCGGTGCGGTCGACCGGGCCTGCCGCACGGCCGGGGTGCAGATGAGCCGGCTGAGCGCGTTCGTCATCGGCAGCCCGGGCGTCGTCGACCCCCAGACCGGTGACCCCAGCCTCGCGATCGACCTCCCCGAGTGGCACGAGGGCGTCCTCGGCTCCCTGCGCGGCGCGCTGAACCGGCCGGTGATCATCGAGAACGACGTGAACCTGGCCGCGATGGCCGAGCGGGCCTGCGGCGCCGCGCAGGGCCTGGACGACTTCGTCCTGGTGTGGATCGGCGTTGGTCTCGGGATGTCGGCGTTCCTCGGCGGCAAGGTGCACCGGGGGGCGGCCGGAGCGGCCGGGGAGATCGGCTACCTGCCGGTGCCCGGGGCGCCGCTGCCGGAAGACGTCCGCCACCCGGCCAACGGAGGTCTGCAGTCGCTGGTCGGCGCCAGCGTGGTGCGCATGCTGGCCGGCGTCTTCGGCTTCGCCGCGCCGACCGCCGAGCAGGCGGTCCGCGCCGCCGGGGCGGCGGCCGCGGACCACCACACCAGCGCGAACGGGACCGGCAGCCGGACGTCCGGGCCCGCGGCTCGCGCGAACGAGTTCCTCGGCGAGCTGGCCCGCCGTGTCGCGACCGGCGTCGCCTCGGTGGCCGTCGTCCTCGATCCCGGCCTGGTTGTGCTGGGCGGCGACGTGGGCCTGGCCGGCGGCGCGGCGCTCGCCAACCGGGTGGCCGCCGAAGTCGCACGCATCTGCCCCGCGAGCCCCCGCGTCGTGCCCACGGCGGTGACCGGGCCGCCGGTTCTGTGCGGTGCCATGCTCGCCGCCGTCGACCAGGCCCGCACCGACCTGCTCGACTCCGTCTAGTCCCCTGACCCGCCTGATCCGGGGAGCGTTTCCGGGGGCGTCCCGCGTCCACGGGGCCCGGCGGCCCCTAGTGTTTATTACCCCGTACTCTGCTGATCACATGCACCGGCTGATCATGGACACCGAGTTACCGCCGTCGTTGGCCACGTAGGCCGTATGAATACCGGGATCCACCGCCACCCCCTCCGGGTCTGAGCCCACCCTTACGGTGGCCGTTACCGTACTGGTGGCCCCGTCGATCACCGACACCGTGCTACCGCCGAAATCGGCTACGTAGACGGTGCGGGCAGCGGGATCCACCGCCACCCCGAACGGGCCGGAACCCACCGGGATGGTGCCGGTCACGGAGCCGGTGGCCGCATCGATCACCGACACCGTGCCACCGTCGTAGTTGGACACGTAGACGGTGCGGGCAGCGGGATCCACCGCCACCCATCCCGGGCCGTAGCCCACGGGGATGGTGCGGGTCACGTTGCCGGTAGCCGCATCGATCACCGACACCGTGCTATGGCTGCCAAAGTCGGCGTTGGCCACGTAGACGGTGCCGGCAGCGGGATCCACCGCCACCCCGAACGGGTACGCGCCCACCGGGATGGTGCGGGTCACGGTGCCGGTGGCCGCATCGATCACCGACACCGTGTCCTCGAATTCGTTGGCCACGTAGACAGTGCGGGCTGCGGAATCCACCGCTATCCCGGACGGGCCGGAACCCACCGGGATGGTGCGGGTTACGGTGCCGGTGGCCGCATCGATCACCGACACCGTGTCATCGGCGGCATTGGCCACGTAGACAGTGCGGGCTGCGGAATCCACCGCTATCCCGGACGGGCCGGAACCCACCGGGATGGTGCGGGTCACGGTGCCGGTGGCCGCATCGATCACCGACACCATGTCATCGGCCCGGTTGGCCACGTAGACGGTGTGGGCAGCGGAATCCACCGCCACCGCGTACGGGAGGCCGCCGACGGGGATGGTGCGGGTCACCCGGTAACGAACCGTCACCGGACTATGCGTCGGCGTCACCAGTGGCATCCCCGCCACCGCCACCGCCACCGCTGCAGCGCACCACCCACGCGCGGAAAACCACCCACCAACACCAGCGGCACCGCAAACGCCCCGTAGGCGCATAACCTCTCCAGTCCTGGCGAAACAGCCAGGCCCCGCCCGCGCATCATCCCACACTCAAAGCAACCGTACATTACTTTATGTAATTGAAACGAGAGGGCGTCCCCGTGCCCTCAGCTGACCGCGCACAGGACCCGATACCGCCCCGGCCCGCATAGCCGCTCGTTGGCCCGGCATCGATGGGCCGGTCAACGGCGCCAGGATCCTTTGCCCAAAAGGCGGCGCAGAGCATCGTGGCGTCGCTCCGCGATGGCGCTGCGCGCCACCCTGGAGGGGCGAGCCCGCAGCAGCCCGGGGCCCTCTGAACTGGCTTTACCTATAAAATTGATCGGAAATATTGCTTTGAGTGACATGGCTGCCATTATCACGCTATGAGTTCCTGCGGGCGCACAGAGCGGCACGTCAATTGTTGCTTCGTCGCGAGCGCGCTGTGTCCCTGACGGCCTGAGCCGTATCCGGATCTTCCTCACCGACAGGGGCATTCACCATGGGCACGTCCGCTAACATCCAGACCCCGGCGCCCAAGAGGACGCCGCTCTACAAGCGCAAGCGGCGGCGGATCTACGCGGCCATTACCGCCGTCGTGGCCGTCATCGCCGCGGTAGCGATCTGGCTCGCCGTCGGGACCGTTCCTCGGGCCCGCTGCCAAGCTTCACGATCTCGCTGTCGCAGGGCAGCGTCGCCACTGGCGGCAGCATCATCGTCAGCGACGCGGCGCTGCAGAAGACGATCCCGGCGCACATCCACTGGATCCCCTTCACAGCCGGCGTGACCGCGGTGGCCGAGATGAAGGGCGGATCGATCCAGTCGATCAGCGGTGTCGGTAACCCGCCGACCGTCGGGGCCATCGCGAATGGCACCGGCATCGACGTGGTCATGGCGCAGGAGTTCGACTCGGACGAGCTCCTCGTGCCGGCGTCCATCACCACGGCCAGCCAGCTCGCCGGGAAGTCGGTCGGCGTGCTCGTCGGCTCGTCGGAGGACTATGAGCTCGAAGGCTGGCTGAAGCTGCAGCACCTGACGGGTTCGGTCAAGGTCGTCGGCCTGTCCAGCGAGTCGTCGGTGGCCGCTGCCTACCTGGCGCACGCCATCGACGCCGCCTACGTCTACGGCAACTACGCGACCTCGGTCCAGGCCAAGGGCGGCCGGTTCTGCTGGCCGACCGCGTCCCGGTAATGGGCGGGAAGCCGCCGACGATCCAGGAAGTACTCGACATCCCGCTGCCCCGCCCCCGGGACGCGGAAGACGTCGACACCGAAGCGTTCCTCACGTCGAAGCGCCGGATCCGCTCGGCGCTCGCGCTATGAGCCCCGTACGGCTGGCAAGGACGGTGAATCATGACCTCGTGGGGGTCGCCGACGTCTGACCCACTGCCGGCGGTCATTGCCGCCACCGCGCCGGATGTGGCGGATCAGGCGGCGGCCGACGAGCAATTTGACCTGGCCGCGCATCGTTCGGGAGTTCGCCGCTCCCGCGCCCGCCGGATCGGGATCGGGGCGGCCGGGCTCATCCTGATTCTCCTGCTCTGGCAGGCGGCCTCGGCGATCCTGCGCGACTCCGTCATTCTGCCCTCGGTCACCCAGAGGGCCCGGACCTTCGTGCACTACCTGCACCACCCCTATCCGACGCAGAGCAAGTCGCTGGGCGTGGACCTGGCGATCAGCCTGCGGCGGATCCTCATCGGCTTCGCGATCGGCACGGCCCTCGGTATCGCCATTGGCGCGGCCATGTCGGCCAACCAGTTCACCCGGCAGCTCATCGATCCGGTCATCGAGGTGATCAGGCCGCTCCCGCCGCTCGCCTTCATCCCGCTGTTCATCGTCTGGTTCGGGATCGGCGAGCTGCCCAAGGAGGTACTGATCGTCTTCGGCATCGTCCCCATCATGGTGGTCGCCACCGTGGCCGCCCTCGACGAGGTACCGGACGATCTGCGGCTGTGCGCCCGGACCCTGGGCGCCTCGCGCAATTACGCTCTGCTCCACGTCCAGATCCCGGCCGCCTTGCCGGGCATCGTGACCGGGATGCGCTTCGCGATGGCCGGGGCGTGGACGAGCATCGTCGCGGCGGAGATAATCGCCGCGACCAGCGGCGTCGGCTACCTGATCAGCCAGGCCGGCGATTACCTGAACACGAGCCTGGTCTTCGCCGGCATTATCACGATCGCCATCGCCGGCCTCGTCCTCGACGCCTGCCTGCGCGGCCTGCTCCTGTTCGTAGACCCCAGCCGCCGCTCCTGAGCCGCTGTCGGTTACCACCCGGCACCCCCCGGTCTCCTCAGGTCACGCCGCTGAAGATATCGTTGTGCTGCTTGGGGGATTGAGTCCGAATCGTACTATTTACCTTGACTTTTGGGGAGAAGTGGTTATGCGCATCCGCCGCTGGACGGCGGCCGTCGCGATACTGGTGATCACGGTCCTGGCCGTAGCCGCCTGCTCGGGAGGTGGCGGCACGTCAGCCGGCCACGGCAGGACCGGCGGGACGGCCACGATGGCCTGGGTCGGCGCCTCGCCGAACTTCATCTTCCCGCTGGCGCCGGCCACGAACACTAACGGCTACAACGAGAACCTCACTACTCCGCTCTGGCCGGAACTGGTGTACGACGGGGACGGCGGCAAGGCGGCCGTGAACCCGCAGCAGAGCCTGGTCTCGTCCATCACCTACAGCAACGGCGACAAGAAGGTCACCATCGACCTGAAGCACTGGAACTGGTCGGACGGCAAGCCGGTCACGAGCCGGGACTTCACGTTCGTCGACAACCTGCTGAAGGCCAACGTCCCGAACTGGTGGCTGTACGTCCCCGGCCTGTTCCCCGACGGCGTGGCCAGCGTGGCCACGCCCAATGCGCACACGGTGGTGCTCAACCTCACCCACTCCTACAACCCGACCTTCTACACCGACGACGTGCTCAGCCTCATCCAGATCCTGCCCCAGCACGCCTGGGACAAGACCTCCACGGGTGGCCCGGTCGGCAACTACGACGAGACCGCGAGCGGAGCCAAGGCGGTGTACGCCTTCCTGCAGAAGGAAGGCGGCCAGATGAGCACGTTCACCACCAACCCGCTCTGGAAGGTCGTCGACGGACCGTGGAAGCTGGTGTCCTTCACCAGCAACGGCGCCTGGGACTACGTCCCCAACAAGGAGTACTCCGGCCCGGACAAGCCGATCCTGGACCGGGTGAACAACGTGCCGTACACCACCGATACGGCCGAGCTGAACGCGCTGCGGTCCGGCAGCAGCGTCACCGTGGGCACCCTCCCGCTGAACGACATCAGCCAGAAGGGCATCCTCACCTCGGAGGGGTACACCGTGGCCAGCGTGCCGTTCCCCGGGGTGGCCGAGATCATGCCGAACCTCTACAACGCCAGCGCCGGGCCGGTGCTGCGTCAGCTGTACGTCCGCCAGGCCCTGGAGGACCTGATCGACGGCAAGCAGATCGTGTCCAAGGTCTACAACGGCTACGCCGACCCGGGCAACGGCCCCGTACCCGTGCAGGCGTTCCCGTCCTGGGTCTCGGCGCTGGAGAAGTCCGGCGGCCCGTATCCCTACTCGCCGTCCACGGCCACCGCCCTGCTGACGGCGCACGGCTGGAAGGTGACCCCGAACGGCACGACCGCCTGCCAGCGCCCGGGCACCGCAGCGGCCGACTGCGGGACCGGGATCACCGCGGGCCAGCCGCTGAACTTCCAGCTGCTGTACTCCTCCGGGACGGCCAGCACGGACGAACAGGAAGCCGCCATCCAGTCCTCGGAGGCGCAGGCCGGGGTGAAGATCAGCCTGAAGCCGGAGCCGTTCAACACGCTCTCCAGCAACGTGGGCGCCTGCACCGCGAGCAGCCACCCGGCCTCGACCTGCGGCTGGCAGCTGGTCGACTTCGGCTACGACCAGTACGAGCTCTACCCGGCGGGCAACGGGTTCTTCAACACCGGCGGCTACAACAATGAGGGCGGTTACGTCAACGCGGAGATGAACAGCCTCATCAACGCCACCGAGTACGGCTCGAGCACCAGCGCCTTCTTCACCTACGAGGACTACGCGGCCCGCCAGTTGCCGTGGCTGTGGCTGCCGCTCGGGTCCAACATCTTCGTGTACAAGAGCAACCTGCACGGCTTCGCCCCGCTGAACCCGATATCCGGCGGGCTCAACCCGGAAGTCTGGCACTACAGTTCGTGACCGGCTGATGACCGCGTACCTTGTCCGCCGGGTCGGCCAGGCCGTCGTGGTGGTGATCGGCGTCATGATCCTGACGTTCGTCCTGATCCACATGGAACCGGGCAGCGCGGCCCGGGCCACGCTGGGACCACACGCCACGGCCAGCCGGATCGCCATCTTCAACAGCACCTACGGCCTGAACGAGCCGCTGGACCAGCAGTTCGTCACCTACCTCGACCAGGTGGTACACGGCAACCTCGGCACGTCCTACTCGCTTCAGCAGCCGGTGTCGACGCTGATCGCCCAGCGGCTGCCGCGTGACTTTCTCCTGCTCGGGCTGTCGACCGTGCTGGCCCTGCTGATCGCGCTGCCGCTGGGGATCTACCAGGCCGTGCGGCGCAACGGTCTCTGGGACTACCTGTACACCGGGGCCGCGTTCACGCTGTACTCGATGCCGGACTTCTTCTTCGCCATCCTGCTGATCGCCGTGTTCAGCGTGCAGCTGCAGATCCTGCCGCCGGAGGCGCCCCAGGCCGCCACGGTCGCCGGGATGCTGGCTGATCCGCGGGCGCTGATCCTCCCGGTGGTGACCCTGGCCCTGATCAGCGTGGCCAGCTACAGCCGGTACATGCGTTCGTCGGCCATCGACACCCTGGCTCAGGACTACATCCGGGTGACCCGGGCCAAGGGCCTGCCCGAGCGGCTGGTGCTGTCCCGGCACGTGCTGCGCAACTCGCTGCTGCCGGTCGTCACCCTCGTCGGGCTGTCGTTCCCCACGATCGTGGCCGGCGCGGTGATCGCGGAGGCGGTGTTCAACTACCCGGGCATGGGCCTGCTCTTCTACCAGGCCGCCACCAGCCACGATTTCCCAGTCCTGCTCGGCTCCACGCTGGTCGTGGGTGTGGCGACGGCCGTCGGGAGCCTGGCCGCCGACCTCGTCTACGCCGTTCTCGACCCGAGGGTCCGCTATGGCCACGCGTGAAAGGGGCGTGGGCCCGGGCGGGATCTCCCCGGCGGGTGACGCGGCCGCGACGCCAGGCCAGGCCGGGGACGCCGAGGCGGAGGGTGCGGAGGGCACGGAGGGCACGGAGGGCACGGAGGGTGCAGGCAGTTCCCTGCGCCTCATCGCGAGGACGTTCGCCGAGAACCGCGCGGCCGTCGCCGGGCTGGCGCTCATCGCCGCGATCACGCTGTTCTGCTTTGTCGGGCCGCTGCTCTACCCAACCAACCAGGTCACC